>Ga0209347_1000815_pt1 | contig 65544 bp, 59 predicted proteins | sample AutmiccommuBRH23_FD_187382 | JGI IMG/M metagenome (GOLD analysis project Ga0209347, IMG submission 187382) | Deep subsurface microbial communities from Mt. Terri, Switzerland - Autotrophic microbial communities BRH/23 (SPAdes) (version 2) | ecosystem: Environmental > Aquatic > Deep subsurface >... | reverse complement strand
ATGCACTATGACCTCGGATACGTTGACCTCGAGCAGAGAACCCTGCAGACAATCGACAACCCGTTCGGAGCAAAAGTGTAACCCATCTCTCCGGTACATACTGTTACCTATGTGTCCGGGCCGGACAACCGGAAAGGTGGCTGGGGTGCCAGGATTCGAACCTGGGAATGCCGGTACCAAAAACCGGTGCCTTACCGCTTGGCGACACCCCAACGCGAAGCAGGCGAGATAGCCACTCTTGCTGACGCTGGCAACACCCGATCACATTGTTTCACGCGGTCGAGCACATCTATTGCCCGACAAGTCCCAAGTTTGCCCGCCGTGTGTAGCTCGCCCTTTACATTTTTATCGATAATCGGCAAAGTCAACATTCGGCGTTTTTAGCTGCACTGCACGGAGTTTGCGCAAATATGAAAACCTTCTTCTTGTCCATGGCAGGCGCATTCGCCGCGATGTTCGTTTTTATCCTGCTGGTCGTCTCGTTTTTCGTGATCCTGATCGTTGGTGCGACAAACTCTGCTCCACCCGCGCCGGACCGTATTGTCCTTAGTCTCGACCTGAACATGGAACTTCCCGATCAGAGCCCTGTTGGTGGTCTGGCGGCGTTTTCGCAGACCCCTGGCTTTATTGACCTCCTGACCAAATTAAAGGCAGCGGAAGCAGACGATGCCGTAAAAGGTCTCTACTTGCGGGGCGCAATGATTGGTGTTGGGAGCGCACGCGCGGAAGAACTGCGCCAGGCCTTTCACAGTTTTCGCGATTCCGGGAAGTTCATCATTGCCCACACGCAGGGCACGTATGGAATGAGTGGTCCTTCCGCGCTTCGGTCGCTGACGGCCGCCGATGAAATCTGGATTCAGCCAGGTACAGACCTTTTCGCCACCGGAGTCACGTTTGAAACCGAATTCCTTGCTGGCCTATTCGAGAAAATCGACGTCCGGTCCGAGATCTACCCATTCTATGAATACAAGAACGCTCCCAATTCCTACAATGAAACGGCGTACACTGAGCCGCACCGGGAAGCGATGACCGCACTGGCTGATTCAATCTGGGATGTCTCTCTCAGCGATATTGCCGATGACCGTGGCCTTTCCGTCGAATCGGTAAGAAGCGCACTGGAAAGCGGCCCCAAGTCCGCCCAGGAAGTCATTGACCTGAAGATAATGGACAAGCTGGGCTGGCCAGAGGAAGCTGAGGACGCAGCCAAGGAGCGCGCGGGAGAAGACGCAGAACTCGTCGAACTCGCAACCTACATGCCACCAACCATAAGTCTCAAAGCACCTCTCATCGCCGTTGTGGGAGGCGAAGGCCCAATTGTAACGGGTGGCGCCGAAGGCGGTTCGCCATTCTCCAGCCCCCCGGCATTCGCTTCTGACGCAATCGCGCGCGCCATCCTCGATGCCGGCGACAATGACAAGGTCAAAGCGATTGTCTTCCGCGTTGACAGTCCCGGTGGCTCGCCAACGGCTTCGGATCAAATCTGGCGCGCCATCAAGCGGGTCCAGGAAAAGGGCAAGCCTGTTGTCGTGTCGATGGGTTCGGTCGCAGCATCCGGCGGCTACTATGTATCGGCAGGGGCTGACTACATTATGGCTGACCGTTCGACGATCACCGGATCAATCGGTATCTTCGGCGGCAAATTCGCTCTGGAAGGCGCCTTCAACAAGATTGGGGTTACGTTCGACACCGTCAGCGTCGGCGGCGAATTTGCCGACGCCTACGGAACCGGAACCTTCACACAGGCCCAGGAAGCAGAAGTGAAGGCATGGCTGAAACGAGGCTATGATCGCTTCCTCGGTATCGTGGGCGAGGGTCGCGGCATGACGTATGACGAGGTGCACGAAGTTGCGCGCGGACGGGTCTGGAGCGGCGAAGACGCGATTGAGAAGGGTCTTGTCGACGAGATCGGTGGCTTCATGGACGCCATCGACAAGGCCAAGGAGCTCGGCGGAATCGACGCCGACGTTACGCCACGTCTCACATTCTACCCTCGCCGGAAATCCGGATTTGAAGCCCTTGAAAGTCTGTTCGGAGTTTCGGAAGAAACGGCCCGCGTCGCCTACATGCTTGGCACCGTGGCGAACGATGATCGCATGCAGGTCCTGATCGAAGACCTGGCAAGAGCTGACGCCGTCAATTCGGGACAGATGCTGGCCGTTGGGCCTCGCTTGCGCGAGCACTAAGGCTCTTTCGGATATCATACCAGAGCCCGCCAAGAAACTGGCGGGCTCTGATTATCCGGAAGCTGGCACGATTGATTGGATCAATCGCCGCATGGAAATTATTGAGATACCACCTCGCTCAGACAGGCTTCAAACCCAAGCCCATTGGCAATTTCGGCAAAGTCGGTCGGGATATCTGCGATCAACTCAAGCACGTCTCCGGAGGGCTTCATGATCTTCAGCGACAAGGCGTGCAGCATCAGGCGCGAGGCATCTTCCTTGCCGTTGCCATAGATGGGATCGCCAATAATGGGACAGCCGGCATTCGCCAAATGGATGCGGATTTGGTGCATCCGTCCTGTTTCGGGATAAAGCCGCAACATCCCGTATCCCTCATGTTTTTCCAGCAGCTCCCATCCCGTGCGCGACGCCAGGGCTCCCTTGCGATCCGCGCGAGCCGCGATCATGCGAACTCTTCCCGCTTCCTGAACCTTTATCAAAGGCACATCCATCATACCCGAATTTTCAGAGGGGATCCTGCCGCCAACAATCGCGATATAGGTTTTGCGTGTTCGCCGTTCAGCAAACTCCGCTGACAGGAATGCCGCGGCCGGCTGGGTCTTTGCAACGATAACCATTCCGGATGTGCCCGCATCCAGCCTGTGAACGAGTCGTGGGCGTTTGCCGTTCGATCGCGCGAACGCGCCTAAAAGCGAGTCCAGCGAGCGATCAATCCCCCGGCCATCCTGCACCGGCAATCCAGATGGCTTGTTAAAGGCGATAAGGTCTTCGTCTTCATAGACGATCAGTGACTGGATGAACTGCCTGTCTTCGAGTGAAACCTCTGGCACGGGTCTGTTGCGAGTCATGACTTACCCTGCCGATTGGCTCTGATCTCCGCAATTTCCTTCAGCCGTTCAGCGATCTGGCGCTCGCGACCCTGCCCTTTCGGCGTGTAGTAGGTCTGGCCAACCATGCCATCAGGAAAGTAATTTTGTCCTGACACACCACCTTCGAGATCGTGATCGTATTCGTATCCCTCACCATACCCCTCTTCTTTCATCATGGCCGTAGGTGAATTGAGGATGTGTTTTGGTGGCATTCGGCTGCCGGTCTCCGCAGCGGCGCGTCGCGCAGCCTTGTACGCCAGGTAGGCAGCGTTCGACTTGGGCGCAGTTGCCAAGTGGATCACCGCATGAGCAAGCGCCAGTTCTCCTTCCGGGCTGCCTAGTCGCTCATAGGTTCTTGCTGCCTCGCCACAGATCATCAGGGCCGTCGGGTCAGCGAGGCCAATATCCTCACTGGCCATCCGAACCAGTCGGCGCGCCAGGAAAAGTGGGTCTTCGCCTCCCTCGATCATCCGGGAGAACCAGTAGAGGGCCGCATCCGGATCTGATCCCCTGATCGATTTATGCAATGCTGAAATCAGATTATAGTGTTCTTCGCGGTCCTTGTCATACGCAGGCGCGCGTCTTTGTACTGCAGCGCTCAACTCCTCCAGAGACAGCGAAACCGAGTCATCCGCCAGTGTGAAGACTTGCTCGGCGAGATTGAGCAAATAGCGGCCGTCACCATCGGCCATATCGATCATGGCCTGACGCGCGCGGCTCTCGACCGGCAGCCGCCGCTCTTCGTGAGCTTCGGCGCGCGCCAACAGAGTTTCCATATCATGCGGCTCAAGTCGCTTCAGCGTCAGAACCGCGCAGCGTGACAGCAAGGCACCATTGAGTTCGAAGCTCGGATTTTCCGTCGTAGCCCCTACCAAAGTAACTGCGCCGCTTTCAACATAGGGAAGAAATCCGTCTTGTTGAGCTCTGTTGAACCGATGGATCTCGTCCACAAATAGCAGGGTTCCATTGCCGATAGCCCGTCGCGCTTCCGCCTTTTCGAACACGGCCCGCAGGTCCTTCACGCCCGCGAAAATGGCGCTGATCGCTTCAAACTCCAGTTTGGACTCGGCGGCGAGTAAGCGCGCGATTGTCGTCTTGCCCACACCAGGCGCGCCCCACAGTATGATGGAGGAAAGGCGACCCGTTTCGAGCATCCGGCTGAGCGGCGCACCTTTTCCAATCAAATGGTCCTGCCCGACCACGTCAGCCAGCTTCGCAGGACGAAGACGGTCCGCAAGGGGACGCGGCGCAGAATCGGCGAGACCGGAGGCGGCAAACAGGTCAGACATAAAGCACTCCTATGCGGGAACGGTCTTCGTGATAAGATCAACCGGGAGGAAAAAAACATGTCGCTTGAGATTAGCCCATCAGGGCAGCCATTCGGCGCATCTGTCACGGGTGTGGACTTGTCCAGGCCGGTTTCAGCTGATGTCGCGTCTGAAATACGCAGTGCCTGGCTGCAGCACCATGTGCTCGCGTTTCCGGATCAACGAATGAACGATGACGATCTGGAACGTTTCACACTATTGTTCGGTCCCTTCGGAGACGATCCCTTTATCGCCCCGATTCCGGGCCGCAAACATATTATCGCTGTGAAGCGAGCTGCTGACGAGACCGCTCCCATATTTGCGGAAAGCTGGCATACGGACTGGAGTTTTCAGGAAAAGCCGCCAGCCGGAACGTGCCTGTATGGCATTACAATTCCGCCCCAGGGTGGCGACACCTTGTTCGCGAACCAGCATCTCGCGCTCGAGCAAATGCCCGGCAGTCTCCGCCAGCGGATCGAAGGCAAGTACGCCGTTCATTCAGCCCGCAACGCTTATGCTCCAGCAGGCTTTTATGGTGAGCAGGATCGCGCGTCGGGACGCTCGATGGATATTCGCCCGTCCGACGATGCTGAGGCGACCCAGCTGCACCCAATCATATCATACCACCCCGAAACAGGGCGTGAAGCCCTGTTCGGCTGCGCCGGATACATCATTGGAATTGATGGTATGGAACAGACGGAAGCATGGGAGTTGATAACGGAAATCTTTCGCTGGCAGACCCAACCGCAATTCCAGTACCGCCAAGAATGGCAGCCCAACATGCTGGTCATGTGGGACAATAGAAGCCTGCTCCATATGGCGACCGGAGGCTACAAAGGCTTCGATCGCCTGCTGCACCGCACAACAATCGGTTCTGCCTGACATCTTCCCGTGTGAAACAATCAAGCGTAGCGTGTTCCCCATAAAAACAAACTGGGGAGGATACCTTGGCGGACACGATTCAAAGCCTGGAACCGGACATTCCGGATCCATGGGATCTTCCCCTGGAAACACTGGATGTTTCGCGTGCGGAGCTGTTTCTGCATAATCGCCATGGCGAATACTTTCGACGGCTAAGACAAGAGAGCCCGGTCCATTATTGCGAGAAAAGCCAATTTGGCCCCTTCTGGTCGATAACCAGGTATGACGACATTATCGCCGTCGATTCCAATCACCACATATTCTCGTCGAAACGGGACATCGTCATTGGTGACGCGCCTGATGATTTCGACACGCCTATGTTCATTGCAGCGGACCCGCCCGTCCACGATGTGCAGCGCAAGGCTGTCCAGCCGGCTGTCGCCCCCTCGCAGTTGAGCGACATTGAGTCTTTGATCCGACAACGAGTGAATAACATTCTCGATGACGTACCCGTAGGCGAAGAGATCAACTGGGTTGATCACGTGTCCAAGGAACTGACGACCCAGATGCTGGCGACCTTGTTCGACTTCCCGTTCGAAGACCGCCATCTGCTGCCCTATTGGTCTGATGTTACAACGACATCGGAAACGGTTGGTATCGCCGTGGACATGAAGCATCGTGAGGCCGAGCTCCACAAATGTCTCGCTTACTTCACCGAACTTTGGAAAGAGCGAGCAGCACAGCCTCGAAAGTTCGACTTCATCTCCCTGTTTGCCCATGACCCCGAAACGAAGGACATGATCAACAATCCAATGGAGTTGCTCGGCAATCTCATGCTGCTCATCGTCGGCGGAAATGATACGACACGGAACTCGATTTCAGGCGGTGTCGTCGCGTTAAACGAATTTCCGGAGCAGTACGCGAAACTTAAGGCAAACCCTTCACTGGTTCCCAACATGGTGTCAGAAGTCATTCGCTGGCAGACGCCCCTTGGGCACATGCGGCGTACTGTGAAAGAAGACTTCGAGTTCCGCGGTAAGCAGATGCGCAAAGGCGACAAGGTCGTGATGTGGTATGCATCCGGTAATCGCGACGAAACAGCCATCGAAAACCCTGACCAGTTCCTGATCGACAGGAAAAATGCCCGGCGCCACCTTTCCTTTGGATTCGGCATTCACCGTTGCATGGGAAACCGTGTCGCTGAAATGCAGCTGCGTATCCTGTGGGAAGAAATTCTGTCACGTTTTGAACGCATAGAAGTTGTTGGACAACCGCAGAGGGTCCTGTCCAATTTTGTACTCGGATTTGAAAATGTGCCGGTGGTTGTTCACGCGAAATAGCGATATCTAAAGCGTCACTGTGCCTTTGATCATGCGGCCGTTACGTTCGAGTTCGATATTCCAGCTGCGCGTGTCCCGCTTCAATACCGACTTCAAATCCGTAACGGATTTGGTGGATATGCCGTTCACGGACCGAATGATGTCGCCAGGCCGGAAAAAACTGCGTGCTACCGATCTGCTAAGTACCGAATGCACATAAATGCCTGACCCTTTCTGGAATGGGTCCAGGCCGTTCTCCTCTGCAAGCCGAGGAGACAATTCGACCACGCGCGCACCCGAGAAGACACTCTGCCCGTCAAGCAAGACGATATCGGCCTCGGTCGCGCCCGGCGGCGGTGCAAGCTTCACGCTTTTGGTTTCAATTTTGCCGCCCCGGATCAACTTCAGCTCGGCTGTTTCACCTGGACTTTTGATCGCAGCAAGGAACTTCAGCCCTTTCTCATCGAAGACTTCACGACCGTCTATGTCGGTCACAAGGTCCCCCCGCCGCAAACCCGCACGATCTGCTGGCCCGTCTTCGTAAACTTCAGTCACCATCACACCGATCGGCCGGTCGAGCCCTTGCGCTTTGGCGATATCGTAGCTGACTGCCTGCCCGGCCAGCCCGAGCCAGGGCCGGACGAATGTGCCCTCATTGATGGCGGCATTGACAACGCGTTTGACCATCTCCGCCGGAATGGCGAAGCCAATTCCGTTGGAGCCACCGGAACGTGAGAAGATGGCAGTATTGACGCCCACGAGCTCGCCCTTTGTGTTGACGAGTGCCCCGCCAGAGTTGCCGGGGTTCACGGCCGCATCCGTCTGCAAGAAGAAAGCATAGTCAGAAATGCCGACATCGGTGCGCGCCGTGGCCGACAGGATGCCACTCGTCACCGTCTGACCGATACCGAACGGGTTTCCGATAGCCAGAACGAGGTCACCAACCTGCGCCGCGCGCGTATCCGCAAATGGAAGTGTGGGCAGTATTGCGCCGTCCGGGTCAATTTTGAGCACCGCAAGATCGGTTCGCTCATCAGCGAGAACAAGTTCTGCGGCATACTCCCGGCGGTCGCTCAAAACGACCCGGAAGGATTCTGCACCTTCCACAACGTGATTATTGGTGACGATCACACCGTCAGCGCCCACAATAACACCAGATCCGAGGGAGTTTTGAACGCGCTCTCGCGGCGCTACCCCACCGGAGAAAAACTGCTCCATCGGCGAGACCCGAGACGTGACCCGCTTCTGTGTATAGACGTTTACGACAGAAGGAGAGGTGAGTTTCACCAGCGGTGCGAACGACAACTCCATCTCGGTCCGATTTTGCGGCACTTCCTGCGCATCTGCGAATAGCGGCGTCACGGCCACGATCAGGAGCGTCAACACTGCAAAACCGATAGCGGCCAGCAGCTTCGAGATGTGTTTTGTCATGGGCAATGTATTCATCATGACTATGGCTCTATTGCGGCATCGCGGCGGAGGCAATTCGTCCGTTTATGACATTTCAGTCAGAATTTAATCGCCGGCCAACCGCTGCTCGCGCTCTGAAAGCGCCCGCAGGTTCGCCTCATGCCCTTCGCGGCTGATCCGATAAAAGGACACGCAAAAAATCATGAGCATCCAGATCGTCAGCAGCGATGCAGCGTACCCGAGACCAAGCACCTTCAATTGAGCTTCCGGCACCATTCCGGGCCGCATTCCAGGCGCGATGGACGCAACCGAAAGCACAATGGCGGCCAGCATGACTCCAGACCCCTGAGCCAGCTTGCGAATGAAGCTGATGCCGGCAAAGAAAATGCCCTCGGACCTGCGCCCGGTCTCCAACTCGCTATCCTCAACAATGTCGGCAATCATCGAGCCCATCAGCATCTGCGTCGCGATGATCAGCGCGAGGTCAAAAATCGTGACAGAAATAACGATGTTGAAAAGGGCATCCGTTCCGTTGGGAGGCATCAATCCGAGGACTCTCGCCAGCACCGGAGCCGGCGCAATCGTAAAGGCCAGGACTCCAATAATGATAGCTCCCCGCTTCTTGCCCAGTGTCTTTCCGACAATCGGTGCGACGATCAGGGCAATGACCGCCGATATATAAACGGCAACTGTCAGCAGGGCTGTCTGGTCCGTCGTGAATTCCCAGAACAGCCCATTGATGTACTGGTTAAGTGAGGCGGAAATGCCGGTCGCGAGCAGACCAAAGAGCGTAGCCAGAAAGAGCGCCCTGAACGAGGGATTGGATACCGTCTCAAGAATCTCGCGGAAAATGGTGCCAAGGGTCAGCTTGCGCTGAGGCGGAGGCGGTTTCAGGTGCGGAATATGGCTATGGGTGCCCGCAGTCGTTGCGAACACTGCAAGAAAGATCACAATGGAGGCCCACAGGCCGTAAGTTTGCCAGCCGTCCTTGTTGAAGAACCCTGAAGGGTCGGCCTCAGTCGGACGCAAAAGCAGTGCGAGAAGCGCGATCTGGATACTCAAGCCACCCACCCACGCGAAGAAATAGCGAAAGGACATCAAGGATGTTCGCGCGTCATAATCGCTGGTCAGTTCCGCCGCGAGCGCATTTTGCGGCACCTCATACATCGTAAACAGGATGCGCACACAGATTGTAAGGACAACCAGCCACAGGAACAGATCATTGCCGGTGAGCCCGGCTGGCGGGTTCCAGGCGAAATAGTAGGCGATCGCCACCGGAACCATGGACGCATACATGAAGGGGTGTCTTCGTCCGAGGCGGGTCCGGAAATTATCTGACCAATACCCCACAACGGGATCCGAAACGGCATCGACAACGAGCGCAATGAAGAGTGCTGCGGCCACCAGCGAGGCAGACACGCCGAGCACCTGACTGTAATAGAACAGGAGAAAATAGTCGAAACCGTTGTTCTTGACGCCATCGGCCACGCCGCCCACGCCGAACGCAATACGCGTCAGGTAGCTGGGTTTGCCGTGTGAGCCGATGGCCATCCGCTGCGCTCTCTTCAGGCGTTCAACTACAGGCCAAGCACCATCTTCGCCATGATATTCCGCTGAATCTCGTTTGATCCGGCGTAAATCGAGGTTTTTCGATAGTTGAAGTAGCTTGGAGCGACAGGCACCGCATATTCCGGCATGGGCAAGTCCGCGTTTGCCCCTTGCCGGGCGATCGCCAGGCTGTCCTGCACGAACGGCGCTCCGTAGCCTCCTACAGCCTCAACAAGCAGTTCCGTGATTTCCTGCTGCGTTTCTGATCCTTGGCATTTCAGCATCGAACTTTCGGGCCCAACAGCCTGTCCGGCTGAAAGCGATGAAAATATCCTCTGCTCTGTCGCATCAAGGCTGTCGATCTTCATCTCCAGTCCGGCCACCTTGCGGGCAAAATCGGCGTCCCGGATCAGTGCATCGCCATTCGCCTGTTCCACACTCGCAATCTTCTTTGCCTTCTTCAGCATGTTGCGCAGTCCAGGGGCGTAGGAGTTACCCCTTTCAAATTGCAGCAGGTATTTGGCGTAGGTCCAGCCCTCGTTCTCCTGGCCCACCAGAGAGCCTTCGATGGGCACGCGCACGTTTTCGAAGAAGACCTGATTGACTTCCTGCTGGCCCTCCACCGGCATGTCGAGCGTCGGCAACGCCGAAACCGAAATGCCCGGCAGTGTCATCGGGAAGATAATGAAGCTGATGCCTTCCTGCGGCTTGACGCCCTTCTTTGTCCTAACAAGGCAAAAAATCCAGTCGGCCCATTGGGCGTGCGTCGTCCAGATCTTCGACCCGTTCAGGACGTAATCGTCACCGTCACGTTCAGCGCTCATTTGTAGCGATGCGAGATCAGAGCCGGAACCTGGCTCGGAATACCCCTGACACCACCAGACTTCCGAAGCGAGAATGGGCGGCAGGTGGCGTTTCTTCTGCTCTTCTGAGCCGAATGCCATGATAACGGGTGCAACCATGGAAAGCCCCATGGGACTGACCGTCGGCGTGCCGGCAGCCGACAGCTCCATGTTCAGGATATATCGCTGAGAGGGAGACAGTCCCGGGCCGCCATGCTCTTCCGGCCAGTTAGGCGCGACCCATCCCCTTTCATTCAGCTTTCTCTGCCAGGCGACCTGCCCTTCCTTGTCGAGGTATCCGTTCTTCGACATGGCCATTTTCGCCCGAAGGTCTGGTGTATAGGCGCCGGCTATCCAGCTGCGCACCTCTTGCTGGAAAGCGGTGTCTTCCGGCGTAAATGACAGGTCCATGGACGCGCTCCGATTATTCTACGATATCGAAATACTGAACGACCGGCGCACCCGCCAGGCAACCACCGAGTTTGGGGCCGGCCGCCTTGAAGTACTCGGTCTGGCCATGGGCCTTGAGATCGTCCGATGACGCATACTGCTCCATGAATATGTAGTCCGTTTCGGATCCCTTTTCCTTGTACAACTGGTACGTCAGGCAACCCGGCTCGTTTGCTTTCACCTTGGCCATCAGGTCTTTGCCGACCTGCTCGAATTCAGCCTGTTTCCCGTCCTGGATTTTCAGTTTGGCGATGACACCGATCATGAATGCTCTCCCTTATTCACTTGCATGTTTTCAGTCACACTATGACCTTCCGGATTCCGGGCAAGGTTGACCCAAGGGAGAGTCGCAAAAAAATCGATAGGCGCACCCTCGTAGCGACGTGGCATAGCACTTTGACACTCACTGGCTGACCATTTCGCGTACTTGGCGTAAAACGGAACAGGAATTGCTGTACCAGAGCCACTTGGACACGCGACGCGGAAAATCATGGTGAATACGGCCCCTCTAACCATTAAAAAGTCGATTGAAACCCTCGATTCGACGTGGGTTATCGCCGTGATACCTGCCTTGAACGAGGCGCAGCATATCGAACAATGTGTTCGCTCGTTAATGGCCGGCGACCCGTGGCTCCGGGAGGTTCCCTTGATTGTGGCCGACGGAGGCAGCACAGACGACACAATAGCAATCGTCAAGCGCCTGATGTCGGAGTTTGCGAACTTGCGCCTGATACACAACAGCAAACGTTTCCAGTCCGCAGCGATGAACTTGGCCGTTGCCCAATGCACCGGCAATGACACGCGGTATGTTGTACGCTGCGACGCCCACTCGATTTTTCCCGCAGGATTCATCCGCTCGGTCGCCACCTCGCTCGCCAGAACACGGGCAGCATCGGTTGTTATTCCCATGGATGCGCGCGGTGAAACATGCTTCCAGAAAGCGAATGCCTGGATCGTTGATACGCCGCTGGGCTCAGGCGGGTCGGCCCATCGCGGCGGCAAGCAGTCGGGTTATGTCGACCATGGGCACCATGCCGGCTTCGATCTCTCCGTTTTCAGGGCAATCGGCGGCTACGACGAGTCCTTCTCCCATAACGAGGATGCCGAATATGATGAGCGCGTCGTTCGGGCGGGCGAGCGGATTTTCCTCGATGCAACTATTCGCAAGGTCTATTTCCCGCGCCAATCCGTCACCGCACTGGCGCGGCAATATTACAGCTATGGCAGAGGGCGCGCGCGAACGATACGAAAGCACGGCAAACGGCCAAAGATACGTCAGATGCTGCCGGTTCTTGCCCTGCTTGGCTCGCTCGGAGGCCTGCTCGTCGCCCCCCTCGCCCCAATCGGCCTGCTGCTCCCGACTGGCTATCTTCTCATTCTAGCCATTGCCTCTGTGTTTATGTGCCTGACCAAAAGGTCGCTGTGCGGGCTTCTGTCTGGTGTGGCCTCTGGCATCATGCACATGAGTTGGGCTGCAGGATTCATAAGACAATCCCTTATGGGACCAAGATAAATTCAGTATACCGGAAATTGGTTTTTATCCTGAAACGACTATAAGGAGTCTCCTTAGAAAGCCGCCATGTCTCGATTGCCTCAACTCTTGCAAAGGTCTTTTCTCGACCAGTTCGGGCGCCTGACCCGGTCGGCGACCTCCCTGCGCGCGAGAATTCGAGACAGGGTCGGACAGTCGCTTGATACAGCGCCGGAAGCTGAATCTACCGCGGCTGCGAACATCACGAGGGTGACAGCAGCGCCGGAAGGCGAATGCATCTATGCTATCGGCGATATTCACGGCCGCTGCGATCTGCTGGAACGCCTGATTGTCGAGATCGAGCAGGATGCAGCCAAATTGCCCAACGGTACGCGCGCGACAATCGTGTTCCTGGGAGACTATATTGACCGCGGATTGCAGTCTCGCGATGTGATCGAACTGTTATTGAGCGACCGCCTTGGCAAGTTCGAGACAGTGTTCCTGATGGGTAACCATGAAGAGGCCCTCCTCAAATTCCTCGATGATGAGTCATTCGGAAGCCAATGGGTTCGCTATGGCGGCGGCGAAACACTCTATTCCTACGGCTTCCAGCCACCGAACACGCGCGGCAGCCTGGGATCACATGAGGCGATGGCTGACGCTCGGGCGGCCTGGAGCAAGCTATGGGCAGCCTTCCGCGAGCGCTTGCCACCGGACCACTTGGCGTTTTACCAGGCGCTCCAGCCTTACCATTCCGCTGGCGACTATTTTTTCGTTCATGCGGGCCTCAGACCGGACAGACCCATGCACGAGCAAAGCACACGCGATATGCTTTGGATCCGCGACGAATTTCTTGACGACCCTCGGCAATTTTCGCATCTGATTGTCCATGGACACACGCCCGCCGAGGGAATCTACCGGGACAATCGCCGAATTGGTCTGGACACTGGTGCGTTCCTGAGCGGAAAATTATCTGCCGTAAAACTCATGGGTGAGGAGGTAACTTTCCTGACCACGTGAGTGTGTCAGACTGAAACACTTTGGCCTAAAATCGTCGCCACAGATTGGAGATTACAAATATGTTGCTGCTTCGTTCTATTTCGCTCATGGTAACCGCCGCCATGTTCATGTTTGCCACGGCTTGCCAATCTACGGGGTCCGTGAGTCGCCAAGTCGCCGATCCTGCGATATCGGCGGCCGCTCAGACGAATACTGCCTATACTTTAGGCACGGGCGACAAGTTGCGTATCAATGTGTTCGGCCAACCTGAATTGTCGGGCGAGTTCGTCGTGGATGGTACGGGTGCCATTTCATTGCCACTCATCGGGCAGGTGGAAGCTGTCGGCATCAGTACGCAGGAACTGGAAACCAAGATTGCGACCAATCTGTCGAGCGGCTTTCTGCTCGATCCAAAGGTCAGCGCCGAAGTGATCAATTATCGTCCGTTTTACATTCTTGGCGAGGTAGGTCGCCCCGGGGAATATCCATTCAATTCCGGGCTAACCGTGCTGAATGCTGTAGCAGCAGCAGGAGGTTTCACCTATCGCGCCAATAAAAAGGTCGTATTTATCAAAAGCGCTGACGGAAATGAGGAAGCGGCTCTCAAGCTTGACACAAACACGGTCGTGAGGCCTGGCGACACACTTCGGATTGGCGAGCGCATTTTCTAGGGCTCGACTGAACAAACCTGAAAGATAATCGAGAAGTCTGCGCTCGCAATGATCAATCGATCATTGCGGGCGTGTTTCATTTCAGGTCAGCGATTTGAGCCTTGCGTATCACAACGATACGCAAAAATCCGTTAAAAGCCTAATGTGAATGAATATTTATCCAATACTTCGCCTGAGAGGAGAAAGTGCAAACGGAGAGTTAATAAATCGCAAAAATAGAGCTATAAAGATTGCATTGGTTGGGGCGAACGCAATAAGCGTGGATCTCAAAAGCGGTAAGATAATTGCAAACATGTCGAGTGGACGCGGCATCGTGAGCAAACCGCTAGTTGATTGCAGGGGACCAGAATGGGCTTGAGACTAAGTAAATCGTCGAGGCAGGCAGAAGCCACCGCTTACAAAGCGACCCGCCTGCGAACCTCCGTCGCCGACGACCATGCCCTCTTTTTCAAACGCCTTTTTGATATCCTTGTCGCGGGATCGGCCCTCCTCATGGTTGCGCCGCTTATACTCACCATCGCCGTCGCCATTCGCGTGCAGGATGGTGGCAAGGCTTTTTATTCCCAGCGGCGTTTCGGATTGAACGGCGAAACATTCAACTGTTTCAAACTCCGTTCAATGGTTCCTGATGCGCAAGAACGGCTCGAATACATTCTTGAGAATGATCCGACTGCTCGGCGCGAATGGGAAGAGTCGCAAAAGCTGACCCATGATCCTCGCATAACGTCACTCGGTCATTTCATACGAAAGACGTCGATTGACGAATTGCCACAACTTTACAACGTCCTGCGCGGTGACATGTCGCTGGTTGGTCCCCGCCCAATCGTCGAAAGTGAAATACCGAAATACGGCGAGAACTTCCGGCAGTACTGCGCTGTGCGCCCCGGAATCACGGGTCTGTGGCAGGTGACGGGTCGCAGCGACACGTCTTATCCACAGCGAGTCGCGACCGACATGGAATATGTTCGTAGCCGGTCTTTTTGGGGCGACGTCAAGATCGTTCTCCTGACGGTGCCAGCCGTGTTCAAATCCCAAGGCGCGCGATAGAATCGCGCTTCAGCTTCAAAACCCCCGTTGCTTGCAGGATTGAACGAATGGCCGAGACTCGCTTCAGGAACATCTTCACAAAGAGCATTGCGATTGTGCTTGCGCTCCTGGTTGCGATGATCATTGTGGCCCACTTCTGGTTTCGCGCATCCAGCACAATGGTCGTTGACCGCGGTGACGGCAAATCTTTCAACCTTTCCTTTGCCGACAGCTTTGACGAAGAAGACTGGTTTATTTCGGATTTCACCTTTCCGTCCACTTTCTACAGGGCCGGCTGGGTGAAGGACAATGTTCAATACCATGCGTCAAGTATTTCACTGGAAATCAATCGCAAACCCATTGCTCACCAACCTTTCTCAGGTGCTGAAGTCCAGAAAACCGGCTTCTATGGTTATGGGCGCTTTGAAGTCATCATGCAGGCTGCGCCAGGGTCTGGTGTCGTCTCTTCCTTTTTTACCCATACCGACGCGAATTTTGACGATCCGCACGACGAAATCGATATCGAGTTTCTTGGCAATGATACGCGCCGGTTTCAAGCGAACCTGTTCGTCAACGGAAAGACAAAAGGGCCGATTCTTATCGATTTACCTTTCGACGCCGCAGACGAACCTCATGTCTATGCGTTCGACTGGCGACCCGACTCCGTCACGTGGTTTGTAGATGGCAAGCTGGTCAAGATGATCTCTGCCGCCGACCGGCCCATTCCCCAATCGCCTGGCCGGCTCATGATGAATATCTGGACGGGCAGCGAAGATCAGTACGCATGGCATGGCCCACCGGAATTCGCCGATGGGGCTCGGGCAATCTACTACTGCGTCAGTTTTCAGGCGCTGGGAGACACTTCTTCCCAATGTTCCGATTCTGAAGCGGGCATGGCCATCAGGAAAGCTCCCAGGACCTGAACCCGGTCAAGATGGTTTTCTCCCAGATCAAGGCTCATCTGCGAGCTGTCAGTGCCGGAACGATCGAGGAATTCTCCACAGCTATCGGCGACATGTGCGCCCTCTTCAAACCCAAAGAACGCCTGGACGCCGTCAAGGCCGCATACATGTTTCACACCGAGCGCACGGCGCTCGATTCTGAACCTGGAGTATCCGTCTTGATCAAGCCCGATACGCTAGCCAAACAGCGCCATTACTCCGGAAATAATAACGCTCCAGAGAAGCGCGCTCAGTCCAACGATAATAAGCAGTCTGGCCCATATGGGCCACAGCCGTGTCGTCGCACCTGACAAATGCCCTGTTTCAGGACGTCTCTGCGTCTCGAGTGAATACTCGACGGAAGTCCTGGGGAACCGGAGAAGTCGGGAGGGTGTCATCGACATGAGTTTTGACCATCCAACTTTAACGACAGCTTAAAGCGTCATCATTTGTTTCGCGAGCACACGACAATGCTTGAGGGTGGAATCGGGCAAGAATGGGACTGAAACGCGTCATACTCCGACCTTTCCAAGCGTTAACAGTACCCCGAAAGCGAACAGTCGGGCATCAGGCCGCTTTCTGGCGGATAACGGGAGCACACTTTCGAACTTTCGCTCGCTGGCTCCCAAGGTCCTGACTGACGCAAAGCAGAACAGGTTCACCAGCGTATTGAACCTGCCCGAGAGACAAGATTCGGCGAAAGACGTCGTCAGAATAATCGCGCCGGTAATCAACAATGAGGTGGTCCTGTTTTCCTGCACTGTTTTCCGGCCTTGCGAAGGTATAACGGGGTTGTTGATCAGGGCGCTTTCTTGAGTTCGTTTCGAGTTCCATATGCTTCGTCGGGCGTGGCTTCACCAGGACCGAAAGCTTGGACAGGACAGTAACGAGACCAGCGGTCAGGCCCTTCTTGGGTCACAGGCATCGGCTCACCGCAGGGTGTTCCCGGGCAGCTGACAGGTCCTGGGAAAGACACGTGAACCGGTCGATCAGAGTGTGGGTCAAACCACACCGGAGCGCCCTGGCGGCACCAGACTACCAGACGGTCGATCGGTGTTAGAGTCACGCTGCGCGGGAACAGGTCCTATCTATTTACCGTCCCATGTTGGATATCCCTTGCGCGTTCGGGATATACCTTGGCTCACTGTCCAGGTTTCTGGGATCAGCTCAAACCTGAAAATGTCAAATCCTTGCCCAGAATTCCCAGGAAATCCTGCATCGCGGCATTTTCAGGCATGTTGAGTACGAAGATCGTTCTGGTCAGAGCCCTGACCGTTACAGCCATCAACATCGACAAGCGAAAACAGAGCCAGTCTGTCTTCGGCCACTGTGTTAGGTTCCTCGTGATTGGTGTCAGCAACAACAGCTTCCGACGGATCCGCGTAAGATGACCTCCCTCAGGTCAAATTTACACCCCGTCTCAGGACGCGATCCCGACGAAGAACATCACGCGCAGATAGCGGACGGGCGCGAGAGGCCATCGAGCGGCAGACACGTGACAACAGGCCATATCGTAACGAGCGCCTTGCGACCCCGTGCTATAAGGGTCGACGACCTCCAACAATTTTTCATGGTTGACCGGTATGGTCTGCACCATTTTCATTGTGAACGCGCCTTTATAAGTACGCGCTCCAACACCTCCGCGAAAAACCCGTTGGGTTCGACAAACACCTCGTTTGGCATCTCAAGCAACCGTTGCCGACAAGCGGCTAATCTGCTCCGATCGCTCAGTAGGGAAGCAAACAGTTCAGGCAAGGTTTCATCCAGAGGTTCTTCGACGGATATTCCGCAATCATTTCGGTTGATCCATGCGGCCGTCTCCGTGCCAGCCGGCGCGATCGCCGGGGTGGCATAGTAGCCGCCTTCGTAAATGCGGTTGGGCAGCAGCCAGCTGGAGTTGAAGCCCGCTTCCATGAAGTCCCCTGCCCACACGACGTCCAACCCGCCATATATGGCGGCAAGGTCTTCCGGCGACCGGTAACGTCCGCCGAACGCCATGTTCGCGCGCGCATAGATTTCAGACTCAAAGACTGGGATTTCTGTTCGGGCCGGTTGGCCATGCAGCCTGACTTCGAGCTGGTCAGGATAGCGATCAGCCAACGCGCACAACAAGTCAAATGACCTTTGGCATCGCAAATTGCCGACCCAGCCCAACCTGAGTGGCGCATCTGGCTTTGACGCTTGCCGGTCAATGTCGATCGGATCCGGACGCGGCCCGAAATCGCTCGCTGCCGTCAGGCGGTTCTCGACGAGGTAAGGCTCATATAGACCCCGATAGTGCTTCTCGAAATGATTGCGGAGGAAGCCCGGTGAACTCACAACCAGGCCGATCGTGCGACACAGCAAACGCCGCTCAATTCCCCGAAAAATCATGCCTATCCAATCCTTGCGCGTCAGCAGACGGTGGACATCAAGGCTTTCATAGATCACCGGCGTATCCAGCTTCGCGTATCGCTTGGCCAGGAATGCGCAAGCAAGCATGTCCAGATTGCGCGCATAAATCACGTCAGCGGCCGCAAGACCGCTTCTCGAATCAACGGCGATACGCGCTCCCGAAAACACCCGCATTATCCGCTGCAGGAACGCGCCGTCGCGGGTTTGGCCAAGATCGACATTATCCCATTCTGGCGCAACGTCACCTTGTCGGCGCATCATGAAGCCGACGACCGACACACCGCCGTCCTGCATTGCACGCACGCGCCGCAACACTGCTGCATCACCCGCATCATGACCAAAAAATGCCACCTTGATCATTGCATTTCCCTACGCATGACCGGGCACGATTTTGACATCCCCTGGCTATGAGGCTTCGCCCCGCCCACAGGAGTCTGCTTCAGGATCTTGACGTTTCTTTTTGTGATTTCGCACGAGACGTCACTTTTTCGCTGTTCACCGACGGCGAAATGGAGTTCGCAGTTGACTTCATGAAGTTATCCTTTGGCGTCTTGTTCCATCCAAAAATGGACTTCTTTGGCTCCATCGAATAATACTTGCTGTAGGCCTTGTACGCCGCTCCCGGATCATTGTGATGACGACGGCGGTTGAGATCCACCATATTGAGCGTCGTGCCAAGAAGATCAGCATTGAATGACTTCAGCAGGTGTAGCGACTGCTTCACCGCAGATCGAAGCGAACGACGCCACCGAATGACAAGGATCGTCTTGTCGGCCTTGCCCGCAACCACACGGGCTTCTGCCATCAACAGGAGAGGTCCGGTATCGATCAGGATGAGATCATACATAGAACGCAGGCGTGCCAGCAGGTCATCGAATGCCCGCGTACCGAAGACGTCATGTGGAACATGACCTGATTTCGAGAGTGGAAGTATGTCCAGCATGCTCCTGTGATCCTTGCAGATCGCATCCGACAGCTGTCCGGCACCGAACAGATGTTCGATAAAGCCGATTTCCGGAGACAACGCAGCTGCCTCGGTCAACTGGCGACGACGGAAGTCGCCGTCGATCACAAGCGTCCGGGAACCAGACATTGCAGACATGCGTCCGAGGCTCAAGGTCAGGCTGGTCTTGCCTTCGTCCGGCAGAGACGATGTGACAGCCACTGTTTTCGTCTCGCTGTCGATATCAGAGAATGCAATCGCTGCACGAAGATAGCGAATACTTTCTGCGAACGCGGAGAGCGGATTGTCCACGAGGAAGTCTGCGGGGTTCACCTGGGAGAAAGGCAACAAGCTTGTGCTGCGGATCAGTGGCACCGAACCGATCGAATTCACACCAAGCTTGCGCTCAACTTCTTCGGCCGAACTGATCTTCATGTCGAATAATTCGGCGAGCAAAGCCAGCCCACCACCGATGATGCCGCCAAGCAGGCAACCGATAATCAGGTTCAAGAATATCCGTGGCGAACTGGGAGCGCTGGGCACGGACGCTGTCGAAAGGATGTTCGCATCGGCCTGAACCAAGTCGTCCTGCTCGCGTGTCTCCTTCGATCGGCTGATGAACTCCTCGTAGAGCACGCGGCTGGTCTCTGCATCCCGCTCGAGTTCACGCAGGCGCACAAGATTGATATTGTTACCCCGCAGCTGCGCGGTCGACTGGCTGATATTGGAATTGATGCTGCTGATCTGGTCCTGAGCAACCTTGAGTTCGCTCTCAAGATTTGACGCTATCCGGTTTACTTCCGCCGTTATCTGACGTTCGATGTCAGCTGCCTCATTACGTGCGCCGACGAGCTCAGGGTGCGCGGGCCCCAACGTCGTTTCAAGTTCAGCTACGCGCCGCAATATTTGTGCGCGCTGGGTCTTGAGACTCGAGATAACGGGAGAATCCAACACTTCAGCGATGGCATCAATACCTGCGCCGCTGTCGATCTGCCGTTTCATGCTCTGATAACGGGCACGGGCACGGTTCAGCTGGGCTTCCAGCACGCTTTTCTGGTTGGTATTATAGGCAATCTGTTGCTCGGTGAGTGTCGCGCCCTGGGCAGACAACAGCCCGGTCGCTGCCCGGAATTCCTCCACGCGTTGCTCTTTCGCTTCCACTTCATCGCGCAAACCAGCCACGCGATCGGATAGCCAGGCTGTCGCGCGCCGGGTCGCTTCGAGTTTGGAATCGAGCTGCTGCACACGGTACTGGTCCGCGACGGCATTCGCAATCCGCGCAGCCGTTTCGGGGGAGCTGCTCGTCACTTCGACATCGATCAGATAGGTCGTCCCGACGCGGCTGATATTTACCTTGCCCATCAGGGTTCGGACAACTGTCTCAAGAATGGCCGACTCGCGTTCCTCAGGGCTGAGGTTTGCATAGGGCGTCACGTCCTTCTTGGCTTGACCCGTCCAAGACCTGACCTGATCAAACATGCTCGGCTTGCGCTCGACGAGGGTCCAGTTGAATTCCGGATCTTCCACGAGCTTGAGCTTGGTCGCGACCTTGGTAAGAATCGACTTCGAGCCCATCACCCGAACTTCCGTGTCGATCACGGCCGTGCTGGCAGCCAGTCCACCGAGTACACTGCCCAGATCAATGACGTTTTCCTTGTTCGTATCGAGCTGCAAGATCGCATTTGCTTTGTACATCGGTGTCTGCGTGAAGGTCACGTACGCAACGAGCAGAACCGTCACGAGAAAGCCGGTCGCGATGATCCAGAAGCGGCGGTAGACGGTGCCTACCAGCGCCTTGAAGTCAATCGGCATGTTATCGCGCGCATCACCAACGTGTGATACAGCCTGCGAGGGAATTTCCAGACTATAAGTCTTGGTCAAGGTACTACACCATCTCATTTCGGCCGCAGCCCGAAGAACGGGTTACGGATATATTGGGGCTATCAGGGATAAAGTTTCAGGCCGACGCCAATCTGGTTGACGTCATATGAGGGGTCGCCAAAAACGCCAGCGCCGCTCGAATCGCGAGCTATGTGCCGGGCGAAAGCTTCGACATGAACCCGCTTGCTCAGCTTGTACGCCGCCGTCAGCGACAGGTCGTTGATATCGTCCGTCCGGTCAATTTCCTGATAGTCATAGCTCGAAACACTGGCCTCTGCACTCAGGATGACGTTGCGGCGCAGCTCGTGGTCAACGCGCGCGCCGAAATTGGTTTGAAGTGCGCTCGGTGAATCGATCACGCCGATATCGACGACCCGGCGCCCTGCAGTAAAGCCAACCGTTGTCAGCCGGCTCGGGAACCATTGCATACGCCCATCCACGGACACGCCATCGACGTCATTGAAGTAGTCGTCATCCTTGTCTTCGTTCAGGTAGCCGATCGCGATATCACCTCGGACAAGCGAGTTGAGTTCAAAATCGGCACCGGCGGCCACTGTGTAACCGCTTGAATCGCGCGAGCGGAACGCACCGCCCAGGAATTGGGGTTCATCATACGAACGATCGATGATCGAGCCCTGGGTATACACGGCCAGATTTGGTGACACTGCGTAGGACAGTCGGGTTTGAGCGACCGTGGTACTGCTGTCGCGATAGTCCTGGTCGACCAGTATTCCGGTACCGGCCTCGCGGCCGTCTTCGTAGTTTTCCTGCGACGCTTCAACGAAATTGGTCCAGCGGAAACGGTCACTTTGGTAATTCGCATTCACCGACGCACCGACGCGTGTGATTCCGATCGGGCGATCGAGGCCGGAAGCATTCGCCAGGTCCGTTCGAGCTTCGACCCGATCTTCAACGAATACAGCGCCGCCGACCGACACATCACGACTAACGTTCAGCCGGCCACGCAACCGTCCGCGCAGATCATTCGAAGACTCTTCGTCGCCTTCAATGTATTCGTTGCGAAACGCTGACACATCCAGGCCTATTTCATGCACATTCCAGTTTGTGCGAGCGGCCACTTCCATGCCTAGCCGGGCGACAGTACCGGATTCCTCATTCGAGTTTGTCGCACGAATGTTGTCGACATAGGTCAGAGAGGCACTGGCATTGGAATTAACCAGGAATGCACCAAGGCGAATGGGCTCGGGATCGTAGGCGGGTTGACGGCGGTCCAGGACCGACTCGTACTTGTCGCGGCTATAGTAATTCTCGCCCTGAGCGGCTGCGCTCGCAGCCATCACACTGCTGGCAGCAACGCTCAGCAGGCAAAAACGCTTGAATTTCGACATGAATGCAATCCCCTTGGTAAATTATGGTTTGTGTCAGTTCATAACAGCCTGCCGCGCGCTGCAAGCTTTAGACCATGTTTGCCGTTAACGTGCGGTTGTTGCGCCCCGGCTGCCAGCCTACTCACCGCACGCACCAGATTGTCGCAAACGCGGTGAATTCGAACAGTCTCTTTGCACGACACGGATGAAAATGCGCTGAATACGATAGCTGAAATTTCGAGTATTGGCGCACGGCTCCCTGTCAATCGCATCAGCCCCCCAGACGGCAAGCAGATCGTCGCTGCGCCGTCCCGAAATCAGGAAACGATTACCTGGAGTTGAAAGTTTCTCTATCATCCCCACCCATATTCTATGTGTGTCGCCAAATCGCCTGCACTTATCCCGACCAGTTCATATGCGCGGAGCATTCCAGCCTTCGCACATTACGGCTTAAGGTCCAGTCCAACGAGAAACGTCCGAAATTGCAACATGCTCACCAGAAGTTAATGCTACACGTTTGATAATTTATTGTCACCCTGCGTCCCCTGCTGATACAGGGATAATGTGACATGAACGCGCGTTCTTTTCATATTATCAAGGTAGCGCCCCATCAGATGGTGTAATTCGTGAACGCCGTCCTTGCTGCGGTGATGGGTTCAGTTGTCCACGCAGGGCAGGCTGAGAACAGGGTTATAGAGAGGTGGCTCGGTTCATCTGAACAGGCCATGCGTACAGATTCGTACTTCAAATATCCCTTTTAACGCGAAAGGCGCCTGCGAAGCGCAGCCTTGTCATACACAGAAACAACGCCAATGCTTTCAACATATGCCCGCCGCGCAATTCACTCCAAACACGCCATCTCAATCCCAAGGCCAGAGACGAAGCTATTTGCGAACCAGGACGCGAACCATCGGCCAACCTCTCAAGCGCAAGCATGAGAGAGCGATCCGTGATGATCTCATCACAGCCGTACTTTCCAGCGAGTGAGCGCCATATAATGCTTGATTCCGCCTCGCTCAGTGGATCCTTCGTAAGGTCTCTGGCAGCACTAAAGTCTTCAATTGCAAGATCCCACAGCTTCTTGCGGGCCATTATCGCGCCGCGGCTCAGAAGCGCGTACCGAAGCGCCGCTGGACCGACCAGTTCCTTGTGAGGTGGGATGTACTCTTCAAGATCAAAACTCGCATATATATTTCTGAATATGGATTGGTCGTTCTCGACCCATTTGGAATCACGCTGATCACTGGAGATCGCCCTGGCGCCCGCCCCCCGTTCGCCGTCATGAACGCGCTGAAGAAACACAACGTCTTCGGTCGAGGCTACCTTTGCGGCCCGCGCCAAACGAATAAGCATTTCGTAATCCTGCGAACGCGCCCGGTTAATATCGAACGGACCCACACGATCATACAGAGACTTGCGGACAAGCATTCCGGGCTGGTGGACAAACATATCTTCCATCGTCGCGATCAGGAACTCGTCCGGCAAGCATTCGCACCAGTAACCAGTATCGAACCGCCTGATCTCGCCTGATGGTTTAGCTGAAAATCGCTCATGCCTTCCGTATGCGAACTCCGCGTCGGGGTCGCGGTCGAACAAATCAATCAGGGTCTGCAGCGCATCTGGATTCATCAGATCGTCATCGTCGACGATCCAGATCAGCCCGTCTCGCGCATGGCGAAGACCCAGGTTAAGCGCAGCGGATTTACCCTGGTTCTCCTGGGTCAGGATGCGGACCCTGTCGCCCAGTGTTGAAAGCCTCTTCAACGTATCATCAGTGGATCCGTCGTTTATGACAACGATCTCATCCGGCAAACGGGATTGCGCAAAAACTGAGGCTAACGTGGCAAGCAGCAATTCAGAACGATTGTAAGTCGGGATCAGAACTGTAACGAATTGGCACGACATGTAGCTTGTTCCAAATCTTTGAAGACCTAAAGGCGTCCCGGCCTTCCTTGTGGGCGTCAACTCGGAACTTTGCGCTAATGTACCATGCAATGGGCAGGCCAACAGCTTGGATAAAATACGATGCCGAATCAAGCTTAGCCCGCAACGCCGGAGTATCCGTCTTGGTCAAGCCAGTCTTGGTTCCCATTTCCGGTCAGCCCTGATGAGGGCATTTGCGAGGATGATGAGTTTTCGCATGATTGCGGTGAGCGCGACTTTTGGTGGTTTACCGCGTGCCGTCATGGCCTGGCACATGGCAGCGAAGTCCGGATTGAACCGGGCAGCGACCAGAGCTGGCATGTAAAGGGCCTGACGGACATTTACCCTGCCTCCGGTAACGAAGGCCTTGCCCGTCCGCTTGCCGGACTGGCGGGTCATGAGCGCAGTTCCCGAGAGGGCGGCTATGGCCTGACTGTCGAGAGTTCCGAGCTCTGGCATGTCGGCGATCAGGGTAAAGGCTGAACGTGTGGCGAGGCCGGGGATAGACGTCAGGACGCCAAGCCTTCTGGCAAGGTCCTGGTCGCTTTCAATAATGGCCCGCATCCTGTCTTCGATGGCCTCCAGATGGCGCGCTACCTGGGCGAGGCGTTCGCGTGACTGGCATTTCAGCAACGAGCTTTGTAGCGATTTCTCCCGGTTCCTGGCTGCGGCGCGGTCCTTGATGAGGGCCATGCGGGCCACATGCAGGTCCTTGAGATCACCGATGATCTTCGAGGGCGCCGGGCGCACGTCCGGTTCGATCAAGGCCCCGAAGTGGGTGAGCATCCCTGCGTCGATGCGGTCTGTCTTCGCCAGCTGGCCGAATGTCTCGCCGAAGCGCTTGGCCTAGCGCGGATTGACCTTGCACAGTGGCAGGCCTGCCCGCCCATCGCGCGCTCGAAGACGAGGCGACGGGCCGGTCCACGATCCACCTCACGATGGTCCTGAAGTCTGTTGGTGTATTGGGGAACTGGCGGTGCTCACCGGTTCGATGAATATGAACGTCGAGCGTAGCTTTCGAAACGTAAATGCCGATGGTAAGGTCTGTCATCTTTCCTGCCTCTGCTTGTCATGCGGGCCTCAAAGCCCCTGTATCCGTTCAGGCCGATGGGGAGTGAGGCGGACCGTGGCCGAAGGCCGCGTAAGCTGCCGAACGAGGGCGACCTCACTCAGCAACGGCGCCCAGGCGCCTGCGAAGTCACGGTCCTGCCCTCGCCGCCGCCGGGAGCGGTAACTCCCGGCGGCGGTGCCAATAACTTCCAATCGGCAGGAAATCAAATAAGACAAGCAGTGCTGTTGAAGGCGTTCTATGGGATCCGGTCGGAGCGCCAGCAGCGCACTCCGGAGGGTTTTGCCTACGCCATCTTCCCCGAATATCGCGTCAGGCGGTTCGGTCCATAGTGAGGGCTCGCGTCTAAGGCGGCTTGGCGTTGTAAGGCGCGCCTCATTGTCCCATAAACGCGCAACGACCGGTTATCTCGACGCTCTAGGGGGGGACAAACTTTTGAAAACTGCTTTTGTTACGGTCACCGATGCCGGTTACCTTCCGGCGGCGTGCTGCCAGCTGAAATCCGTCTCCGATCACCTTGGCGATGTAGCAGCTGACCTTTTTCTCGTGTGCTGCGACGTCAGCGCTGATGATGTCGCGAATGCGGAGAAGTTCTTTGCTGACAGGAACATGCCAGTGCGCATCCTGCTGCCGAACTTCGTCGATGAGCGCATCAAACCGATCAATCGTCGCTGGCCCCGCGCTGCCTACCTTCGGCTCTATTTCGACCTGATTTTCGATGACAAATACGACCGGCTGATCTATCTCGACGCTGATACGCGCGTGCGTTCGCCGCTCGCCCCGCTTGTCGAAACTGATATGCATGGTCGGCCCGTCGCTGCTGTTCATGACTTCATCTATTATCTGACTGGCAATATCCGTCGGCGCCGGCGTGAGCTTATGTTGAAGATTGATGCGCCCTATCTTCAATCAGGCGTGATGGTGTTCGACTGGCCCGCCACCCTGAAGGATGGTGCACTGGCGCGTGCACGCAAGTTCCTTGAAGATCATCCCGAGGGCTGCCAGGAAGCACCGGACCAGGACGCGCTCAACGCCGCCTTCGAGGACAAGTGGACTCCGATCGATCCGCGCTGGAACCTGCACGAAACCTACCTGAATTTCGGGGGGCGCCTCACGCCCTATCTCGAGCACTACACATCAACAAAGCCATGGTCGAAAAAGCGGCCAGCCCGGTGGCGGGCCGCTGCCGCCTGGTATGCAAACGAACTGCGCGACACGGCTTGGGCCGATTTTGTGAAGCCACAGACGGTCGTCGATCAGTTGACGAGCCGGCTGGTTTTCCTGCGATTCCGATACGGGCCCAAGCTCCGCGACGCCATCGCCGGGAAGGCGCCGGTCTTGCTCGGCGTTTTGAAAGTTCCGGTCACCCGCTCAGACGATGTCGAATTGCCGTGGGCGCCTCGCAACCGTAAGGACGTTGAGGACATGACGAAGGCGCTCGTCGCCGAGGCAGCTCAAAGTGTACCGCCAATTCGCCCGCCTGAGTCTGTGCTTGACGGATTTGCAAGAGGCAACCTGATTGGATTGGCCTGAGTGTGCAGAGGCGTCAGGCCGAAGCCTCATCCATCGCGTCCATTACATCGCTGGCACTTTGCGGCGCGATTCTCTGATCAACCTTCGCCCAGCGATCGCGCAACTGACCGATCCATTTCCGCTGGTCGGCGCGTAGCGACATCTGCTCGAGGATCGCGTTCTGCATGCGCCGTATGAACTGGGGCGTATCGAAGTAACTCGCTCCGCGGGAGATTGCATAAGGATCAAACCCGTCGGCGACAGCCTCGAACCGCATCATCGCATTGACGAGCGATGGGATCGTCTGCTCGTCAAAGAACACACCATTCTCCCCAGGCGAGACGTAGTCTTTTGCTCCGCCGCGGTGGAATGCGATGACCGGCGCGCCTGACGCCAAAGCTTCAACGGGCACGATTCCGAAGTCTTCTTCAGCCGGAAACAGCAGCGCCTTGCAGTTGGCATAATGGTCCGCAAGAACCTGATTGGGGACGCGTCCGAGAAACTCGATAGTCGGGCCGGCGATCTTCTTCAGTCCGGCCACGCCGTTACCGTCGCCGATAACGATGAGCCGCCGGCCGAGCTTCGTGCAGGCTTCAATTGCAAGATCCGCGCGTTTGTAGGGCACGAATTCACCAACATACAAATAGAACTCACCCCGGTCACCGTTTGGCTTGTACCTCGCTGTATCCACCGGCGGCGGAATGACTTCCGCCTTACGGCGCCAGAACTTCTGGATACGCATCGCAACGGCGTTCGAGTTGGCGATGAAGTGATCAACCCGCGCCGCTGACGTGACATCCCATGACCGAAGGGATTGCCCGAAGGCCAGCATACCCAGGCGTGACATCCATCCAGCCTGGCGGAAATACTGCCCGTACTGGTCCCAGATATATCGCATCGGCGAATGGCAGTAACAGATGTGGAGAGAGTCCGGCCGCGTGATCACACCCTTGGCCGGCCCGGCCTCGCTGGAAATGACAAGGTCGTACTCACTCAGATCGAGCTGCTCAAGGGCCTGCGGCATCAGGCTGAGATAATAGGGATAGTGCTTCTGCGCAAAAGGCAGTGACTGTATCAGGGTTGTATTGACGCGGTGCTTGCGGATCCGGTCGGACACGCCTTTTTCGTCATAGACATGGGTAAAGATATCCGCCTCAGGAAACATCTCGCAGATCTGTTCGAGGACTTTCTCGCCTCCGCGCATATTGGTCAGCCAATAGTGGATGATCGCAACACGCATCGCGCACGGCGGCATCTCGCGGGCCAAGTGCGACCAGGAACTGATCGGAACCGCGGCGTGAAGGGTGCTGGTTTTAGCGGACATGTTACGCGAAGTGCTTGCCTGATAGGATGCGTGAAACGAAACGCTTTGAAATATGGACATCCATCCAGAAGGTCCGCTGGAGGGAGTACCGGCGGTCCAACAGATTTCTTTTCAACGTGCCGGCGTCACGGCCGAGTGTGATCTGGGAAAGGCCGGTCAAGCCCGGGCGGTTCCGCAAATAGTGAATAACATCAAGACCATACACTTCCAGTTCTTCTGGCATGATGGGCCGCGGACCGACAATGCTCATTTCGCCGCGAAGCACGTTGACGAGCTTTGGCAGACTGGCAATGCTGGACTTGCGCAAGAACGCCAGGAATTTCCGGGTGCCCTCCCCGTCGTCCAAAACGGATGCAGGGCCCTTCCCTGCCGGCGTCTCGGTCGTGTCGAAGATCAGGACATCAAACAGACGGCAACGTGCGCCAACCGCCTGACGGCGCATTAACACCGGCCGGCGGAGCAGGTAATGTAGCACGAACGCGACAAGGCAGATCAGCGGAAATGTCAGAACAAGCCCGAACGCTGACAATCCGATATCGTAAGCCCTCTTCCACGGTAAGCCGGAAATCTTGCCGCGCCATTGATACTCCACCAACGGAATGTCCCGGCGCTTGGCGACGCTGCCTGCCAGACACTTGACGTCGGAAGGGTCGCGCTCGATTATGAAGTGCTCATTGCCGAAACTTCCGGATTGGGTATCCGGACAGCCCACACCCTCGACTGAATTTTGGTCTGAAGTATTCTCGAGCAGGTCCGCAGTAAAAGCTGTTAGCTCCGCGCCCGGCCAACTCTTGGCTTCGCCATTTTCCGGAAGTTTTACAGTAATCATGTCTGTCTCCCCACATGGTTAATAAAACACTCCGCTCCTCATCTTTGCAAGTCGCGTTCTAAGAAATTCTCAAAGCCTGCGATTTTCGTCCGCATGAACCTGGTCGCTTTCGACGAAGCTGTCAGAGCGTGGAGACCCGAGATGTCCGCGGTAGCCGGATCATTCGGAAAAAATCTTTCCGGTCGTGATCGAATTGCAGGACTAGATTGAATTCGTGCTTTCGATTATAAAAGTAAAGGGACGCAATATTTGAGGTGGGAAAGTTGATTGGAAAAACGCCACGCGTGACGTTGGCTCTACCTGTGTACAACGGGGAGAATTACATACGCGAAACGCTCAACTCATTGCTTAATCAGACATATGGCGACTTTGAACTGATCATCACGGATAATGAATCAACCGATGGTACCCGCGCCATCTGCGAGACTTTCGTCGCGCGCGATCCGCGGGTGCAGTATTTTCGCAATCCGCGCAATCTTGGCGCGGCGCCCAATTACAATCGCGGTTACGAGCTGGCGCGCGGAGAATACTTGAAATGGTGTGCGCACGACGACTTGTTGAGCTCCAATTTCCTTGAGGAGTGTATCACTGTGCTTGACCGTGATCCGAATATTGCACTGGCCTTCGGCGAGACTCACAGCATCGACCAGCACGGACAGACGATCGCCGTGCCGCCAAACGAAATGACGTCATTATTGGACGCCGACCCTGCGCGCCGCTTCTACCGTTCGATTGACGAAGCTGCGACCTGCTTTCCGATCTTTGGCCTGTTCCGGATGAGCGTGCTGAAACGGACGTCGCTGCACCGCAAGTATTACGGCTCTGATCGCGGGCTGATCGCAGAGACCGCTCTGCTCGGCAAATGTATACGGGTGCCCGAAGCCTTGTTCCTTAATCGTGAACATCCTCAGCGCTCAATCAATATCGACAGCGTGGCCGTGCGCAGCAAGTGGCAGACAGGCACGGCCAATCGGCGCGCCGCGATGGAGCACGTCAATCTCCTTCTTCATTTGTACGAAATTGCTGGGCGCCACCGGGATGTGGTGTCGCCGGTACGAGCCCGCGCGGCGCTCGCGCGCTTTGCCTTCCGCCCGTTTCAGATCGGGCGGTACCTTCTCGATCTCATCCGGTACGTTTCGCCGAGCATGGGCGCTCGGTTAAAACGGTGGGTTGCGGGCCCCCGCCGGGGGGCACAGTCGTCAGTTTGATTGCGGCAATGACTGATCGCAACAGAACAGTTTTTTAGCGTATCCGCACGGGAGAAGCCCGTGGAGGGGGGGCAAGAATGAAAGTTGCTATTCTAGCGGGAGGCTTTGGCTCCAGGCTTGCCGAGGAAACGGAATCCCGTCCCAAACCGATGGTCGAGATCGGCGGAATGCCGATCCTCTGGCACATCATGAGCATCTACTCGAAATTCAACTACAATGACTTCGTCGTCGCACTCGGCTACAAGGGCGAGTACATCAAACGCTGGTTCCGCGACTACGGCTCGATGGGCGGCGATCTCAGCATCAATACCGCAAACGGGACCTACAAAAGCCACGCGGGCATTCGTCCGAACTGGAATGTCGATCTCGTCGAAACCGGACCGACGACGCTGACCGGTGGCCGCATCATGCGACTGCGTGACTGGCTTGGCGGAGGCACGTTCATGCTCACCTGGGGTGACGGCGTGGCGGACGTTGACATCGACAAACTGCTCGCCTTCCACCGCAGCCACGGCAAGCTCGCGACAATGACAGCGGTCCGGCCACCCGCCCGTTACGGTCACATCGAAATGGACGGCAACCAGGTGAAGGAATTCTCGGAAAAGCCACAGATCGGCGAAGGCTGGGTCAATGGCGCATTCTTTGTTCTCGAGCCCCGCGTCCTTGATTACATCGACGGCGACGGGGTCATGTTCGAGCATGCTCCGATGCAGCGCCTGGCGGCCGATGGCGAGCTGATGGCCTACAAGCACACGTCGTTCTGGCAGTGCATGGACACACTTCGCGAGAAGCAGATTCTCCAGGATTTATGGGACAGCGGCCAGGCGCCCTGGAAAATCTGGGATTGAGGGACAGATCCATGAAAGTACTTTTGACAGGACATCGAGGATATATCGGAACCGTCCTCACACCTATGCTGCAGGACCGTGGACACGAGGTCTATGGCATGGACAGCGATCTCTATAGTGGCTCGACCTTCACAGGCGAGATCATCGACGTTCCAGGCAGCCAAAAAGATTGCCGCGATGCGACCGCCGCCGATCTGACGCCTGACCGGCTCGGGGGCTTCGATGCGGTCATTCATCTCGCCGGACTTTCGAATGATCCGCTCGGCGATTACCAGCCCGGGCTAACGGATGATATCAACGCCTCCGCATCAATTCACCTTGCGAAGCTCGCGAAGGCCGCTGGTGTTCCGCGGTTCCTGTTCGCCTCGTCGTGCAGCAATTATGGCGCAGCCGGCCAGGACTTCCTGACAGAGTCGGCCGCGTTCAATCCGGTGACGCCCTATGGCTGGTCGAAGGTTAAAGTCGAGCAGATCGTTGGCCCGATGGCGGACGAGACCTTCAGTCCCACCTTCTTGCGGGCCTCGACTGCTTATGGCCTGTCGCCGCGGCTCCGCTTCGACCTCGTCGTCAACAACCTGACCGCCTGGGCCTTTTCAACCGGTGAAGTCCGCATGAAAAGCGACGGCATGCCGTGGCGTCCGATCGTGCATGTTGAGGATATTGCCCGCGCCTATGTCGCCAGTCTTGAGGCTGATCGGACAGACGTTCACAATGAAGCATTCAATGTCGGGACCACGAGCGAGAACTACCGGGTTCGCGACATTGCTGAAATCGTCGGGCAGGTGGTTCCGGGCAGCCGCGTGACATTTGCCGACGACGCGTCGCCCGACACACGAAATTATAGGGTCGACTGCAACTATATCGCCCGCAAGCTGCCCGGCTTCAAACCGCAATGGACGTGCCGGCGCGGTGTCGAGGAACTCTACGACACGTTCTGCAAGGTTGGAGTTACGGTCGATGAATTCGAAGGCGACCGATTCAAGCGCATCGCCCAGATCAAGAAGCTGATTTCAGAGGGCAAGCTCGACAGCAATTTACGCTGGCGCCAGCCCACCTATTCGATCTCCTGAAAGGCCAGTCCATGCCAGATACAATCGCCCTCGCACCTTCGCGTTCGCAGACAATCACCCAATGCCGTTCATGCGGCGGCTCGGACCTCGACGTCTTTCTCGATCTCGGTATCACGCCGCTGGTCGACCGGCTGGTCGACGTCGCGCGCCGTGACGAACCGGAACCCGAGTTTCCGCTCCGTGTCGCGTTCTGCCAAGACTGCACACTTGTCCAGATTACCGAAACAGTCGATCCGGAACTGCTTTTTGAAGCCGCCTATCCATATTATTCGTCATTCTCCCCTGCCCTGCTCGCGCATTCGCGCGCCAACGCCCTCGACCTGATCGAGCGGCGCAAGCTGGGCAAGGATAGCCTCGTCATCGAACTGGCGAGCAACGATGGCTACCTCCTGAAAAATTATTGCGAGGCCGGCATCCCTGTGCTTGGCATCGATCCTGCCATCGGGCCCGCGGCAGCCGCCGAAAAGGTCGGCGTCAAAACGCTCAATGCGTTTTTTTCGCTGAACCTCGCGCGTGACTTGCGCGCCCAAAGCGTACGCGCCGACGTCATCCACGGAAACAACGTGCTTGCCCATGTCTCCGATACCAATGGCTTCGTTGCAGGAATTGCGGAGCTGTTGGCGCCCGAAGGCTTAGCCGTGATTGAGGCACCGTACGTCAAGGATCTGATAGATCATGTCGAGTTCGACACGATCTATCATGAGCACATGTGTTATTTCTCTGTCACCTCCGTCGACGCTCTGGCACGTCGCCACGGATTGTTCCTGAATGATATCCAGCACTTGTCGATCCATGGCGGATCAATTCGCTACTATCTAGAACCGATCGAACGTGTGGGTGAAAGTGTGCGCAAGCAGCTGCGCGTCGAACAGCTCGAAGGACTCGACACGCTCGATTACTTCCGCGACTTTTCCTCTCGCGTGGAGGATCTGCGGAGCAAGTTGATGGAAATGCTCCATGCCCTGAAAGCGGACGGCAAATCGATCGCCGCCTACGGCGCAGCTGCGAAAGCGGCAACGCTGATCAATTATTCGGGCATCGGGACCGACCTCATCGACTTTGTCGTGGACCGCAACGTTCACAAGCACGGCAAACTCATGCCCGGACAGAAGATCCCGATCCGGCCGCCAGAAGCGCTCGTCGAAGAACAGCCGGACTATGTACTTATGCTGGCCTGGAATTTCGCCGACGAAATTCTTGAGCAGCAGAGCGAGTATCGCGCCCGAGGCGGCAAGTTCATTATTCCCGTGCCTGTGCCGCGCATTGTCTGAACAAGCGGAGACCGCCATGCCCCAAGCCGCAGATACGCGCGAAGTGACATCGCTCGGGACAGACAGCGCTGCCTGCCTCTGTCCGGCCTGTGAAAAAGCACCGATGCGCATCTTCTACACCGCGCGCAATGTGCCAACAAACAGCTGCATTCTCCTGTCGACGCCAGAAGAAGCTCGCGCCTACCCCACTGGGGACATAGCCCTCGGTTTCTGCGACCTGTGCGGTTTCGTCTTCAATACCGCCTTTGACCTCGCCAAGACCGAGTATTCTGGCCGCTATGAGGAAACACAGGCCTTCTCGGGAACGTTCAACCGATTCCATCGTGAGCTGGCCGAAAGGCTCGTCAATACCTACGACCTGCATGACAAGGATGTACTGGAGATCGGTTGTGGCAAGGGCGAGTTTCTCGTTTTGCTCGCTGAGCTCGGCAACAATCGCGGCGTAGGTATCGACCCAGGTGTCGACCTTGAGCGCGTCGAGACAGCTGCGCCGGGTCTGCTCAAGTTCATCCCGGACTTTTATTCGGAGGCCTATGGCGACCACAAGGTCGACTTCCTCGCCTGCAAGATGACGCTCGAACATATTCCGCGCGCCGGGCAGTTCGTGTCAACGGTTCGGCGCGGTCTGGGTGACCAGACCGATGCGGTGGTCTTCTTCCAGGTCCCGGAGGCCTTCCGAATTTTCAATCAATGTGCGTTTGAAGACATCTATTACGAACACTGTGCTTACTTTTCGGTCGGCTCGATCGGGCGGATGTTCCGTGCAATCGGCTTCGACGCGCTCGATATCGCGACCGAATACGGCGAACAGTATCTGACGATCGAAGCGAGACCACGGGCCGCCGGTGCGCCGCCCAAGCCGCCGCAGCCTGGTGAGGACGATCTTGCGATCATGGCTGGCCTGATCGATACCTTCGCCCGGCGCTGCCGCGAAAGGCTGGACCATTGGCGCGGCGTCATCGAGGAGGCCAAAGCAGCGGGCGACACGATCGTTCTCTGGGGGTCAGGCTCCAAAGCAGTGTCGTTTCTAAGCACACTCGATGCGGGGGCTGATATTGATTATGTCACCGACATCAATCCGCACCGGCACAATCACTTCATGCCGATTACCGCCCAGCGGATCGTGCCACCAGCCGAACTCGCCGCAATCAGGCCCGGCCTGGTGATCTGCATGAACCGCGTCTATGAGGAAGAGATCCGCGCCGATCTTGCAAAGATAGGCCTGACGCCGAGGATTGTGAGTCTTTGACCGACGCAGCGAGTTCGTAAGACATGTTCGACTCGCAGACTCCACCCATCCGCCAGGCTGCGCACGTGGGATTCGGCGAGGTATCTGATCGTGCCTGGGACAATGCCGAGACTCGCTACCGGACTCCGATGCAGTCACACCTCTGGGCGCGGGCATATGCAGCGACACTCGCAAAGGGTGAAATAGATGTCGTGATTGTCGGCGACCCGTCCGCGCCGCGCGCACTCGCAGCTTTCGCCAAATCGGTCAGCGGAACAGGTCGCTGGACTTTGCTGGGCGCAGAGGACCTGTGGGAATCGGTTGAAGTTGCGGCGCAGGACGCTGAGGCGGAGGAGGTACTCGTAAGGCAGCTTGCAAGGTCATCGCGCCCACTGCGCTTCGGACACTACCCGGCGAATTCCAGCTTTCTGCAGGCGATGACGCGGGCCGCGCGGGGAAAGGCATTGTTTGTGCGCCATGCCGTGCCCGGCAGGGCCCTGCCCCGTATCCTGCTCGGGCCTCAATGGTGCGCACCGGAAAGCCAACTGAGTTCCCGTCGCCGTTCCGATCTCCGGCGCATGGGCCGGTTGGCATCGGGAGCGGGAAAGGTCAGTTACGAGATTATTTCACCCGGCTGCGCGGAGGTCGATTCCCTCGTTCTTGAGGCATTTGCGGTCGAGGAAAAGAACTGGAAAGGTCGGTCCGGAACAGCAATGGCAAGCGATGCCGCAAAGGGCGCTTTCTACAAGGAGTACGCGCGCCTTGCCGCCGACGCTGGCATTCTGCGCCTGTGTTTCCTGCGGATCGACGGCGCTCCGGCAGCCATGCAATTTGCCGTCGAATGTTACAACGCATTCTGGCTCCTTAAAATCGGGTATGACGAGACCTATCGGCGTTGTTCACCGGGTAGTTTGCTCATGCGTGAAACGATCAGCTATGCTGCAACCAAGGGCATCGCCGCCTACGAATTTCTCGGGCGAGAGGCAGATTGGACAAAACTTTGGACAACAGAGGCACGTCCCATCGTAAATGCACGACTCTATCCCTACAATGCATCAGGCGCCTGGACGCTCCTGGCTGATACGGGTGAACTTGCGATGCGCAGGCTGGGCACACGCTTTTCTCGAACCCCTCCGGATGCCTCAGCCTAGGGTCCAGACTCATTACAGCCACCCGATGACAGCGGTTGCTATGGCGATTGCCGCCATGAATTTGGTGTTGTTATGGTCGAAGCGAGTTGCGATACGCCGCTAGTCCTTCAGCCTACAGAACATGCGCTCGATGACCTTGCGCTGGCGATAGGTTCAATTGTCATAGGCGTACAGGACCTTGCGATTTGATCGCGGTGAAATGACGGGTTCGTTGCCGCAATTTTCCAGCCACTCGCGCAGATTCTGGCTGTCATATCTTTTATCGACGACAAGATGAGCGGTCGGTGGAAGCGCGGTCAGACACGCCTCTGCAACCTTGCAATCATGCACGTTTCCGGACGTGAGCATCAGGACGAGCGGGCGACGTTTCTCGTCGCAGACGGAGTATAGCTTTGTGTTGCGGTCTGCTTTGGTAACGCCGATACCGTGCGCAAAACCCCCGTTCCGGACGCTTTTGATCCTCGATCAAACGCCTGGTCCTTCACTCTACTGCCCGCGCAGCGTTGGACCTTGATGCAGGTGCTGTCGATGAACACTCTGTCGGACGTATCCTCAGCACCTGCGGGGCCAGCGAAGATGTCCTCCCAAACCCCGCGCTCGGCCCAGCGCACAAAGCGATTGCAGCGTGTCTTCTTCGGGACGCATACGTCGCGGGGACAACCGGCCCGTCGCCCCCAATCTTCAGGGCGTGGACTATCCCCGACAGGACGCGCCGTCCATCAACCGGCGCCATTCCGCTCGTATCCGTCGGCCGCAGCGGTTCGATCCAGGCCCACGGCTCATCAGAAAACCAGAAGAAATCAGACGGGCCCACCTATCCTCCTGAAACGGAGGCAGTGAATCATGATCCGAACCGGACAGGAATCCCATTAATGGGTCCGGACCCTTGTCACTGCGCTGCCCCGGTTTACGACTAGGCATTCCGGCTCGGCAGCCGAACGCTAGCGATGAGCCGAGTGGATCCGCGCCGCGGCAGGTCGGCATACTTGCCAAGGGGGATAAGCGATGCCACTGCCAAAGCCGCTGCCTGGCCATTGCGTAACGCACCCGCGTATGTTCCGGTCCGCCATATCGAGCCCTCGCACAAGGCAGTTTGGGCGTTTGCAAATTTCTGTTTGTATTCCTGGGTGCCGCGGCCAAAATCAATCACTTTGAGGCCCGATCGCTCGCCCTCCCGCATGCACCGGATAATCAAGCCCACGCCGGGGCCATACTTTTTGAAATCCTGATCGTAGGTCGTGTGCCACCAGCACATGGTTGCTCCCTTTTGCATCCCGAAATGTGCGGCGATAATCTGACGGCGGATGCGCATCGTTGACAGGCGCGCCGTAAACGAAGGCGTCTTCGTCGCCTTCAACGAAGCAAGAACGGCTTTGACCCAAAGCCTATCGAATCCCGCTTGCAGGCCTTGCTCCGCCAGAGCCTTCGTTTTCATGTCCACAAGCCAGGTCCAGGCGGCCGGGTCTCTGTCGTCGTAGAAGAACTCAATCTCACCTTTTTCCTCAGCTAGGCTGCTCATCCGCCGATCCACCTCTTTGATCTTCTGCCGTTGGCGACTGTTGAGACTGGCGACATAGGCGTCAACGCCGTCACGAAACTCGACGCGCGGAGAAAAAGTGAAGTCGAGCGCACGTGCGCCCATCCAGTCCAGCGAAGCCAGACCATGATTGTAATCATACGCGCTCAGCCCGCACGCGGTGAGAAGGCTGTCTGCGGTCATGTCGACGCCCGCATCGAGTATCGCGGTCTGGTAGTCCGTCATCGGACCACCAATCGGCTTGGCGATTCGGCGCGCCGCGAGGTGGTAGGGGAAAAATCCGATCGTTTGCCCGGCACGAGACAGGATCGAGACCCGCGCGTCGTTGCGAGCGCTGCCGACTGCCTGGACATATTCAGGTGACAGAAACGGGCTGTCGAGATCGGCGCGCCGCAACAGAATTTCGTTCCATTCCGACAGATGCTCTTCCGTCAAGTCGACTGGCCGCACAGTCTTGACTGATATACTTTTACAACCAGCCATTGAAGTATCCAGAGGCGCCTCATCCAGATTTCTTTTTCGCGTGATTAGAGAAAAAGGCATCGCCCCGTCGCCCCTTCTATGTCATTCAAATAGATAGATCCCAGTTGACGTCCGCACACGTGATTAATTATTATGACACTACTTGCACTGCAATCGTCTTTTTTGCAACATGCCAGCCAGGCCGGGAGTGTCCGGCCGTCAGCGTCTTTTGGCAGAGCAGGCATCGCGTTTGTTTCATCGTACAGGCGGCGAGATTTCCCGGACGGGCGGGTGTCGCAAGCGCCAGAGGCAGGGATTTGATTTGTTCGTGCTGATTGGAACGCGCGCGTCGTGTGATCGGTCCCTGGAGAGGTGTACCTGACGCGTATGGTGATGAACATGCAACCAGACGATCATCGCCGGCTTTCGCAAACAGTGGCCGTGCGTATCGATGCGCACCGCCGCGTTGAAGCGTGGCAAGCAGAGCTGATAGATGAAATACTGCGAGTGCCTGGCGTGTCACTCGCATTCATTGCAGCGCAGAATTGCCAGGAAGGACCTGCGCACCTTTCGATCCAGGACCGTCTCGCATTCGGAATCGATCAAGTTCTTTTCGGCATCGACGAGGGTGCGGCGATCGGCTGGACGCAGTTCTGCGCCCGACAAAACCTGCGGCTCCTGACCGCTGAGGCGTGCGAAGCCGACCGTCTAGCTGGTGTCTCCGCGTGCGCCGTCGATGTGCTGATAGATCTGGCGACACCTGCCCGCACTCTCGAACACTCAATGCCCGGTCCGATTAACGAAACCTGGACATACAACTTCCTGCGCGACGCCATGGGCTGTGAAGGTTTCGGGATGAAGGCGGCTGCATCGCCCGGAGGAGTGTTTTTCATCGATCTCATCCGGCAAGGTGATCGCAGGGTTCTGGCGACAGGCACCTGTGGCGCAAAGGTGAGTGCCGTGCGCAATTTGCGCCAGGCTCGACGCGTTGCGACCGCGCTGACGACTCGGGAGCTAGCGAGCCGAAGCCTGAGGATAGACGCGAGTTCTTCGTCGTTGACCGACAGCCGCGCCAAAGATCCAGCACATACAGATGCGCTGGTTCATTTGATCAATGTCGGCAGATGGGGCACAAAAAAGTTAGCGTCCGCCGCAAGCGCGCCGATCGCCTTGAGTACCGGCAAAATGAAACCGGAATTCAGGCTTGTCAAAGCTTCCGGTACCCCATTGACGTTCGACCCGGCGCGCACCGCGGAGACAGGAACCTATGGCAATTACTTTCTCGCCGATCCGTTCCTTCACGCGAAGGACGGCAAGCTGACACTTTTCTGTGAAGTCTATGATTACCGTCTCGGGCGCGGCTATATCGGTGCCGCCGACATGAGTACGGGCCAGCCAGGCGAAATTGTTCCCGTGCTGGATGATCCAGTCCATTATTCCTTTCCGTACGTCTACGAACATGATGGCGAAACATACATGATGCCAGAAACGGCATCGCGTAACCGGATCGAAGTGTGGCGCTGCATCGATTTTCCCGTACGTTGGGAACTCGTTTCGACGGCGCTTGACGGTCAGATGCCGGTTGACTCTGCCATTTGCTGGTACGAAGGACGATGGTGGCTCTTCACCAGCCTCGCACGCACGCACCTCGGTGAACACAGTACCGAACTCTATCTGTTTGAAGCTGATGGACCGCTGCTGGAAAACCTTCGGCCGCACGTACGCAATCCGATCGTCATTGATGCGAGATTTGCGAGGAATGGCGGCCGGATCTTCCAGGAAGGCGGAAAACTCTACAGGCCCTCGCAGTCTAACCGTTATGGCATTTATGGCTATGGACTGAACATTATGGAGATCGCGGTGCTGAACCCCGATCAGTATACCGAGCGTCCCGTCCGCTTCTTTGAAGGCGCCCATCACATCGATAGCGCCGATGGTACGGTCATCCTCGACGCGCGGCAATCGGTCCAAACCTTGAAAGAAGGCGATGTCGAGGAACGGGCACTGACATGACACCGGACAAGATCGTCATCATCAATGACAGTTCCGTCGCGCTCGGCGGAGCCGCGGCACTCGCTTTGCTGTCGGCAAAGCTGTTTCATGAAGCTGGTATGAAGGTTGTGTATGTGACAGGAGACGATGCAGCCGATGCCAAACTAGATAACGGTATTGATATTGAGCCTCTCGGCAGCGCCGCACTCCTGAAGCAGCCTATGCCGGGGCGCATTGCAAATGGCCTTTACCATATATCGGCAGCGAATTTCATCCGAGCCATTATCGCCCGCCATGACACGCCGGCAACCGTCTATCATCTGCATAGCTGGGCGCAGACATTTTCTCCGGCCATATTTGCAGCGCTGGGTCCGGTAGCCGACCGCCTCGTCATTTCGTCGCACGATTTCAGCCTGGTGTGCCCAAACGGTTCCTACTTCAATTTCAAGACGAACGAAGTGTGCAATCTGACTCCCCTGTCACCCGCCTGCCTCGCTTCCAATTGCGACAAGCGAAGCCGGGCAGACAAGGCGTACCGCGTATCCCGTTCGGTGCTACTCCGCAGACTTGTGGATTTCGGAAAGAGTCGCGCTCTGGTTGCTGCTATTCATCCTGGAATGGCGCCATGGCTTGCGCGTGGCGGCGTCGCACCTGAGCGCATCCGGATCGTCCCCAATCCCGTGATCCCCTTCCGGGGCGAGAGGGTCCAGGCTGAGCGGAATTCTGACCTGTTTTTCATCGGGCGGGTGGAAGTAGAAAAGGGAGTCGACCTCGCGGCCCGCGCTGCTCATGCGGCAGGCCGCCGCTTGCGGGTGATTGGCGATGGTGCGAGCAGGCCTGCGCTCGCAGCAGAATTTCCCGCTATCAAGTGGGAAGGTTGGCGGACGCATTCGGATATCGCTGATCTGATTTCGGAAGCGCGCGGTCTGATCATGCCGAGCCGATTGCCGGAGCCGTTCGGGCTGGTGGCGCTTGAGGCTCTGCAATCCGGCGTGCCGCTGATCTCATTCGACGATGCCTTTGTTGGGCGCCAGGCCGCCGCCAGAGGCGCGGCCTTCCTCGCAAGCCGCCGTATTCCGGAAGAACTCGCAAACGCCGTCGTGCAACTCGACAATGACACCGTTGTGCGAGCCGCGAGTGAGGCGGCGTTCGACCAATGCCGGTCCCTGTCGCTGACACCCGAGCAATGGCGCGATGCGCTTCTCGATCTTTATAAGGAGCAACTGCATGCATTCGCCTGAGACATTGCGGATGGCAGTTATCGTCGCCACGCTTGGGCGACGCGCCGAGGCTGAAGACCTCGTTCGCGATCTTGACGCCCAGATACGCCGACCGGACCGCGTGATATTCAGTGTGGTAAATGAAGAAGATGCTCCGTCCGGCCCCCTGCCATCCGGACACGAGATACTTGTTTCGCCGAAAAAGGGTTCCTGTGCGCAACGTAACTTCGCCATCGACCGGGCGGCGTCTGATGCCGATATCTTGATATTTTTCGATGACGATTTCGTTCCCGCGCCAGACTATCTGCTCGAATTGGAACGCTGCTTTATTTCACGCCCGAATCTTGGCGGGGCGACCGGTCTCGTCATTGCGGACGGGGTGACGGGCCCAGGCCTCAGCCGCGAACAGACGCTCGCCGAGATTGCCTTGTACCGGCAGAACTGGCCTGAGGGCGACGACCGCATCCGTCCCCGCGAAGGGCTCTACGGATGCAACATGGCCATCCGCACCTGCGTACTTGGCGCCAACCGCTTTGATGAGAGTTTGCCACTTTATGGCTGGCTCGAAGATTTGGCGCTGACGTCGAAATTCGCCCGCTCGCCGGGTTTGATCCAGTGCAACCGCCTCGTAGGCGCGCACCGCGGCGTCAAGCGCGGGCGGACCTCAGGGGTCAGGTTTGGCTATTCGCAGATCGCCAACCCAATTTACCTCTTGTCGCGCAGCCCTGCACCACGCGCCTACCTTTTCGGCAACGTCGCACGCCATCTGGCGATAAATATTGTCCGCTCGGTCCGGCCTGAGCCCTGGGTCGATCGGCGGGGCCGGTTGCGCGGCAACACGATGGCCTTCATGGATTTGCTGCGGGGCCGGCTGTCACCCGGCAGAATTCTCGATCTCTGAAACAGGCGCTCGTCTGACCGCACTAAGCGGTGCGGGCGCTCACATGATCGGCCGCCCCGGTCGGACCGGCCCGGCCAGCCGATATGCGCGGCTTCGGACGAAGGATCGTCGCAGCGATCTCGTCGCGGGCAATGACGGCGATCGCCGCAAACGTAAAGAACGTGATGCCGGGATCAACCAACACGCCCGATACAGCCGCCATTGCAAGGTTGACGAACGCCCCGGCGCTCGCGGCACGAAACAGGCTTTTCGCCTCAACCGCCGGCGAAGAGGCCGGCAACACTTTGGGGAGTTTCTTCAGAAAGACCGCCCACAGGAACCCCAGAAACAGGACAAGACCTATGAGTCCGACATTAGCGAGTATAACCGGCAGCAAGCCGTTGGATCTGACTGAACCGAGTCCGGCTCCAAGACCGTATGTCTCGAAAAACACCTTAAATCCCGATGCCGCCCAGAATCCTCGCTCGAGCCCGGAACTGCTGTCAGCCTTGCTGAACACGAGCGTGTTCAACATCTCCATGACATAGTCCGGGAAGGGCGTGAACGAGAGCCCGACAATCAGAAATCCGCTGACGATGGAACTCGCTAGCAGAATCATCGCGCCCCGCTTGCCGTTCGAACCGTAGTAGACGTCTTGTGCGATACGGGCGAAAAGCCATATAATCATGATTGCGGCACCAAAAATGGCCGTTGTTGAAAGTGCGAGCATTCCAAACAGGGCACTGATCAAGCCGATTGCGCATGCCACCCTGTCATTTCTGTCTATAAATCGTGAAAGTCCGTACGCAGCAAATGTAATGCTGGTGGCGCCGAATGCGGCAGGTTCTGGAAAACCGCCGATCAGGCGGTCCGCACCCATAATGCCAGTATCGGTGAAGATCGCATAGTCCGCTGTACGGAAATATTCGAGGAACATGTCCAGCCGAAAATAGTCGAGCACACCGAACGCAATATTCACCACCGCCGCCATCAGAATTGCGTCGGACAACAATTTCGCCCCCCTTATCCGCCCGATCCACAAGAGGACCATGTAGAATCCGAAACTGGCAGCAAGGTAGGCTGGTTGTGAGATGTTCGACGAGACGGGCGCCAGTGGAACAATCGTCGTTGAGAAGGCTTCGCTGACGCGCTGACCGTCATAGGTCCCCGCATAGGGTACGACGAGCACCTTGTCGTAGAATAATCGCGGAAAGAAAAATGCCGAGATGGCGCCATAGACACAAAGTGTGCCCATCAGCACGACCGAGGTGCGCAGTCCCGACGAGGAGGTCTGGCGCTGACCACCATACGAAAACAGGAAAGCGAAACCGGTCGTAAGGGCCGCCGTAACCTGAAGTGCGATCAGGCTCATGCCGCTATCCGGCAGTTCGATCACTGACGTCGCGCCCAGCGGAATCATCAGGAGTGTGAATCGAACGGCGGATGAGACGCCCCTGAGAGCGAAAAACCCCCAGAGCGCAAGGATGAAAAAGCCGATCAGAGAGAATTGCACGTCAGACACTCACCTTCAGGGCGGACACTGCCAGGTGTTCGCAGGGAAAAACATCCGGTCCTGCTTTCCGCATGGTCTAGAGGCTCACGATCTGCTGGACTGCGTCGGGTCGCACGCGGTACAGGAGCGCCACGTAAACTGCGGCACCAACAGGCACCTGTACGCCCAGAATAAGAATCCGGTGTATGCCATAACTTGCGCCGGCCCATTGCAGCAACAGCACAACGGTCACCATCGCCAGCAACGGCACGATAACGGGCCTTGTCTGGCGGGCAGCCGCACGCCATGATAATTCGCCATATTTCTGCATGATCCAGAGCGTTGTAATGAAGCTGAATAGCCCCGATGCCAGTGTCGAGAGGGCAAGCGGGATCAGGCCGAAGCTGCCCGTGACGAAAGTGAAGACAAGCGTTACAGCACAATTCAGCAACAAGATCCGCGGCATCTGCTTGACCTGGCCGATATGTGAGAGAAGGGGCTCAGTAAGTGTTCCGGGTACGTATGAAATACCGCTGATCGCAAGGATCGCCGCAACCGGCGCAGCAGGCGCCCATTCGGGTCCCAGAACGAGCGTCACGACATCATGCGAGACCAAACACAGGCCGACGAGGACCGGAGACACAGCCATCATCATGATCGGCAGGATCCGGGTAGCTTCGGCTGCAAGGTAAGCCTGTCTGCCGGGTCCGTCGCCGGCTCTCTCAGCCGCTCGTCGAATATACACCCACGCGATCATGCGCACGGGCTCCATCACAAGTTCTGCGACCGAAGCCACGACGCGTTCTGCAGCCCGATAAAAGCCGACACTCGCAGGACCGAGAAAAGCGCCGACGACAAACGTTGCGCCATTGTTCTGCAGGAACAGGATCGACCGGTTCATGAAGACATGTACCGATGTGGAGACAAGCAGACGCGTCCGGGGGCCGCGCCAGACAAACGGTCCAAACCAGCGTGTTTGAAACCACATTAGCGCAGTGGCCGAAACCTGGTAGGCAATTTTTCCGAACACCAGCGAGAAGACCCCCTGTCCTGCGAATAATGTTGAGAGCGTGACAACGAAACCCACGACTTCGGCGGCAATGCTGCTCGCAGCAAAGTCAAAAACACGGCCTGTCCGTACGAGCATTCCTGCAAATGCGTTGGAAACGGGTGCGGCCAGAACGCAAACGGAAAACAGCGCCATCAAGGGCGAAGCACGGCCGCCCGGCAAAAAGACTTCAATCGCACCTGCGATGACAAGGCCGACGATGCAAAGAAGCGCCCCGCTTCCCAGGGCATAAGTTGTAACCTGCTCGATATCATGCTGGTCCTCCACGCTGCTGACGATCACTTCGCGCCAACCGGCGCTCGCCGCGATGAAAAGGATCACGGATGTTGCCTGAACCAGCGCAAACAAACCGAATTCGGCCGGTGACAAAAAGCGCACAGCGAACACGAAGACGATGAGCTGTGACGCCTGCGCAAAAACACGCGAAACAAGGGTCCACCGCCCGGCATGCGGGGCGCCTTGGGCGTCTGTTGGTGACGCGGCGATGGAGTCTGGTTCGCTCATCACCGCCGACTAGTCATGGTAATAGGCAGAATACAATTTGTAGTGCTCACCATTGAACTGTTCGTAGAGCGCCTGTTTGCGAAGGTCGGCGCGCGTAAGCACGATCCCGGCCACATTGGTGCCGTGCGAAGCGAGCAGCCTGACCGCGCGTCTTACAGCTTTTTTGTCGGTTTTCTTCCAACGCGAGGCAAACAGAGCGATATCGGCGGCCGAGCTGATCGTACTTGCCTCGAGGACGGGCAAAGCTGGTGGGCAATCGACGATGATGAGATCAAAGTCGCCTTTCAGTTTGGCAAACAATGCCCGGCAATCTTCCTGAAGGATCACAGTAAGATCATCATTGCGCGTGGTGGCAGCCGGCAGAATCTTTAGCTTCGTTTCTTTGACGTCCTGAATGGCGCTCAGCGGATCGATGCGGCTCGACAGCGCTTCCAGGAAGCCTGCGTCCGTGTCTGTCGCCAAAAGCGCCGACAAGGACCGATGATGAATATCCCCATCAACCAGCAGGACACGCTCACCATGGCCAGCCGCCATCCGCGCGAGGCACAACGACATGGTTGTCTTGCCCTCGCCTGGCAGCGACGAGGTGAACGCGACAACAAACGCCTCCCGGTTTACCCGGTGCTTGTGGATCTCCGCATACAAACTTCGAATTGCATTGGCGTAGGCCGAATACGGCTTTTCCGTCAAGTATGCCAGTAGGTCGCCGACCGTCGGGCTCTTCAGCAGCTTGAACCCCCGCGCTTCCGCGACTGTCGTAATAACAGGAACGCCGATGTCCCGTTCGATATCGTCCGCGCTGACGAAGCCGGTCTCAAGAAATTCGAGAATGAGCACGGTCAGCCCCGCAATTGCGAGGGATGCCACCAGCCCCAACAGGATGTTGAGTTTGTGGTCCGGTGCACTGGGCTCCGATGGCACTTCGGCGGCTGCGGCGAGGTAAGCATCGGATTGCTGAAGTTCGACCGCCTGGGTCACTTCGGCCGCTCTGCCGAGCAGGGACTCGTAGAGTACCCGCGACGCGTTCGCCTCGCGCTCGAGCTCTCGTTGCGCGATCTGATCAATATTGCTCCGGCGTAACTGGCCGTTCTGTTCACTCAGCGAACCCTCGACAGCCGCTACGCGGCTGCGCGCGACTTCGACATCACTTTTGAGGCCGGACAGGATGCGACTGCGCTCTTGTGCGATTGATTTGTCGAGGTCGGCAATCTCGGTCTTCGCCCTGATGTATGCGGGGTGGCGCTCCTCATACTGAGCCGAAATTTCCGCAAACTTTCTTGCGAGCCCGGAGCGCTCACCACGCAACATCGTCAACAATGGCGAACTGATCACGTCGGTATTGTCGGCCGAATCGGTATCCGCGCCCGAATGCCGCAAGGCTTCCGAGTATCGCGACTGTTTCTCCACAAGATCGGCCTGCAAGATCAGCAGCTGTGGTGTCAGTGCGGCGATCTTGGCTTCGATCGTACTGATGCCGGCGGCCTCGATGATGCCCTGCTCTGAGCGGAACGCCTCAACCGACTTCTCCGCATCCCGAACGTCGTTGCGTAGAACTTCGAGCCTCTGCTCCAGCCAGTCGCTTGCCTTCTGGGTCTCTGCGATCCTCGATTCAAGCTGACCATCGATATAGGCCTTGACGACGGCGTTCGCGATAGCCGCCGCCTTTTCGGGATCCCGGCTCGTCGCCTTGACCTGGATGACGAATGTCAATCCATCGCGGTAGGCCAGAACAGTCCTTTCCAGTTGGTCTGTAGACAGCTTGAAGGCGAGGCGTTCCGCCGGCGTGCTGTCCGTGTCAAGAATAGCATTATCGTCAGTGTCTTCGGTGGTCGCGATGGTTGCTGGGCTGCCCCGCGGCGACGCCAGACGCGCCAGCCAGGCCGACACATCGTCCGTGAATTTTTCGAATGCACTCCGCTTCGTCAGCAGCGGATTGAATTCAGGATCTTCGACCAGGTTGAGCTGCTTGGACACACGGTTCATCACCTTGCGCGACATGATGAGCTTGACTTCCGTGTCCATGAGGGTCGAATCCGGTCGTGCGGTCGTCGATATCTTGTCATCAATAATCTGCCGATCGCGCGTGTCGATCAGCACGCGTGCGCTGGCCGTGTAGACGTCGTTAAGCTGGCTGGTAAGGAAAAGTGTCAAGGCCATGACGCCGGCGATGATCGAGAGGATCAGCCGCGATCGACGCTGGATAACGAAAAGAATTGACTTTAGGTCAAGCTTATCGCTCTCCGGCCGAGCGGTCAGGCCGCTGTCGAGACGTTCATTTGCGCTCATATCGATTCTGTTCATCGGATCGGCGTCCAGTCTTATTGGGCCAGGCCATCGCTCGAAGAGCGCCGGGTCGGCATTTGAAATCGATTTGACGTAAAAAGGTCCTTGACCAGCCAGAGCAGCACTTCCGGTTTCTGCGCGGCGCGCGAAACCGAATAGGGCAGCCAGGCGGTGCCAAAAGGAATGTACAGTCGGCTGGGGATGTCAGCATCTATCGCGACATCGACGGCATTGTTTGTCGGATCCGGATAGACCAGCTCCTGCTCGCAAGATGTCTGCGCGGCCCGCAAACGATCGAACGCCTGTCGGGCGAGCCATCCGTCGTGCGTGGCTACTCCCACATGCTTCGCGCGGCCCACGAGCTGGTCGATCAATGCGAGATAGCCCGCCCGAAGATCGATGTCCGGTTGTTGGGGATCGACCCACTGGCCCTTCACCACCCGTACTTGAACACCGAGCGCAATGGCCCGTTCGACGTCCGCTGCGCTCCGCCGCCAGCGGCCCGGAATCGCACAGCCCATGCCATCAGGACCAACCTTTTCGATGAAAGCGAAATTCGCATCGGCCTGTTCCGGCGCATGTGAATCGAGCACGACCGGAACCCTGCAGGCGCGTGCATGAGTGACGATCTCCGCAGCCAGATCGAAATTGTCCCAAAGCGCCGGAATCTTGAGCGCAAGGTATGAATCGAGCCGCGCCCTGTCGATCGTATCGATCGCTTCGTGATACCTGCGGGCCACCAAAGCCGGCTCCTCGCGCCCGTCATTCCAGTAGCAGAGCGTGGAAGAAAATCCGTGCTGAGACGCGGTCTCGGCCAGCCTGGCGGCCGACGCCGCGTTATCGCCGGCAACATAAGAACGTGACGCATAGCGGATCAATGGCATGGCAGCTGCTTCCAAGAATTTCTTCACATTCTGCGTCCCGTCTGCATCGGCTACCAAGGTTTCTGATAAATTCTGACGTAATCGACGAACATCTTGGCCCTGTCCGGTGTGTCGGCGCTGATATCGTTCGCGACGACGGCCAGGTCGATCAATGGGTACATGGGCTGGCGGAACTCAGGGGGCATTGGTGCGCGCCAGATTTCCTTTCGGTCAAAGTACATGACCATTTCCTTTTCGTCGATCAGAACGCCGTAGAGGTGAAAATCGGAAAGCCGCGTGCCGTTAGGAATGGTATAAGTCAGACCGTCACTTATTTTTGGAGAACCATCTGAGCCGGGGTGCTTGTGGAAACCTGTCGAAAAAGACCCGGTATTGACCGTATAGTGCTCGAAGACGTCTATCTCGGCGGTCCCGTGCGGTTCACTGACGACACCGATCAGCCAGAACGCGGGCCAGAACCCAGGATCTTTTGGAACGCGCAGCCGGCTCTCGAAATATCCGTACTGGGCCGCCGCACCACTGCCGCACTTGTCCCATGATGCCAGCAGCCCTGACCACCAGCTGCCATCTTCGGCCCGGCGCGCCTCGATTGCCAGGATCCCGTCAGAGATCGTAAACGGAAAACCGAGCCTCGGCTCGGAGAAAGCCGCCGCGCCAAAATCTCCCGCCCAGGGCGTGTGCGCGATCCATTTCGTGTTGCAACCCCAGTTCGACACGTCGAGAGGGCCGTCAAACTCCTCTGAGAATGACAGTTCGTAACCAGACAGTTCGAGGTCGCCCCAGTCTTCAACGACGGGCTGGGCATTAGAGCATGACCCAAGCATCACGGCGCCTACGGCTGCACCAAGAACGGATCGATTTGGCGGTCTGGCCGCCTGCAACAATTGTGATGTCCCGATCAACCGCTTTGTCCCCTCTAGGTCGTGTGAGTGACAATCTTTGGAAGATCGCTGTAAGAAGTTCGCGCGGAACCCAGCCCAAAGACTCGAGCGAAACAGAACTCAAGTATTCATTTTCCCCTGACGCGTGAAATCCTTACTCTCACTTAAGTTTTTATTAACATCCTGCCCCGTCGCTCGCAAGACGACGTACCTTAAATTGCGCGAAATCGGGGAGTTTTTACGCGCCCGTTAACGAGGCTTGGGCAGGCCAGCGGCCTTATGCCTATTTACAGGTGACCGAGTAGCTGGTTCTCAAGATAGCAGCCGGGTCAAAATTCGTTTTAACAGTGAAGGTCGAAGCGGCTTTTTGGATTTGCTGAGATCAAAGTGGGTTCACACGCCGATCTTCATGTTGGAAAATTAAAGGCCGCTCTGGATCGTCAGCCGGCATGTCAGCTTGTGATGCCGAATGAGCTTCGGCCTCAGGAGGACTGTTCCCCGTCAGCGACTGTGAGACAGATCGGCCAAATTGCTTAAGGAGGATTTCTGGCTCATCGTAACTGATACGAGGAGTGAAGATCAGACAGAAATCCGGGCCGAAAGAGTCTTCGTCCGAGAAGCATGTGCAAGCGATCAAGCGTCAGACCCGTCGGAAGTTTTCAGCCGAGGAGAATATCCGGATTGTCCTTGAAGGCCTTCGCGGCGAGTACTCGATCGCCGAGTTGTGCCGGTGTGAGGGGATCACGCAGGGGCTGTATTACACCTGGTCGAAGGAGTTCCTCGAAGCCGGCAAGAAGCGATTGTCAGGCGACACTGAGCGTCAGGCGATGTCCGGCGAAGTGACGGGCCTGAAGCGTGAGATGCGCGACCTGAAGGAGGTCGTGGCTGACCTGACGCTGGAAAACCGCATTCTGAAAAAAAGCGTGATCGGGGATGGGGGCGGCGAAGAATGAGATACCTCGCATCCGAAAAGCTCGAAATCATCCGGCTGGTCGAGAACTCGCACCAGCCGGTAAAGAATACGCTCGATCAGATCGGCGTGTCGCGTCCGACCTTCTATCGCTGGTATGACCTATACCGGCGGTTCGGCGAGGTAGGGCTGGAAGACCGGCGCGGCGGCTCTGGCCGCGTCTGGAACCGCATCCCGGCGCAGGTGTGTGACCGGGTTCTGGAAATGGCCCTCGACCAGCCGGAGCTCTCGCCCCGGGAGCTGGCGGTGACGTTCACGGACGAGAAGCGTTACTTCGTCTCGGAAGCCAGTGTTTACAGGCTTCTGAAGGCGCATGACCTGATCACCAGCCCGGCCTTCATCGTGATGAAAGCCGCCAGGGAGTTCCGCGACAAGACCACTGCACCCAACCAGCTCTGGCAGACCGACTTCACCTATCTGAAGGTCATCGGCTGGGGGTGGTTCTATCTCTCCACGATGCTCGATGACTTATCCCGCTACATCATCGCCTGGAAGCTCTGCACGGGCATGGCGGCGAGTGATGTGCAGGACACGCTCAACCTGGCGCTCGATGCTTCGGGGCTCGAAACCGCCAACGTCGTTCACCGCCCAGGCCTGCTGTCAGACAACGGACCATCCTACATCTCTGGCGACTTGGCCAAATATCTCGCCGACAAGGGTATGAAGCATACACGCGGTGCGCCTTACCATCCCCAGACCCAGGGCAAGATCGAACGTTGGCACCAAACCTTGAAGAGCCACATCTTGCTGGAGAACTACTTCCTGCCCGGAGACCTTGAAGCGCAGATCGACGCGTTCGTCGGCCACCACAATCATCAGCGGTATCACGAGAGCCTGAAAAACCTGACCCCGGCCGATGTTTACACCGGCTGCGGGCAGACCATCCTGCTCGAACGTGAGAAAATCAAAAGGAGGACCATGAAACTACGGCGCTTGCAGCGCGCCGAGTCTGCTGCTTAACTAAAATCCAGATGCGCCAGACCCTCCTTAAGTCAGGCAGTCTTCTGTCTCAAAATACCTGACGACGGACACTCTTTATCCACGACCCAACCCCGATTGTAGGCCTGTTTGTAGGTCAAAATCCGCACACAGTCAGACGCAGGGGGTCATAAGGCCCCTTAGGGTACTGTTTTTATTGATTTTTATGGGCGTTATTCTGGAGCGGGCGAAGAGATTCGAACTCTCGACCCCAACCTTGGCAAGGTAAGCGTATGCTCACTATGGAACTTTCCATGCCTTAGAGAACACTGATTCCAATAGCTTTTCTGCACTACGCAACTATAGGTTGTTTTTGTAAGGAAGTTACTTGGAGAGTTACTCGCATGGCCCGCAGCAGCACGACGCTAACAGAAGCATGGCTGGACCGCCCCCAGAAGTCCGGCCTCTATTGGTGCAAGCAGAATCCCGGTCTGGGGTGCCGGGTTGGCAAGTCCGGCAGCAAGGCGTGGGTGTTCCAGCGTAGCGGCGGTGCCCGCATCACACTGGGCCGGTGGCCCGAGTTCGGATTGCGCGCCGCCCGCGACCGCGCCGCCGACCTCGCCGCGCGGGGTCGCTCTTCGCGGGCCGATACCCTGTCCCAAGCATTAGAGCATTGGGCACAGCGGGCGCTGGCCAACGGCGCGTCGGAAGCCACGGTAGAGAACCGCCGCCGGCAATTCCGCAAGCATCTGGGCGACCAGATGGACCGCCCGCTTACTTCTTGGACAAAGCGGCAGGTGTCCGCCCTACAACTTGAAATTGCCAAGTCCTCGGTACATGCCGCCAACGACATCTTGCGCCACTGGGGCACGATGCACCGAGCCGTCTCAGACGACCCGTGGCCCGGTGAGGGCATTGGCGGGCTAAAACCGCCCTCGTCCAAGCGCAGAGTCATTGACCCAGACACATGGTGGTCCGAAATCCAACGCGCCGAGTCCCCCGTCGTCCGGGGTTACTGGCGCTTCGTTGCCCTCACTGGGCTGCGCGAGAACGATGTGAAGACCGCGCGCCATGACAACCTGCGCAACGGCTGGCTCTACCTGCCCGAGCCCAAGGGAGGGGCGGAAAAGGCGTTCGACTTGCCACTGTCCAATCAGGCGCTGGCGGTCGTCCGGGACATGCCTCGCATGGGCGAGTGGATCTTTCCGGGACAGTCGGGCCACATCGTCAATCCGAAGCCGCCCTCCATTCGGCACCTCTGCTCCGAGCACGCCCTGCGCCACTTCTGGCGGTACGTGGCCGAAGTAGAGGCGGGGTGCCCCTTCCCGATCGTTATGCGGCTGATGAACCATAGCGAGAAGCGGAGCACGACCGACCTGTATGGCCATCGCAATATTGCCCCCGATATTGTTGCTGATTGGGCCCAGCGCATCGCCAATACTGTAGAAGCGAAGTTGAGCCTTTAAGTTGGCACGATATTCGCCTATGTAACACTTGACTGGCGTAAGCCCCGTTTCGCACGGGCAGTAAGTAAGCCAGTCCGGCAGCCCCCATGTTTAGGCGGGGGCATGAGACAAGATCTAGAGTGCCGGATTCATGCCGGTCAGCCTGTCGCCGATCAAAACCCAAATTCTGTTTTGATCGGAGATCCTTGTGGATATCGAAACCCGTATTCGCGCAATCGTGCGTGAAGAAATGTCGGTCGTACAGGCGCAGAGCGCGCCTATACGGGCCGAGGAAGATTACCTCACCACTAAGCAGGTCGCAGAAATGACCGGGCTATCGGTCTCGTTCTTTGAGGTCGGGCGCTCGCTCGCGTCGCCGGGCCACCCACCTTACCTCAAGGTCGGCAGCCGCGTCCTCTACAGCCGAAGCGACATTGTCGAATGGCTGGACAAGCGACGGAGGGGCCAGAAATGACCCTTCACAAGATCGAACTTGAAAAGCCGTTCCGGTTCTCCCGCGTCGCCAATGAACGCGCGATCATCCGGGAGAAATGGCGACCAGTGGTGCCCCGGCACACTTGGGCGCGCGGTCATCTGCCAATCTCCGACATCATGCAGCCCTTTCGGCTGATCGACCATGCCGAATACATCTGCGGCGGGCGCGAAACGTTCGCCCTCATCACCAGCCCCTATCGCCCCTCCCTCGCGTCGGACGCGATTGAACGTTGTCGGACTATTCTTAAAAGCCGGTGGGACCTAGCGCTCGTGGAAGTGCTTCCGCTCTACAACCCGGCGGCGGTAACGCTCGTCGTGATCGACGAGTCGTGCGTCGAGCTACTTGAGAGTTGGGGGATGGTCCAATGATAAAGGCCCCCAGCACTGACGCCGGAGGCCCTACCGCAGAGAAAGCCGACCAAGCCTTCGCCCTCCAAAGTAAACCCTCTGGGCCTGAAGTAAATCAGATCGAGAGCTTCCTGCGGAACTTCGGTCGGAAGCAGCCAACCCTCTCGTTTCTCGATCACGAGACCCGGCGCTTCTACACGAAGCAGTATCCCACCATCCGCAAGGCTGCATGGGGTGCGAAGTGGTGGAACGAGGAGAAGGGCCGGTCGGTCTACTTCGTCGGCAACTCGCACCGCATGGCCGAAGTCAGCAAGCCCACGAAGGCGGACATAGAGTTGGCCGTGGGCGTGTGGCTCGATGTCGATGGCACCGGCTGGGACCCCGACGTTGCCAGCACGCTGGTCAGCTACCTCGACTGGGTTCCCACCTATGTGGCGTTTACCGGCGGCGGCTATCAAGCACACTGGCGATTCGATCAATATACAGCCGACACAGCCGACGCCGAAGCCGTCAATCTTTGGCTCCGGGACCAGATGGCCGCCGTCGTCCCGGTCGATAAGAACTGCTGGACCTGTGATCACGTTTGGCGCCTTCCGGGCACGATAAACCGAAAGCCGGGCAGGCAGACGCTTTGCAGCGTCGTCCACGCCGATTGGGCCGCGCGGCTACCCATGGCCGAAGTCGGTCGTGCAACGCCGCCTGTGACGATGCAGGTGGCCGATGTGACTTTCGCGGCCGAAGGCTTCACGATGGAGCGGGTCCGGGAGTGTCTTTCCGACCGGGCTTTCTGGTTGCTGGTCAATCGACCGGACGTGCCGTCCCGCTCGGAACACGAGTTCGCCTTCCTCGGCGCAGTGCTGGGCGAACGTTGCCCCATCAGCCAATACGATATTGACCTCGTGGCCGCCTGCCTGCTGGGCGAGCCGGTAGACGAGTTTTCCGTCAGCCACCGGGCTTATTACGAAGCCAACGGCGACCCCCGGAGCGACCCGGAGCGGCATGTCGCCCAACAGATAAAAGACTGGCTGAAGAAGAACGGGAGGCAGGTCGATGCTTAAGTTACAAGAAGCGAACCCGAAGCCGATGGAACTCGAACTTATCGACATCGCGCCCGAAGGCGACATCGAGCCCCGGCCTTGGATTATCCCCGGCATCGCGCTCGGCGGGGCAGTCAATATCATAGCGGGCAAAGGTGGAGCCGGTAAGTCCCTGCTCGCCCTCCAGTTCGCCGTGATGGTCGCCAACGGCAACCGCTGGGCACATTGGGAAGCCCGGAAGCGGGGCCGCGTCCTTCTGCTCAATGCCGAGGACGACCAGATGGAAATCCAGCGCCGCCTCTACGGCATCGGCCACGTACAGGACAGGCCCGAGCCGGGCTGGCTGTTTACAGCCAACCTGCGGAACCTCGTGCTGCTGGCGCAGACGGACGGCAAGCCGACCGAAACGCCGCTGTACGACGCCCTGCTCCGCAAGGCCCGCGAGATCGACGCCGCCCTTATCGTGATCGATCCGCTGGTCGAGACCCACGCCGGGCTCGACGAAAACAGCAACGGCGACATGATGCGCGTGATGGAGGCGCTAAGGGCTCTGGCGCGCGATACGGGTGCGGCTGTCCTCGCGGTTCACCACGGCCGGAAGAACATGTCTGCCGGCGAGCAAGACTCGGCGCGCGGCGGTTCGGCCCTTGTCAATGCGGCGCGGTGCGTCGTCACGCTGGTGCCGCTGGACAAGGCCGACGCTGCGTTCCTCCCGAAGGAAGAGCAGAAGGACTACTGGCGGTATCAGCACGTAACCTCCGCGAAGCAGAACTATGCACCGCGCGAAGGCGACAAGTGGTTGCGGACTGAATCGGTCGAGCACCCGAACGGCGAAAGCTATCCGGCTATGCAGCGCGCGGTGCTGGAACATGCTCCGACAAAGATCGACGACAATCTGGTCCTAAACCTTCTGCGCGAGAACGATTGGACGCTGGCCAAGAAGGGAACGACCAAGGGCCGGGCCGATGCCGAGCTTTCGGCATTGCTGGGCGTGTCGACTAAGGTGGTCCGCGAGACGCTCGACCGGTTGGTCGAGGAAGGCGCAGTCGAAGCGAAGGAGAAGTGGGTCAACGGCAACAAGAAGGCGGTCGCCAAACCGACGCACGACCCGGATCAGGGAGACATCCCGTTTTGACCGTACATTCCGAGGCGGAACTCACGGCGGAACTCACGGAACGTACGTTTAAATCATCCTGGTTTCCTAAAGGAAACTACGAAGAAGTTACGTTCAAACGAATGTACGTTTGAACTAACGTTCTTCGGGTTTCCGGCTTTAGAGAAACCTAGCCCAGAGGGGATATAGGCCCCTCCCCTCTGGGCTCTTCGCGATTGGCAGATGTTTGCGCGAGTCATCCTCGATGGGCGCGGTACAGTGGCCGCAATGGCGCGTTTCCGGCGACCCAAAAAGCAGACCCCAACCTGCTGCCGGTTAGCACCTAAGATCGAAAACCCCGCAGTTACGAGGCTTTTGCGGCGCAAGTAACTCTGCAGGTAACTTTAGACGAGACAGCGGGGACATAAACACCCCCGCGCCGGGGCGGGTTGGGCCTTCTCCTCCCGCGAGGCCCGCCCCGGCACCCACCACGAAAGGACGACTAATGCGCATCACTATAGCCCGCCACGCCAACGACCCCCGCAGCGCGTTCTCCCAGTCCGACAAGCACGACGCCGAGCAGCGCCAGCGCTCCGCCGAAGCCCATCGGGCCAGGAACGAAGCCGCAGCCGCCGACGCCAAGGCCGTCGCCGAAGTCAGCCGCCAAGCCTTGATGCAACGCGCCGGGGCTTGATGACCGACGACGTCATCGTACACAACGCCGGAGGCCGGAACCGCGCCATCGGTAAGAAGGGCCTCGCCCTGCTGGAAGAGATGGCCGCCAAGGGCATGTCGCAGACCAGCATGGCAAAGACGCTGCGCATGGACCGCAGCACGCTAACCGAGATTAAGAAGCGCCAGCCCGAAGTCGAGGAAGCTATCGAGCGCGGCTACTCCCGCATGGAGGACGTGCTGGTCGACCGGCTGATGACACTTTCGATGAGCGACAGCAAAGCCGCCGTAACCGCAATGATATTCCTGCTTAAGACCCGGCGCGGCTACGAGGGCACCAAGGTGCCTACCCACATCACGATCAATCAGGACAACCGCACACAAACGATTTCCCTCCCGTCCGCGCAGGACATGGACACCTACATGCGGAGGATCGCCGATGGATCGCCTGTCGCCGTTTCAGGCTAGCGTCCTACAGACGCCCCGCGAACTAAACCTCGCCCTTCTCGGCGCGCGGGGCGGCGGCAAGTCCACTGCCGCTGTCGCTCTAATCGCGCGCGACCTACAGGAATACGGCGAAGATGCCAGCGTACTGGTTGTCCGCCGCACCCTTCGCGCCCTGTCCGACTTTGAGGAGGAGCTTCTCCGCCTCATTGGGCTCGTCTCGGGCGGCACCCACTCCTACAACCGCGCCGAGAAGATCCTCCGCTGGAACGGCGGCAAGGTAACGCTCGCCGCAATCGAACGCGCCGCCGATTACGACAAGCTTCAGGGAAAATCTTTTCATCTAATAATCGTCGAGGAAGTCACCCAGTATCCCAGCGAGCGCGTCCTGCGCCTCTTACGCTCTAACCTGCGCGCCGCCCCCGGTGTCCCGACGCGCGTCGTCTACTTGGGCAACCCCGGTGGTCCGCTGCATGGGCGCATCTTCGACCGCCACGTAAAAGACCGCCGCAGCCACGTACCATACACGGTCGATGGCGAGCACTGGGCGACCATAAACTCTGGCCCAGCGGACAACCCCTTTATCGACCTAGAGGACTACATCACCCGCCTGCGCGAAGCGTGCCACGGCGACGCGGTGCGTCTGTCCCAATGGTTGTTCGGCGATTGGACCCGTGGCGAAGGCCTCATGTGGCCCCAATTCTCTACCGAGAAGCACGTCATCTCCGTCGCACCGCACAGCATAAACGGCGACGTCTGGGCTCCGGTGGTGGGCATCGACTGGGGCCTGTCCTCCCCGAGCGTGGCGCACCTCGCTTTGCGTGCGAAGAGAGACCTCCACCTGTTCGGGCGGACCATCCCCCGCGACAGCGTCCTAATCCTAGACGAAGTCACGGACCTGATTGGCACGCCCGGCATCGACGAAAATCTTAACAAGTCGTCCGAGTGGCCCCCTTCCCGTCTGGGCGAGAGGGCTGCCAGCATGTGTGCCAATTGGGGCGTACACAAACCTTCGGGCGTCGTAGACAACGCACGGGGGCTTAGCGGCGACGATGTGATCGAGGAAATCCGCAAGACGGGCAAGTTCTGGTCGCTTACCCTCCCCCGCAAGGGACGCCGCGCCGAGCGACACGCGCTGATGGCGAGCATGTTACAGGCCGCTGCCGAAAGTAACCCGCACCGGCCACATCTCTACATCAGCGACAACTGCCAGTTCCTTATCCACGCCATCTCGAACTCCGTCCGGGACGAGCGCGATCCCGATGACGTTGCCGATACGCCGGGCTGCCCAGACCACCCTCTTGATTCCGCCCAATATGCCATAGCCCAGCACAGGATTAGGCGTACACTTGTATCGTCCGTGACCGGACTTTCTTAGGAGACCTAAAACAATGACCAACACTTCCCACCTCTCGCCGCTGGACCAGACCCTGATGGGCCGGACCCGCGCCAAGCAACCCTATCCCGATGCCAAGATTGTGCGCCAGCAGCAGCTGCGCGCCGTTAAGCCGCTCACGCTCGACTTCATGCCGGGCTCCGTCCGGGGCGACGGTCCTGCCGCCCGCAACGCCATCGCCACCCTCTCGGAGCTTTCCGTCACTTGGGCCACGATTTCCGAGGCCGCCAAGGATAGCTCGATGGACAAGCTCGCTCCCGCTGCCCGGCGCGCGTACGATGGCCTCGCTGCGAAGCTACGGACGACACAGGCGACGATTGACACACAGATCGCCCACTATGCCTCCCAGATCGAAGAGCGCGTCGCACCGCGCGTGGACGCGGCGCTCGCCGCCGAAATCCGCACGCACCTGCGCGACAAGGGGATCATGGAGGTTGTCAAAGCCGCCGAGTCCGATCCCCGCGTCTCGTCTGCCCTTCTCTCCGCCCCGGCCTTCCTCACTGGGCTTAAGCCCGACCAGCTCGCCCTCGTCCGCAAGAGCGCCACGAAGGCTCACGCACCAGAGCAGTCTGCCCTGATGGACGAGGCTATCGCTGCCGGCCAGCGCATCGCCGCTGCGGCAGATCACATCGTCACTGGGCTCGGCAGCAAAGTGGTCGCATGGGAAGTAGAGGCTAAAGAGCCCGACGCTCTGAGGGCTCTAAACACATGATGACGGACGAAGAATTTATCGACGGCGCGCTGGACGCCCAATCGCCGGAGACGCTCGCCGCCGCTCGCGCCGCGCTTACCGCCCAGACGGTGCTCGGCGTCCGGTTCGACCCTCGCCGCATAGAAGAGTTCGCAGACCACTACCGCGCCCCGCGCGCCGCTGTCCTAGCTCTCCTGGGCTATGTGATCGGACGCGAGCCCGGCAGTCGGGCCGAAGTGTTCTCGGCGGACTACGCCGCCCCTTCCAGTCACCGCCAGACCCAGCTCGCCACCGCCGCCGCACTCACCCTCGCCCGCACCATCGGCAGCGCATAAGAAAAGGCCCGGCGCGCCAACGCCGGGCCTGATCAGTTAGTCACGACGATAGTAGATATCGACGATGCCATCTTCGATCTCCAGAAAGACGCCGCACATGTCTGCGGCGACCCGGAGTTCTTCGATGAGGTCGAGTAGATACTGAATCGCTTTGTCGCGTTGATCAGTTACCATTAGGGGTCTCCTCTTATGGCAGGTTAGGTTGTCGCTGTCGGCTCACCCTGCGGCGACAACCTAACCAAACCACACTCAGGAATTTCCCTCAGGGCGCGATACTTTCAGATTTTCCGAAGTATCGCACCCTGAGCCTATCGCGCGCCTATGTCATCCGTTCTGCGTTGATCAGAAAGGAGAACCAAATGACCAACTTTCGAAACGAAGACTACTGCGTCACGGCTGAGGAAATTCTGTATATGTCCGCCGATGCGGTTGCCGACGCGGGCGGCGCGATGAACTACTTGGAAGCGGCCAAGTATTTCGCGGCGATCATCGGGCAAACGTCCGCGACCGATCCCGACGCCCAAGCCCGGTTTATTCTTGAGGCAGTCCGTACCACACTTCGGGCCGGGAATGTGATCCCGTTCGCACCGCGCGGTGCAGCTTTTTGACGCCATTGGGCGTGGCCAGATCGTCCGCGCCGAGCAGCTTCAATTCCCGGATGAGGAACTCCGCGAATGGACTGTTCGCTCCCTCCGAGTCTTCGTCGTCCTCGGGCTTGGAGTCCGCGATGCTGACGGTCGTCTGCCAACCTTGCGCACGCCACCAGTTGTACAGCGGCGCGACGCATGGAGCCCACCAATCGACGCGCCAGTTGGCGCGCTTCGCAACGCGCTTTTGCGAAGCGGAGCAGGCCGTGGCGGTCAGCCGCTCGGAGAACTCCGTCAGCGTCATCCCGAAGCCCGCCCAGATGTGTGGCTCATAGTAGCGGGCTTCGTCGTCCGAGAAGTCGCTCACCCGCTGGGCTAGATCGGCCAGTGCTTCGCCGTCGAAGCGCCGTTCCAACGCCGCCGCCACGAGCAGGCGGCTTGCCTCCTGCCGGGCTCGCCGCAACGCCTCTGTGGCCTCCGCTGCGAGCCCTACTGTGCAGGTGGGCGACATATAGCAGGCCCCGTTATGGACCTGCTCCTTGTTCGGGCAGTGGAGGCAGCATTTGCTCATGCCAGCAACTATGCTCGGCTTCATCTTTACGGCCGGTTACTCGGACGCCCCGGCCTACATCTAGTGCATTTGGGGAAATGACACACATGATCTTGATTTGTTCCCGCGATGGGAGTATCTTAACAGATCATGAAATCTCGGAGACACCTCGTTGCCGACAGACATCAACCAGCCGGGCCCACACCATAAAGTCTCTCCGGAGCAAGTCAGACAGGGATTCGCAGAACACCTCAAGCGCAGTGAATACCCGGAGGACTTTCCAGGGGTGGCGCATAATGCCAAGCCACCCGAAGACCGAGGGTTCGTAATCATCCACAAGGATGTGACCATTACGCCCGGCTTGCGACTGAGGCTTTCCACTGACCCTGACAGCCCGACTGACTGCTTCCTGCCGTGCAATCTTTGCGGCCCCTCACCGAAGTTTAAGAACAACGGCTACGCAATCCTCTGTGACAAAGGCTGGATATACTTCGTCGGGCATGACTGCGCGATGGCTCACTATGAGGGCCAATTTTCTGATGCGAAGAAGGTCTTTGACCGAGAAACGGCGGAGCGGCGAGCTCAAGAGTACTTCTTTGAAAACGCCGGGCGCATTCCGGCGATTGTACTACGCGCCCAGAGCTTGCTTGAAGTCGCGGAATCCTACGCTCCCGCCCATCGGGAAATTAAACGCCATCCGACCTTCAGGAAGACAATGCGGTCCGCCATCGTGGACAATGGCGGCTGGCTTCAGGTCAAGCAGCTTCAAGAAGTGCAACTCGGCAACGGCGTCTCGGTGCCCCGCGAAGTAACTGAGAACTTTGCTCGGATAGTCGGTGAGACTGCCGTGCGCAGCGAGTTTGCGTTTGACAGCGTTCTGCGTTCAAACATGCAATTCTTAGAAGGGTTCGGCGACACCGAGGAAGCGGTACTACAAGGCGTACTTGCGACCCAAGAAACTGGCAAGCTGCCTCAGCTTCACTCTGCTGTGCTGCGAGCAACGGAAGCGGTGAACCAAGCCCGTGACGGACTGGCCCAGTTCCGCCTTTTCTTCCAGCCCGGCAATCTGGAAAACATCCAACGTTGGCTGCGCCTACGCGACTGCCCCATTCAATGCCGCGCCGAAAACGACAAGCATGTTTGGTGGTTCCGGACCATGAGCACACAAAAGCGCCGCCCGATTGACACGAGGGTGTTTGCCGCACCAGTTCCGAAATCTGTCGCCTGAAGTTACTCCGAAGTTACTCGGACCAAAAGCGGAGCCCCAGAAAACCCGGTAAGTGTCTGTATTTTTTAGGGTTTTCTGGAGCGGGCGAAGAGATTCGAACTCTCGACCCCAACCTTGGCAAGGTTGTGCTCTACCACTGAGCTACGCCCGCATCCTGAATTTTAGCTCGGCAGCAACCCCGCCGAGAAGGCGTGATAAAGCGCATCATGCGGGCGTTTGCAAGCGCTTAGTTCCACCCTGCTGCACAATTTGTCTAGCTTTGAACCCTCATGCACGGATCCTCCGGCAACGCAGGCAATCGAACCGTTTCAGCGGACGGCCCTATCGAACCAGACGCCGCGATTTCGGCCGCATTCAGCCTCGGATGACCGTGCGAATCTGGTCCGGTCGCACTTCCCGTCCGTCGGCATCGACAAAGGCTGCGCGAATCGCGCTTTTCGTTCCCGCCTTGGTGAAACTGATGGGTGGCGTTTCACCTCCTGCCAGCCAGGCATCGCCCCACTGCGTCAGGCCGATCAGGATTGGACGCAGCGACAATCCCATGGCAGAGAGCAGGTATTCCGGCCGGGCCCGCTTTCCTGGCGCCTTGTAAGGCCGCTTCACCAGCAGCCCGGAATCAACCAGCGACTTCAATCGACCCGACAAAACTGTACGCGGGCATTTGAGCTCTGCCTGGAAATCATCGAACCGGCGCACGCCATACAAAGCCGCCCGCAGGATCAGCAACGTCCACCTGTCGCCAATCAACTCGATGGCGCTGGCGAGGTTACAGGTTTCCGGTGGAATCGGAGACCGACGGGCGAGAGGAATCTGGGTCATTCCGACTCTCATGTATGGGTTCGCTTTCGAAATCCAGAGGCCCCGTGACCAATGCTCGATTTTCCCGCGAACTGTCTTGCAAATGCCGCTATCCAATGGGAAAAGCAGGCCAATACCGGCGCACTCAGGACAGGGCTTCGCATGAAAAAACTGGCCTTCGCCGTCGCGCTTCTGATGGGACTGGCATCCTGCGCCGCACCGGACCCGGTCGATGTGCCCGTCCGCGAGCCCGCCAGCGAGACCGCTTTATGGAGCTTTGACACGGCGGTCCAATCCCTTCGGGGTCATTCCTGCCCGGCCGGCACACCAGCTGTTGAACCGACTGCTATCGCGATTGCAGCCGTTCCTATCAACCTGAATGACGCTGACGCAACCCCTCCCTTACCTGACTCCGTCGTGTTCGCGGGTGGATGGCGCCTGACATCCGGCAACGTCAATTTTGGCGGACTGTCCGGCATTGAAACGCTGCCCGATGGTAACCTGCTGACGGTCTCGGATTTCGGCGCATTCGTCTGGATCGGGCTGTCCGATGGTTATCCTGACGGGACGGGCAACCTGGCCTACATGCTCGGGGCGGACGGCACGCAATTGTCGGGAAAGTCGGCCGGTGATGCCGAAGGCCTGGCATTTCGCGACGGGCTGGCGCTCGTGAGTTTCGAGCGCGATCACCGGATTGAGGCATTCGACCTCGCCAATTGCGGCGCGAATGCCAGGGCCGCGCCTGTCGCTGGCCTGCCCTTCGATGTGGCCGGCAAACCGATCGACGACAATCACGGCGCTGAAGCCCTTTCGCTCCAGCCTGCCGGCACGATCGAGTTCGGACTGGAGAGCTTCGGGGGCGGTGCGTCACCCTTGGGCGCGGTACTCGCTACCGGCAAAGGTGTCCTGACAGGAGACATGGCGCCGAACCCGAAAGGCTACTCGCTGGTAGGCTTCGACGAAACCACGGATGCCACCGGCGAGCCGGTGTCGGTGACCCTGTACCGCAGTTACGATCCGATTCGTGGAAATCGCAATATCATCACCTGGACAAGGTCGGATATCGAAATCAAACTCAAGCGCCCGATGACGGTTGATAATTTTGAAGGTATCGCAGCCGAAATTCTCGACGCGGACACGATGCGCATCTGGCTGATTTCCGATAATAATTTCTCCGACCGTCAGCAAACGCTACTCTTCGCTTTCGACATCGACACCCGCACGGAATAATCTCACTTACAATCTTTGCAGATGAGCTTACATCTGACGTTGCACAAGGGCTGCGGCGCCCGCAATGGGACTGATCTCCGGCGACCTTACTCATCGTCAGGGAGCTGGCATTCTGGTTCGGACCCTGGTCCGGGCTCACCCGGCGCCCACCTAGTCTCTAGGTTGACGGGAGTGAATATGCCCAGCGACGTCTGCGGTTCTTGTGCGCTATTATTGGGGCGTGACGCCGGTCAGATCGCGCGTTAAGGCTCTCAAGCATGTCCCAGGCTCCCGACAAGACACAGCTCCGCCACCGCATGCGCACCCTGCGGGCCGAAGCGGCGGCGCGCGATCCCGATGCCGCCGTAAAGCTTGCGGAACTCTTTCCCATGAAACTTCTGGAGCGATATGGCCCCGTTGTGGCTGGCTATGTGCCGATCAACGAGGAGATTGACCCCACCCCGCTGATGCAGCGCCTCAGCCGCGCGGGCGCTGAATTGTGCTTGCCGCGGGTCGAGGATGACGGTCGCATGACCTGGCGGATGTGGTCGCTCGGCGAACCGCTGGAACGCCGGCCGTTCGGATTGTCCGAGCCGGGGCTTGATGCCCCTGAAACATCCCCCACGCTGATCCTGACGCCCCTTCTCGCCTTCGACGCAATGGGCAACCGGCTCGGATATGGCAAAGGCCATTATGACCGCGCTATCGCCAGCCTGCGCGATGCAGGCCGCACCTTCGCCTGCGCCCTTGCCTATGCCGCCCAGCAGATCGACTCGGTTCCCGCTCTCGATCATGACCAGCCACTGGACTGGGCTGTCACGCCAGTCGGTTCGGTACCGCTCTTCATGATGCGCAACATGAAGGCGCTCAACACCAACACGCCGGGCGGCTCCGGTGCGGCCTGACGTGCGCCACAAGGCTTGTTAATCATACCGCTTGGCGCAATTCTTGCTTTCGTAGGGTTTGATTAACCTCTTGAGCGCGGCATAAAATTGAAAAATACTGATACATTACCAAGCACTAGGCGCGACACTGCAAGCTATGATGCATTCATTCTGTCCTGCCTTTTCGTAGTGTGCGGTTTTGGCATCTTTACCATAAGCAGTATCGATCAGCCTCAACCAGTAGAGACAGCGGTCGCTACGGTCGAAATACCCGCGACCGCAACGCTTCCCGAAATTGAGGTCGCGGACGTTGCACCCGAACCCGAGCTCGAAGTCCAGGCCCCCGATACCATGCCCCCCCGTGTAATCACCCTCCCTGCCCCGTCCAGGGCACACGCCAAGCTCCCATCCGCGCCGGGCTTCATCACACTGCTTGGCGACACGCTGAACGACGCCTTTTTCTACCGCGCCAACTATTCGAATCCGACTGACGCCTATGGCGGTGACTGGGCGCACGAAAATATCGGCCAGTCCGCCGAAGGCGCCGATTTGTCGGTCCGCCGGCAAGCCTCGCGCTCCGGCCCCTATACAGGCGGTGAGATGAAGACGCTGAAAACCTATGGCTACGGCCGCTATGAAGTTGTCATGCGGCCAGCCAGGGGCTCCGGGCTTGTCTCGTCCTTTTTCACCTATACCGGCGCCTATGACGGCAACCCGCATGACGAAATCGACATCGAATTCCTCGGCCTCGACACGACTCGCATCCACTTCAATTATTTCCGGAATGGACGCACTGGCGCCTCCGCAACCTTTGACCTGCCCTTCGATGCGGCCGAAGAGGACCATCTCTATGCATTCGAATGGACGGCCGAGGGCATCACCTGGTTCGTCGATGGCGAGCCCTATTACAAGACGGTCGAAGGCGACGCTTTTCTTCCAAAAACGCCGGGGAACATCTATTTCAACGCATGGACCGGCAAACCGGGCATGGCGGGCTGGCACGGCAAGCCGACCTTTGAATCCGGCGCAGCTGCTCACTATTCATGCGTTTCATTTTCGCCGATTGGCGAAGAATCGCGCGCCTGCAGCGATTTGTTCCTGCCCAAGCGCCACCGCAGCGCATACGCGCAAACAGCCCAGCTGTCTCAATAGCAGGCAAAGAGACTGGCCAGCCTGGACGCGTGCGCGCTAGTCTGTCGCTATGATACTCCGATTGCTGCCAATACTCCTGGCATTTACCAGCTTGGGCTTTGGTGCAACCGCTGAGCCCGTGGTTAAAGTCGTGAACTTTTCGGCCAAGTGGTGCCCTCTGTGCCGTGTACTGGATCCGCGTATTGAAGATGCTGTTGAGGGTTTCAGCGTTC
>Ga0209347_1000814_pt1 | contig 65737 bp, 63 predicted proteins | sample AutmiccommuBRH23_FD_187382 | JGI IMG/M metagenome (GOLD analysis project Ga0209347, IMG submission 187382) | Deep subsurface microbial communities from Mt. Terri, Switzerland - Autotrophic microbial communities BRH/23 (SPAdes) (version 2) | ecosystem: Environmental > Aquatic > Deep subsurface >... | reverse complement strand
CTTCCCAAAAATTAACGTTTAGGTCATTGTTCGGATTTTTCAATGGCTTAGTTTGTTATGCCGTATTTTACAAACCGAAAATTAAAAGAAATAATCAGACAAACTCTTGACTTTTATTAGCTGGTCTTTTTATAGAATCAGAGTCTGGAATGTTAACAGTTTAAATCTGTTTTATCCCTCCTTCTTATTCATAACGCTATAGTAATACAGTGATATAATATTATTATTATGTTCATAATGCAACAACTATCCTAATTTATTTAAAATTTGGATATTAAGAAGCCCCAAGCTTTTCGCAGCATTGGTTTTCGGAAAATGGAAATTCAGGAAACCATTAGTCATTAGAAGGCAGTTTCTTTAAATTGTGAGGTTAAAGCCTATGGGTGACACCAACTCCGCAACTTGTAGAACAGGCCAGAGAGGGAATGGGTTTGAATAAGCCGTTCTTAACACAAGAGAGCGTTTTTCGGTGCCAACGGCACTTGACCATGTGTTGCTTTTGTGATAGATTTAATTTGTGAATTTTAATAGAGATGAGCAAGCGATTTTTCTTAGCCGAGAAATCATAACAGGAAAGCTGGTGTAAATCCAGCGCGGTCCCGCCACTGTAACGGGGAGTTTGTGCCACATCCACCGAGGAAACTTGGGAAGGAGGCACGAAACGAGGAACCTGAGCCAGGAGACCTGATTGCTCATATGCATTACTCACGATGGATGGGTGGCAGGAATTATTTAATTCAGCCCTTCATATTTTGGAGGGCTTTTGATATTTTTATGGGTACATATTTGGTTTCCCGAGGGAAATCGACCTTGAGGGTAAAAGTCTTGTTCAAGCGGGATCTGCTTTCAAAAATGCGAATGAGACTTGAAAGCGGAAGAGAACGTGATTCCGAGACAACCGATACATTGCTGTCTTTATGATTAGTGATGTGGGGTTGTCTCTTTATTTTTTATTAGGAGTGGAGGAGAAACGGAACCCCTTTAATATCGCTGGATATCTATAAAAACTAAATATTTAGGGAATTTAGGTACCGAAGTTTGAGAGCCTCGGTTTAAAAGGGAAGCAGGTGTAATTCCTGCATGGTCCCGCCGCTGTGATGGGGAAATGTTTCTATTATGCCACTGGAAGAGTCTGGGAAGGTATGAAACATTGATGATCCAGAGTCAGAAGACCTGCCTGAATGCTACACGCCAATAACTCTACGAGCGATAGAGGAGGTATTATTAGTGCTGAACAAATGTTTATCAGTATTTCTAGCCTCTTGACCAATCGGTTGAGAGGCTTTTTACGTCGAGTGGCTTATTCCGGAAGGAGGTGAAAAAGGATGTTAATTCTTAGTTTGTTGGTGGCCATTCTTATTTTAAGCATCAAAACAGGCTTGGTTTTAGGATCTTCCTGGTTAACCATACCTAAAATTTCTGGTTATGCAACAATTTTTGGCAGTTCTGTAGTTTTGTTAAGTTATATTTTTAACGAGAAATATCAGCTTATTGGAGATTTTATTGACAAATATACATTTGCTTTTGCATGCCTAACAGGTTTGCTTTTCCTTTACTTAGGGGTAGAACGTACTTGTATTTGTACTTGTGAAACAAAAACCCTTGGGATAAAACAAAAAATTAGTTATTGGCTGGGTTTTTTACCATGTCCCTTTTGTGTTGGAGCACTAGTTATATCTGTAATTTATACGGCGGGTGGTTTAAAGGTACCTTTGTATGCTGTATCTATCGCAACAGGTATTGCATTTTCTTTAGGTATCGTCTTAGTAAGCTGGATTTTACGAAGATTATTGACCCGATTTAATTTTGACGTAGCTAGTTTTTTTCATCAAGGGTTATTGTTTTTAGGCATTTTTACGTTGTTATCTGCTTTTTTAATTCCTAACATAGTGGCAACCATGCAAGACACTTTTATACCTATGGTATTAAGCTCCAAAAAAGAATTACTCTTATCTGCAGTTGGATTTTTTGTTCTTTTTGCGTTGGGGTTTGGCAAAGAAATGTTAACTGGTTTCAATAGTTTAAGTTGGAGGAGATGATTAGGAAATGGCTATGGTTGGTTCCCAGTATTTGAATCAAATTATGCATATTATTTCCCAAAGTTTAATGATACCTTGTTATGCTTTTTTACTTTATTTTGTAGTGACAGCTGTAATCGAGACAGGTGCCCTGATCGGGGAAATGGTTGGGGAGAAAAAAATACACAAGTTTAAAACAAAAGAGTTTTTGAGTAAATTACCAGAAACCCATAACCTTGAGCTTTATGTGGAAAATAGCGAATTGCCTATTAAACTAAAAAAAGTTGTCACAGAATTCCTAACCTTAGCTTCCGCAGAAGGAGCTCGTCAACGGATAGTCGCTCAAAATCTCTTGTGCGAGCAAGAAGATTTAATTGCTAAAAGAACTGAAAAAACAGACTTAATTTCTAAAATGGGTCCTTTGTTGGGTTTAATGGGTACTTTGATTCCTTTAGGACCAGGTTTGGTAGGCTTGGGTAAAGGAGATTTTAACATGTTGGCTCAGTACCTGATTGTTTCTTTTGATGCTACCATTATTGGTGTTTTTGCCGGTAGTTTAACCTTTACTATATCGAAGGTGCGTCGGCGCTGGTATGAACGCTACTTGAATGATTTGGATACGATTTTAGAAACAATTATTGAGGTGAGAGAGCATGTTGCGCAAACGGGGAAGAAAGTTGCAATCGGAGGAAGACTTTAATCCATTAAGCAGTCTGGCTAATCTAGCGGATGTTATGTTTGTTTTTAGCGTAGGTTTAATAGTTGCGTTAATTAATGTTTATAACGTCAGTCCTAGTAGTAGTAGTAGTAGTGCCGGTAAACCAAAACAAGCGATTGTTGATGTAAAACAAGGAAAAGAAATGGAAAGCTTACCGCAAGTTGACTCAAAAACAGGCAGCGGCTTTGAAGAAATGGGGACTGTGTTTAAAGACCCTAAAACAGGTAAATTAATTATGGTGCAACCGGTAGAAGAAGGTAAATAAGAACACGGGGGAGAGGGGAAAAAGAGCATGCTAAGAAAGAACATATTAAGTAGGTCTCGAAAGCCTTTTGCAATCTTGATGTTGTTTTTGATGGTCTTAAGTCTATTACCATCTATTGTTAGAGCTGATGACAATAGTGTAGATAGGATAGAGTTAAACCAGAACACGCTCAAAATGGCAGTAGGTTCAACTAAAACCTTGCAGGCAACAGTATATGATCAATTTGACGGAGTAATGAACGACCAAGAAATCACCTGGAGCAGTGAAGAAGATAAGAATGTGGCAACAGTAAAAGACGGGCTGGTAACGGCAGTTGGTGTGGGAACTGCGGATATAACAGCAACTAGTAATGGTAAAGCTGCAAGCTGTGAAGTAACAGTCGAGGAGATAAGAGTAGACAAGATAGAGTTAGACAACTCCTCAGTCAAGATTACAATCGGTTCACAGAAAACGTTGCAGGCAACGGTATATGACCAATTCAGCGGAGTAATGAACGACCAAGAAATTACCTGGACTAGTGATAATGAGGCTGTGGCAACAGTAGATGACGGACTGATAACGGCAGTAGCAGAAGGGGAAGCAACAGTTACTGCAGCCTGTGGAGAGTTGCTGGCAGAGTGTAAGATCAAAGTAATTAATGGTTATCCTGTTAACCTGGTTGTAATCACCGGTACCACAGGTTTCACAGCTCCGATGGTGGAAGCCTATCATAACCTTATTGAGAAAAGAAATCCACCCTACGAATTTGGGCTGAAAATTTTCGCTCCATCAGATTTAGAATCTCCTGAAAAAGTTGCCAAAGTTCAAGAGGCGATACTAAACTCGGATGCTATTTTATTAGAAATGATTGGTGCGAATAGAGATGCCATACTTCGCGATATTTTCAGTAATTGTTATTCTGCAAAATGGGAAAATGAGGGGAAGCAACCACAAATATATGTGCAGAGATCTGGAGAAAAAACAAAAGAAGGTCAATGGAGTACAACAGGATTTATTGTAGAGATCGTAAAAGAATTACAAGTACAAGTTAATAAGGACGATAATGACTGGAATCGCCTAAATGCCTATATTATAAACAGTGGTGTTAGTAACTGGGAACGTTTATTGTTATATTTAGCTTATAAAGATACTACTTCTGAAGATTTAGAGCCTATCAGTTTTGGAGGGGCTTTTGTTTACCATCCGGATGCAGAGGGACTTGGAATCTTTTTTCAACCCGAGGATTATTATAAATGGTACATGGAAAGACCGGAATATAATGCTAATGCTCCCTGGGTAGGTATTATCGGCTATGATTCATTTTATAAAAATGCAGATCAAGACTTATATACTTCTACAGTAAAAGCTCTGGAGAAAAGAGGATTAAATACTATTCTGCTTTATTCTCCAAGTGATAAAAGAATAGATTCGGTCCGAACTTTCTTCTATAGAGATCTTAATGCTGATGGAACCAAGGAACCGGCTATAGATACAATGATTTGTGGTGGTATCGGTTTTCAATTCTATAGTAAAAGCCAGGAACAAACTATAGCTTTATTTAAAGAAATGAACATACCAATTCTAACCCCAATCTATTCGTCGGATTTAGAAAAGTGGAAAATCGACCCGGCAGGAGCTTACAGTGAATCTTATTGGCAGATAGCACAGCCTGAACTGGAAGGTCGGATTGAGCCTGTGATGATGGGCGGTACCATTACCTTAGATACGGATCAAGAAACCGGAGCGGTAATAACCAAGAAAATTGCTCTTCCGGATCGGATGGAGCGTTTAGCCGGTAGGACAGAAGCTTGGGCAAAACTGCATAGAAGTAATAATCAGGCTAAAAAAGTTGCGATTATTTATTACAACCTTGATGGTGGTAAGGATGGAATAGGAGCTTCTTATTTAAATGTACCAAAGAGCTTAACGGAAATATTAAAAAATCTGAAAGCTAACAATTATTCGCTGGATCAGGATGGGGCACTAAGCACTGAAGGTAAAATAACAGAAGAGCAAGTATTTAGAGCTATGTTTGATAAAGGTCGCAATATTGGCGGTTGGGCACCTGGCGAATTAGAAAAATTTGTTTCGCAAGACGGAATTATCAAGTTAAGTGCAGAACAGTATTTAAGCTGGTATAATCAGCTTCCGGCCAATTTGCGTGAAGCTGTAGAAAAAGAATGGGGTCCTGCTCCGGGAAGTGTTATGGTAGATAATGGTGAGATAGTATTGCCGGGTATTATTAGCGACAATGTCTTTTTTGGACCGCAGCCTATGCGTGGCTGGGGCGAAGATGTTGCGAAAATAACTCATTCACCAACGCTGCCACCGACTCATCAGTACCTGGCATTTTACTTTTGGCTGCAGTATGATTTTAAGGCCGATGCGGTAGTCCATCTAGGTACTCATGGTACGGCTGAATGGCTGCCGGGTAAAGCAGTTGGTCTATCCGGCGAAGATTGGCCCGATATTGTACAGGGGAACATGCCGAATATTTATCCTTATATAGTAAATAACCCGGGAGAAGGAACACAGGCTAAAAGAAGGGGATACGCAGTACTGATTGATCATTTAACAGCTGCCTTGGCAAATGTAGAACTATACGGTAATCTACGCGAACTTCATGATTTGGCAAATGAGTATGAAGCTGCAGTAGCTGCAAATCTAGGAGAGGACCAAATTACTAATATCAAAACTAAGGTTAACAGGCTTTTAGTTGATGAGGGTATGGCTGAAAAAATCGGGATAAAGTTAGATGAACCATTTGAACAGCAGTTGGAAAAATGTAAAGATTATTTAGATGATCTGGAGGCTGAAGTTACACCCTTAGGTCTTCACACTTTCGGGTTGGCACCCGAAGGAGAAGCTTTTGAAGACATGATAAAAGCAATTGTGAATTATGATCTGGAAACACGCAGTGCTATCGAAGACGAAATACGGGCTAATCTCCAGAAGACCACAGAAGAAATGGATATGCTTCTTTTGGCCCTGAATGCCGGGTATATTCCACCGGGTCTTGGTAATGATCCGGTACGTAATCCGGATGTTATGCCAACAGGGAAGAATATTAAGTCCTTTGATCCCAGGATTGTTCCGGATAAAGCAGCTTGGCAAATAGGAAAAAAATGTGCCGATGATTTACTGGCAACGTATTATGCTGAACACGGATCTTATCCGGAATCTATAGGTGCCATATTATGGGCTATTGAAACCATGCGGACAGAGGGTCAAAGTATAGCTATGGTTATGAGATTAATGGGAATTGAACCTGTTTGGGATGCAGCAGGCAGGGTAAAATCCTATAAAATTACTCCTGTTGCAGAACTAGGTCGGCCAAGAATTGACGTTGTCATTACTACCTCAGGTCTTTTCCGGGATACTTTCAATATCGTTAGCGAGTTGCTGGATAAAGCTGTTCGGGAGTTGGCAGGTTTAAATGAAGATATATCACAAAACTATATTAAGAAACATTATGAAGAGATAAAGGCAGAACTTCTGAGTCAAGGCTACAGTGAGAAAGATGCAGAATTCCTGGCAGCTTCCAGAGTATTCGGCGAAAAGCCCGGTACTTACGGAACGGGTTTAGCAGAAAGGATCGAGGCTACGGAAAGCTGGGATGTTAGCGGTGATCTGGTAGATACCTATTTAACCCGTATGGGCTATATTTATGGTATGGCCAAAGATGGAACACCAGTCTATGGACAGCCGGCTAAGGATACTTTTACCAGGGTTTTAAAAGACGTTCAAGCAACGGTTCTGGTCAGAGATTCAGTTTATGGAGCACTGGATAATGATGATGTGGCTTCATATTTGGGAGGGCTGACCTTAGCAGCAAAGTGGGTTTCTGGCAAAGATGTTTGGGCTTATATTGCCAATACTCGCTTAGGCGCAGACAGAACCCAAATTCAAACTTTAGAGCAGTTCGTTTCTCAAGAAATAGATGGCCGTCTCTTGAATCCTAAATTTGTTGAAGCAATGTTGAAAGAAGGCTATGCAGGTTCTCAAACACTGGCAAAGTGGTTTGGCAATACTTTTTTAGTTGATGCTACATTGGGTGCAATTAGTGACAAAACATGGTCAGCGCTTGCCAATACCTATTTTTTCGATCAAACAGTTGTATCAAAACTTGATCCGTATGCTTTACAGTCGATGATTGGTTACTCTCTGGAAGTTGCCCGAAAAGGTTTGTGGCAGGCCTCTGAGGAAGAACTGACAAAGTTAAGCAATGTTTATATGCAGACTATGGTTGATTACGGGGTATGTTGCTGTCACCATACTTGTAAAAATATTGTAATGAATGAGTGGTTGGCGCAATTTTCTACCTTGGATGACAGTATACGTAAACAGTTTCAAGAAACACTAGCAGAAGCAACACAAAAAAATGTTAATATCCAAATGCAAAATGTTCATGAAAGTCATTCGTCCGATAAAGTTCAGGCAGAAACTCTACCTATGGATAAAGCGGTAAGTGTCCAACCTGAACCGATAAATCTTGAACAGCCACAGGAGATGGCTAAGCAGGAAGAAACAGTCTCGAAAGAAAATACACAAAATGAGGCGACAGCTCAAGCACAAGCCCAAGGAGCTGGGGCAGAAGATCCAATACCACAGGCAGCGCCAACAGTTGTTGCAGCAGCAGGCAATTTACCTGTTGCTCCCCAAGAGCAGGCTGATGCCGAGGAACAAAATAGTGCTGGTGAACAAGGAGGAAAAACCCAAGAGTATAAAGCTTATGAGCTTAGCGAAGAAGGAAAACAGAATAAAGCCAGCGGTGTCAGTATGCTGGCTATAGTTGGAGTTGGTGGGGTAATGGCGGCGGTTGCTTTTGGGATTATGAAAGGTAAAATGCTGTCACGTTAAGTAAAATTATTTTGCTTTTTGGACAGATTAATAATTAGAAAAAGGGCTAATTGAGAAAGGGGCTGACTCAAATAGAAAATTAAATTTCTATTTTGATATGCTCCCTTTTCTTTACTAAGGATCAAGGACCTCAAATCCAATCGACCCCATACTTTCCAAATTAGAGTTAGGATTTAATGAATTTATCTGGATATAAGATTATTGTAACTAGGTATTGCGGAGTTTCGACAGTCAGGGTATGCATGAAGGGCTCTCCTAGAGGTTATCTAAGGGTAACTTTTCTAAAATAATACGGTGATTGAGAAGGGTCATGTCTTTGATTCTGGCTTGAATGCAGATCTGTTTACCGAAAATATCCATAAGTCTAAGGCCATTTTCATAGGGTTCGATAGTATCGACGGACTCCATGATCATTACTTCGTTTTTTCCATCTTTGAGATAGACATTAGATTCACACATTACTGATCGCCCCTTCTTTGTCTTTATATATTTGAAGAGCTCAGAGCAAGTCTGATAGATTGGGATAAGCTCATTATTATTTTTTAAGACCCAAAGATATCGTTGACGGTCAGATCACGATATCTTTGGGTAAGAGATATCAAGGCGTTTTGGAGTGTCGAATTCACATAGCAAGTTTTGGAGAGTCATTCGATTTTGGTTAGTATGCCATCAATCACCTCCTTGTAGAATAAAAAAAGACCTTGGAAGAAATAACCAGACTTAAAGTCTAGTCAAGACCTCCATGGTCTTTTTTTATAATCATTTGTGTCTATGTGCATTGTATTCTACATAAATACTATTATTCCTTCTTGCAGTTACTAATTTATTTGCAATTTCATTAAAACATTGAGAGTGGTCTCATCTCTTGGCGCTGAGCCAATATAGGAAACTTACTTCAGGTGGAGTTTCTACTCCACCTGAAGTATTAGTTGAACTTATCCAGGGGCCTAGCGCCACTAATCTCCGCTTAAGAAGCGGAGATTAGTGGCGATTAGCCATCGGATAAAACTATTGACTAACAAGGATGAAATATGGTATAAATGTCCTTAAGGAAAGTCATGAAGGCTTTTGTGGGGATTTTTACCTAAGTATTTTATTTTTGGGATGGACTCAAAAAAGTTGCTATAGCAGCGCTTTTTTGGGTTTTATTTTATCTAGGGGGTAATATTTTGAGTATACTAGACTCCATAATTTAATCTGTAGTGCGCATGAGGATGGCAACAGCGGGTGTTGCAGTTATGGATTTAAAAGTTTATATAATTTCATAAAGGTGTGTGGCCATGGAGGTCTTGACTTGACAGTTGTCTGGTCAGACTTTACATGGCTTTTTTTAGTGGGCCTCGTATGTTGGATTTCCTAGGCAGAGTTCAACATACTCTCATACTCATACTCTTCTCACTTATTGTCACCAATGTCGTCATTGGGTGCCATTGGTGACGCTTTTTCAAATCATCAACATCACAAATTGAGCCTACATAGGCATGATTTTCGACAGAGGGGTGATATCTAGAGAGTTAAAGATAAAGCATTAGTCCACAAATTGTCAGTCAATGTTCATTCAAGAGCACAAATAGCTAGGGAGGAGATGAAAAGTTGAGCGTGCAAGCGAACGACGTTAAAGAGAAAATCCGAGAGAGGTGGAACGACACAGCTGAGGAGTTTGACCAATGCCCGGGGCATGGAATCCACTCCGAACGAGAAAAAAAAGCCTGGCAGGCCATTTTGATCAAGACTGTGGGGAGAAAACAACTTAAGATATTGGATGTAGGCTCTGGGACAGGGTTTATTGCTCTATTGCTGGCCGAATATGGGCACAGTGTGACCGGAGTAGATGTTGCTGAGGAGATGCTCGCGCATGCTAGAGAGAAAGCGGACCGTCAAAAGCTAAATGTAACATTCCAATATGGCGATGCTGACGAACTTCCCTTTGAGGATAACGTCTTTGATGCGGTGATAAACCGTCATGTGTTTTGGACAATGCCGGACCCTGAAAAAGCTGCTGCCGAATGGGTAAGGGTACTAAAGCCCGGCGGAAAGTTGGTGATCATTGATGGCGACTGGAACCATTTCAGTCCATGGAAAATGATCTGGAAAGCAGCGGCAACTATTACCGTGCGCTTAACCGAAGGTGCATATTCCTCAAGTAAATCCCACGGTCTGCGTGATTTTGAGAAGAAGCTTCCCCTGCGCAGTCAAAAACGCCCAGAGGCAGACTTAAGGATTCTAAGAGCACTAGGAATGAAAGAAGCAGAAACGGTGAGTTTTAAAGACCCTCGTGCTCATGGCCTGCTGGATAATCTGAAATATGGCTACTATCAGAGATTTGTTGTCACAACTGTTAAATGAACGAGGAGGAAAGAGAAAGTATGAAAAGAAGAAGTCTATCCATTATACTTTATATTCTATTGGCGTCATTGACACTGAGTACATCCGGCTGTGGGGTTAAGGCGGTTAGTTCTGGAAATCAGACATTGGTAGTTGGCGAAATGTGGAAGATTAACAACCTTGATCCGGCTACTAATGGCACATTAACCATGGAAAAAGCGTTGATTACCGAATCACTGGTGGGAACAAAACCAAATTTTGAGTTGCAACCTAGTCTTGCTACAGAATGGAAAAGAATTGACCCTAATACATGGAAGTTTACTTTGCGTAAAGATGTTAAGTTTCATGATGGCACTCCTCTGAATGCGGAAGCAGTAAAGTGGTCGCTCATGAGAGCGATCACCATAAATCCACAGATTCTAAGTTTCACCAAGATTAAAACAGTTGAAGCAGAGAATGATACGACTGTTTTAATTAAAACGACAACCCCTAACAGTGACTTACCCGCTTCACTGCATTATTCAAACACTTCTATTATTGGTTTAAGCTCGGTTGATAAAGATGGGAAGCTGATAAAACCCATTGGTACAGGATCGTTCAAGTTGGATCACTTTGACCCATCCACCGGGGACATGAAGATGTCTAAGAATACACAATATTGGGGGACTGTTTCTAAGCTGGATAAGCTTGAAATTCGTGCGTTACCCGATCCTAATACGCGGGCGCTTGCTTTGGAGAAGGGTGAAATCGATTTTACCTGTGATCCGCCCTATAATGAACTGGAGAGGCTGGGAAAGGTGAATGGGCTCAAGGTGGAGCTCAATAAAACAGCCAGGACGTATATTATTGAAATGAATTTAAAGGAAGCGCCTTTTAACGATGTCAAAGTAAGGCAAGCAATGAGTTATGCGATCGATAGGGAAAGTATTGTGAAAAATGTACTTTTTGGATGCGGTGCTGCTGCCAAGGGGCCCTATATGCCTGGAATGGCTTGGACAAATGAGAATCTAAAAGGGTATCCTTATGATCCGGAAAAAGCCAAACAGCTTCTTACTGAAGCAGGTTGGAAAGATTCGGATGGAGACGGGGTTGTCGATAAAAACGGAAAGCCGATGAAAATTACACTTATGACTTATCCTCAAAGGCCGGGACTTCCTCCGATGGCCGAAGCGGTGCAGGCCCAGTTTAAAAAAGTTGGTATTGATCTGAAAACTGAGATTATGGAATATACAGCGATGTCTGAAATTGCCTCCAAGGGAAGATGGGATATGAAAATGAGTGCCTTTGCAACAGCGATGATTCCTTCTCCTTCTTATCATCTGAATATTTTATATCATTCAAAAAATAATAAAGTTATCGGTTATAACAATGCAGAGATTGATAAACTGATTGATCAATGTATGGCAGTGGATGATCAAAAAGTAAAGTATGATCTATCCAAGCAGGTACAGCAAATTCTGGAAGATGAAGAGCCGGTACTACCGATTGCCTATTATGGTGTCGCTGTGGCAATGAAGAGCAAAGTTAATAGTTTTGTCTTTAATCCCACAGCTCACGATTATATGCTGACCAATGAAGTTAATATCAAGGAGTAGAATAGAATGTGGAGATTCATTCTCAAACGTTTGGCGGCAACAATCCTGGTGGTTGTTGCTGCCTCCATTCTTACCTTTGGCATCTTACATTTGACCCCTGGCTCTACACCTGTAACTATCTTGAAGTATGCTTTTATTGGTCTGGAAGAAATTCCAACTGAGGCGGAAATAACTGAGATCACAGCACGGTATAAGCTGAGTGATCCCATGTTTAAACAGTATTATCGCTGGATAAAGCAAGCAGTTCAAGGGAATTTGGGAGATTCCTACGTTTACAGAGTTCCGGTAGCGGAGCTTATCAAGCAGAGGTTCCCGGCGACAGTGTTGCTGGCAGCATTGAGCGTTGTACTCTCTCTCTTGATTGCTATTCCTCTCGGAATTCTGTGCGCAGTTAAGAGAAACTCTTTTCTTGACCACCTAGGCCGAATCAGTGCTCTTTTTGCCGTGTCTATGCCCAGTTTCTGGCTGGCCTATTTGCTGATTATTATTTTTTCCCTCGGTTTTGACCTGTTCCCGGTGGCTGGATTTAGGGGTGTATCCTCTCTGGTATTGCCCTGTGTGACACTTGCGGCAGGTATGGGGGCTGTGACCATGCGGATTATGCGCTCGAGCATGCTAGAAGTGATGAGTCAGGATTATATCCTGACGGCTAGGGCCAAAGGCTTGTATGAAACGGGCGTAGTTTCGAAGCATGCCTTAAAAAATGCCTTTCTGCCGGTGGTCACTGTGGTGGGGCTTCAATTTGGCCACATGCTAGGAGGATCGGTAATTGTGGAAACAGTCTTTGCCTGGCCGGGGATAGGAAAGCTGTTGATAGATTCAATCTTTGCCAAGGATATCCCTATGGTTCAAGGATGTATCCTGCTGATAGCCACGACCTACGCTCTAGTAAATTTAGTAGTAGATCTATCCTATGCGTTGATGGACCCGAGGATACGCTATGGGAGGGAGAGTTAAATGAACACTACAACCACTATTGCGGTAAAAAAACGTTATAACAGGGTTGTTATAAGATTTATGAAGCAAGACAAACTGTTGGTTTTTAGTGCTGCAGTTGTCCTCATCATCATTTTGGTTGGGTTAATGGCACCGCTGATCATGCCTCATGATCCTACCGCTGTAAGCTTGAATGAGAAGGTGAAACCACTTTCCTTCCAGTACCCTTTTGGTACAGATCCCTTGGGAAGGTGTGTGTTGAGCAGAGTCATTCAAGGAACAAGAACCTCCTTGGTTGCTGCGGCGCTCATTGTTGCCATCAGTGGAACAGGAGGAGTGCTACTCGGACTTATATCCGGCTATAAAGGCGGCAATGTTGATAGCTTAATTATGCGCCTTGTGGATGTTATGCTAGCCTTTCCCAGTATTATTCTGGCCATGGCCCTGATCGTATCTATGGGTCCGGGATTGGGGAGCGTCATAATTGCGCTGACATTTGTACACTGGACGGGATATGCAAGACTAGTTAGGGCGGAGGTATTAACCTTAAAACAGTCAGAGTTTGTCGAAGCTGCCAGGGCGATGGGCAACAGTTCGATTAGAATACTCTTTAAATACATTCTACCAAACGTCATAGCCCCTGTGATGGTCATGGCCTCGTTGGATATTGCCCAGATCGTGTTGTCTATGGCAGGCTTAAGTTTTCTCGGTCTGGGTGCCCAACCGCCGGATGCAGAATGGGGAGCAATGATTAACCAAGGTAGAGAGTTTATCAGGACTGCGCCGCATGTTACTCTGTTTCCGGGTCTAGCACTCATGGTTACCATTTTAGCCTTCAGTTTACTAGGGGACAGCTTGAGGGATTATTTTGATCCTCGGCTGCGGGAAAGGTACATTGAATAGGTTAAAGCAGAGAAGGGAGGGTTTCCATGGTAACTATGCAGGCGTCATCCCCGTTACTTTCCATTCGCGCCCTTAGTACCTATTTTCAAGTGAAAGAGACGGTAGTTAAAGCGGTTGACGATGTCTCCCTTGATATCTATCCTCATGAGGTTCTGGCGTTGGTAGGAGAAACTGGCTGTGGAAAATCTGTCCTGGCTCTTTCCATTCTTCGCCTGTTACCCAAGAATTCACAGATCGAAGGAAGTATCCGCTACAAAGGGTTAGAAATCCTGGAAGCAAGTGAAGAGGAACTGCGAAAACTACGAGGGAAGGAAATCGGCATGATTCCCCAAAGTCAGGCGACCTCTCTTAATCCGCTGCTCAAAGTTGGTTGGCAAGTCATGGAGGTCATACAGCTTCACAAAAAGGTTGGAAAATTGGAAGCCCAAGAGAAGGTAGTAAACCTGTTTACCCGTTTGCTGCTTCCTGATCCGGCCAAAAGGATGAACTACTATCCTCATCAACTGAGTGGCGGGATGCGGCAGAGGGTGTTGGTGTCTATGGGGGTAGCTTGCAAGCCAAAGCTTATCCTGGTGGACGAGCCTACCAAAGGCCTTGATGCGGTGCTAAGGAAGGAAGTTGTGACTATGCTGGGAGAACAAGCCGCTGAGAATAGCTCCTCAATGCTGTTGATCACCCATGATTTTTCGGTTGCCGCTGTACTGGCAGATCGGATAGCCGTTATGTATGCCGGAGAAATCGTGGAAATGGGTTCAGCTTGCGGTATATTGGGAAAGCCCAGACACCCTTACACTCAATCCCTCCTCGATTCTTTGCCGGGGAGAGGCTTTAAGCCTATTCCTGGTTTCAGTCCCAGCCTTTCCTTGCTGCCCCCAGGCTGCAGGTTTCAACCCAGATGCCGAGTGGCCTGTCCCAACTGTGCTGCGCTTCATCCGGAAATAGCAGAAACCGGAGCAAACCATTATGTGAGGTGTTTTTATGCTGATCGAAGTTAAAAATCTTGTCAAAGAGTATAGCGTCGGAATCTTTAATAAAAGCGGAGTCAAGGCAGTCGATAAGGTCAACTTCTGTCTGCGCCAGGGAGAAACGCTGGGGCTGGTGGGAGAAAGCGGGTGTGGAAAATCCACGGTAGCTAGGCTTCTGCTGATGCTTATCCAGCCGACCTCCGGAAGTGTGCGCTTTGAAGGCCAGGAATTAACGGGCAGGTCACAAGCAGCGCTCTTGAAATTCAGGAGAGAGATGCAGATTGTATTCCAGCAGCCTCAGCAGTCTTTACATCCCCGCCTGAAAATAGCGGAATCTTTGGCAGAACCGCTGCAGCTCTATAGACTGGTAAAAAGCAAGGCGGAGGAAAGGGAAAGGGTAAGAGGATTACTGGACGAGGTGGGTCTTGCCGAGGAACACCTGGAGCGTTACCCGCACGAACTCAGCGGAGGACAGGCTCAGCGTGTGGCCATAGCCAGAGCGCTGGCCCTTAAACCGAAATTTATTGTCGCGGATGAACCCACTTCTATGCTGGATGTTTCCGTGCAAGCCCAGATCTTGAGTTTGATAAAAAAACTCCAGCAGAAGCATACCATAGGCCTGCTTTTTATCTCCCATGATTTAGAGGTAGTCCAAGCAGTAAGTGACCGAGTTGCAGTGATGCATCAGGGTAAATTGGTAGAAACAGGGAGTAAGCAGCAGATTTTCCTAGAGCCGCGGCATTGGTATACAAAATACCTGACCGGTACCATCTTAGAAATGCCAAGCTCTTTAATAAGGGAGGATGCTCGTCTTGTTAATCAGTAAAGTCATTGCAAAATTCAGTTGAGGCGGTTGTGACAGGATTGCTGGCCTTAGGGAACTAGAAACGTTCTCGACCCCAACACCACCCGTTGGTCGGGACTTGACTGGGTATTGCCTTTGTGGTACATTTAATCTGCCAATTTAATAGCTGAGCAAGCGATTTTTCATAGCCGAGAAATCATAACAGGGAAGCCGGTGTAAATCCGGCGCGGTCCCGCCACTGTAACGGGGAGTTTGTGCCACAGCCACTGAGGAGACTTGGGAAGGAGGCACTAAACGAGGAACCTGAGCCAGGAGACCTGATTGCTCATAGGCTTTACTCACGATGGATGGGTGGAGGGACTTGTTAATTCAGCCCTTCTATTTTGAAGGGCTTTTATATATTGTAAGTGTTCAGAAAAGGTTTCCCGAGGGAAAATGACCTGCAGGGTCAAAGTCTTGTTCAAGCGGGATCCGCTTTCCAAAATGCGAATGCGACTTGAAAGCGGAAGAGAACGCGCCGTCCGAGACAACCGATACATTGCTGTCGTTATGATTAGTGATGTGGGGTTGTTTTTTTATTTTTTTAATTAGGAGACTTGCCTAAATGCTACACGCCAATAACTCTACGAGCGATAGAGGAGGTATTATTAGTGCTGAACAAATGTTGATCAGTATTTTTTGCCTCTTGACCAATCGGTTGAGACTCCCTGATGATTGCAAAATGGAGGAATAATATGAAAAGTGGGTTGCATAATGACTATGGTGAACAGTGGAGACAGGCGATGCGCCTGCCAAATGGAGGATACAGCGAGCGAGCTATCAGTGATGAGGCGGAAAAGGATTTCTGGAAACGATATTTGGCTCAAAAATCCGTCTATCAGCCGGATGAGTACTCAGTTAAGATTGCTGATGAGGTATGCGGGCTGATTCAAAATGTGGATGCTAAATCTATCCTGGAAATCGGACCGGGTTGGGGCAATTATTCGCTGCGTCTTGCGGCAATTTGCCAGCAGTATACGTGTATTGATATTTCCAAAGATGTACTGGAATACGTACAAAGGATAGCGTCGGAGAATAATGTGCAAAACATCACCCCCCTTTATGGCAAATGGGAGGATTGTACCCCTACGCAATGTGACGTGGTTTTTGCTTATAACTGTTTTTATCGGATGGTCGAAATTGAGCATTGCCTTGGCAAGATTAATGAAACTGCTGACAGGCTTTGCATCATCGGCGTGAACGAAAGTCCGGAACAGCCGTATCTCTCCGATTTTGAACAGGAACTGCGGCTTCCCGTGCGCTACACACGGATGGATTGCCGAGACTTAGAAAAGGTACTTCACGGACTTGGAATTTGTGCTGAATGCATAAGTATTTCCAATGAGCGCGAATATGCTTATGACACATTTGATGAGATGCTGAACCGTGCGGTTTCTTACATTGCTGCGCGCTATGATGAAAAGGCGGTACTGGAGATCTTGCAACGCTATTACCACTTTGAAAATGGAAAATACCGTTGTCGTCACAAATTTCGCTCGGAGTTGCTTTACTGGTACAAATAACTGCTTTCAAAGTTTTCAGTACACGTAGTGAAGACTTAAAAAATATTAAGAGGAGGATATCCATGAACTTTTTTTTCAAAACCAAACTGAAACAGGTGTTGGTACTTTGCTTGTCCGTCCTAATAGTGTTGTCTATTGCAGGTTGCAGCAAATCCAACCCGACGGGCAGCGCGGCCGATTCCTCCAAGTCTCCTGCAGTTGTGAACAGGAACACTGAAATTGTCCTTGGAGGTTACCGTAACCTTGCCCCCGGTGAAAAAGATGGTTATTATTGCAGCAGCATTCTCTATGTCTGGGAACCGCTTGTCAAACAGGACGACAAGGCATCCCCTGTGCCCGGTCTTGCCGAAAGCTGGGAAATATCCGAGGACGGTAAGGAATGGACGTTTCAGCTGCGCAAGGGTGTCCAGTTCCACGACGGCGAAGGCTTCAATGCGGATGCGGTCGTCGCAAACTTTGACCGTATGAAGTTGGGCGTTAAGAAATCCTCTTTCTACCCGCTGGATATCAATTCCAACTATCCTGGGCTGAAAGAGTACTCCAAGGTGGACGATTATACCTTTAAACTCATCTTTAAGAATCCCTCACCCACTCAGATCTACAATATGGTGAACTTCGGAAGTGCCATGTACAGCCCTAAATGCTTCGATAAGGAAGGAAATTTCAACGGTATTGCCCAAGGTACCGGTCCTTTTAAAGTTGTTGAGAACGTGAAGGACCAATATGTTCTGTTGGAGCGTAATGATCATTACTATGGCGAAAAGGCCAAAGCAAAATCCATTCGGGTTAAAGTAATTCCTGATGCGGATACTCGCTTTTCTGCCTTAAAATCCGCTGAGATTATGGGCGTATTGGATCTAAAAGCAATTCCTGCTTCGCTAGCCGTAGAGCTTAAAAAAGATCCTGACTTTGCGTTGACTACCAATAAATCCACGATGATTCGTTTTCTGGGGGTCAATGGAACCAAGTTTCCGTTCAATGATCTGCGTATGCGTCAGGCTGTCAGCCTTGCCCTCAACCGCCAGTCTATAGTGACTGACCTATACTGCGGGTTTGGTTCTCCTACTACCAATATCCTTAATTACAGCACTCCATTTTATAAGGAAATTCCCGTGAAAGAGAATCTGGAAAAAGCCAAAGCGCTGGTCAAAGCGGTACTGGGGGATAAACGTTGTGAAATTGTCTATCTGATAAACGGCAGCGAGTCCACCCAGAAACCGGAGGCGGAGCTGATTGCAGCCTGGCTTTCGGAAATAGGGCTGGATGTTAAAATTCAACCCTTGGAGTATGCTACTATGAAAGAGGAAATGAAATCAGGCAACCACAATCTTGTCCGTCTACAGCAGGGACTCTCCAACAGCGAACCCTTCACCATCTTCAACCGCTTTATGCTCACCAGCGGTGACCATAATAAGAATTACAGTCTCGGCTACAACAACTCTGAGGTGGAAAAACTGATGAAAGAGGCGGCAGCCACTCTCGATATGGAAAAGCGCAAAGAAATCTATAATCAGATCCAGCAGATTTCCAGCGAGGATTTTCCAGTCATTCCTCTGTTTAACGATGTGACCTTGATGGCTTACAGTACTAAACTGACTGGTTATGAGGCAAAACTTTACGGTTTGGAACTGCCGAATGTTGCTTGGGCTGAATAGGCAATGAGCAGGTATATCTTGCAGAAAATTGCCTCGCTGGTTCCGGTTCTGCTGGGTATTTCCCTGATTGCTTTTACGCTGGGGGTTATTTCCCCCGGCGACCCGGCGGAAATTGCGCTTAGTCAGGGCGGCATGTCTGAGGCGAGACCGGAACAGATTGCCGCGTTGCGGGAAGAGATGGGACTTAACGATCCGCTGCCCGTACAGTATATTCGCTGGGTAAAAAACGCCCTGCACGGTGACCTCGGCTACTCATATGCCACCAGCGAACCAGTGAGTGAAGAGCTTGCTCGGCGCTTGCCGGTAACCCTAAAGCTGGCAGGATATGCTATGCTGCTAACCTGTGCAGGCGGAATCCTAATAGGCACCTTGTCTGCGGCCTATAAAGACAGCCTGCTTGACCATGGCATCCAAGGACTAACCAATATAATGCTTTCCATTCCGGGTTTTTGGCTTGCCATTTTGATGGTGCTGCTGTTCGCTGAGGTCCTTGGGTGGCTGCCCACCAGCGGTACAGGCGGAGCTAAATATATGTTAATGCCGGCAATAGTGCTGTCTTGCGCCACTACCGCAACAGCTGCGCGTTTGATGCGTTCCGCGCTTCTGGGGGAATTGGGAAAACAATATTTTCTTGCCGCTAACGCCAAAGGAATCAGTAAATATCGCCTTATTGTGCGAAACGCCCTGCCCAACGCCATTGTGCCCGTCATTACGCTGTTGGGCAATTATTTTGGCGGAATACTGGGTGGCTCGGTTGTTGTAGAAACTATCTTTGCACTCCCGGGCGTGGGAAGCTATGCCATCGAGGCCATTTACATGCGTAATTATCCGGCCCTTCAAGGCTATGTTTTGCTTACCGGATTTCTTTTTGTCGCTGTCACACTGGCGGTAGATTTAATCAGCTTGGTGCTGAATCCGAAAATAAGGCTGGGAGGGAGCAGTATTTGAAGAACAAGGGAAAAGCGCAAGGCATCATTGCCGTGCTGCTTCTGTCCGTGATTATCCTTTCCAGCGTCTTAGCACCGCTGATCGCGCCCTATCCGCCTAATACCACCGAGATGTCGGTGCGTCTGGAGGGACCATCTTTAGGACATCCTCTGGGAACTGATTCGCTGGGGCGGGATATGCTCAGCCGCGTCCTGTACGGGGGTCGAATCTCTATGCTGCTGGCGCTGATGGCGACGGTTCTGTCCATGCTGCTCGGTATGCTCTTGGGAATGATTGCGGGTTACTATGGAGGCGCGGCGGACTGGTGCCTCACCGTACTTGCCAATATTTTCCAGGGTCTGCCCGGAACCTGTCTGATGATCGCTATTGCAGGGGTGATGGGCCCGAGCATCCAGAGTCTGCTGCTGGCTTTGATACTAACCTCATGGGCAGGATTTTCCCGAATTGTGCGCACCGAGGTACTGCGCTTGCGAGAGGAGCCCTATATAGAGGCAATGCGCTGTCTAGGAAGTAGTAATAGGCGTTTGATCTTTCGTCACATCCTTCCTAATATGATCAATAATATGATTATCCTTTTTACAATCCGGGTGGGACGCAGTGTGTTGTCTATCGCCTCGCTGAGCTTTTTAGGGTTAGGAGTTCAACCGCCCACACCTGACTGGAGTGTTATGATTAATGATGCACGCCTTCATTACCGCAGTTCCCCGCATCTAATTCTTGTGCCGGGGCTGTGTATTTTTTTATTACTGCTGGCTATCAATATGCTGGGCGACGTTCTGCGCGATCATTTTGACATAAAAAATGAGGAGGTGCGCGAATGCTAGAAGCCACTTCCAATCACATTGTTATTCAGGATGCCACCGTACATTTTGCGGTTTCCTCCGGTTCGGTTAAAGCAGTTGACCATGTTTTCGCTACCTTTCGCAGTGGACAAATTACCGGACTCATCGGAGAGAGCGGCTGCGGAAAATCCGTACTCGGACTGGCGATCCTCGGCTTGCTGCCTTCCTATGCACAGGTGGGCGGCGACATCCTTTATTGCGGGCTTAACATTGCCAAAGCTTCGCTCCGACAGCTGCGTACCCTGCGTGGAAAGGAAATCAGTCTGATCCCGCAGAATCCAAGCGATTCGCTCAACCCGGTGAGGCGGATCGGCGTTCAACTTGACGAAGCACTGATGATAGTAGATAAGAACGCCAAAAGCCGCAGGCGAAAGGCGGAAAGTCTGCTGCACAGCTTCGGCTTTGATGATCCGGGGCGTATTTTGCGCTCCTATCCGTTTGAGCTGAGCGGTGGTATGCAGCAACGCGTACTGTGTGCCATCGGTATTTCTTGTTCACCACGCTGGGTATTGGCGGATGAACCGACCAAGGGGCTTGACAGGGATCTACGCGAGCAGGTTTACGAAACGCTTGTTTCGATGAAACTGCAGGGCGTGGACGGGATGATTGTCATTACCCATGACCTTGGGTTGGCTGAAAAGCTGTGCGACTGTGTGGCAGTGATGTACAGCGGAGAGATTTTGGAAATGGGGCAGGATGTTCTGAAAACTCCGCTGCATCCCTATTCGCAGGGATTTCTGGCCTCACTTCCTCAAAATGGGATGGAGCCCATGTCCGGTATGCCTCCGGCACCCGGAGAAAGCTTTACTGGCTGCAAATTTGCGCCCCGCTGTATACACTGCACTGTGCGTTGCACGGCGGAAAAACCGAATTCTTATGAACACGGCGGCAGGCTTGTGAGGTGCTTTTTATATGCTTGAAGCCCGCGAAGTTTGTAAGACTTTTCGCAGGGGTGGGGGACGAAAGTCCTTTTTGGCTCTCGACAATGTCAGCTTGCAAATTGATAGGGGGGAAACCCTTGGTCTGATGGGACCCAGCGGTTGCGGCAAAAGCACTTTAGCTCGTATTCTGCTGCGCTTGATTCCAAGCGATGGCGGCGGAGTGTTCTATAAGGGTGAGAATATAACGCTGCTAAAAGGTAAAGCGTTGCTTCCCTTCCGCGGCGAGGTTCAACTTATTTCCCAGCGCCCGGAATCCTTTTTTAATCCAGTCATAAAACTAAAAGACAGCGTACTGGAACCGCTTAAAATTTTTCGCCTTTATGAAAAAGTATCCGCCCACGAAATGCTTTACCGGGTGCTTGAGCAGGTAAAGCTGAATGATTCTTTGTTAGAACGCTATCCGCATCAGGTGAGCGGCGGCGAAATCCAGCGTCTTTCCATCTGTCGCGCTCTGATGTTGCAACCGCGGGTACTTGTTCTGGATGAAGCTACCTCTATGTTGGATGTTTCGGTGCAGGCACAAATTTTGCACATTTTGAAAGATCTGCAAAAAACGCGGCAACTTTCCTATCTTTTCATTTCCCACGATAGAGAGGTTGTGGGCTGGATGTCCGACCGGGTGGTAGAGATGAGGCAGGGAAGAATTTGAAGGTATTTGAGAAACAAGGGGACAGGTTCCTTGTTTTAATTTCCATTATCTGTCCCTGTCCCGCTGTTTGCCTTTGGGTTCGGCTTCGCATCTTTTCATCTTTCCGGGGTTATATAAAAATGATACGCGTGCCCGATAGAGGTATAACGAACCATAATAAACACAAGCTTCCTGGACCGTTCGGACATGTTCTCGAGCCGTATCGACATAGGCAATACTGGGATAATATCCAATTAGCCAAAGGATGTTTAAAATGCTGTAAACTGTATTGTTATAAAATATTACCTCTTTAAGCTTAAGAATGTCCGTGCGAATAATGTCCTGAACAGAGTCGGTACGATCCACAAAATTTGACAAAAAGCAGTAGCCCTTGCTGGCCTCGATCATCTTCTCTAGCGTGATTAGATCATGGATCCCTGGGCTGTTGATCGCGGTCACCAAGTCAAATCTTTTTCTCCAGCCGTAGTCTTCAAGGTTGACTTCATCCCAGTTTAAGTTTCTAAACAAGATATTGGTGAGGTTGGCAGCTTCGGCATTCTTCACCGCATAGTCTAACATTTTGTCGGATATGTCTAGGCCTGTAACGTCTGCTGACTTCTTGGCAAATTCAACGGCAAAGCGTCCTGGACCGCAGCCTATGTCTAAGACGCTACTATTCTCGGTGAGAAGGCTCTTATGTGACAAAAAATTAACGATTTTCTTAATGCGCTCATCAGGACCCCCTTGAGAAACTATCTTGTTAAACTCATCCGCCCTGTTGTCCCAAAACGACTTACCGGATGCTTTAGCAGCCTTTCCCTCGTCCCAAAGGTGGGTAAAATATTGAAGATCAAGTTAGCATTCAACATTTACAAAACCATATTTCAGAGGGGAACCAATTGTTATCAGAGTTCGAGACCATGACGCTTTACTAGATAATAGTAAACTGCAAAAGCAGTACATAACTATTTACTCAAACCAACACCCTAGGCTACATAAAGTTGCCTAGGGTGTTGGTTAAATCTTTTCTAAGATAATACGGTGGTTGAGAAGGGTCATGTTTTTAATTTTGGCTTGGATAAATAGTTGTTTTCCGAAGATATCCATTAGTTTTAAGTCATTTTCACAGGGCTCGATGGTATCAACTGACTTCATGAGCATCACTTCGTTTTCTCCATCTTTGAGAAAAGCATTCGATTCACACATCACAGTTCGCTCCTTCTTTTATGAATTATAAAAGCCTATACCAGAACAAGTTCATAAGCAGTTGCCTAGGACAGGATCATTTTCTGTTAGGGTCAGACCCAATGATATCTTGACGGTCAGATCAGAATATCTTTAGGTCTGAAGTTGATAGTTTCTGACATTTTCGAACATAAGATGCAGGAAGATTTTGAAGGCGTTTTGGAACGTGGAATTCATTACTTTACAAACTATGGGAAGACAGCTGGCATGGGCTCATATGCCAATAATCACCTCCTTTGAAAAATGAAAAAGACCATGGAGGTCTTGACCAGACTTAATGTCAGGTCAAGACCTCCATGGTCTCTTTTTTACATAATGAATAGTTGCCTATGTTAATAGTATTCTACATAAAAGTGTTAATTCCTGCTGCGTTTTTATTTTTTTTACAGCAGCAATACTCCGGCAATCACTTATAAATATCTGCAATGGCTTTGGCCACCGGGATAAGGAGCAATTGCCCCAATATGGTTCCTATTAGCTTGGCGCTCATCAAAATAACGACAAGGGCTTTGACATCTTCATATATTATGTGAATTATAAAAGTTAAAAAAACAATTAATATATATTAAAACTGCACTTGCCCACCCCCATCCTTAATATGGCTATGCCGGATAGGGGATAGAAATACTCAGTAGCTCTAAGGGAGTGTTCATCAATATAAAAAAATAAACTTCATGGTTGACACATTAGGTTAATATACGATAACATGATAGCAATTGAATATTGGAAAATAAAGGTGCAAGTACTAAGAGTACAGCTTAAAAGGGAAGCAGGTAAAAGTCCTGCACGGTCCCGCCACTGTAATGGGGAGATGTTTCATACTATAGGCCACTGGTAGATACCGGGAAGGCGTGAAGCATTAATGAACCAAAGTCAGAAGACCTGCCTTTGTTTAATGAACCAATAACTCTACGAGCGATAGGGGGGTTCCATAAGTAAGTGTTGTATTCAGGGAGATACACAGCCTCTTGGCGCTCAGCGTCAAGGGGCTTTTTGAATTGGAAAAATTGGAGGTTATTTAACCGATGATAACAGAAATTATTAAAAGAGATGGAAGAATTGAGTCTTTCAATCAAGAGAAAATAGTTCATGCAATTTTTAAAGCTGCCACAGCTTGTGGAGGATCGGACTATGAGCGTGCTGAGGAAATAGGCAGACAGGTAGTAGATGTATTACAAAGAAATTTTAGGGACAAGCAACCGGATGTAGAATCGATACAAGATATCGTCGAAAAAGTCCTCATAGAAAACGGACATGCCAAAACAGCCAAAGCATATATACTTTATCGTCAGAAAAGGAAAAGCACCCGTGAAATGGATGCGCTGATTGGGGCGACCATTGGTATGTTTTCCGACTACCTAGGAGATAAGGACTGGCAAATTAGTGAGAATGCGAACACCCAAAAAAGTATCAATGGTTTAAACAATTATATACGAGAAGTCTTTACCAAAAAGTATTGGCTTTATGAAATCTATCCTCAGGAAGTTCGAGAGGCGCATGAAAGTGGAGAGTGCCACATCCATGACCTGGGCTTTTTTGGACCCTATTGTGCAGGATGGGATTTGAGACAGCTCCTGCTGGATGGATTCGGAGGAGTACCTGGCAAGGTGGAAAGCGGTCCAGCCAAACATTTACGATCTTTCCTCGGGCAAATCGTAAATTCTACCTTTACTACACAAGGGGAAACTGCCGGAGCCCAGGCTTGGTCAAGTTTTGACACCTTTTGTGCGCCTTTTATTCGGAATGACCAATTGACATTTACTCAAGTCAAACAGTGTTTGCAAGAATTTGTTTTTAACCTCAATGTTCCCACACGGGTTGGATTTCAGTGCCCCTTTTCCAACCTTACGTTTGACATCAGGGTGCCTTCTACATTGAGAGATGAGCAGGTGATTATTGGCGGAACATACGCTGAGGATAAATATGGAGATTTTCAGGAAGAGTTGGATATGTTCAACTTGGCGTTCTGTGAAGTGATGCTGGAAGGAGATTCAAAGGGAAGAGTGTTTACTTTCCCAATTCCCACCCTTAATATTACCAAAGACTTTGATTGGGAGAGTCCTGTAGCGGATGCCTTTATGAGAATTACTTGTAAGTATGGAATTCCTTATTTCGCTAATTATGTAAACTCAGATCTGTCTCCCGAAGATGCTGTATCCATGTGCTGCCGGTTAAGGCTAGATACCGGTGAACTCAGGAAACGAGGTGGGGGTTTGTTCGGAAGCAATCCTCTCACAGGATCAATCGGTGTAGTTACCATTAACCTGCCTAGATTAGCGTATCTATCCAATTCAAAACAGGAATTTATGGAACGTCTGAACCAAATGGCGGAAGTCGGGCGCACGGCCTTGGAAATCAAGCGGAAAATTATTGAGCAGCAGTCAGAACGGGGGATGTATCCCTATTCATGCCATTATTTGAGACATTCAAAGGCGCGGACCGGGCATTATTGGCACAATCATTTCAGTACGATCGGTATCATAGGAATGAATGAGGCATTACTGAATTTCATGGGCCAAGGAATTGAAACTGAAGAAGGTCGGGAGTTTTCGGTGAGTGTCATGAACTATTTGAGAGAGCTGCTGGTTAAATTTCAACACGAGACCGGAAACGTCTACAATTTAGAGGCGACGCCAGCAGAGGGAACATCATACCGTCTGGCTATGTTGGATATTAAAAAGTATGACTCAATTATTACGGCTGGTGATGAAGTTCCTTATTACTCAAACTCAACCCAACTTCCGGTAGGTTATACGGATGATATATTTGAGGTTTTGGAGCTACAGGACGAACTGCAGTCTCTTTACACAGGGGGAACGGTTCAGCACCTCTATCTTGGAGAAGCAGTTGAGGATATTAAGGTTTGTAAGCGGCTTATTCAAAAAATATTTAACAAACATAAAATCCCATACATCTCCATTACGCCAACCTTCAGTATCTGCGACTCTCACGGATACATCAGCGGAGAACATTTCAGATGCCCTGAATGTGGTGCCGAAGCCGAGGTATGGTCCAGAGTGACAGGATACCTCAGACCGGTCAAGAACTATAATCTTGGGAAGAAAGAAGAGTATAACCAGAGGAAAAAATTCAGGATTCAGGAGGTGTTATCATGAATATAGCAGAATTTATAAAGGCCTCATTTGTGGATTATCCGGGTAAGATAGCGTCTGTGGTTTTTACCCAGGGCTGTAACTTAAGATGTGGTTATTGTCACAACGTCAGTCTACTAGATACTAAGGACACTTCAAACGGTATTCTGCCTGAAGAAATTTTCGAATGGCTTTCCAAAAGAAAAGGAATGATCGACGCAGTGGTTGTAAGCGGAGGAGAACCGACGTTGCAAAAGAATCTTCACGTTTTTATCGAAGAATTGAAAGCAATGAGGATGCTCGTAAAGCTTGACACAAACGGAACAAATCCGGATATCTTGAGAACGCTGATAGAAGAAGAGCTTCTAGATTTTATCGCCATGGACTTAAAGGCTCCGCTCAGCAAATATGAAAGCATTACAGGGACAAGCCAGTTGGAGTTATCGTCAATTCGGGAAAGTGTGGAAGTCATTAAAAATAGCGGACTTGCCCATGAGTTCAGGACAACACTATGTCCAGAACTCGAAGCAGATGATATACCCAGCATCATTTTAGATTTTGAAATTGCTTCAAATTATGTGGTGCAGAGCTGCAGAAGCACGGAACTTAAAAAAGCAGCTAGGAACATGCAAGATTTGAAGAGATTGACTCAGTGGTCTAAAAAGAATTTGTCCTTCTCTTTTCGAGGATTTGAAGTCGGCTAAGGTGACGTGCTGGGTGATGTAGTTACCCTTGTCCCAACCGCCTCGGAGAGTGCCGTGAGGTTAGAAGTTAATGAGGGAGGAGAAATAAGCATGCAACAAGGTCTCATCCATATTTATACAGGTGCAGGGAAGGGGAAGACGACAGCAGCAATCGGGTTGGGGCTCAGGGCGTATGGGCAAGGACTTAGGGTCCTCATGGTTCAATTTTTAAAAGGATGGACTACGGGAGAAAGGAAAGTCATCGCCAGTTTAGGACCGTGCTTTCAGCTCTTTAGTAAGAAAGAAAATGACAAATTCACTTGGGGAATGACAGAGGAAGAAATGGCAGGAATAAAAGGAGAAATGCGGATTGGTCTGAACTATACTATTGAGGCCGTCAAGAGCGGGGAATGGGATTTGATCATCATGGACGAGATTATGGCAGCGGTGAATTGCGGGTACCTGCCTCTGAAGGAAGTAGTCGAGATTGTTAAGATCAAGCCACTAAAATTGGAACTCGTTCTGACAGGGAGGGATGCCCCTTCAAAGCTGATCGAGTTAGCTGATTATGTCTCGGAAATAACTGCCCGCAAACATCCCATGGAAAAGGGCATAATGGAGCGAGAGGGAATAGAGTATTAAGACTAGCTGAGAAATCACAACAGGGAAAGAACAGGCAGGTGAAAAAATGACACTTCAACAGCTTAAATATGCAATTGTAATCGCAACCTGGGGCTCCATTAATGTCGCTGCAAAGCGTTTATTCATATCTCAGCCCAGCCTTTCCAACGCAATAAAAGAATTGGAAGCAGAGCTTAATATCACGATTTTTGAGCGCTCCAACAAGGGAATTAGTATTTCAGTTGAGGGGGCAGAATTTCTTGGCTATGCACGGCAGGTATTGGAGCAAACAGAACTGTTGAAAAACCGTTACCTAGATGCAAAGCCATCTCCCCAGCACTTTTCTGTTTCAACCCAGCACTATGCTTTTTCTGTAAATGCCTTTGTAAATCTCATAAAAAAATACGCCTTGGAGGAATATGAGTTTACCTTGCGAGAAACAAAAACCTATGAAATTTTGGAGGATGTAAAAAACCTCCGCAGCGAAATCGGTATTTTGTATCTCAATGAATTTAATTCAAAGGTAATCAATAAGCTTATGAAAGAAAACAATTTGGAGTTTACAGTATTATTTAAAGCTGCACCTCATGTTTTCATCAGTACTCAAAATCCGCTGGCAAAGCAAGAGAGAGTCACGTTGGAGGATTTGGATTCGTATCCCTGCCTGTCCTTTGAACAAGGAGAGTACAATTCTTTCCATTTTTCAGAGGAAATATTGAGTACCTTATCTCATAAAAAGAGTATCCGTGTGAGCGACAGGGCAACTCTGTTTAATCTTCTGATCGGATTAAATGGATACACCATTTCAACAGGCGTTTTAAGTGCTGACCTTAACGGCAATAACATCATCCCAATACCCTTGAATATTAATGAAACTATTACTGTAGGATGGATTTCACATAAAAGTGTAACGCTTAGCAGGCTTGCGACAGCTTATGTGCAAGAATTGGACAAAGTAACTAAAAATCTATAGATGATTCCACTGTAGAAACCTATTACACGTCTAAAATCATAATTATATACCTTATTTATAAGATGCCCTAAAATGGCTTGTTATAGTTTTATGCTATAACAAGCCATAGCTTTTTAGAGTTACCCTATATCTCTTTTATCATGCTATAGTGAATGTATTAGGTTCAAATACATCAAAAGTATTTACTCAAAATTAAGGGGGCTAACTAATGAGATATAATATCGAGGATTATTTAAAGGAAAGAATTCTTGTCCTGGATGGCGCAATGGGGACTTGTATCCAAGGATATAACTTAAATGAGCAAGAGTTTACCGGAAGTTGTAATTGTCATAGAAGCCAAAAGGGGAATAATGACCTTTTAAATATTACTCATCCAGAGATTATTAAAGCTATTCATAAAAGTTATCTAGAAGCTGGGGCGGACATTATTGAAACAAATACCTTTAATGCAACCAGAATATCTCAAAAGGATTATGGTATGGAGGATAAGGTCTATGAGCTTAACTTCCAAGGAGCAAAGCTAGCAAGAGAAGAGGCAGATCTTTTTACTAACGTTGATCCAAGTAAACCGCGTTTTGTAGCAGGTTCAGTTGGGCCTACCAATAGAACAGCATCCCTTTCACCAGATGTTGAAAACCCAGGAATAAGAAATATTAGCTTTGAGGAACTCGTACTTGCTTATGGGGAGCAGGTACAGGGGCTTGTAGATGGTGGAGTAGATATTATATTTATTGAAACAATATTTGATGCCTTAAATGCTAGGGCAGCTATATTTGCAGCTGAAAATGTCTTTGAGGAAAAAGGTATAACACTGCCTATAATTATCTCAGGTACTATTGCGGATAAAAGTGGTCGTATCTTATCCGGTCAAACGCTTGAAGCTTTTGCACACACTATGAAGGGTGATGAAATTCTTGGCATAGGATTAAACTGTTCCTTTGGCGCTAAGGATTTAATTCCTTTCATTAAAGATCTTTCCAAAACACAAGATCGGTATGTAACCTTCCATCCAAATGCAGGTCTGCCAAACTCCCTAGGGGAGTATGAGGAACGTCCGGAAGAAACTGCGGCTTTGGTAAAGGAATTAGCAGAGGAAGGTCATTTAAATATTGTCGGGGCATGTTGCGGTTCAACACCGGCGCATATTAAAGCGATCAGTGAAGCGGTTAAGGGTATCAAACCAAGAAAAATTCCTCTGATCGAGAAAGAGACTGTTTACTGTGGTCTTGAAGCCATTGTCATAAAGAAAGAAAATAATTTTGTCAATATTGGGGAAAGAACGAATGTTTCTGGATCAGCTAAGTTTGCAAGACTAATTAGAGAGAAAAAATATGAAGAAGCATTATTTGTGGCCAAGGAACAGGTGGAAAACGGAGCACAAATTATAGATATAAACTTTGATGATGGGCTACTTGATGCCTTAAGTGAAATGGATATATTTCTTAAGCTTCTCGCTAGCGAGCCAGATATTTCCAGAGTTCCAGTGATGATTGATTCATCAAAATTTGAGGTTTTAGAAGTAGGCTTAAAGGCAATTCAAGGTAAAGCAGTTGTAAATTCTATAAGCCTAAAAGAAGGGGAAGAGGAGTTTATTCGGCAAGCGACGTTAATTAAAAGATATGGTGCGGGCGTTGTGGTAATGGCTTTTGATGAACAAGGCCAGGCAGATACTTTTGAGAAGAGAATTGCAGTTTGCAAAAGAGCTTATGATTTATTAGTGAATAAGGTGAAGTTTCCACCAACTGATATTATTTTTGACCCTAATATTTTAGCAATTGCCACAGGGATTGAAGAGCACAACAATTACGCGGTCGATTTTATTAACACCGTAAAATGGATCAAGGAAAATCTTCCTTATGCCAAGGTAAGTGGTGGGGTAAGTAATTTATCCTTCTCCTTTAGAGGAAACAATGCCATAAGGGAAGCTATGCACTCTGCGTTTTTGTATCACGCTATTGCTGCAGGAATTGATATGGCTATTGTAAACCCAAGTATGATTCAAATTTATGATGAAATAGATAAGGAGCTCCTGGAAAAGGTTGAAGATGTGATCTTGAATAAAACACCGGATTCTGCCGAAAAACTTTTAGAGTTTGCGGAAAAATACAAAGCGTCTGGTGGGGATCAAGTTGAGAATAAACTTGCCTGGAGAGAGAAAGATTGCAAGGAACGATTAATACATGCTTTAGTAAAAGGCATAGCGGAATTCATAGAAGAAGACGTTGAAGAAGTCAGAAGACAATATGACAGAGCAGAAAAGGTTATTGAAGGACCGCTGATGGATGGAATGAAGGTGGTTGGAGAATTATTTGGAGAAGGCAAAATGTTTCTCCCGCAGGTTGTAAAAAGCGCAAGAGTTATGAAAAAGGCTGTAGGCTTTTTATTACCATACATTGAGGCAGAGAAGAAGAGTAGTGAAAGTAGCAGTGCAGGAAAAGTGGTCGTTGCAACGGTTAAGGGTGATGTCCATGATATAGGCAAAAACATCGTTTCAGTCATTCTGTCTTGCAATAATTTTGAAGTTATTGATCTTGGAGTAATGGCATCTTGCGAAGTAATCCTCCAAACAGCAAAAAAAGAAAATGCAGATATCATAGCCCTGAGTGGACTTATTACTCCCTCATTAGATGAGATGTCTAATGTGGCGGAGGAAATGGAACGGCAAGGGTTTAATATTCCCCTGATGATTGGTGGAGCAACAACTTCTAAGACTCACACATCCTTAAAGATTGCACCTAAATATTCAAAGGGAGTCGTGTATAGCGTTGACGCTTCAAAAGCCGTAGAAGCTGCTAAAAAGCTGGTCGATAAGAATGAAAGAGATAGGTATTTAGCCCAAATTGAGGAGGAATACCAAAATCTAAGAGAAAGCTACGGGAAAATTGAAAGAAAGCTTGTGCCACTGGAAGAAGCTAGAGAAAAGAAATTTAAAATAGATTGGAATAAGGAAAGTATAAGCGTTCCAAACTTAATTGGAACTAAACATTTGAAAAATTTCCCCATCAGCGAGATTAGAAACTATATTGATTGGTCTTATTTCTTTGTAGCTTGGGGTATGGGCATGGTGTATCCCAAAATTATGGAAGATCCTAAATATAGTGAAGAAGCTAAAAAGCTTTTTGATGATGCCAATGAAATGTTAGATTTACTAGAGAGGGAAGACATACTTACAGCAAATGCTGTTTTGGGTATTTTTCCTGCTAACTCTTTAGGAGATGACCTTGAAATGTACCATAATGGAAGTGTTACAACCTTCAATATGTTAAGGCAACAAACGATTTCCAAGGATAATGTCTATAGATGCCTTGCGGATTATATAGTCCCTAAGGATAGTGGAAAAACTGATTATTTAGGCGGATTTATTGTAACGGCAGGCGTTGGTGCTAAGGAATATGCCGAGAACCTTAAAGAACAAGGCAATGACTACGGAGCAATTATGGTAAAACTTCTTGCTGATAGGTTAGCAGAAGCCTTCGCGGGGTTATTACATCTTCAGGTAAGAAAGGATTATTGGGGATACGCTCCAGATGAAAATCTAGAGCTTAAATCTTTATTAAAAGGGTCATTTAGGGGAATAAGACCTGCCTTTGGATACCCTTGTCTTAGGGATCATGCTGAAAAAACAAAACTTTTTCAGCTTTTAGAGGGAGAAAGTAATACGGGTATAACTTTAACAGAACATTATATGATGGATCCTGTTGCTAGTGTGTGCGGTCTGTACTTCAGCTCTCAAGATGCAAAATATTTTGATATCCACAGAAGTGATAAGGTTCAAGTGGATGATTACGCAAAGCGAAACAATAAAGAGCTTAAAGAGATTGAGAAGATGTTAATTACAATCTTGGCGTATAAATAAAAAATGCTTGGTGTGATTTTTTGAGCTGACAGGGCTTACAAAAATTTAAAGTTAAGGTTATAATGAAAACAATTCAATATTAGGTAATGAGTGATTCTTTTCTAAGGGAAAGAATTTAAAAGGGAAGTCAGTAAAATCTGACGCGGTCTCGCCACTGTAATAGGGAGTTGCCTCACAAAATGTCACTGGATTTTATCTGGGAAGACGTGGGGCTATGATGAACTAAAGCCAGGAAACCTGCTCATTACGGATCAACACAGGAGCCTACGGAAGATAGGGGAGGTGTCGTTTATGTCGGGAAGTCAGCGTATTTTATCCGGCTAGCGGAGTCACTATATCCCTTTACAGGTATTCTGTAGAGGTTTTTTTGTTTTTCTTGAAGGAGGCCTGACTGGTGAGACATCGAGAGCAAAATCAGGAGATGGAAAAGCACAGGCAAGCGTTGCTTGATGCGCGAGGAGAAATCTTGGGGAAGTATAATTCGGAAAAGGAGCAGAGGATTCAGTGGCTAGTGAAGTTTATAGATATTGAAGACGAACTCGAAGAATTATCCCGTCGGCAAAACCAATGGGCTATAAAAGTAAAATTGAACTAATATAGAAAATTCAGGTATCGGAGCATGTGTGCTTCGGTTTAAAAAGGAAGCAGGTGCAATTCCTGCACGGTCCCGCCGCTGTGATGGGGAGATGTTTCGTTAAGGTCACTGGTTTAGTCTGGGAAGGTGCGAAACATTGATGATCCAGAGTCAGAAGACCTGCCTGTATTTTATACACCAACTACTCTACGAGCGATAGGGGGAGGTGTTAAAAGTGCTGGCATCAATATATGATTATCAGTATTTTTAGCCTTTTGACCAATCGGTTGAGAGGCTTTTTAATGTTCAAAGTAACCGAGGGGATATTTTAGTTAGAGGTATGGAGAAGGGGAAGAATAGAAATGAAAAGAAAATTTCGAAAGTTTTATTTAGGGCTGTTGATAGCTGTAATGATGCTTTCCATACTGGTTATGCAAATTCCTTTGGCTAAACCGGCTTATGCGGCAACAGATTCGAACAGTACTATAGCGCCTGTAACGGCTGTTTTTGACAAGAACCCGTCTAAGCAGGCCGATATATCTGTAACAATGGCTGTTTACGGAAACGACATCTTAAACAGTATAGCCAATGGAGAGACTACGCTGACGGCAGGGAGCGACTTGTAGTAGCGGGAAATAAAATTCAAAATATTCTTTTACTGGCGTTTACTTAAGCCTTGGTTATGTAGCTACATATACTAGATTACTTCGAACAAATGTTATTGAAATAATGAACCTTAATTATATGAAAGCAGCCAAAGCAAAAGGGTTGAGTGATAATGAGCCATCAAGGAAAGAGATATCCTCACAATGCATCAACTGTTTTATAAGAGTATAGAAAGCGGGTATGCCGGAAAATACCGTGACATAGATGTGCTCATCAGCGGTTCATATATACTGGTGCTGGCTCACCGACTGTCTACCATCATGGTGGCCGATAGGCTGGTTGGGATGGATCACGGAAAAATCATGCAAATTGGCAGACACGAACAACTGATTACGCAGGAAGGCTTCTACAGGGAACTGGTTTCTTCACAGTTTGAGCAGAAAAAGATATGAGCTGCGATTTATCTGCAGCGTAAGTATGGGAGGGAGCATTGTACCTTGCTGAGATTTATTATAAAACGAGCGTTCAGTCTTATTCTGATTCTACTCGCAATTTCTATTATTACATTTACGCTGACCCATCTTTCGGCAGGAGATGCGGCTTCGATCATTGCGCGAGACAACGGGGGACAGCAGACAGAAGAAGCAGTAAAAATTATTCGGACGGAACTGGGGCTGGATCAACCGCTCACCGTACAATATGGAAATTGGCTCAAAAGCGTGCTCAAAGGGGATCTTGGAACTTCGTATAAATCCAAACGGCCGATTCTTGATGAACTTATAGTGCGGTTTCCCGCTACGCTGAAACTTGCCCTTTGTGCCATGGCACTGCTATTGCTAATCGCGTTGCCGCTGGGCATCTTGTCTGCGATGTATCCCGAATCTTGGTTGGATCGACTGGGAAGGAATTTTTCGTTTTTAAGCGTATCGATGCCATCTTTTTGGCTGGGGTTGCTGCTTCTGTATATATTTGGCGCTCGTCTCAAATGGATACCGGTAGTGGGCAACAGTTCTTCGAATACAATCATACTGCCGGCAGTTACGCTGGCATTGGGCCATGTAGGACCGTATATCCGCCTGCTTCGAACCAGTATGCTCGATGTTCTGGGAAAGGAATATATCAAAGCACTTCGGGCGAAAGGCTTGCTTGAGCGCTACGTCATCGGCAAGCATGCGCTGAAAAATGCCATACTGCCCATCATCACACAGATGGGTATGGCATTTGGGGGGCTGCTGGGAGGATCATTCATTGTGGAATCCATATTTTCATGGCAGGGATTAGGTAAATATGCGCTCGATTCCATTGGATATAAGGATTTACCGGCGATTCAGGGATATGTGCTGATGATGGCGGTCGTAATAGTGGGCATTAATTTGCTAGTCGACATTCTTTATGTGTATATTGATCCGCGTATTAAATTGAATTGACTATATGTCGAAAGGAGAGTGATGCCGTGAAGAAGGAATTCTGTTGCTCTATGCAAAGAATGCCGCCTCGTTTTTTAAAAAAGCTGTTGCATGACAAAAGGGCGATTGTGGGAATCTGTCTGGTGGCAATGATCTGTACGATTGCTCTTCTCGCCCCCTTCATTGCTCCGACCGATCCGGTTGAGATACACATGAAAAACAAGTTGCAATCGCCGAGCAAAACCAACTGGCTGGGAACGGACAATCTTGGCCGCTGCATCGCATCAAGGATTATTTGGGGAACGCGATCATCGTTGCTGTATGCTGTGATTGTGCTGGGCATGATGTTGCTCATCAGCATCCCCCTGGGATTATTGGCTGGATACGCAGGAGGGATAATTGATACGGCCATTATGCGGTTTACCGACATTTGCATGGCCTTTCCCAGTTCGATTCTCGCATTGGCGGTAACGGGAATACTCGGTGCGAGCGTCAAAAACCTCATTATTGCCATGGCGTGTGTCTGGTGGAGCGGGTATGCAAGACTAATTCGCGGCATTGTTTTGCAAATCAAGGAACAGGATTTTGTGCTGGCGGCGCAAGCGGCAGGATGTTCAAAGCGGCGCATTGTGTTTCATCATGTTTTAAGAAACGCACTATCGCCAATTATCGTATTGGCAACGCTGGAGGTTGGTACGATTATTCTTGCCATAGCGGGATTCTCGTTCATTGGGCTTGGGGCACAGCCACCGGCACCGGAGTGGGGCGTCATGCTCAGCGACAGCAGGCAATATATTCAAACGCAGCCACAACTGATGATTTATCCGGGTGCGGCAATTATGGTGACGGTTATGGCGTTCAATCTATTGGGAGAGGGACTGAAAGATGCGCTGGAGAGATGAAGCTGAGAAAATGCTTTTAAATAGTAGGCAACAAGATGTCGTCCTAAGCGTAAAGAACCTTAAGGTGGAATTTAGGCTGCCTGGGAATGTCATTCAGGCGGTGAATGGAATTAGTTTTGAGGTGCGCCGTGGCAGAATTACAGCGCTGGTGGGAGAAAGCGGTTGCGGTAAATCCGTTACGGCCATGTCCATTATGGGCTTGCTGGAGTGCAAGGGAAGCATTATCGATGGTGAGATATTGGTAAGTGGACAGGACGTCCGCGGGTTATCCGCAAAACAACGGCACAGCTATTGCGGTGTTCAGGTGGGCGTTGTTTTTCAAGATCCCGTAAACTCGTTGGATCCCCTTTTCTCAATCGGTGATCTTGTCTCAGAAACAATACGCGCGCACCGCAACATAACCAGACGTGAAGCAAGGGCACAGTCTGTGGAACTGCTTAGACGTATGCACTTGCCCGATCCCGAGGGGATAATGAATAAATATCCTTTTCAATTGAGTGGTGGCATGTGCCAAAGGGTCATGATTGCGATTGCCATGGCAATGCACCCCCCGTTGTTAATCGCGGATGAACCGACAACGGCACTCGATGTGACTATCCAGGCGCAGATTTTAGACCAGATTTGCACCATGAGCAGAGAGACTCAGACAGGCGTTTTATTCATAACACACGATCTGGGTGTAGTAGCGGAAATTGCAGATGACATCTATATCATGAAAGAGGGTATGATTGTGGAGGCGGGTACTGTGTTGGATGTGTTCCATTGCGCGCAGCACGATTATACCAAACAGCTTTTGAATGCAATTTTGTAGAGTGTGAAGGTGTACCGTGACGATTTTATTAGAAACTACCGGATTAAGCAAATGCTTTTATACCTCGAAAGCATTTTGGGGCAAAAAAACACCGCTCTATGCCGTGGATGGTGTGGATTTGAGCCTTGAAAAGGGACAATCACTAGGGTTGATTGGAGAGAGCGGTTGTGGCAAAAGCACACTGGGTAAGCTGGTAACGGGCTTGGAAACACCGACCAGCGGAAGCATCTGCTTTGATGGGCAGGAGATATCCAATTTGAGATTTAATCAAATGCAGCCGATTCGGCGGAATATTCAAATGATTTTTCAAAACAGCTCGTCGATTTTCGACCCTCATTACACCATCGGTGCGACAATCTGCGAGACCATCCGAAATTATCAAAAGTTACCCGCCAAACAGTATTTGCAGCAAGCTGAGGAGATTCTGACGAAGGTGGGCTTGGATGGTTCATACATTCATCGCTATCCCTATGAACTGAGCGGAGGGCAACGGCAGCGTGCCAACATCGCACGGGCGTTGGTGCTGCACCCAAGCTTTGTGGTGTGTGATGAACCAGTTTCCAGCCTAGATTTTTCAATTCGAAGACAAATTTTAGATCTGCTCAATGAGTTGAGGGAAAGCTTTGGATTGACATATTTGTTTATCTCTCATGATCTTTCTACGGTCAAGTATGTGTGCAGTCAGATTGCGATTATGTATCTTGGCAAAGTGGTGGAATGGATTCAAACCACTGACCATTTCGAACAACGGATTTGCCATCCTTATACGAGTGCCTTGTTCGATTCTATTCCAGTAACAGACCCGAGCAAGCGGAAAAGCCGGAGAAACAGTCTCAATGGAGAGGCGTCGCTGCAGACGGCATACAGCCGGGGATGCCGGTTTTTTGAACGCTGTATGCATAGCAAGGAACGCTGCCGGGCTAAAGAACCGAAGCTTATACAAGTGGAAGAAGGGCATTGGGTGGCTTGCCACAGAATGCTTGGAATACATTGATAACCAGTTTAATTTCGGGTAAAGACCTGATTAAATTATATTCTTTAAGGAGGGGAAATCTGGCAAAGAAAACCGTGGGTAAGCAATTAAAGTATGAGCAAAGATGGAAAGGAATGGTTATAACAATGAAAAACACGAAGCAGGCAACAAAATTCTGCGCAATAATCATGGTCATGATGATGATTATGATGACTGGATGCACAGCTCAAAGCACCGCATCGAAGGCGAAATCTACAACCACGTCAAAACAGGCCACGAGTGAAAAAAATGTTACGGTTGCAATTTCCGGCGGCAGCACTCTCTTGAATCTAGACACTACTATTGCAAAAGGAGATATGTTGCCGTATGAGCTGATGTATGAGCCACTGGTCAAGTACGGCAAAGATGGGGCGTTCGAACCAGCGTTGGCAGAAAAATGGGAAATTAGCGAATCCGGCAAGGAATATACATTCCATCTTCGCAAGGACGTGAAGTTCTCCGATGGAACGAATTTCAATGCGGATTCCGTTTTGTTTAACGTGGGTCGCTGGGTAGGAAAGTCTGCAACAGCTTCGCTCAGCGTAGTCAACGAAATGGCCAATATTGAGAAAATCGATGACCACACCGTAAAAATGAGCTTTAAAAAGAGCTATTATCCCTTCTTGACCGAGCTGAGCTATCCGCGTCCCTGCCGAATGTTGGGTGCAAATTCAGTAGCAACGAGCGGCGATGTTAAAGCGGATTTTGTCAAGCCGATTGGTACGGGTCCTTGGATGCTTGAAAGATGCGTTGACGATGTAGAGATGGTCTTCGTTCCAAACCCCCATTACTATGGTGAAAAGCCAAAGATAGGCAAGCTTGTTTTAAAGCTTATATCGGATCCTCAGTCCCGAGTAATGGCACTTCAAAGCGGCGAGGTTGATTTTTCGATGGCTGACCTGCCTATGGAAAGCTTATCGGTTCTCAAAACAGATTCTAAATTGAAGACACTTGAGCGGGAAGGGACAAAGAGCTACCATTTGATGTTTAATTATGACAATCCCTTGTTGATGGATTTGAACGTGCGTCAGGCTGTGAACTATGCTATTGATAAACAGAGTATTGTCAATAATCTGTTCGATGGCTTAGTTAAACCTGCCAAAGGAATCCTGCCTAGCACAGTGCCCTACGTAAACGATGAAAACAACAAAAGCTATGATTACAACCTTGACAAAGCCAAGAAACTGCTTGCAGTGTCCGGTTATTCCGATTCTGATGGCGACGGTATTGTGGAAAAGGATGGAAAGCCTTTGCGCTTAAGCCTTGTTTTCCAAAACAGCGAATATCCTGAATGGAAGGTTCTTTGTGAAATGATTCAGTCTGAACTAAAGAAAGCGGGCATTGACATTGATCTTCAGCTTCGCGAAAAAAATGCGTATTATGATGCGATTTGGAAGAATCGGAACTATGACTTGGTTATCTATCGTACCTATGAAGACTCTTGGAATCCGCATGGTTTTTTGATGAGCCTTTATTACAAGCCTAAAAATGGGGCCACTGTAGGTTGGTACGATAAAACGCTCAATGGCTACCTCGATGAGGTTCTTGCAACAACCGATGAAACACAGCGTCAGCAGAAGTATAACCAGATTTTCAACCGGATGTATGAGCAGGCCGTCTGCGTACCGCTTTATTATCCGACGAAATTCTACGTCTTTAACGCCCGTTTGACCAATATTGAAAAGGCACCTACAGCTTATGAGGGGATCGAGTGGGATCGCCTGGACGTCACGAAATAAACCATTAAAATCTACTGAAAACTGGGCACGTTGGGGCTTGAACTAAACTCCGACGTGCCCAAATTAAAAGAATTTAAAGGAGAAAAGCAATGTGTATGAGCAAATAGAACAGCTCTGGACGGAGGATGCAATGGGCTACGATAATCTTGTAAAACGTCAGCTGGCCAATGTTAAAGACGTGAGACATTGGCAAACCGAGCTTAAAGCAGTGTTGGGCGACAAGTCGAGCTTAAATGTACTGGACGTAGGGTGTGGGCCGGGGTTTTTTACCATTATGCTTTCACGCTTAGGTCATCATGTAATATCCATCGATGGCGCAGAAGGAATGGTGAAATGCGCCGGACGTAATTTTGCAGCAGAGGGAATCGATGTCAACCTGTACTGTGGCGATGCCGTTGCTCTGAACAAAGAAAAGCAGAACTCTCTCGATGCGATTGTCTCCCGCGATGTTGTCTGGACACTGTACGATCCGCGCAAGGCCTATGAACGCTGGATGGAAGTGCTCAAACCCGGTGGCCTAGTGGTTGTTTATGATGGAAACTATAGAAGAGATGTGCATTCTTATAAAACTTCTATTTGGAAAGCAATGTCTAATATAGTGATATTTTTTACCGAATGGCGAATTCCAAAAAAAGCGGAGCATCATGATAAGGACATTTTTACAGAGCTTCCGTCGGTGACAGTGGAACGTCCTGCAATGGATCGCGACATTCTCGAACAACTTGGGTATGAGATCGTTACGATCGAGGATGATTCCTATCGCAACAGCTTCAAGAAAATGGAGTACTGGAAATATGGATATCAAGGCAAAAAGTTTAAAATCGTAGCGCGAAAGCCAAAATTGTAAGGACGCACGATCATAGGTATTATTTACCTATGATCGTGCGTCCTATTTAAATGGATGTTATTTATGGATTAAATTTTGTCAATAATAATTGACAAAATTCGCTCTTCTACACTTGGGATTTCACTCTAAACGTTATACTGCGAGGCAACAAGTTCTATATAGATTCCTTCTTTACCTATCAATTCATCATGACTCCCTGACTGAACGACATGCCCCTTACTAAGGACCACTAGCTTGTCCGCAGAGAGAATGGTGGACAGACGGTGGGCGATGATTATAGTTGTGCGGTTTTTCATAAGACGTTCCAAGGCTACTTGAATAGCGCTTTCGCTTGCTGCATCGACACTGGAGGTTGCTTCATCAAGAACAGAGGAAGACCCCCTTGTAGGGTCAGACCTCCATGGCCTTGTTTTTCAGTATTTACTCAAGTAGGCAAGCTCCAATATGCTGTCTTGAGTTATCTGAAAAGTACCATTCTCCAATACTTTGATATTTTCCTGTATTTAAACCTGATTTTATTGTAAAACGTTCAGTTTTACTTAAACAGCTTTGAATATTCTCTTGAACCGTGGACAATGTGATAAACATAAACGGTATTGCCTATCAGTCTGTAAAAGCAAACATACTTGCCGCATACAAGCATTCTGTACTCTTGCAGTCTCAGTTCCTCGTCAGGAATGTAGGGACAGGATAACGGATACTGTTCAAGACGTTCAAGAGAGGAAAAAATCTTATCGGTTATATTTCTTGCTGAATTTACGCCGACTGCATGAAGATGATATTCTGCAATTTCATCAAGCTCCGCCCAGGCAGGCGACAAAATCTCTATTTTAATCTTTTGCATTGTACTTTTCCTCAAGCCGTTTCTTTGCATCGCTCAAAGAAACGGAAGGCTCTCCGGACAGCCTTGATTGCTCCGCAATCATTAATTTGGAACGTAACCTTAGAATTTGTTCTCTTTTTTCGAAAGCCTCAATGCTCATGACAACAAGATCTCCCTCTCCGTTTTTTGTGATGTAAATCGGCTCATCCACCTCATGGGCGAGTGAAGAAATTACGCCGTAATCATTTCTAAGTGTTGTAGAAGATTTAATAATCATAAATGACACCTCTCAAAGTATATTATTCTGCTATTATTATACGATAATTCTTGTTAATTATCACCCTATGCAGATAATATATTTGCCAGTTCTGGTGATAGCAATCAAGGTTGTGTGGTAATTAAGTAAAACGAATATTATTTTGAAATAACAAACTAAGCAGGTATTTAGGAATGGTTTGTAGAATTAAGTGAAAAATAATATTGTAAAGCAGAACCATGAAGGTGTTTGCAAAGACCATGGAGGTTTGACTCATTAGAGTCGACTTTATGGTCTTTATTTATTTTTAGGGGGCAGTAATTTATGATGTAAAAACGCATTGAGGCTTGTCCGACATCTGAAAAAAAAATTAGAGAAATGGAGAGAAAAGCGATGCAAATGCAAAATCGGATTAAAAGCTACTGGGAGGGAGAAGCTTCCCGCTACAGTGAAGGAATATGGAAGGAGATGAATAGCTTCAAGAAACAAGCATGGGTAAATTTGATTGATGAGTATAGACCTGCAGGAAGTTCGTTGAAGGTGCTGGATATTGGCACTGGCCCAGGATTTTTTGCCATGCTTACAGCTGAGATGGGACATAAAGTGACTGCCACCGATTGCACACAAAACATGCTGAATGAAGCGCAAAACAACCTCCGGCAAATAGGTGTGGCGGCCGAATTATTTTTAATGGATTCGCATGCTCTTTCTTTTGCAGATAATTCTTTCGATCTGATTCTATGCAGAAATCTGACTTGGACTCTTTGCGACCCGCAAGCGGCCTATCGGGAATGGTATCGGGTTCTAAAGCGGGGTGGACGATTGTTGGTTTTCGATGCTAATTGGAACTTACGATTAAACGACCCTGAAAGACAGGCGAAATATCTGGAAGACATGGCAGAGGCTGAACGGAGGGGTATTCATCGTAAAGGACATGTAGATCCTGAGGAAGGAGACAGGATAGCGAAAGAGCTCTATCTGAGTACCCGCCTTCGTCCTCATTGGGATGTCGGAGCACTGATCGACGTTGGGTTCAAGGAAATATTTATCAATACGGATATTACTGACCGCATTTGGGATGAAGAAGACAAGGTTGTTTATAAGTCGACCCCGATGTTCCTAGTAGGTGGAGAAAAATTACAAAAATTAACATATTGTGAGCATGCTTGAAGGCGAACACCTTCCCCGTATATATTGAGAAGGAATGAGGAGGGTATGATGCGGATAGCAGTTATTGATGGACAGGGCGGAGGCATTGGCAAACATATTGTAGAGCAGTTACGCAAACGAATCCCCGAACTGGATATCCTTGCGCTGGGAACGAATGCACTTGCTACCGGAGCAATGTTGCGCGCCGGGGCCACAGAAGGAGCTTCAGGGGAGTCCGCGATTTGTTATAATGTAGACCGGGTAGACATTATTGTAGGATCGATTGCGGTTATGATGGTCTATGGTTTGTTGGGGGAAATAACTTCTACAATGGCTACGGCTATTTCTGCTAGTAAAGCAGCCAAATTATTTCTTCCGATACAACGTGGAAACATTCTACTCGTGGGAGTCCCCCGTAGCCCTCTGCCCCACCAGATTGAAGCCCTGGTGAACGAAGTGGAGGAACGACTTAAGGTTAACCCTTCATGATTTATTAAACGTATGGTCATTCCTATGATTGCGGTCATGCACGATCTTAATTTGGCATTGCGCTTTTCAGATAAATATATTTTACAAGAGGAACTGTTTAACAGGAATTTGCGAACAATTGTCGAATACTATAAAAAATAATATTGCAGAGCAAGACCATGAAGGTGTTTGCAAAGACCATGGAGGTTTGACTCGTTAGAGTCAACTTCGTGGTTTTTTTTATTTGTTAGGGGGGAGCGCCTACCCGGCAATCAAATTAGGGTATGATTTTTTTAGCATACCGTCAAATGACAGCTATTCCAAATTGTTATTTGCTGGATATCGTTTTTTACTTGCTGGCCTAATTTTAATGATGATACAGAAGGTTATGGGAAAAAAAGTAATGCCTAAATTGTTATCAGATTTTAAGGGCTTTACTCTTTTAGGATTTGTGCATACGCTTCTGCAATATGTTTTTCTTTATATCGGTATGGCCAATACTACCGGGGTGAAGAGCTCTATACTCGGTTCGGTAGGGGTTTTTATAAGCGTTATCCTTGCCCACGTTATTTATAAGAATGATAAGCTGTCCTTAAATAGAATGGTAGGCTGCATTGCATGTGTAGGCATCTGGATTGTTAACCGTAAATGAACACGATTATTTACATGAATGGAGGATAATGAATTATGGAAGAGCTTTTAGAAAAGGTAGAACAGTATTGGGATAAGAGGTCAGACGGTTATTGCCAAATAAACTTAGAAGAGCTAGACAGCTATAAAAGAGACGCCTGGACAGATCTAATCAATGAGTATGCTCCAAAAGTATCAGGAAGAAAGTTAAAGGTCTTAGATATCGGTACAGGTCCCGGTTTTTTTGCGATACTAATGGCCAGTTGCGGATATGAGGTTTCCGCTGTTGATTATACAGAGGCGATGCTCAAAAAAGCGAAAAATAATGCTAGCAACTATAAAAATAGTATTACTTTTAGAAGGATGGATGCCCATAAGCTGGATTTTGAAGATAACACATTTGACTTAATAGTGACTCGCAATCTTACCTGGAATCTTGAAAAGCCTGATCAAGCTTATAGAGAATGGTATAGAGTATTGGCACGTGGTGGCAAATTACTAAATTTTGATGCTAACTGGTATTTGTATTTACATGATGCTCAAAAGAGAAAAGAATATGAGCAGGACAGATTGAATTCAAAGGTAAGAGGTATGAAAGATCATTATACCAGCACAAATACGAAAGTGATGGAAGAAATAGCAAGAAATCTGCCCTTGAGTAAGGAGCATAGGCCTGAATGGGACACAAAAGAACTGCTTACAATTGGTTTTAAAAAGATAATGCTGGAAGTGGAAATCGGAAATAGGGTGTGGGATGAAGAAGAAAAAGTAAATTATGGATCGACACCTATGTTTATGATTGGAGCAGAGAAATAATTTCACCTACCACTACCATCTGCTATGAAAATGTTCAGGCTTTAAGGAGCTCGTTGAGGGGAGCAAGAAACAAGTTGCGGAAGTACATCATGAAAAGGTTACTGCAGTTGATTCCAGTTTTATTGGGAATTACATTCTTAACATTTACATTGACCTATCTTTCCCCGGGTGACCCAGCAGAGCTTATGCTTAATGCCACAGGGGTGACGCCAACTCCGCAACTTGTAGAACAGGTGAGAGAGGGAATGGGGCTGAATAAGCCGTTTCTAACTCGCTATTGTGAGTGGTTAACGGGTGTAATACAAGGCGACTTTGGCGTCTCGTATCAATATGGCAGACCTGTATCCGATGTAATAATATCAAGGTTGCCAGCTACTCTTAAGCTTGCCGGGACATCACTGTTACTGATGATGATCATCGTACTGCCGCTGGGCATTATATCAGCGCTGTACATGAATAAGGCCTTAGATTACATCATTAGAATACTGTCCTTTGTAGGAATATCAATGCCGAGCTTTTGGCTGGGCCTGTTGTTAATGTATATATTTTCGGTTAAGCTCAAAATTTTACCGATCATGGGAAACTCAGACTGGACAAGCATCCTATTACCAACGGTCACTCTGGCGATGGCAATGGCCTCAAAATATACCAGACAGCTGAGGGCCGCTATCCTGGAAGAAATAGGTCAGGATTATGTCATTGGTGCTAAAGCCAGAGGCCTTAAAGATAGATCCATATTATTAAAGCATATCCTACAGAAATCATTAATACCAATTGTCACTTTATTAGGCTTATCTGTAGGTTCATTATTGGGAGGGGCTGCCATAGTTGAAACAATTTTTGTTTGGCCAGGCGTGGGTAAATTGGCGGTTGAGGCTATATTTAGCAGGGATTATCCCCTGATCCAGGGCTATGTCGTTTGGATGGCGGTCATCTATGTAGTAGTTAATATGCTGGTGGATATTTCCTATCAACTGTTAGATCCCCGTATCCATTGGGAAAAGGGGGGGTGATGTGGAAGAGCTTATTGCAGTTCTAAGAAAAAATAAATCATTTGTTTTTTTCTCGGCCTTAGCACTGTTACTGGTGGTCATCAGTGTGTTTGCGCCATACCTAGCGCCTAAAGACCCTCTTAAAAGCAATCTGGCCCATGCGCTGCAAGGTCGAAGTGCTGAGTTTCCACTCGGAACGGATCAGCTGGGCAGATGCCTACTGTCAAGACTATTATATGGTGCACGAACTTCTTTAAAAATGACCTTTTGTTTGGTTGGCATTGTACTCGTAGTTGGTACGGCAATCGGTACAGTGGCAGGATATTTGGGCAGAAGAGTCGATACCATCATTATGAGAATTTCTGATATTTTTCTGGCATTTCCTGGCCTGGTTTTTGCGATTGCCATTGCCGGAGTGCTGGGAGCCAGCTTGATGAATGTTGTGATAGCACTGGCTGCAGTGAGCTGGACTAAATACACTCGGGTAAGTCGGAGCTTAGTCATGGCTGTCCGAGAAAAAGATTATATCCAGGCGGCTAAAATGGGAGGCGCTAAACAGTATCAAATCATTCTTAAGTATATCTTGCCCAATATAATACCAGCGCTTATTGTAATGGCGGCGATGGACATAGGCGTTATGATGCTTGAAATATCAGCTCTTTCATTTTTGGGTCTGGGAGCTCAGCCACCGAAGCAGTAGAGGGCCTTGTCACAGCAGCTGTGGTAACGTATATTTGGAACTCACGGCCGGAAATTATTGCGAGAGCCGCCTCGGGAGAAGCTATAGGCAATGTATCCATAAAAAGGGTTGTTGCAGGACTCGTCATAGTTGCGGTGATGACAGGAGTCGGGTTATCCTGGTTTGCTTCTTCCAATCCTGATGGCTTGGAATGGGCCATGATCAAGACTGCTGGTACAGCCGAACTGGAGGCACCTGATGGCCTACATCAGCAACTGTCTGACCTACAGGCGAAAACATCCTTTTTGCCGGATTATTCCTTTAAGGCACCAAAAAATGAAATGGAACAAAGTGCTGGAGAAGCCGAAGAAGCGTGGCCTGCCGTAAGTGGTGGAACGAGTACAGCGGGATTAGTCGGTGGCGGGATGACGCTTGCCTTAGCCGGCCTTGTAGGTGCAGGCATCAGTTTGCTGAAGCGAAGAAAAATTAGAGCAAATTCGTAAATTCTTCGTTTAGTTAGGCAGCCAGCCTTGTTCTAAGAGATATTTTTAAGTTATATTTTATACTTATAGATTTGGATTGTTGATATGGCAAACATCATGAATTCATTGTACAATATGCGGCTGCTTGATGATCTGGCCCGGCAGGAAACCGTGATACGCAAGCTACACCCTCTCATAAAATTTTTAACCACAGTTAGTTTTTTAACTGTGGTTGTATCCTTTGGAAGATATGAGATCTGCGGATTGCTGCCGTTGTTCTTATACCCGGTGATGGTCTTTACTTTGGCTGAACTTCCAATTAAACCGATTCTTTTAAGGATTTTACTTGTTTCACCGTTTATTATTGGAATAGGTATCCTAAACCCATTCTTCGACCATCAAATCTATTTGCTGGGTGGAAGAGAAATCTCAAGAGGCTGGATTACCTTCCTTTCTATTTTGATCAAGAGCGGATTAACAGTCACCGCCGCCCTGCTTCTTATTGCTACTACGGGAATGGACCGGCTGGCAGGGGCCTTGAGGATGTTGAAAATCCCGCGTATATTTGTGCTTCAACTGCTCTTGACCTATCGATATATCTCTGTGCTGATGGAGGAGGTAGCTCGGACTTTAAGAGCATATTCACTAAGAGCTCCGGAACAGAAAGGGGTTCATCGAAGTGCTTGGGGATCATTGGCAGGGCAACTAATCCTTCGCACGTTTGACAGAGCCCAGCGTATTTACGAAGCCATGTGTTTAAGAGGGTTTGCAGGGGAGTACCATACAGGGGACTCTAGAGAAATTAGAGTCTGGGATTTGGCTTATTTGGCAGGATGGGTGTTTTTCTTTGCGGTAGCGAGGATTTACAATATTCCGATGTTAATAGGTTCAGTGATAACGGGAGTGATAGGATGAGTCATCATAAACTTGAGGCTAAGGATTTGCATTATAGTTATCCGGATGGGCATAAAGCGGTCAATGGAATGTCCTTTTGTATCTATCATGGGGAGTCAGTGGGAATCATAGGGGCGAACGGGGCAGGAAAATCGACGCTGCTGATGTTGCTCATGGGAGTTTTTGTCTATGATGATGTAGCCTTTGGGCCGCGTAATTATAAGCTTGACGAAAAGGAAGTCGAAAAGCGAGTCCTTCAGGCTTTGGAGTTGGTTGGAATCCTTCATTTAAAAGATCGCGCACCTTTCAAGTTATCAGGCGGAGAAAAGCGAGCAGCGGCTATTGCTTCGGTGCTTTCAATGCAACCAGACATTTTGGTGATGGATGAACCCACAGCTGCTCTGGACCCGAAATCAAGGCGGAGGGTCATGGAACTGCTGACGAGCTTTAAACACACAAAAATTATTACAAGTCACGATTTAGATATGATCTTCGAGATGTGTGATCGGACCATCGTGATCAAAAACGGAGAGATTGCAGCAGATGGGGTAACCTCTGAAATTCTAGTCAATGCAGACTTGATGGATAAGTGTGGGCTTGAGGTACCATTGGCCATGCAGAACTGTCCTGTCTGCAGGACTAAGAAGATTTAGACGTGTCGTGGCGGGGTGTCGTGGGGACGGTCCTTTTGACACAAAAGGACCGCCCCACACGACATTTGTTCGTTGGATTGCACTACATATACTACAGATTCTGCATTTACATTTAGAGAGGGTATTTCTGCTAAATTAGGTAAAAACAAAAAGGACTAAAGAAGACAAAATAATTTACATGTTTTGTGGCTTTAATGGGGATTTTATATGAGAGTTAAGAAATGAATTAGCGGAGGTGCTTTTGTAAATGCCAATGATTAGTTTTGATGGACCTGCCCTGACCATTGATCAAAAGAGGAGCTTAATTCATGGAATGAGCCAAGCAGCTTCTCAAGCTTTAGGTATTCCGATGGCAGCGTTTACTGTCACCCTGGATGAGCACGAATATAGTAACATGGGTATTGGCGGCGAAGTGTTGACGGAAACTGTTTATTGGGATAAGTATAAAGCACTTAAGGATTAACATTATTAAATTATATCAATGAATGGAGCGGCCCCGTTGGGGTCGCTTTTTAATATGCCATAATATGCCATAATATGCGAACATGTAAGAGGTTTAATATTTAAAAGCGTGTAAAGGCAATGTAAGGGCACGTGTAAGATCAAGAGTGACGGCCCTTCAAAATTGTATCAAAAGGACCGTCCCCGTTACACGAAGACTAAGTAAATTAAGTTAAATTATATGATATACATAATACCACAATATATCCAAATAATAGAGGTAGAATGTTTCTTAAAAGGTGAATTATGTCTATTAAAAAATTATTAACAAAAATTAAAGCATTGAGTTCTGAGACCAGCAAGGAACAGAAAGAAGCTTCCTCCGGAAACCCTCAGTTATCAAAGAACATTGATGTAAACCTGAAATCCATTCAAGATCTTTTTGCTGGAACCAGCGATCTTATCACTAGGGAGTTCAAGCTAGGCAGTGAGCAGCAAGTAAAAGCCTTTGTGGTCATGATCTCAGGCCTTGTCAATGAGGCATCAGTTAATGAAAACTTCATGAAGCCTCTGATGTTCATTCGTAAAGATTTTAATAAAGATAATGCATTTACGCTTATTAAGGAATCGGTACTCTCGGTAGCTAATCTAAAAGAATCCCGCACTTTGGAGGAGACCATCGATAGCATTTTGTCTGGGGATAGTGTGCTATTCATTGAGGGGTCGGATATAGCGCTTATTGCCTCTATTCGTGGTTGGGAAGCCCGGGGAGTGGATGAGCCGAAAACCGATGCAGTTGTAAGGGGGCCACGGGAAGGCTTTGTTGAAAGCTTGGGCACAAATATGGCTCTCTTGCGCAGAAAAATCAAAAATCCAAATTTTAAATTTGAACCAATGAAAATTGGGAAACAAACCAAAACAGATATCTGTGTTGCTTATATTAAAGGTATTGCCAATGAAAAAATAGTCCAGGAAGTAAAAACCCGCCTTAATAGAATTGAGACAGACTCTATCTTGGAATCGGGCTATATCGAAGCATTTATCGAAGACCCCCCATTTTCTATCTTCCCAACAGTAGGAAACAGTGAAAAGCCCGATATCGTAAGTGCCAAATTATTAGAGGGAAGAGTGGCAATTCTAGTTGATGGAACACCTTTTGCTTTAACTGTTCCCTACTTATTCATCGAGGCCTTTCAAGCCAGCGAGGACTATTATTCTCGGCCATATTACGCAAGTTTAATTAGAATCTTTCGTTGGCTGGCCTTTTTCCTATCTACTTTCACACCTGGGCTATTTGTTGCAATTACAACCTTTCACCAGGAATTATTGCCTCCGGCCTTGCTGATAAGTATCGCCGCCGCCCAGGAAGGTACTCCTTTTCCAGCCATGGTAGAAGCTTTATTGATGCAAGTTATCTATGAAATAATGAGGGAAGCCGGAGTACGTTTGCCCAGGCCGATCGGGCCGGCAATAAGTATCGTAGGGGCCCTTGTCATTGGGGAAGCTGCAGTTAATGCTGGGCTGGTTGGTGCTCCTATGGTCGTTATAGTTGGCCTTACTGCGATCTCTTCTTTTGTAACTCCAGCTCTAGCCGATATAAATGCCCTGTCCAGATTCATCCTGATCTTTCTGGGAGGATTTGCCGGCTTATATGGCATTATGTTAGGTTTTATCGGTTTCATCACTCACCAATGCGCTCTTCGCTCTTTGGGAGTCCCCTACATGTCCCCTCTTGCACCGACAACCTTTTCTGACCTGAAAGATGTGTTTATCAGAGCTCCCTGGTGGGCCATGTTTACAAGGCCCCGCGTTCTAGGAGGGAACAACCCCACGAGACAAAAACCTTCCCTCATGCCAAAACCGCCTGAAGAAGGTTCCAAAAACTAGAGTCTATTTAACCATAGACAAATAGAAAGGTAGACCACCTGAATGTTAGAAGAAGGTAAAATCTCTTATAAACAATTGATTCTGCTTATTGTCATAAGCAGAATCTCTATTAACCTTACTTATAATCCGCACTTTACAGCTCCGCCGGAAAACCAGGATGTATGGCTGTCAGAACTCTTAAGCTTTCCTATTACATTATTCCTTTCTGTTCCTATTTATCTGCTCTGGAAGAAATTCCCGGACCAGACAATTATCCAGTACACCCAGACCGTGGCCGGCAAAGCCGGTAAATTGATAGGAATCCTTTATGTCTGGTTTTTTATTCATTTCTCAGCATTATCTTTAACTCAGTTTGGCAGCTTCCTTTCAACAGCTGTCATGCCCGAAACTCCTATCCTTTTTTTCGCGGTTTCTCTAATACTTTTATGTACCTACGCCGCCCGAAGTGGGATTGAAGTTATCAGCCGTGTGTCTGAATTTTGTGTACCCATTTTCTTAATTGGAATTATGACAATTGTTTTGTTTCTAACTAAAGATATGAACCTTAAAGCCCTAACCCCCATCTTGGAAAAGGGTACCCTGCCCGTACTTCAAGGTGGATTTACCATAGCAGCTAGATCGGTCGAAACGTTAGGGCTAGCTATGCTTTTGCCCTATTTAAACGACCGGAAAAAAGTAAAAACAATATTTCTGTTAAGTTTCGCCTTAATATCCTTGTTTTTTGTAATAATAACTATCTCAATAATAACTGCTTACGGATTTGAAGAAGCTAAAACCCGCACATTTCCCTTTTTTTCTGCAATTAAAATTATAAGTGTTGGTGATTTCTTAGAACGTATAGAATCAGTCCATATGGCGATTTGGACAATGGGTGTGTTTATCAAAGTATCATTATATTTTTATTTGGCTGTTCTGGGCCTAGGCCAGCTGTTTAATTTAAAAGACTATAAACCACTTGTTTTTCCAATAGGCACGGTAATTATCCCGTTAAGTATCTTGATAACACCCAGCATTGTCGAATTAAGGGAGTTTACTTCCTATAAGATCTATACCTGGTACGCCTTATTTTTTACCTTGTTCATTCCATCCCTTCTTCTTCTAACAGCTGTCATCAGGAAAAAAGGAGAAATGCAGAAATGAAGAGGCGGATTCTCATCCTTATAACTTCAATCTTACTCCTAGCTATGCTTACAGGCTGTTGGAACAGAAGAGAATTAACTGCTTTGTCTATTGTTCAAGCAATGGGTATTGACAGGACAGAAAATAATGAAATCAGCCTTACCTTTCAGCTTCTTTTACCTGGTGAGCTTAAAGTGAAGGGAGGGGGAGGAAAAGGGGTGTCGATAGTTACAAGTACAGGGGAAACCTTATTTGACGCTCTTAGAAATGCGGCCTTGGAATCGGATAGAAAGTTATATGGTGGTCACATCAAGGTTGTTGTGATTGGAGAAGAAGCTGCTAAAGCGGGAATTATCCCTCTACTTGACTTTGCAAGGCGGGATCATGAGTGGCGAGAACTTCCCTACTTTTTTATAGCCAGAGGAGGCACAGCCAAAGATATCATCAAGGGTGAACATGAACAGGAAAAGATTCCGGCAAAAGCAATGGAGAGCTTAGCCAAAGCGACTAAAGCCACATCCAAGCTGCCGAAAGTAAACTTACATGAAGTTCTTAAAACCCTGTCCAGTAAAACTACGGATATGATTGCTCCAGGTATTCAAGTTATAGAAAAGAAAATTGATAATAAAACAAAAAAAATAATTGAACTAGATGAAACAGCCATATTTAAAAAGGATAAGCTTGTCGGGTGGTTTGATTGGACAGAAACACGCGGACTTCTTTGGATTTTAGGGGAAGTCAAAAGCGGTATTATCGTAGTGGAATCACCTAAGGATGAGAAAAAGAAGGTTAGCCTGGAGATTCTCCGGGCGTCCAGTAAGGTTAAGCCTGAGATAACTGATGGCAAGCTGATGATTACTGTTGAAGTAAAAGAAGAAGGAAATCTTGGCGAACAAATGTCTCAAGTATACTTAACTAAGCCCGATACCTTTAAGGAACTAGAAGAAAAACAGGCTGCCGCTATCGAGGATGAAATCAATTCCGCCCTGCGTAAAGCCCAAGCATGGGGAGTTGATATATTCCAGTTTGGTGAGGCATTCCACCGTAAATTCCCTAAGGAATGGCCGGAACTTAAAGAGAACTGGGATGAGGAATTTAAAAAGTTAGAGGTTACAGTAGAAGTAGACGCAAACCTTCGCGGGGTCGGCATCAGTACTGCCCCTGCCATAGCAGCAGAAGAAGAGTAAAGGAGAAACGAAGGATGAAGGTTTTAGTTTTGATTCTTGTCTTTACCGGTATAGCACTTCTGGAAATCCCAGGGCTTCTTAAGAAAAAGCAATGGGCGGAACTCATCACTTCCTCTGTACTATTAGGTATTGGCTTCCTGCTAAGCTTGCTCCAAACAGTTGGAGTGAAAGTTCCAAATCCGAATAAAGGCATAGAGTTTTTAATCAAGCTAGTGTTTCAATAGGCTCTTTTTTGTTACTTGTTATCACTTTAAGTTTCTGATAATTGTGAGGTTTACACTATGATAGAAGGCGGCCGTATCTCTCCTAAACAGCTTATTCTCCTTGTCTTTATCAATAGGATAATCATTGCCATTACCTACCTCCCGGTCTTGATGGCTCCGCCGGCGAATCAGGATGCTTGGCTGTCAGTCGTGCTGATGGTTCCTATCGAATTGTTACTCTCCGGGCCAGTTTATCTATTAGCGAAGAGGTTTCCAGACCAAACCATTATCCAGTACAGCCAGACTATAGTGGGGAAAGCAGGAAAATTGATAGGGATCCTATATATCTGGCTTTTCATCCATTTTACTGCCATAACTTTATCTTACTTCTGCGAATTTTTTAACACTGCCTCGATGCCGGAAACACCTTTCCTTTTTTTTGCTATTTCTTTAATCATATTTGCTGCTTATGCAGCCCATAGTGGTATTGAAGTAGTGGGACGCATTTCTGAGATTGTTGCACCAATTTTTATGATTGCGATAATGATATTTGCCATATTACTTGTTAAAGAGATGGATCTTAAAGCCCTAACCCCTGTAATGGAAAAAGGATTATTTCCTTCACTTCATGGTGGATTATATGCCTCTACTCTAACGATAGAAATTGTAGGGATTGCCATGCTTCTCCCTTACCTCAATGACCAGCAAAAAGCGAAAGGCGTTTTTATATACAGTTTTCTGTTGATCAGCATCTTTTTTTTATTGATAACAATCACAGTCCTCTCTGTTTATGGAGCACAATTAGCTAAGAATCATACCTTTCCTTTCTTTAGTACAGTCCGGCAAATCAATGTTGCTGATTTTTTAGAACGTCTGGATTCTATTAACATAGCAATTTGGTCAATAGGCATGTATGTAAAGATAGCCTTTTATTACTATTTAACAGCATTTGGGACAGCCCAACTTCTTAACCTCAAAGATTATAAACCGCTTGTTCTTCCGGTCGGCAGTATTATTGTCCCGTTAACTGTATTAATATCACCCAACTATCTCGAAGTGAGGGAGTTTACCTCATACAGAATATTTACATGGTATTCTGTATTTTTCCTTTTAGTTATTCCATCGATCCTCCTTCTAACAGCTATAATTAGAAAAAAAGGAGAAAGACAGGGATGAAAAAGCGACTTCTTATTTGCATGACGATTATTTTACTCCTTTCTATGTTAACAGGCTGTTGGAATAGAAGGGAACTGGGTACTTTGTCTGTCGTTCAAGCTGTAGGTATTGACAGGACAGAAGATGACCAGATCAGCCTTACCCTCCAGATTCTTAAACCTGGTGAGGTTAAGAAGGAGGCAAAAGGCGGGAAATCGGTCTTTATAGTCACAACTAAAGGAAAAACGATTTTTGACGCCATCAGGAATGCTGCAATACAATTAGGCAGAAAGGGATTTTGGGGTCAAACTAAAGTTGTTATAATTGGTGAGGAAGAAGCTAAAGTGGGAATTGCACCCCTGCTGGATATGTATTTCCGTGATCATGAGGTTCGAGAGCAAATGTATATGTTTGTTGCCAGGGGCAAAGCTGCAGATGTTATTGAAGCAGAGCATGAACAGGAGAGGATTCCTTCCAAAGCAATCGAAAACTTAGCCAAAGCGACTTTTGCTACATCTAAGGTTCCAAAAATAAATCTATTAGATCTTATGAAAACCCTGGTAAGCAAAACTAGCGACCCCATTATTCCAGGCATAAAAACAATAGAACAGAAAGAAGATGGTGAAGTAAAAAAACTCCTTAAACTCGATGAGACTGCAATTTTTCAAGAGGATAAGCTTAAAGGATGGTTTGATCATAAAGAAACACGCGGACTTCTCTGGATTTTAGGTAAGGTAAAAAGCGGTATTGTTGTAGTCCAATCACCCCAAGACGAAACAAAGAAAGTAGGTTTGGAGATTATTCGGGCATCCAGCAAGCTTAAGCCTGAGATAACAGACGGCAAGCTGATGGTTACGGTTGAGGTGAAAGAAGAAGGGAATCTTGGCGAGCAAATGTCTCAAGTTGACTTAACCAAGCCTGATACTTTTAAAGAACTGGAAGAAAAACAGGCTGCTGTAATCGAGGAGGAAATCAATACCGCGCTGAGCAAAGCCCAAGCATGGGGAGTTGATATCTTCAAATTTGGTGAGGCATTCCACCGTAAATTCCCTAAGGAATGGCCAGAACTTGAAGAAAACTGGGATGAGGAATTTAAGAAAATAGAGGTTAATGTAATAGTAGATGCCAAACTTCGCAGACTCGGAATTAGTACTAAGCCTGTGAAAGCAGAAGAATAAACTTAATTGGTTCCCACCTCTCTGCAACATATATAATTACAGAAGACAAAATCCAGCAACATTTACCATAGTAAATGTTGTTTTTTATTATCTAATACTTGTTTAACAGCAATGATCACGTACACGGTAAAAATAAAGGCACTTAATGATAGGATTGTACCAAAATAGGAAAATGGCTGTGCCCCACACGTTACACCGTATAACCACAAGTCCAATAGAGACATATCCAAAATCCCTCCTGTCCATGACCTTAGTTAACTGAATATAGAGTAGACATTCATGCCAAGTTTAAACCTAATACTTCTGCTTCAACTGATTAAGACTTTCCGGACTTCCTTGATAACTTCCTCACGTGCCCCTTGTTCAACCATTAAAGAAAAGGCCTACAGCAGAAAACATAGTTAATAAAGCAAGCGGAAAAGGTACCTGAACCTCGAGAATTCTGAATAATAAAAATATATTAGAAAAAGTCGGATCCATTGCCTGCCTAATGTTAATACTTATTTACCTCCGGTAAGGGGAAAGTCCTTGTTGGGCAAGGTCTAACCAACCATCCATATCGAGTGTTGCGCCGAAACTGGTAACGGCTAGGTGAAGCTGGGCTTGGAGCATTTCCTGGCATGGATTCCTGTGTTCAGTTCGTAAACACCCACCTTATCGAATATTCAGAGGGAATGGCCGGCAAGCCGAGTGATTGATTTTTTTAGGAAGGGTTCGGAGGAGAAAATTGGATAACTTGTAAGAGATGGGTGCTGCTAAGGTAATGCAACGAAGAAGCCAATCCCATATCATCGTCGCATGATATGGGATTGGCTTCTTTATACGTATCAGATGTTATAGGGAGTATAAAGCTTTTATCGGCGGATAGTATAAGGCAATTGAAGCTCTTGCCTTCGCTTTTGCTGAGGTAACAAGCGCGAAAGCAGTGTTTTTGTGGAAGCCAAGTTTTCCATAATTTAATTAAACAATTAGAAAGTACAAGTTTTTAGTGGTCTCCCTTTACTTGGCTGAATATTGGATTGAAAAGCTCCGCTTAAGACACCCGATCTCGGCTTAGCTTACTCCAGTTGCACAGGAGTGCTGCCCGGGACATACTTGAATTCCATATCCTTTACGCCTCTCCCCACAAAGAGATGAAGCGTCTCGTCAGGGCACAGATCCCGAATCAGAGGGAATATAGCTCTCTTCCGGGGTAAAGCGGATATCGTCAAACCAGGTAGTATCGAAGAAAGACTTAGCAATGCTCAGGTTACGCTCGGAGTCAGGGATAAAGCTTTGCCGGTAAGCAATAGCATCGGGCAGGTCAAGATTGTACCAGCGGATTGTGCCGTATCCACCCTGGAGAAGGTGGTGTCCAGCCTGGCTCCGATGTTGACGATGGCAGCCAGGGATGAGCTTGGATGTAAGCGCGGATGGCATCACCGATTTTGCAGGCCCGCACCACATAGCAGATTGCCGCTGAACTCCCCAAAAACTTTAGCGATGCTGTCAAAATCATAAGCACAGTTTTAATGATATTGATAGCCTGCCGGTCGCAGAGAATGTCGGGATTTTTTCTCACTGGCGGTAACCCTTCCCCAAAGGGGTAGGAGCATGGTACTCTGAATGCTGTGGGCGTCCAGGGTGGGTTGGGTTTTTATGGTAGAGTCCTTTTTTCTTTTCTAATTAGGGGAGATGTCTCGCTTAAGAGATCCTTTGAGAGCATTTTTTCAGTTGGGGCGTCTTATAGTTTAATCCGCTTCCCTATTGAACATTTTTTTTCACTTGTTTTTGGCTTTTTCATTTTTACCACCCTTTCGGTAACCTTAGGAGAAATATAATTACTTCTAAGGTAATTATATCATTAAATAACTCCTATAGTATATTAATTTACTTCAGGAGTTATACTAATCTGGAAATGTATTTTTTTAGTATTCTTATTGATACAATCAAGCCAAAAGCCAGTGGAGTGTGCAGAGATATGGTTAGAATTAAACTGTCAGAGTTACTTGGAAAACACAAAATGAATCAGAAAACCTTATCCAGTCTAACCGGAATCAGACCTGCAACTCTGTCCAAAATGTATTATGAAGAGACCAAAAGGATCGAAGTCGACCAAATTGATAAAATCTGCGCTGTGTTTCAGTGCAAGATTGAGGATTTAATAGAATATATTCCTGAGGATAAATAAAACCGCTGTTTAGCGGTTTTATTTATCCTATGATTTGTATATTTTGCAACTAAGCAGGAATTTTAAAAAATATATCTAAATTTATAATTAAAATGTAAAGATAAGAAAAGAGATTTGTAATTTTGGTTCTACGATTGAGATGGTCGATTTGAGCAAGATACGTAATGTATCTGAAGATAAATATTTATAATAAGGATCTCAACTTTCGCACCCCGGTTGTGCGAATAAAACGTTGATATAACTGGGTAATTCACTGATTCAATGGTGCAATTGACAAAGTAAACTTTTCCTTATCCCTTGGTTTATTGGCGAGGAGGTCTCCTTTTGTCTTAGGTTTTCTTAAGCCTAATATCTATTTGCCGCCGGATTTTTCTGAAGGGGAAAAAAGCTATATCCTTAAGCATGAGGAAATACATATCCGGCGTTATGATATCTAATTAAACCCTTGGCCTATTTTTTGCTCTGCCTTCACTGGTTCAATCCCCTGGTCTGGCTGAGTTTTATCCTGATGACAAAAGATATGGAAATGTCCTGTGACGAGCAGGTTCTTAAGGAAATGGGCCAGGAAATCAAGCAGGATTACAGCCGCTCTCTTTTATCCCTGGCTCTCAGTCACAGGATGATCGGCGGCAGCCCCCTGGCCTTTGGAGAAAGCAGCGCCAAAAGCCGGATGAAAAATGCCCTGAATTATAAGCAGCCTACTTTTTGGGGAATGCTCGACGGGGCGGCAGGGATCTTGATCCTTTCCTTGGGCTTAATTTCCAATCCCGAAAGCTCTCAATCCGCTTCGGCAAATTTAAATCTTAATTATGCTGCCAAGATTTCGGCGGCCCAGGACCAGCTCATCATCAGAGTTCACGGCCAGGGAGCCTCCTTTATAACGGGGGAAGATTGGAGAAGTAGGATAATAATGGAATTATCGGATGCGATGTGTGTAAGTAATTGATGTGGCAGATATTGGTTATAGCGGTTATAATAGAGTAGAGAGCACAGAAAGGAGATTGATAATATGGCTAACGCATACGTTATTGATAGAAACTCAATTAAGCTTCCAAAGGAGGTTTCAGAAAAGCTGAAATTGAAGGAAGGAATGGAACTAAAGGTTATATCTGACGAAGTGGACGGGGTATTAATATTGAAGGTTGTTGAAGGGAAAAGCAAGGATTTTTCCGGTATTAAAGGGATCGGCAAAGAGATATGGAAAGATGTTGACGCACAGAAATATGTTACTCAGGAGAGAAACGAATGGAATTGAAGAAAGGCTTAAAGCTTTTTATAGATACGGCACCGATAATATATTTTATTGAGGAGCATCCGGTTTACATCGATGAAGTTTCCGATATATTTAACAGAACAGCTGAAGGAACTGTACAGGTGGTTACGTCAGTTATCACCTTGATAGAGGTTCTTGCAAAGCCATATATGCTTGGACAAAATGATATAGTGGACGTTTACAAGGATTTCTTTTCCAATTCAAAGGGATTCTCTGTTATGAGTATTGATACCAGTATCGCAGAATTGACTGCAAAGATAAGGGCAGAATTTGGGTTCAAGGTGCCAGATGCACTTCAATTGGCTATCTTTGAACATAATGATTGTGAGTATTTTGTAACCAATGATAAACAACTTAAGAGTTATGACAAAAATAGGATTTATATATTAGGTGAAAATAGTTGATATTGAAGGTATTATGAATGTTCCTTTAGGCAGCGCCGTCCATGGCGCTGTCCGTGTCTGAGTATGGGGCACGATACGTCGTAGAACAACGTATTCCCAAAATCTGAGAGAACATGAAAGTAGTAACCAGACTTCGGGAGTACGCGGGACGTTATATAAAATCGCGCGCGGGATCATCGCCACATCGTGTGGCGAATTTTAGAAAACATTATTTTTTAGCTTGGAAATTCTGGTGTTTAAGTTAGTTCCCCGGTATTGACAATCGCAGGTTTGCAAACGGTGTCCCTTCCAGAAGAATCGGGAAACTAACTTTGACCGGGTCGCTATTCGTATCTATATGCAGCGGGGAAATGTCTTTAAGTTGGTTATATGATAAAGCTAAATATTCCATTTCAAGATTAGAAAGCGCACTTATATGGAGAAATAAACTCTTGTTATCAAAAGCTGAAAGAAATAAAGGGTTATTTAAAAGATAAAAGTGATAAGGAAAATCAAAATAGAGAGAAATCTAAGTATTGTGAGGAATTGGTTGGGCAAAAAAGGATCAGTTGTAAGTGTTATGTGCAGAACTAGATGACGATTTTGCGAGAAAAACATCTCAGATGCAGGAGCTCAAAAATACTCTGACCTTTTTCAGATTAAGATGCTTAATTCAACCTAAAAACGAAATGATTCAGCAATATAAAATCATTGAAAAATATCTAAAACTGAATATTGACGGCTCCCGCGTTGGCTTGGAGCGTGGCGAGAGCAAAAGCAACTACTTCTGCACGCCCAAGGGTGCGAAAGTGATCGGCTGGGCCGGTGTGGATGGTATCCACTATTGCTTCGTGCGTGGCTTTGGCGAGATGGTGTTTGCCGTCAGCCCGATGAATACACCGGGAAACTATGTGCATCCGGTGGCAAGAGATTTTATGGACTTCCTGCAGCTCCTGCTGGCTTGCGGCGATGCTGCGGTACTGGAGCAGGTATACTGTTGGGATCAGGCGCAGTTTGACGCCTTCCTGCAGGACAATCCTCTCACCGGTGAACAGCAGGCTGTGCTGGATGCCATTCGGGAGAAGCTGTTGCTCGCGCCTATGGAGCAGCCCTTTGCTTATATCAAAGAGCTGCAGGCCGAGTTTGATTACAGTCGCATCAAATATACGGAAGATTACTATGAGTGGGTTCCTGTCGAGCCGAAGATACCCGAATGGAAGGTTTACTTTGACGGCAACTTTTGGGGGCATCATGGACGTGAAAGAGCCGGCAAGGAAATTTTTCTCGATAGGCAGTTTGTCTGGGACGATGAAGTCTGGCATATCCCAGCGATTTACACCTGCAGTAAAGGCTTGGTCGTGGACTTTTGCATACAGGTTCCAGCTGAGCGCATCCGTTCCTTTATGGACAAGTGGAATCTCTCTATTGAGAACGATGGAACCGACTTTACCGATGAACAGCGGATGCAGATTGACGCAGAAAATCCGCTGGCCATCAATATAAATCCGAAAGTTGTGTTGAACGGAACTGTTCTTTCAGGCTCTCATGGCTGCGGCGTGTCATGGAATCCCTGCTTCCCAGAGGGTAACGGCCTTGAGGTCAAGAGCGTGACCCAGCATTATGGCCTTGATCCTGCCTATGGCTGGGCAATCTGGCGCTCCGCTTTTCCTTGGACGAAGAAACGCAAATCGCAGATCACGACGCTCGGCGTAACACTGATGCAGGAGCCTGTCGCTATGTCGGGACCGCACTTTCATGTACCAGCGCCCGGTGAACGCATCGAGTTTACACACCCGACCACCGGCGCACAGCATACGCTGACCGTGCAGGAATATGAGCAGCACGAAATGTCCTGTGAGCATTTTGACAGCCAAAATCAGGAGTTCCCGACGCACTATACTGTGATGAGCTATACGCTCTCGCAGGATCTGCCTGATGGTGCATTCACCGTCACTGATTGCATTCGTTCCGACCAACCTCGGCAGAAGCGCACCAATCCCAATGAGCCGCAGGCATTCAACAGCATTTGCATCGGCATCATTGGTGGCGCAGGATGGTCCGACTGCCATCATTTTCGGCGGCAGCGGCCAAGGCAAGCTCCATGTAGCCTGCTCCGCACTGCACTTTGAGCCGGTGGACGATGTGGAGTGGCGCATGGTGTTTCATGAAAAAAGACGCGAAGATGTTACGGTGGAGCTGATATTAACCTGATCTAAGAGATTATATGCATAATGGGCAATTGATAAATTCCAATTTGTAGCGCAGGTCGACTCTCCGAAGCAAGGAGCCGACCTGCACATTTCTTCCGCCATTGGCAGTGAGATACACGCCGTCATTTTAGGTGAGAAGCGACACGATATTTAAGCGAAACAAACCCCAATTGCGATGTTCCAGTTATCCGTAAAGCCTTGTCATCGAAGAAATGTTTGGTTATTTTGCTCCATTTTTAGATCACCCTTACAAAGTTTACTAATGAAGCTTTAAGGAACACCGATACCGCTTTTTTAGGTAGATATGGGAAATCGATGATAGGTTTACTGTATTTAAGCATTAGGCACTAGGTGCGTGCCCATAGCGTATGACGAGATTATTCATTTACCAACGTTAAAGTGGTGGAAGAAATGATTAATGAAGATATTTGCTATAAAATATGCCCTAATAAAGAAGTAAGTATCTCGGAGTTTACCTTGGAAGAATTGAGCGTTCTTGAATTAGTGGCTACAAAATTCAAAAATCACAGAAGTAAAGAAATTGTGGATTATATGCATATGGAGAAAGCATATAAAGAAACACAACAATATCAAATAATCCCTTATACCTTAGCAAAGCGGCTAAGAGAACTAAAGTAAGAATACCCAACTGATGTCGCCCTAGACATTGTTTAGGGTAGCTGCAACGATTTACGGGATACTGAAAAGGTATCCCGTTTAATATTTTTAGATTCAATATTTTCAACAGAATTACTACGGAAAATAGTAATTCTATGAAATAATATTGAACAGTTAATACCTTAAGTGACCTCAAAACGCCTATTACCCAATAGAAAAATTGCGTAGACTTATTTAAGTCACTATTCTAAGGATTTTGCTTTACCCAACTAACTAGAAATAAGGGTAACGAATCTTTTGTAAGAGTGCATCTTTGCGCTCAAAGTGGAAACTACCAAGGAAACATTAATGTTGAAGATAATAAAGGTGGGTACTTAACGAAAGCGGTAGGAATATTTTTGGAAAAACCCAGTAAACAAATTGAATTAGAAGAATTTTTTCAAGCTGATCAAAAGATTAACTTAGAAACAGAAATACTCCCTGTTAGTTTACCAGCCGAGATCTATATTCCCTTTGTTTCTGATGAGTTTACTTGCGGGATAATTTTAGGCTACCGAAATTCCCATGTCGAATTTGTACTAGATGAACTACCGTTAATTACGTTGATTTCAAGTCAATTGGCTCAACGCCTAATAACGACGTTTATCATCCAGGAACTGACGAAAGAAATCAAGGACTTGGCCCGAAGATCTCTCGACTTACAACGAAGAAATCAGGGTCTTCAAGGAATAACTAGCTCTTTGTTTAGAAGCCTTGAGAATGAAAGGAAATTAATAGCATGTGAGATCCACGATGGACCATTGCAATTGGGGTTGGACTTGAATCGATGGTTAAAATACCTTGTTGAAGAATGCCCAACCAATGACGACAAAAAAGTAAAGGCTATTTCTCATATACGTGAGATAGTTGAGGACTTTAATTTTGAACTTCGTTCAATATTTAATAATTTAGGCCCACCATCTTTAACTGATTTGGGATTGCTTACTGCCATCGAATTAATGTGCGAAGAAGTAATGCAAAAAGAGCTGTTGCAAATTTCCCTAGAGACGGTAGGCCTTAATCGAGAAGAACGCTTTAAGGAAGAAGTTGAATTAGTGGCATACCGTTTTTTACAAGAGGGGATTTCAAATGCCGTGAAACACTCAGATTCTAACAAGTTGAAGATTCACATTGAGATGAATGAGTCTAGAATTGAAATGACTGTTAGAGATTCAGGTAAAGGTTTCGATTCTAGCAAGATAGAAGATTGGGCATTGACAGGTGCCCATTTTGGAATAGTCGGAATGAAAGAAAGATTAGAAGACTTGGGTGGTGATCTTGAAATCGCTTCGACAATTGGTCAGTTCTGTAAAGGAGATGATTCTGAGGATATTTAGAGTTAATGATGGAGGTGCGTATTTTTCTCAAGGCTTTGAGACTTTCCTACGACCCGAAAGTAACAGTGATGACTTGCATTCCCCAGTTAACTCTAAAATACTGAGTGAATTACTGACCCCTAAAGAAATAGAGGTAATAGAATTAGTATCAAAAGGTTTACACAACAAAGAGATTGCATCGGCTTTAGGTATTAAGGTTCGAACTGCGGAATCTCACGTTTGTAATATTCTTTCAAAATTAAGAGTAAGCAAACGTTTTGAAGCTGTCTTGTATTGGACAAATGTTAATAAGGAGACCCGGTAAGCAACAAATTAAAAATGAATCTGTGGGGTAATTTAATATTGGATTGACCATACAAAGATGGAGGACTTAGCAGTGTTAAGTCCTCCATTTATACTTGGTAGTACACACAGCCTTTGTTGTTTAGAAAAAACCGAGTAAATGGTTGGACCCCATTTTGAGCACCCATCAACGAGAATAATGGAATTATGAATGACTCATTTTTTCAATGATCATACGCTGTTGTCATATGGATTTACCATAAGAAGATCAAAGAGTTGTTGAGCCTGTTCGTTCTGCTGCATTTGCTTTTTCCACGTTTCATCTTCCCAGTCAAACCAATAGATCGTTACAATATGTTCCAACATCAGAATTACCTGTTTAGCTGTCGGTTTGCGCGTGTACCATCCTCTCACTGGTTGGAGTTGAATGTTCTGCTTCTCGACCGCTGTGCGAATGCGTTCTTCTAACCTCATATAGACAAACAGTGCAATCAATAGTACGTAACCCAGCGCTTCGATCCGTTCCGGTGTTTTCAAAAACAAGGAGTCTACAAACATCGGATCTTTCAAGAACTTAAAGCGCAACTCCGTACTGCTTTGTTGCTTGTATTCCCGCAGTACTTGCTCAGCAGGTAGTTCTGATGCATCTTCATGGTTGGTGGCTAACACGAAATAACCCATACGCCGCTCTTCTTCTTCGATGACCTCAAGTGGTACAGACGCGAAGTCGACATGAAGCGTGTAGACCGTTTCCATCTCCAGTTTCTCTGATTTCTTGGGTCTTCCGCGTTTGTCGCGGGGGGCAGGACGAGTTAGTAACTCGATTCGGCTTGAGAGGGGGAATAGTGATTTTCGATGGGTATGCTGAAACCTTTTCAATGCTTTTTGTGCGTCTTTTTCACATGAAAACTCTTGTCCGCTCAACTTTTTCGTATCTTTCTCCAATTGCAATTGTTCATTTTGCAGATGCCGTGCAAATGTTTCTTTTTTCTGCTCCGCTAAGTGGGTGGAGTATACGACGCTACAACGTAGCGGGATGCCGTGATAATCCTGACTTATTTCCTGAATGTGATATTCACTGGCTTTTTTCTGATCGGATATGCGGCCGAGGTTGATCATCTGCTTGTTCTGTAGCACCTGTTCAATGCAGATTTCGCGCAGTTTGTGATTTTCAGAGACGAGTGAAATAAAACGCAATCCTTTCCCGTGCGCCTTTTTGACGTTCGTTTCAGTAAAAAAAGCGCTATCGGCTACGTAAACTAGTTTGCGGATCTGCAGCGGATTCAAGGCTTCTGTCATGGTATCAATAAGTTGGCCGTTCCAGGTTTTGTCGTCGAGGTTACCGTCGTTGACGTTACCTAGTAACGGCATACCTCGACCGATTGTAACGAGTCCCATGACGATCTGCTTTAAATCAAAGCGTTTGTCTTTGCTGTATCCTTCATTTATCTTCAACGTGTCTGGGGCACTCTTGTCTTCGTAATCACCGTACATAATTTTGCTGGTGGTATCGCCATGAGCGAATTGTAACGGCGCATCTGTTGTGATGAGATTACGCAAAGTCAGTCCCGTAAAGATAGAACAAGATCCGGCGTCATGAACTGTGTCGAGTGCGCGTCCTAGGGCAAAACGGTTGAAATCCTCCGCAGTCCTTCCTACACCGAAAAGCCCCTCCACATCTTGCTCTTTATAAAATTCCTCCACTCGATACAAAGGTACTCGACCGCACAAAGTGTTGATGACCAGAGCTAAAATATGTTCTCCAGGGGATACGTTCCATTGTGTCGGATCCCATTTTACTGCGTGATTGATGTGCTCAACCAGTTTAATTTCGTTGCATAAAGAAAGAATGAGCCCCGTTGCTCCGGAACGAAATGTTTTAATAAGTGGTGCTTCCGCCATCTGAAATACCCCCAGCCAAATAAGTGCTGAGTTTAGAGGGCTCTTACTCAAATGAGATGAAGGAAGTGCTGGACATCCACGGGTTTTCACATTATGATATACTATAGAATTAAGCCTGTGAGGTGTGATATGTGTACAAAGGATTGGTATGGTATTTTTTCAACAGCATTACATAAAGAGTGCTTTACCCAAGGAGAGA
>Ga0209347_1000811_pt1 | contig 66128 bp, 50 predicted proteins | sample AutmiccommuBRH23_FD_187382 | JGI IMG/M metagenome (GOLD analysis project Ga0209347, IMG submission 187382) | Deep subsurface microbial communities from Mt. Terri, Switzerland - Autotrophic microbial communities BRH/23 (SPAdes) (version 2) | ecosystem: Environmental > Aquatic > Deep subsurface >... | reverse complement strand
GGGGGTGGCCCGCCACTGGCAGGCGCTCTACCACGCCTGGCGCTGGCGCGGCGGTCCCACCCTGTTTACCGCGATGGGCGCGCTGGATATGGCCCTGTGGGATATCGAGGGGAAGCGGCTGGGCGTGCCGGTGTATCGCTTGCTGGGCGGTCCGTTCCGCGAGCGGTTGCGGGTCTACGCCAGCCATTGGCTGAACAGCGACCACACGCCGGAGCAGGCGTACGCGCGGGCGCAAGAGGCCGTGCGGCGGGGCTTTCATGGGTTCAAGGCGGGGCCATTCCGCCGCGACCTGTTGGCCCAGGATGAGACGCGGGCCATCCGCCAGGCCACGGCGTTGATCGCCGCTGCCCGCGAAGGGGCCGGGCCAGATGTGGAGATATTCATCGAGTGCGGCGAACTGCTGTCGCCCCGCACCGCCGTGCTGGCCGCCCGCGAGATGGCCTCTTATCGCCCCGCCTGGTTCGAGGAGCCGATTCCCTTTGAGAATGCCCGCGCCATGATCAACCTCCAGCGGGAGCTACCCGTGCCCATCGCCACCGGCGAGCGGCTGTTGTCGCGCTGGGAGTTCCGCGAACTGTTGCAGGAAGGGGGCTGCCGCATCATCCAGCCCGATCTGATGCACGCGGCGGGGATCACCGAGGTGCATAAAATCGCGGCGCTGGCCGACACCTACTATATTCCGGTCGCGCCGCACAACCCCGGCGGGCCGATCTGTAACCTGGCCGCCATGCACTTGGCCGCTGCTATCCCCAATTTCTTTATTCTCGAGCAGATGGAGGACGAGCGCCCGCTGCGTGATGCTGTCTGTACCGAGCCGGTGGTCTATCGCGACGGGCATTTCGATCTGCCCACAACGCCCGGCCTGGGCACCGATCTCAAGTTGGAGGCGCTGGAAGATCACCCCTTCCACCCCCAGCCGCATCGCACGTCCGGCGATTCGTTGTGGCATTAGGCATGACAGGCTGCGAGCAGCCCGAATGGCACTGACTGCATTGCACTTGACATGCCCGCCCGACTATGATAGACTGGCGGCAATTGAATAGTTCTGCGTTGCTCATCCAGAGAGGTGGAGGGAACGGCCCTGTGAAACCTCGGCAACCCAGGGAGGAGCGAGTCACATCTCATCCGGTACAAACCGGCGACTCGTCTCGAGCCTGAAGGTGCTAATTCCGGCAGATCCCCTGCGGGGGGATGTCTGAAAGATGAGAGGACGTTTGATAGAGATCTTTTTGTCCTCTTCATCTGGCCCGGAGCTGATGAAGAGGATTTTTTGTGCCTTCTCTGCGCGATGGGCAACCAGATGAGATGAGAGGAGGCTGTATGTTTTCTACCCCCAAATCCCTGGATGGCGTCCGTTTCGATACTCAGAGTGTCCACGCCGGAGAACCGGCCCGCAAGCCCTTTGGCTCTCTCACCATGCCGGTGGTCCAGACCTCGACCTATTGCTTCGAGAATACCGACGCGCTCATAGCCCACATGCGCCGCAAGGAGCAGCAGTTGGAGCCGTTGCGGGGCGAGTATGGGCGCTACGGCAACCCCACCCAGGAGGTGGTCGAGCAAAAGCTGGCCGCCCTGGAAGGGGGGCAGCGGGCGCTGGTGCTGTCCAGCGGCATGGCGGCCATCACCTGCACGCTGCTGACCTTTCTCTCGGCGGGCGACCACTATATTCTTACGGCGGATTGTTACCGCAAGACGCGCCAGTTTTCCCAAGAGTTCTTGCGGCGGTTCGGAGTGGACTGCACCCTGGTCGAGCCGGGGGATTACCGGGCGCTGGAGGATGCCATCACCCCGCGCACGCGCCTGCTGGTGACCGAATCTCCCACTAACCCCTATTTGCGGGTGGCGGACCTGCCCCAACTGGCCGACATCGCCCATCGCCACGGCCTGCTGACCGTCATTGACGCCACCTTTGGCACGCCCTACAACATCCGGCCCCTGGAACATGGCATGGACCTGGTGATCCACAGCGCCACCAAGTATCTGGGTGGACATAATGACTTGCTGGCGGGCGCGGTCATCGGTGCGGCGGAACATATCCAGCGCATCAAGGAATCCAACGACATGCTGGGAGCCATCGCCGACCCGCAGACGCTCTACCTGCTGCTGCGCGGACTCAAGACGCTCAGCCTGCGGATGGCCCGCCACAACGAGAACGGCCAGCGGGTGGCCGAGTTTCTGGCGAGCCATCCGGCGGTGCGGCAGGTCTGGTATCCGGGGCTGGCGACGCACCCCGACCACGAGGTGGCCCGCCGGATGATGCAAGGCTTTGGCGGCGTGGTGTCCTTTGAGTTAGAAACCGATTTGGAGGGGACGGGGCGGTTTATCGATGCCTTGCGCATCCCCTATATCGGGCCGAGCCTGGGCGGGGTGGAGAGCATCATCGAGCAGCCCGCTCTGATGTCCCATTTCACCTTGAGCGAGGAAGAGCGCGCGGCCATCGGCGTTCGGGGAGAGTTGGTGCGGTATGCCCTGGGGGTAGAAGATGCCGACGACCTGATTGCCGATTTGCAGCAGGCGCTCGAGTGCGTGCCCCTTTCCCTCAGCGATTCCCCTTCGCTAGGGGCCGAGTTGTCCCGATAGTCTGTCGAACACGCAGAAAGGAAGCAGTGCAGCATGTTAGTGATGAAATTCGGCGGCACGTCGGTGGGCAGCGCGGCCCGCTTTGCGGAGGTGGCCCGTATCGTGGGGCGGGCCTATGAGCGAGATCAGCAGTTGGCCGTGGTCGTTTCGGCCATGAGCGGCACGACCAGTGCCCTGATCGAAGGGGCCAGGGCCGCCGCGGGAGCTCAGGAGGAGCGCTACCGGACCATCCGCGACGGTCTGCTAGCGAAGCATCTCCAGGCGGCGGGGGAATTGCTGGCCGATACGCCCGAGCTCGCTCCGGCGGAGGAGTATATCCGCCAGCGGTTGCAGGACTATGACCGGCTCTGCCAGAGCATCGCCACATTGGGCGAGTTCACCATGCGCGGCAATGACGCGGTGGCCTCCATCGGGGAGGAGATGTCCTCGCGCATCCTGGCCGCCCTGTTGCGCGCGCAAGGGCGGCGGGCCGTTGCGGTGAGCGCCACCACGCTGGTGCGCACCGACGCGCAGTATGGCTCGGCAGTGCCGGATATGGACGAGAGCCGGGGGCTGGTCTGCGAGCGGCTGCGCCCCGCGCTGGAGCAGGGGGTGATCGCCATTGTCACCGGCTATATCGGCGCGACGGCGCAGGGGGTGACGACTACCCTGGGGCGGGGTGGCAGCGACTATTCGGCGGCCATTTTGGGGGCTTGCCTGGATGCCGACGAGGTCTGGATCTGGACGGACGTGAGCGGCATTCTCACCGCCGACCCCAAGCTGGTGCCGGAAGCGCGCACGCTGCCCGAGCTATCCTATCGGGAGGCGGAGGAGTTGGCCTACTTTGGGGCGGATGTGCTCCACCCCAAGACGGTGGCCCCGCTGGCCCAGCGGGGCATTCCCCTGCGCATCCTGAACAGCTATGACGCCCAGCATCCCGGCACGCTGATCGTGCCCCAACCCGACGGCGGGCGTCCGGCCATGCCCGCCATTATTTCCACCGAAGGGCTAAGCCTGATCGGCGTGGTGGGGAATCCCTATAGCTGGTCGTTGCAGATGGCCCAGCGCGCGCTAAAGGGCCTGGCAGAGGCGGGCGTGGAGGTGCTGATGTTTTCCCAGTCCTTCACCGAGCGCAACCTGAATCTGGTGGTGCGGGGGCACGATCAGGAGCATAGCGTGCACCTGTTGCGCCGGGAGTTTGAGCGGGACTTGAACATGGGGCTGCTGACCGATATTGGTGTGCAGGAGCAGGTAGCGACCATCTCGGTGGTGGGCATGCCCAACGGGAGCAAATCCACGGCGCGGGCCGCGTCGTCCATTGCCTCCCAGGCGTTTGCGGCATTGGGCAAGCTGGACGTGCGGGTCATCTCGGTGGGGCAGCCCGCCTCGGCGTACAGCGTTTCCTTTGTCATCCCGGAGAGCGAAGTGGCGCGGGCGGTGCCGTTCATCCACCGCGAATTGGGCCTGAGCGTGGTTAGTATCGGCAGTTGAAAAATCTAGCCACGAAAAACACGAAACAGCACGAAAATAGATACCTGTACGAGAACCTTTCGTGTGTTTCTATTGGTCAAGCAGATGTTACACAGACATGGGTAAGCGGTTGATCGAGGGCAATTGCTGTTGTGCTTATCGTAGGCGCGATTTTCTCGGAACCGTGGTTCCGCCATCGCGTTCTGCGCTGAACTACGGTTTTTTCGCGGTATGGAAACCGCGCCTACGATCATCCAACGTCGCGGCTTTCACGCAGGTGTGTAACCTCATCGTGACCAATACACCTGCTCTGAAAATAGATTCATTTTCATGCCCGGTGGTGAGCGAGACGCTCATGAGCACTTTCGTGTGTTTCGTGTTTTTCGTGGTAATGAACGTTTCCGCTATACTTCCGGCGCGCCCCACCATGCCTCGAAAAAGGCCCGAATGTTCTTCATCGGGTAGCCCTTGTTGAACTCGGCCTGGCCGATCACGCCACCCCGCGGGTCCCACAGGGCGCGCTTGACCCGCTCCACCGCCGCGCGCACGTCGTCGGGTGTGCCAAAAGGCAGGACGTGCTGTCGGTCCAACTCTCCCCAGAAAGTGATCCGCCCCTTGAATCGCTGGCCGATCTCCTCGATGGGCATGGTGAACAACTGCGAGTTGATGGCGTCCACGCCGATCTCGATCAGGTGCTCATAGATGTCCATGATGTGGCCGTCCGAGTGCATCAGGACGAGCTTGCCGTGGGCCTTGGCCATATCGCAGTAATCCTTGTACATCGGCTTGAAATACTCGACCCACATCTTGGGCGAGATCAGCAGGGTGTGCTTGGAACCCCAGTCGTCCATGAACATCATCCCGTCCACGTCCGTTTCCACGATGTAGCGCAGGTGCTGCATGTAATAGTCGTGGATCATGTCCAGCAGGGTGAACACTTCCGGCACGCCCCAGGCCAGGTCCATATAGGCGTTCTGCGAGCCGCGCACGAATTGCAGCCGCTCAAAGGGGCGCGGGCAGCCGATCATGGTGAATTTGTCGCTTTGGGCGACGGTCCGGTTGACGTCCTCGAATCCCACGCCCAACAGCTCGTAGGGGGGCTGCCAGTGGGCCAGTTTGCTCCAGTCGTCGATGGCTGGGTATTTCACTTCGCCGATCATGCCAGCCTGGATGTTTATCCAGCGGCTGCCCCAGGGGTCGGTCCATTCGCCGGGGAAATACAGCGGGGTCTCGTCCACCGGCTCGCGGTAGCCGCTGGAGCCGAAATCGCTGGGGTACTGGTCAAAGAGCGCCTGTAGCTCTTCTTCGCGCCCGAAGAAGGCGGCGGGCAAGGTCCAGATATCGCGCGCCGGGCGGTCTACCCCCTCAAAGCGCAATGTGCGGATGACTCGTTCGCGTGACGTGAGTCCCATATCTCCCTCCCGTGTTCCCCGATGATGGTAATGCGTCCGGCCAGGTGTTGGCAAGATGGCCCGGTCCCTATGATAAACCGATGGAGCGGGAATGTCGAATCAGGCGATAGCCTGGACCGCGGCGATGAGGACACCCTCATCCGCCCAAACGGACCGTGGGTCCGTCGGGCACCTTCTCCCAGGGGGAGAAGGTAGCGAACTGCCAGAATCAGCGTTCGTGGCCCGCCTCGACCTTTTCCACGGCTCGCTTGAGTATACGGTAATAGTCCAGGTCGCGGGGCACGGTGCTGTTGGGGAAAATCGCCTGTGCCTCACGGGAAATCTCGCGCTCGGAATACCGTCGGGACAGGTGCACCAGGAACAGATGCCCCACGTTGGCCGTGGCGGCCAGTTCGGCGGCCTGGGCTGCCGTGAGGTGCCCGAATCTTTCAGCCATCTCCGCTTCGTAGGAAGCATAGGTGGCCTCGATCATCAGGGCATCCGCGTCCTGGCAATACTCCACAATGTCATCTGTCCGGCCCGCGTCCCCCACCAGGGCCAGCTTGACGCCGTGCTCCTCCTCGCCCAACACCTGCTCCGGCTGGATGATCGTGCCATCCGCCAAGGTAATGGGCTGGCCCTGCACCAGCTTCCGCCGCTCCGGCCCGCGCGGCACGCCCAATTCCTCCGCCTTTTCCGCCAGGAAGGGCCGCCGGCTCTTCTCCTCGAAAATATAGCCAAAGCACCCCGGCCCGCGATGGGTCACGGGGAAAGCCGAGATGGACATGGTATCATCCTCCCAGATGACGCCGGGATGGACGGTGACGAAATCGATCTCCATATCCACTTCGCCGCCGCGCAGGACCACTTTCATCAAGTCTTCCACCCGTTGCAGCGCCCAATATCCGCCGTAGATAGTCAGCTTGGTCATGGACTCCCACCGGGAGAAGGTGGAGACCACTCCGCCCAGCCCCAAAATATGGTCCAGGTGGCCGTGGGTCAACAGTACCTTGTCCAGTTTGCGAAAGCCCATGCCGCTGCGCAAAAGCTGTCGCTGCGTGCCCTCGCCGCAATCCACCAGGAAGCGTTGGTCGCGATAGAGCACCAGGCTTGCCGACAGGCCGCGATCTACAGACGGCGCAGAGGCCGAGGTTCCCAGAAACACGATCTCGAACATCCTAATCCATCACCCTTCTTCCAGTCATTTGCCCGGCCTCTCCGTGGGCACGGGCATACATGGCCGGGATATACTTACGGTAGAGCGCCAGGTTCCAGGCGGGCGCATGCTCTCGACGATAGGTGCGCAGGACATCCAGGTCCAGGTCGGCGATGACTATTTCTTCGCTATCCCCCGTCGTGGCCTGGGCCACGACCCCGTCCCCCTCCGGCGTGAGCGCCAGGGGGGCATAGACGCCGCTGCGCCCGCCGAATTCCTGCCCCAGAATGTGCCCCACCATGCAGGCTTGCACGCCATAGGCCGGGCTTTCCTGCACGCGGCCCCACACGCCTCGCGCCTGCATGTAAAAGTTGTAGCGGGCTGCGTCGGCGGCGGGGTCTATGATAATCTCTGCGCCCTGTAACCAGGCGATGCGAATCGGCTCGAAATAGGTATGGTCCATGCAGATGGGAGCGGCCAGCACGCCCACCGGCGTCTCGACCACCTGGATGGTGTCCTCGCGAGACAGCCCCCAGACAGCTTCGGTGGGGAACAGGTGCGTTTTGCGCTGGATCATCCGCAGGCGGCCATCGGGGCCATATAGATGCGCCTCTTTGTAGACGTGCCCCTGGTCATCCAGGGAAATGGTACTTCCCGCCAGGATGTGCGCCCCGAACGAGCGCGCCAGCGTGGAGAAGGTGGCGGAGTAGATGCGCTGGGCCGCCGGAGCCAGCAGGCGAAACAGCGCCAGCACCGGCGCTTGCCCGCTGGTGACGTTTCCCGCTGCGTTGCCCTGCCCCCCGCGAGAGACGATTCGCTCCAGCCCCGGAATCAGCCCCGCCAGCGGATAGCTCCCCGTATCCTCCGGGAACACGACCAACTGCGCGCCCTCACTCACCGCCCGGTACACGAGTTGGTGCAGGTGTGCCGTGTAATCCCTGGCCCGGCGGAACAACCGTCCCTCCAACTGCACCACGGCCACGCGCGCGCGATGACCGTCTGGCGGGGGCGCGGAGAGGGTACGTTCACCCGCCAACTGCCGCCGAATGGCAGCCGGGTTGGCCCGCAATGACAGCGCCTTGCTCCCCAGTGCGATCAGCGCCCGTTCCAGGGAACTCATTTACTACCCCCGTTCCCGCTCGTACAGGTCGGGGAAATAGCGGTAGTACATCTCCGGGTTGAGCATGGCATAGATCGGGTAATGGTCCACCACTGTTTGCAGGACCGCGAAATTCAGGTCGGCCACCACCAGGGCCTCGCCATCCTCTGTGTCCGCCTGGACCAGCACGCCGCTTTTGTCGTCCGTCATCTCGCAGGCGGTATAGATAGCGGCCCGCCCGCGATAGCCGCCCCCGGCCAGGTCGCTTTCCAGACCAAAGACCTGGTTGGCCTGCACCTCGCGCCACAGCCGCGCCATCCATTCCGCCCGGCTACTGTGTGCGCGTCGCCAGGCCCCCTGATGGACGAACACGTTCGCCCCCATCAGCCCCAGGAGGCGCCCCACTTCGGGGTAGAGCACATCCGTGCCGAGCAGCAGCCCCAGCCGCCCCACGGGCGTCTCGATGGACGCCAGGCTTTCCCCGCCGACCAGCCCCAGGTCGCGTACCTGGTCGGTGAGATGGGTTTGTCGCTGCCAGCCCACCACCCGGCCATCCGGCGCGATCACCGGCGCGGCGTTGTATAGTTGGCCTTGCGCAGCTACTTCTGGCAGGGATCCGCCCACCAGCCACAGGCCGGTCTCGCGCGCTACCCGACCATAACCCGCCAGGACCGCGCCCGTCACGACTCGGCAGGCTGCGCCCAGTTCTGTCGCCCCAACCCCCTGGGCGAGTAACGTTTCCAGGCCAAAAGGGATATCTGCCGACAACCCCAGGGTTGTACCGACCGGCGACCAGCCCCACAGTGCCGGGAAAGCCACCAGGGCCGCCCCTTGCTGCGCGGCGCGCGCGGCTAGATGCAACCCACGCTGTTCCATCTCGCCTGCTGACATCCAGCGGGGTTCCGCCTGCCATGCAGCGACCCGCGCGCAGTTTGCGGGCCGCGAACGTTCCCCTTGTGTCTGCGAATATGTCATCGTGATATATAACGGTTGAGGAGACAGCCATGCTGTGGACCGTCTCCTCGTAGGGTGTTTCACCGATCAGGACATCTGCCGACCGGCAATGATACCCTATGGGTAAGGCTATAGCTCCTTACCCATAGGGATGATCGTACTCATCTCCTGATAACCCAGCCGCTCATACAGACGCCTGGCGTCCGGGTTATTGCGCCGGATTAACAGATTGACCTTCAGGCAACCCTTGGCTTTCAGTCGGGTCTCGACCTCTAACAGCAGGGCTGTACCAATTCCCCGGTTACGATACCCCTCCGCTACGGCCAGATGATGCAACCATCCCCGCCGTCCATCCCAGGCGCCCATGATCACACCGACCACCTGACCCTCTTCCTCCGCTACCAAAAACAGGTCTGGGTCGCGGGTCAGCTTTTTCTCCACTTCCTCCGGTTGATCGGAGGGGCGGATGGCCAGGCCCGGCCCGGCTTGCTCCCACAGGGCGTACACTGCCGGGTAATCTGTCATGGTGAACTCGCGTATCTGCAATGTCGTTCTCCCGCCAGTGGGGTCGCCCGGAAGGCCTATTCCTCCAGGCCCACGATCGTCTTCCAGGGGCCATGAATCCCGGCCTCGGTTACTCCATAGTAGATATGCGTGTCGCCATTGGGGCCCCGCTGCACCAGATCATAGTGCGGATGACCGGCGCGGAAGTACTTGTGCCACAAGCCCAGGTCTCCCTGCCAGTTGACCTTTTCGTCCTGGAAGGTCTTTTTCTCTTTCAGCGCGATGGCATAGCGCCACAACCGGCGGGCCGAAGCCCGGCTGACGTTGCGCACTTCGTTCCCGTCGCGCAGGTCGCGCATGGTGTGATAGACCACCCCTTGCCGCTCTTCCGACTCGACGATCTCCACCCCCGTCCTGGGAGGTTCCGCCGCCAGGTTTTCGGGTTGAACCTGTTCCGGCGCTTCTGGTCGTGCTTCCTCTGACGGCGCGGGTGCTGTCTCGGCCTCCTCGACTTCTTCAGTCACCTCGGTAGCTCGCCCTGCGGGCGCTCTGTCTTCCTCCCGCTCGAACATGCGCTTGGTGAGGGACACGATCTCATCCCGCATCGCCAGGCTCGTTTCGGCTTCCTGCCGCAGATAGATCTTGGAGCCTTCGAGGACGTAGGGAATATCCTCCCCCTTGGGAACGACCACGCGCACCACGTTCTTGCCGTTCGACTTGAGCACGCTGACATTGATATCCAGCGGCGGGCTGACCAGCCGCTCGGTCTCGCCCCGCAATTCGTTGATCGCCTCGTCGGGCTTTTCCACCCCCCGGATGGGGACCTTGGGGTTCGAGTTCACCCCCACGTATACTGTGCCCCCGTTGGTGTTGGCAAAGGCCACCACATCGCGCACGATGGCGTGTAACCGCCCGCCCCTGCGAGTCATCTGCTCGTGAAAGCTCTGCACGATGGTGGGGCCTTCTTTGCGTGCTGACTCCACATAGTCAAACGGCTCTGCCATGCGGCGATAGGGGCGAGTTCGCGCAAAGTCGTTGCTAGCAAATACCGCCGTGAGGGCGTCAAAGCTTACCTCTGGCAGCAGCACCTCGGTCTTGCGCTCGCCGACGCCCAGCGTGTTCTTGTTGCCGACGATGCGATGCGCGTCAGACCCCTGGATGCAGTGCATCCGGCGAGGGTACTGCGGCTTGGAACCGTTGAAGAACGAAGCTGTCGTGCGCCGCCGCTTGTTCTCCAAATCCGTCACTTCCAGGGCATCCAGGTTCGGGTCCTGGGTATAGGCGATACGTGTCTGCCCGCCCAGGTCCAGCCCAAACATAGCTACCCCATGACTGGTATTGGCGTGTGCGGCGATGACCAACGCGCCCGCATCTGCCAGCACGCGATACGCCGTCAGGACATCGGATGTCGGACCAACTTCGGTCTCCCCTTTGTCCAGAAACTCGAACGGGACGTTCAATCGGAGCAGCACGTGCTCGATGGTGCGAATCTGGGTATCGTTGTCAAAGATCGCCAGGACATGAAAACCAAAGGTGGCCGTCAATTCTATCCCCGGCAGCACGAGCATCTTGCTCGTCAGCCGCCGGTACTCTTCCAGCTTTTCTTTCTCCTCTGGCTTGAGGCGACCACTCGCCTCCCATCGTTCGAGATCGTTGATCTCTTGTTTCATGGCCGCATAACCGGCCACGGTGTTGTGATCTGTAAAGGCCAGGATGTCGAGTCCTTCGCTCTCGGCCTTGCGCAATATGTCTAAATATGTCGCGTCGGGTTCTTGCCAATCTTTTGAGCCAGGCGTATGTATATGGAGGTCAACGCGACGCCACTCCATCTTCTCCTTGCTTACTTGGCTTCCTCTGTTTCTTCTCGATCTGGACACTTTCACTACCTTCCGAGTTTCCGAAGGCCGCTTCAAAGACCTGCTCCACTCGGTCAACGAGGATGAATTTCATCTCGCTTTTGACGTCTTCGGGTAATTCATCTAAATCCTTTTCGTTGCGTCGGGGCAGGCTAACGATTCTCAGCCCCGCACGGTGCGCCGCCAGCACCTTTTCCTTAATACCACCTACCGGCAACACCTGGCCTCGTAACGTAATCTCGCCGGTCATGCCCAATGCGCTGTTCACAGGCTCTCCCTTCATCAGGGAAGCGAGAGCGGTGGCCATCGCTACTCCTGCCGAGGGGCCGTCTTTGGGAATTGCCCCCGCCGGAACGTGGAGATGAATGTCCAGATTGGCAAAGCTGTCCTCATCAATGCCGAGGTCCTTTGCCTTGGAGCGCACGTAACTGAGTGCTGCCTGCGCTGACTCGCGCATCACATCTCCCAACTGTCCCGTAATGGTGAATCCCTTGTTGCCTTTCATCTTGGTAGCTTCGATAAAAAGAATGTCTCCGCCTGAGGGAGTCCAGGCCAGGCCAGTGACTACACCTGGCACCTGGGTCCGCTCGGCGGCTTCATAGAAATAGCTCGGCTTACCAAGATAATCTACGGCCACCTGTTCGGTAACCACGACCTGCTCTGTAACACCTTCAGCCACCTTGGCTGCTACTTTGCGGCAGATGGTGCCGATCTGTCGTTCCAACTCGCGCACACCCGCTTCACGGGTGTACTCTCGGATCATGCGCTGGAGAGCGGCGTTCTCAAAAGCGATTTCTTCCGGCTTGAGACCATTTTCGCGAATCTGTCGCGGAATCAAATACCCCTTGGCAATGGAGAGCTTTTCATCTTCCGTGTAACCCGAAAGCTGCAATATCTCCATCCGATCTCTCAGTGGAGCAGGGATCGTGTCCAATACGTTGGCGGTCGTAACGAACATCACCTGTGAAAGATCAAAGGGTACATCCAGGTAATGGTCTCGGAACTCGCGGTTCTGCTCCGGGTCCAGCACCTCTAACAAGGCGGAAGCCGGATCCCCGCGAAAGTCCGCACCGATTTTATCTACTTCATCCAGCATGAATACCGGGTTTCGGGTGCCCACACGTCGAATGGCCTGGATGATCCGTCCGGGCATTGCTCCGATGTACGTCCGTCGGTGGCCCCGGATTTCTGCTTCGTCGTGCACCCCTCCCAGGGATTGCCGGATGAACTCGCGTCCCAGCGCACGCGCAATAGACCGCCCCAGGGACGTTTTCCCTACGCCGGGCGGCCCCACAAAGCACAGAATGACTCCTTCACGTTCCCGTCTGATGTAATCTGTCGGCTCGTTCTCCTCTGCTTCTGCCAGATGCCGTTCCTGGCGCAACTTGCGCACGGCCAGGTACTCGACGATACGGTCCTTGATCTGCTTCAGATCATAGTGGTCCTCATCGAGCACGCGGCGAGCGTCGGCGATGTTATAGTTGTCCTCTGTCGTGACCTGCCAGGGCAACTCGGTCAGCCAATTCAGGTAGGTGTGAATGACGGAATATTCGGCTGCCGCAGCGGGCAACTTGCTCATTCGGTCCAGCTCGCGCAGGGCCTCTTTTTTCGCCTCCTCCGGCATGCCAATGGATTCGACCTTTTGCCGTAGCTCTTGAACCTCGGCGGCCTGCTCGTCCTCCTCGCCCAATTCCCGCTGAATGGCCTTCATCTGCTCGCGCAAAAAGTACTCGCGCTGCACCTGCTCGATGCCCGACTGGGCATCCGACTTGATCTTGTTGCCCAATTCGAGCACTTCGACTTCGCGGGTGAGCACGCCCAGCAGCATGCGCAGCTTGTCAGCGACGCTGTCCAGCTCCAGAATCTGCTGGCGAGTCATCATCTCCATGCGCGTGCTGGTGGCAATCAGGTAGGCCAACTGGCGGGGATCGTTCGTCTCCAGGGCGCTAGTAATGACATCTTCTGGCAGGTAGGCAGCCAGGCCCACCAGCCGCCGGAAGAGATCGGTAGCGCTGCGCACCAGCGCCTCCATCTCTACGCCCTCTTCCGTGACCTCGGGCGCCATCTCGACTCTGGCCCGCATGTAGGGTTCCGTATCGGTGAACTCGGTAATGCGGATGCGCTCGAGACCCTGCACGATAATATGCAACGTGCCGTCCGAAGCGCGCGCCAGCCGGTGAATGACCGCCATCGTCCCCATTTGATACACGTCGTCCGGGGTTGGCTCTTCGATCTTGGGGTCTTTCAAGGCCACCAAGGCGACCATGCGATCAGCTACCACTGCGTCATCCACCAGCCGCACAGAGCGGGGCTTTTGCACAATTAGTGGCAGGACCGTCAAGGGGAAAATTACGGTGTTTTTCAAAGGCAGGATGGGCAATTCAGGGGGGATAGCTAACCCATCATTCTCCTGATGCTGAATCTGCGCAAGCTCTTCAGGGTCTTTGACTCCAAAACCCGTCAAATCCATTTTGCACTCCACTCGTTTCTTCTGACGATAACTCTATGGACCCGGAGGGGACGCTATTCCGTCGTTTCGCCTTCAGGGTCTTCCTCTTGCCGGGTACGAATGGGGATGCGACGTTTGGGCAATTTGGGCAAGCTCACGTACAGAAATCCCTCACGATAGGCGGCTTCGATCATCGAGCGCTCGACTGGCCAATCTACCCGTACTTCGGTACGAAATTCGCCGTAGCTGATTTCCATATTCTGGTAAATTAGCTTGCCTACCGGGTCTTTTCTAACCCCAGTAATGATCAGGCAACGATCCGTAAAGGAAATATCCAGATCGTCCTCTTGCATCCCGGCAATCTCGACCTTGACCACTACGTGTGAATCCGTCTCATACACATCGGTCGGCGGGCGCCACAGGCGCCGTCGGCGCACCAGAAACAGGTCATACCCGCCTGCAAGCTGCGGAGTAGGGATCACGTCTGTGCCCTCCTCCTCCGTCGGGTCGGTAAAACTCACAGGGGCCATAGGTACTTTTTTCCTTCTTAACCAAGGCAAAGCACAAATCTCGCTCTATTCTACCACACTTGGCCGGTATACCCAAATAATTTCTTGAGCACTTGGCATGAGATTAGAAAACAGGGGTGTAACAGGGCGGGTCGCGCAGCAGGGGGGGCTTGGCACTGTCGGCGTGCGTTCTGGCAGGTTCCGGCGAATCCTCATCACGAATTTCGCACCGTTGGCCCTCCAGGGCTACTGATTTCAGTAAGAGGTTGCGAAATTCGGACGAATTTCGCAGGTTTTCTGACGAAAAACGTTTGACTTGTGAGCCATACACGGTTATAATAGGCAAGAGCTTGCTCAACGCGATTGCGGGATATTATCGCAACAGGCATCGCGCTACGAAGCGTGAACACACGTGCTAGCCAGGGTCCGCCTGTGGAGATACCTCTTTTCGTGTCCCCCAGGTTCAGACAGATTCCATCAAGGCGCTAGAATATGCAGAAACGTCAAGACGCAGTAGTCATCGGTGGGGGAGTTGCAGGAGTAACCGTCGCAGCGAATCTCGCGCAGCGGGGCGTGGACGTGACCTTGGTCGAGCGTCAGCCCACCCTGGGCGGCAATGCGACGACGGTATGCTGCAAAGCAGTGGGCGGCGAGTGTCAACTTTGTGGCGGGTGCTTGCTCGCCGATGGGCTGTCGGTCCTGAATGGGCTGGCTAATGTGCAACTCTTGACGGAAACCACCGTTACCCAGGTAAAGCGGGTAGCCGGTGGTTTTTGTGTCGAGTTGGCCCAGCGCGGCGCGGTCACGCCCGTGGAGGCCGGGGCTGTTATCCTGGCTACCGGCTTTGACCACGTGGACGCCCACACCAAAGGCCCCTATGGATACGGCATTCTCCCCGCCGTGACCACGGGCCAGGAAATGGAGCGCCGCCTCAAAGAGCAGGGCCAGGGCGCGTACGATTACCTCAACGGGCAGCGGGTGGCTTTTATCCAGTGCGTCGGCTCGCGGGATGAGCATGTGGGCCGGGGGTATTGCTCCCAGGTCTGCTGCCGCTATGCCCTGCGGCTGGCGCGCCTGCTGAAGAAACGCGTCCCCGATGTCCAGATCAGCGTGTTCAAGATGGACATCCAGACGTCCGGCCGCGATTTCGGCCCCACCTGGAACGCCGTCGCCAAGGACGGGATTCGCTTTGTGGCGGGCCTGCCCGCGGTGATTCGCCGCTCGACGGAGGACCCCGCCAAGGCCACCTTCCTGTATGATGACATCCTGGCGGGCCAGATCGTTCAGGAGGATTTCGATCTGGTGGTGCTGTCGGTGGGTATGCAGCCTCGCCGTGACGCCGGACAGATGGCTGAATTGCTGGGCATTAACCGCGACTCTTACGGATTCTTTGCCACCAGCGCCGATGAGGCCAGCACCATCGCCCCCGGCGTGTTCGTCGCGGGAAGCTGCGCTGCCCCGCGCTCCATCGCCGAGTCCGTCGCCCATGCGCAACAGGCCGCCGAAGCCTGCTACCTCTACCTGCAGGAGAAGGGATCATGAGCCAACCCGTCCCCATCGAGAAAAAGGTCCTGATCCTGGGAGGCACCCCGGACGCCGGTTACGTGGCAGACGAACTGGTCAGCCTGGGGTATCAGATAGCCTGGGTGTGCGCAGAAAGCGCCCCTGCCGACGGGGCCACGCGTCCGGCGGCAGCGCCTGCGGAGGCGGCGCCTACGGACGCGCTCGCGGTATACGAGGGGTATACGCTGACCGGCCTCGCGGGCCACGTGGGCGGCTTTGTCGCCCGCTTGTCGGGAGATGGTGGGCCGCTGGAACTCGGCGCGGCGGCGTTGGTAGTGGCCACTGGCAACGAGCGCTATTTGCCGAAGGAGTACGGCCTGTCGCTTTCCTCGAACGTGCTGACCGTCGCGCAGGTGCAGCGCCAACTGGATGCGCCCCGCGTCACCGGCGCGGCTCTGCCATATCGCAACCAGCGCATGGTCGTCCTGCTGGATCAGGCGGGCGAGACGTCCAAGGAGACGGCTACCGAGGCCCTGGAGCTGGCGCTCCGCATCCGGCAGCAGTGGCATGCCGAAGTCACCGTCCTGTACCGGAATCTAAAGATCGACACCTACAACCTGGAACTCTTGACCCGCCAGATGCGGGACGAGGGCGTGGTTTTCAGCCGGTACGAGGCGTTGCAGGTAAACCCGCAGGAGGAAGAGGTGGGTCTGGCGTACGAGGAAGGCGAACTGCTCGCCGACTCACTAATTCTGCCGGAGCAGGTGCGCCCGCGCAGCGACACGCCCGACATGGCCGCTCTGCTGAACGTCCATGTCGGCCAGGATGGCTATTTCCAGGATGTGAACATTCGCCAATACCGACCGGGCCTGTCGAACCGACAAGGAATATTCTTTGCGGGGCGCTGCCATCTGGACGGTAGCCCGGTAGAGGTGAAGGCAGATGCCGCGCACGCCGCCGCCAACGTGGACGCGCTATTGGGGCCGGGCTTGTTGCAGGCGGAGGAGATTATCGCCCACGTAGATTCGGCCAAATGCGTGCGCTGCTTGACCTGCGTGCGCTCTTGCCCGCATGCCGCCGTCGAGATCGCCGATTATGAGGACGTGGTGGCCGCGCGCGTGGTGGATCTGGCCTGCCGGGGCTGCGGCGCTTGCGTCGCGAACTGCCCGGTACGCGCTATCGAACTCGTCGGCCAGGCCATGCCCGCCTGGATGCAAACCCCTTGAGGAGGGCCGCAGAACCGTGAATGACCATCGGATCGTGCTCATGGGCTGCGCTCAGTCGGCTGGCGCGGCCATTCAGGAACTACAGGACAGGGGCCAAGCCCTGCCCGACAATGTGGAATGGGTCCGTATGCCCTGCGGCAGTAGCCTGGACGAGTTGCACATCCTGCGCGCCTTTGAATCGGGTGCGGACCGGGTGATGGTGCTGGCCTGCTATGATGGGGCCTGCCGCTCGGTCAACGGCAACCGCTGGGCGGAAAAGCGCGTCGAGGCGGCGCGGGCTATCCTGGAAGAAGTGGGTATCGCTGGCTGGCGGCTGGCCTTCCAGCAGGTTGCGCCCACGATGGCGGCCGATATTTGGCAGTGGATTGCCGATTTCCAGGCGTTGCAGCCGCCGCAAGACGCAACACCCGATGCGGCACAAGGTGCGGAGAGCGAAGCATAGTAACTGGGGGCGCCTCCCGTTGGATAGCGCCCAATATCGCAAGTAACGAGGCGAAACATGATTGTTGCAGAGCGCAAGCCGCTGGCCGAAATCCTGGCCAATGTGCAGAACGTCAACAAGCTGCTCGTCGTGGGGTGCAATACCTGCGTGGCCGTGTGCCTGGCAGGCGGCGAGAAAGAGGTCGCCGTCCTGTCGTCGGCCCTGCGCATCGGGTTGCGCGACACCAACCCCAATATTCAGATCACCCAGCGCTCCATCGAACGCCAGTGCGAGGAAGAGTTTAACGCCGAGCTGGCCGACGATATTGCCGCGCATGACGTGGTGCTGTCCATGGCCTGCGGCGTCGGCGTACAAACGCTGGCTGAGCAGTTCCCCACCGCCATTGTCTACCCGGCCTTGAACACCACGTTCATGGGCCGCCCAGAGGAGCGCGGTGTCTGGTCCGAGCGCTGCATGGGCTGCGGGAATTGCGTGCTGGACAAGTTCGGCGGGGTCTGCCCGGTTACCCGATGCAGCAAGTCGCTGCTCAACGGTCCGTGTGGCGGCTCGGAGAACGGCAAGTGTGAAGTGGACCCCAAGAACATTGATTGCGCCTGGCAGTTGATCTATGACCGGATGGCGCGTATCGGCCAGTTGGATCGCCTGCTAGAGATCGAACCGGCCAAGGATTGGTCTACCTCGCGGCACGGAGGACCCCGCAAGATCGTCCGGAAGGATATGGTCCTATGAAAAGTGGCAGCAACCTCGAACGTATCCTGGAATCCGGCGTTTTTGCCGTAACGGCGGAACTCGGTCCCCCAAAAGGCCCTGATCTGAAGGCGGTCGATGAAAAGATCGAGCTGCTGCGGGGCAATTGCGATGCTGTGAACCTGACCGACAACCAGACGGCTATTGTCCGGCTGAGTAGCGCGGCGACCGCCAGTGTCCTGGTGCAAAAGGGCCTGGAGCCGGTTATGCAGATGACCTGCCGCGACCGCAACCGCCTGGCGATTCAGGCTGACCTGTTCGGCGCGGCGGCGATGGGCGTGCGCAACCTGCTGTGCCTCACCGGCGACCATCAGTGCTTCGGCAATCACCCTGGGGCCAAAAACGTGTACGACCTGGATTCTATTCAGTTGATTCAGATGGTGGCCCGCATGCGCGACGAGGGGCTGACCCAGGGCGGCGACCCCATTGAGGGCGCAGTGCCGTTGTTCATCGGCGGCGCAGCCAACCCCTTCGGCGACCCGTTCGAGTTCCGGGTGATTCGCCTGGCGAAAAAGGTCGCGGCGGGCGTCAATTTCATCCAGACACAGTGCATTTTCGACCTGCCCCGCTTCAAGGAGTGGATGAGGCGCGTGGTGGATCAGGGCCTGCACGAGAAATGCTACATTCTGGCGGGCGTCATGCCGTTAAAGTCGGCGGGGGCTGCGCGCTATATCAACGCCAACGTGGCGGGCATCAAGGTTCCGGACGCGCTGGTCAAGCGTATGAGCGATGCCGGGCGCGGGAAAAAGGCCCAGGCCGAGGGTATGAAGATGTGCGCCGAGATGATTCAAGAGGTGCGCGAGATCGAGGGCGTGCGAGGGGTGCACATCATGGCCGTCGAGTGGGAGGCTGCCATCCAGCCCATCGTCGAGATGGCTGGCCTGCTGCCCCGTCCCATCATGCAAGTGGATGCTGAAGGCGACGCGTAGTCGCGCTTTCGATTGGCGTGGAAACCCCTCACCCGCGGCCTCGACAACAAGTTGGCGCAGCCGCACCCTCTCCCGATGGGAGAGGGGATCAAAAGCCTTCTCCCCTTGGGAGAAGGTGCCCGAAGGGCGGATGAGGGGATCGAGCCGGTATGGATACCGCGGCTACAAGATACCCAAAGTACGGCGATAATACGGATCATCAAGAGAGGTCAGAGCATGGCGGACGAACAAAAGAAAGCGTATGACCCCAATTTCAAATACGACGTGGCCGCCCAACCCGGTGGCGAGCAGATCAAGGTCTGCTTCTCCTGTGGCACCTGTACCGCAGGCTGCCCGGTGACGGACGTGGACCCGCGCTATAGCCCGCGCAAGATCATTCGCCAGGTGCTGCTGGGCCAACGCGAAGCCGTCCTGTCCAACGAGCTGCTGTGGTACTGCGAGACCTGCTATGCCTGTTCCGCCTACTGTCCTCAGAATGTGAAATTCGGGGACGTCATGCGCGCCATCCGCGAGATGGCCGTGGCCGAGGGCTATTGGACGCCCGAGTTCCTCCAGCGCGTGCGCAACGTGGACCGACTGGCCCATGAACTGCGGCTGGACCTGGTGCGGGCGGCGCTGCAAACCAGTGGCGAGGCGGACGCGGTTTCCATCGAATCCGCCGCAGAGGTCGTCAGCGACAAGATCAAAAAGGCGTCTGTGTAGCTAGCTTGATACCCAGTCATCAAGACTCATAGGGGATAATTATATGGAGTCTGATAACAAGACCGTCGGATCAGTGTTGGTAGTAGGCGCGGGCATTGCCGGTATCCAGGCCTCGTTGGACCTGGCCGATTCCGGCTACAAGGTGCACCTGCTGGAAAGTTCTCCGGCCATTGGCGGAACGATGGCGCAACTCGACAAGACGTTCCCCACCAATGACTGCTCTATGTGCATCCTCTCGCCCAAGGTGGTCGAGTGCGCCCGGCATTTGAACGTGGACCTGATGACCTGGTCCGAACTCGAGTCGGTGGAGGGCGAAGCGGGGGATTTCCACGTCCGCATCCGCCACAAGCCGCGCTTTGTCAACGCCGAGCGCTGCACCGGCTGCTCCGAGTGTACCCAGGTCTGCCCGATTCAGGTGCCGAACAAGTTCGATGAGAATATGGCCCCGCGCAAGGCCATCTATCGCCCCTACCCGCAGGCTGTGCCCAACATTTTCGCCATTGATAAGCGGGGCACATCGCCCTGCAAGGCGGCCTGCCCCACGGGAACCAGCGCCCAGGGCTATATCGCCCTGATCGCCGAGGGGCGCTACGCGGAAGCCCTGGAACTGAGCCGACAAGTCAACCCCTTCACCTCTGTCTGCGGGCGGGTCTGCTATCACCCCTGCGAGACGGCTTGCAGCCGCCAACTGCTGGGGGAGGAACCCGTCTCCATCGCCTCCCTGAAGCGCTTTATGGCCGACTGGGCGGCTGAGCATGGCGACCGGCCCGTACAGGCCGTGCCCGTCACCCGCGAGCAAGAAGTAGCCATCGTTGGGGCCGGGCCGTGCGGTCTGACCGCCGCGCAAGACCTGGCCAAGCTGGGATACAAGGTCACCGTCTACGAGTCCAAGCCCAAGGCGGGCGGCATGTTGCGCTATGGCATCCCCGATTATCGCCTGCCGCAGACGGTACTCGACCAGGAGGTCAAGCGGATCACGGACCTGGGCGTTACGATTCTGACCAACACGCCCGTCGCCGACCTGGAGGCGCTGCAACAGCAGCACCAGGCCGTGCTGCTCAGCGTGGGCGCGCATTACGCCCCCAGCATGCGTATCGAGGGCGAGCAGCTTCAGGGCGTGCATTCCGCCATCGATTACCTGTACCGCATTAACTCTGGCGAGCGACCCAACGTGGGCCAGAAGGTAGTCGTGGTCGGCGGTGGCAACACCGCCGTTGACGCGGCCCGCTGCTCCCGCCGCCTGGGCGCCGACGTGACCATCGCGTATCGCCGCTCCCGCGCCGAGATGCCCGCCTACGCCTTTGAGGTGGACGAGGCCGAGGCGGAAGGGGTCGAGTTGAACCTGCTGACCAACCCGGTGCGCATTCTGGGCGACGGGGAAAAGGTCACCGGTGTGGAACTGGTACGCATGTGCCTGGGCGAGCCGGACGCCAGCGGCCGCCGCAGCCCCATCCCCATCGAGGGGTCGAATTACACGGTGGAAGCCGACACGGTCATCATGGCTATCGGCCAGTCGCCCGATCTGGCCTTCCTCCCCAGCGATGTGAAGGTGACGCGGCGGGGCACGCTGGCCTTTGACGAGGCCTCGTTGGTCACCAGCCGCGCGGGGGTCTTTGCCGCGGGCGATGCGGCCACCGGGCCGCGCAGCGCCGTGGAGGCCATCGGCATGGGCCACAAGGCCGCCGAGTCCATCCATCGCTATCTGTCCGGTGAGGAGAAGGAGTTGTTGCCCCGCGTGGACCCGGAGCGCGTGGTGGAGCTGGACCGCAGCGAAGTGGCCCGGCAGCTTGCCGAGGGCAAAATCGCGCAGCAGCCACGGGCGCACATGGCCGAGCGGCCAATAGACGAGCGGGTGCGCGACTTCAACGAGGTCAGCCTGGGCTATACCGAGGAACAGGCGCTAACCGAGGCGGGCCGCTGCCTGGCCTGCGGGATTTGTTCCGAGTGCTACCGCTGCGTAGAGGCCTGCAAGCCCGGCGCTATCGATCATTCTGCCTTCCAGGACCGCTACACCGATCTGAACGTGGGTGCGGTGATCCTGGCAACCGGCTTTGACGAGTTTGATGCCACGCGCAAATACGAGTTGGGCTACAGCCGCTTTAAGGATGTGGTCACCAGCATCGAATTCGAGCGCATCCTGTCCGCTTCCGGGCCGTATGCCGGGCACGTGCAGCGTCCGTCGGACGGCAAAACGCCCAAGCGCGTCGCCTTTTTGCAGTGCGTCGGTTCGCGCGATCAGCAGTGTGGCAATACCTACTGCTCCTCGGTCTGTTGCATGTACGCCATCAAGGAGGCGGTCATCGCCAAGGAGCACGTCCACGGCATCGAGCCGACCATTTTCTACATGGACATGCGCGCCTTTGGCAAGGACTTTGACAAGTATTACGAGCGGGCGCGCGACGAGTACGGCGTGCGCTTTGTCCGGTCGCGGGTCGCCAAGGTGGACCGCGGCCAGGATGGCACGCTGGACGTGGCCTATGTCACCGAGGACGACCAACTCGTACACGAGGAGTTTGACATGGTCGTGCTGTCGGTGGGCCTGGAGCCTTCCAGCGGCACGCGCCAGTTGATCGAGAAGCTGAACCTGCGGGTGGGCGAGGGCGGCTTCTGCTATACCGACGAATTCGCCCCGCTGGCGACTTCGCGCGCGGGCATCTATGCCTGCGGCGCGGCCAGCGGCCCCAAGGACATCCCCGAGACGGTGATGCAGGCCAGCGCGGCCGCCGCCGAGGTGGGGGAACTGCTGTCCAGCCAGCGCAACACGCTGACCAAAGCCAAGGAATACCCGCCCGAGATCGACATTTCCGGCGATCCCCCGCGCATCGGCGTGTTTGTCTGCCATTGCGGTATCAACATCGCCGGAACGGTGGACGTGGAAGCGGTGCAGGAATACGCCCGCACGCTGCCCTATGTGGTGTACGCGGGACGCAACCTGTTCACCTGCTCGCAGGATACGCAGGAATCCATGAAGGATGTGATCCGCGAGCACCAGATCAACCGGGTGATCGTGGCCTCCTGCTCGCCGCGCACGCACGAGCCGCTGTTCCAGGAGACGATCCACGAGGTGGGGCTGAACCCCTACCTGTTTGAACTCGCCAACATCCGCGACCAGTGTTCCTGGGTGCACATGCAACTGCCCGCCGAGGCCACGGAAAAGGCCAAGGACCTGGTACGCATGGCCGTGAACCGGGTAGCGAACAACCGCCCGCTGTATGGCCGTCCCTTGCCCGTGACCCACAGCGCGCTGGTGGTCGGCGGCGGCGTGTCGGGCATGACCTCGGCGTTGAAGATGGCGGGCCAGGGGTACGACGTCTACCTGGTCGAGCGCGACACCCAGTTGGGCGGCAATGCCCGCCACATTCACCAGACCTTGCGCAACAAGCGGGTGCAGACCATCCTGAGCGATATGATTGCCCAGGTGTATGCTGATCCCCGCATCACGGTCTATACCAACGCCGTCCTGAAGCAGGTGGATGGCTTTGTGGGCAACTTTCAAAGCGTGATCGCCCAGGGGCCGAATGGTCATGGCCCGCAAGAGATCACCGTGAAGCATGGCGTAGTCATCGTCGCTACCGGTGCAGAAGAGCGCACCACCACGGCCTACCTGTATGGGCAAGACCCGCGTGTGGTCACCCAGCGCGAGCTGGAGGAGGCGCTGGCCGATGGCAGCTATAACTTGCCCGCCGGTCACCCCGGCACGGTGGTGATGATCCAGTGCGTCGAGTCTCGCACCAAAGAGCACCCGTATTGCAGCCGCGTTTGCTGCTCGCAGGCGCTCAAGAACGCCATCGCGCTCAAAGAGCGCCAGCCGGATACCAACGTGATCGTGCTGTACCGGGATATTCGCAGCTATGGCCTGCGGGAGACGTATTACCAGCAAGCCCGCGACCTGGGCGTGCTGTTCGTGCCCTATAACCTGGAAGCGGACGCGCAGGGGCGCGGCGGCCAGCCCGTCGTGACCAACGCCGATGGCCGCCTGTTGGTGCGGGCCTATGACCCCGTCACCGGCAGCGACCTGGAGATCGAGGCGGATACCCTGGCCCTGAGTGTGGGGATCAAGCCACGCGACCACGCCGAGCAGTTGGCGGCCATGCTGAAGGTGCCCTTGAACGCCGAACAGTTCTTCCTGGAAGCGCATATGAAGCTGCGCCCAGTGGACTTTGCTACCGAGGGGGTCTATGTGGCCGGAATGGCCCACAGCCCAAAGTTTATCGAAGAGTCCATCGTGCAGGCGTCGGCCGCCGTCTCGCGGGCCGCCACCGTGCTGGCCAAGGAGCAACTCATGTCCAGCGGCCAGATCTCGCACGTGGATCAACTGCTCTGTGTGGCCTGTGGCGATTGCGTCAAGGTTTGCCCCTATCAGGCCATCGAGATGGTGAACAAAGAGGTCACGCGGCGCAATTTCAAAGATTGCGCCGAGATCAACCCGGCGCTGTGCAAGGGATGTGGGGCCTGTACGGCGGCCTGCCGCTCGGGGTGCATCACCCTGGACGGGTTCGACGATAGCCAGATTATGGCCCAGATCGCGGCCCTCGTCTCTTACTGACGGGGCGGACGTAGCAGATAGAGGGATGTAGCGAATGGCGGATACAACCAACAAAGAACAGTGGCAGCCCAAGATCCTGGCCTTTTTGTGCAACTGGTGTTCCTATGCCGGGGCCGACCTGGCTGGGACGTCGCGCCTTCAGTACCCTCCCAACGTACGCATTATCCGCTTGCCCTGCTCCGGGCGGGTGAACCCGATTTTCATCGTGGAAGCCCTGCGCCAGGGCGCGGACGGCGTGCTGGTCTCCGGCTGCCATCCGGGGGACTGCCACTATCTGGCGGGGAACTATTACGCGCGGCGGCGTTTCGCCCTGCTCCAGCGTTACCTGGAATACCTGGGCATCGAGCCGGGCCGCGTGCAGTTCTCCTGGGTCTCTGCCTCGGAGGGCGGGCGCTTTGCCGAAGTCGTGACCAAGGTCACCGAGGACGTCCGGGCGTTGGGTCCATCACGCCACCTGAATATTAACGCTGTGGCAACGAAGAAATAGGATGACCAGAGGCGATATGAGCGCACTTCAAACGGTTCGAGACACTGTTGCTGGCTGGCTCCGTTCCGGCGAGATCGAGCTATTCATCGGCTACGAGGCCGGAACCGTCCCCCTGCGGGCCACTCCCACGTTCATCCGCAACCCGGAGGATGTGGACCGGCTGATCTGGGACGCCACTTGCGAGAACAACCTGGCCGCCTTTTTGCCCAAATATCGCGGCAAGAAGGTGGGCATTATGGTCAAGGGGTGCGATTCTCACGCCGTCATCGGGCTGCTCCAGGAAGGGCAGGTGATTCGCGAGAACCTGCGCATCGTGGGTGTGCATTGCCCCGGGGTGGTGGATGTGCGCCGCGTGGCTGCGCAACTGGGCGTGCCTGTAGAGCAGATTGACGACGCCCGTATCGAGGGGGAGCAGGTCATCGTGGGCGAGCAAACCCTCGCCCTGCGCGATGTGTTATTTGAGGGTTGCCAGACCTGCACCTGCCACGCGCCCGCCATCTATGATGTGACGCTGGGCGAGCCGGTGGTTGATGCCGCGGAGGGCGACTCTTTCGCGCATGTGCGCGAGATGGAGGCGCTGAGCGCCGAGGAGCGTTGGGTGCGTTTCGCGCAAGAGTTGGAGCGCTGTAACCTCTGCTTCGCCTGTCGCAACGCCTGTCCGATGTGCTACTGCAACATCTGCTTCGTGGACCGTTCCATGCCGCGCTGGTTCAACCAGACGACGCAGCCGGAGGATAAGCAGTTCTACCAGGTCATGCGCACCTTCCATCTGGCCGGGCGCTGCGTGGGCTGCGGGGCCTGTACTCGCGCCTGCCCCCAGGGCATCAACATCCGGCTCTTCCTGGACAAGCTGCGTGCGGATGTGCAGGAGCTATACGGCTACGAGGCGGGTGAGGATGCCGAGGCCAAGCCACCGCTGACCACCTATCGCGAGGACGACTATAACGACTTTATCCTTTAAGCGGGCCCATCCTTCACGGGCCGCCCGGCACAGGGGGATATTATTGTGGATGCGTTGATGCTATCCAAAAAGGCACTGACTTCCACCCTCTACGATCTGATGGACCTGTATCGTGTCATCGCGCCCTGCCAGCGAGATGGCGAGTTGCGCTTTGATCGGGTCTCCAGCCCTAGAGAGATCGTGCTCGACTATGGCAATACGGCCAAATCGCCCAAAGGCGTGTTCTTTCCGCAGAACGAGGCGATGATCAAGTTCGGGCGGCAGGTGGATCAGTTCAACCAGATCAAGCAGGTCCCGCTGGATAGGACCCCCACCGTGTTGCTGGGGGTGCGCCCCTGCGATGCGCGCAGCTTTTTGCTGCTGGACGCTGTCTTTGCTCAGGGGCGCTACCTGGACCCGTACTATCAGGCGCGACGACAGAATACCCTGATCGTGACGATGGCCTGCGCCAGCCCCCGCCAGACCTGCTTCTGCCACGCTTTCGGAAGCGGTCCGTATGATCGCGAGGGGTCCGATATTTTCCTGCGCGACGCCGGGGATGCCTATCTGGTCGAGGGCGTCTCCCAGAAGGGGCGCGACCTGATCTACCAGGGCTACCTGGGCCGCGCCAGTCAGGCGTATCTGGACAAGGCCGTCGAGATTGAGGCCCAGGCCAACGCCCGGCTGGCGGACATCGAGCCGGTGGCGGGCATCGAGAAGCTGTTGCCCGGCCTGTTCGACAGCCCCATCTGGCAAGAGATATCCGAGAAATGTATTGCCTGTGGCACCTGCACCTACGCGTGCCCCACCTGCCATTGCTTTAACATCGAGGACCGCGTGCTGGCAAACAGCGGCGAGCGGGTGCGTGCCTGGGATTCCTGCATGTACCAGTTCTTCACCCAGCACGCTTCTGGCCATAACCCCCGCCCCGATCAGGCGGCGCGTTGGCGGCAGCGCACCATGCACAAATTCGAGTACCTGCCCCGTAATGTAGGCCTGTTCGGCTGTGTCGGCTGCGGGCGCTGCGTGCAGAGCTGCCCGGTGCGGCTGGACATTCGGGGCGTGCTGCGGCGCGTGCGCGCGGCGGCGGAAGCGGCGGCAACTGCCGGGGCAAATGTTGAGGAGTGAACATGAGCGATACGCACGTCTGCACCTGCAACCCAAGCACTCAGAACCCCTACCTACCCATTAGCATGGTTCTGCAGCGCGTAACCGACGAAGTGGACGACCGCACGATCAAGAGCTTTGATCTGGCCTTTGCCCGCGAAGAGGATGCTCGCTGCTTCAAGTACACCCCCGGCCAGTTCTGCGAGGTGTCGGTGTTCGGCGAGGGCGAGGCTCCCTTTGGCATCGCTTCTTCCCCTACTGAACAGGGGTTTGTGCGGTTCACCGTCAAAAAGGCGGGCGTGGTCACCACCAAGCTGCACAATTGCAAGCCGGGCGACGTGATCGGCCTGCGCGGTCCGTTGGGCAACTCGTTCCCGCTGGACCTGATGCGGGGCAAGGACATCGTGGTCATCGGCGGCGGGTTCGCCTTTACCACGCTGCGCTCCCTGATTATCTACTTGCTAGAGAGCGGGGAACGTGACCGTTTTGGCAAGATCACGGTGATCTATGGCGCGCGCGACCCCGGCCTGCTGATGTACAAGGAAGACCTGGCCGCCTGGGAGCAGCGCGGCGACATCGAGGTCTGCCAGACCATTGACCGCGGCGTGCCAGGGTGGAGCCGCCGGGTGGGCTTTGTGCCCAACGTGACCGAGGAGGTGGCGCCGAACGCCGCCAACGCCGTCGCGGTGATCTGCGGTCCCCCGATTATGATCAAGTTCACCCTGCCCGTGATGACCAAGTTGGGGTTTGGCAAGGAACAGATCTATACTTCCCTGGAAAACCGCATGAAGTGCGGTATCGGCAAATGCGGGCGCTGTAACGTGGGCCACAAGTACGTCTGCCTGGATGGCCCGGTGTTCAGCATGGCCGAATTGGATCAATTGCCTTCCGAGTATTAGGGCGGGATAGTCCCCTCATCCACCCCTATGGGGTACCTTCTCCCCAAGGAGAAGGCGTTTGGCCCGGCATATATGCCGCCCTCTCCCACCGGGAGAGGGAGCGGCCACGTAGTGGCCGAGGGTGAGGGGATGCGCCGAGTGTATCGTAGGCGCGGTTTCCATACCGCGCAGAAGCCGGCAGGGGTGCCGGCGGTCCAGGCGAGGAGTGAGCGTATGTTTATCGAAAAGAGCGTAACCGAGTTTCTGGACGCCCTGGCCTCCAAGGAGCCGGTGCCCGGCGGCGGTAGCGGGGCGGCCCTGGGGGGCGCATCGGCGGCGGCCCTGGTCAGCATGGTGTGCAACCTCACCATCGGCAAAAAGGGCTATGAGGCCGTCGAGCAGCCCATGACCGAGATCCTGCAAAAGAGCGAGGCCATTCGCCTGGAACTGCCCCAATTGTTGGAGGCAGACACCCAGGTATACGGCAAGGTGATGGAAGCCTATCGCCTGCCCCGCAAGTCGCCGGAGGACAAGGCGGCCCGCGAGGCGGCCATGCAGGCGGCGCTAAAAGATGCCGCGCAGGTGCCCCTCACCATCGCCGAGCGTTGCTCCCAGATCGTGGACCTGGCCCTGCCCGCCGCGGAAATGGGCAACCAGTGGGCCGTGAGTGACGCGGGCGTGGGCGCGTTGCTGGCCGAAGCCTGCATGCACGCGGCTATGTTGAATGTGTATATCAACCTGTCCAGTATTCAGGACGAGCAGTTTGCAGCTGATCTGCGCGCCCGCATCCAGGCCATCACCGAGGGCAAGGGTGACACGAAGGCCAAGGTGATGGCGATTGTTCGCGAGAAAATAGGGGCCTAGCCGTATAGGCGGGCTGTTTATTCGCTTGCGCTCCCATGTCCAACACAAGGAGGTGCCATGACAGCACAGATTCTAGACGGCAAGGCCCTCGCTAAGACCATGAGCCAGGAACTGGCCGCACAGGTGGCTGCGTTCGAGCAGGCACAGGGTTGGGCGCCGGGTATTGCCGTTGTTCAGGTAGGGGCGGACCCTGCCTCCTCCTGGTATGTGAAACAGATCAACAAGAGCTTTACATCGGTCGGTATGCGCTTTGCCCTGCACACGCTGGAAGCAGACGCCCAGGCGGACGCGCTGACGGAGCTGATCCAGCAGCTCAATGCGGACCCGCAGACGAACGGGATCATCGTGCAGATGCCCCTTCCCAAGCACCTGCCCCAGTCGTTGGTTACGGACACCCTCGATCCCCGCAAGGATGTGGATGGCATTCACCCCATCAACGCCGGACGCTTGCTCCAACAAAGCGGGGATTTCTACGCGCCCGCCACGCCCGCCGGGGGGATGGAGATTCTCCGGCGATACAATATCGACCTGAAGGGCAAGCACGCCGTGATGGTCGGGCGCAGCAATATCGTAGGCCGCCCGATGTCGCTGCTGATGCTGCACGAACACGCCACGGTCACTATTTGTCATTCCCGCACGCAAGACCTACAATCCGTGACGCGGCAGGGAGACATCCTGGTGGCGGCGATTGGCAAGGCCAAGATGATCACCGCCGAGATGATTCGCCCTGGTGCAGTGGTGATCGACTTTGGTGTGAATGTGGTGGATGGCAAACTTCAGGGGGATGTGGATACCGAGGCGGCGATGGAAGTGGCGGGTTATCTTACGCCCGTCCCTGGCGGCACCGGCCCCATGACCAACGTCATGCTCATCACCAACACGCTGACAGCGGCCAAGCGCCAAGCCAGCTAGGGCCGACGGAGGTTCCCTCATCCGCCCCTACGGGGCACCTTCTCCCCAAGGAGAAGGCATCTGGTTTCGGCATGCATGCCGCTCTCTCCTTGGGGAGAGGGCGAGGGTGAGGGGATTCGGAGAGCGTGCTATGGAAAGCGCGCCTACGAGACAAGTCAGCTATCGCCGGATAGAATGGTGGAATTGCGGAGAAGACGGTCTTCTCCATTATTGCCAAAGGGAGGATTACCATGCTCAGTGACCTGGAAATCGCTCAAGCAGCAACACTCAAGCCGATTCTGGATGTAGCGCAAAGCCTCGGCCTGGAAGCCAGCGATCTCGATCCTTATGGCTGGTACAAGGCCAAAGTCCATCTGGATGTTGAGCAAAAGCTGCAGAACAAACCCAACGCCAAGTACATCGACGTGACGGCCATCACGCCTACCCCGCTGGGTGAGGGCAAGACGACCACCACCGTAGGTCTGAGCCAGGCCCTGGGCGCGGAGCTGGGCAAGCGGGTGTTTACCTGCATCCGCCAGCCGTCCATGGGACCTACGTTCGGCATCAAGGGCGGCGCGGCTGGTGGCGGCTACTCGCAGATCGTCCCGATGGATGATTTTAACCTGCACCTGACCGGCGATATTCACGCCGTCGGCGTGGCCCACAACCTGCTGGCGGCATCCGTGGATGCCCGTATGCTGCACGAATATCGCCTGGGCGACAAATCCCTGGCGAGAATCGGCCTCAAGCGGCTCAATATCGACCCGTTCTCCATCCTGCTAAACCGGGTGGTGGATGTGGAAGATGCTGTCATGCGCCAGATCGTCATTGGCCTGGGCGGCGAGAAGAACGGTTTCCCGCGCCAGTCTGGCTTTGACATCACCGTGGCCAGCGAAGTGATGGCTATTCTGGCCCTCGCCAGCAGCGTAGAGGACATGCGTGCGCGCATGGGCCGCATCAACATCGGCACAGATACCTCTGGCAACCCGATCACCGCCGAAGACCTGGGCGTGGCCGGGGCCATGACCGTCCTGATGAAGGACGCCCTGATGCCCAACTTGATGCAGACGCTCCAGAATACGCCCGCCTTTGTACATGCCGGGCCTTTTGCCAACATCGCTCACGGCAACTCGTCGGTCGTCGCCGACAAGATCGCCGTCAAGCTCGCCGACTATGTTGTCACCGAGTCCGGCTTTGGGGCTGACATCGGCATGGAAAAGTTCTTTGATATCAAGTGCCGCGTCAGTGGCCTGATCCCCAATACGGTGGTCCTGGTTGCTACGGTGCGCGCGCTCAAGATGCACGGTGGCCTGGGCAAGGTCGTGCCCGGCAAGCCACTGCCCGAAGAGCTGACCACCGAGAACCTGGAATACCTGGAAAAGGGCGCGGAGAACCTGAGGGCTAATATCAGCATCGCCCGCAAGTTCGGTATCCCTGTAGTGGTAGCGATCAACCGCTTCACCCCAGATACGGACCGCGAGATCGAGCTGATCCGCAAGATCGCCATCGACGCCGGTGCCGAGGATGCTGTACCCTCCGAGCATTGGGCCAAGGGTGGCGCAGGGGCCGTCGATTTGGCCCAGGCTGTCATCAAGGCTGCCGAGAAACCCAGCGATTTCAAATTCCTCTATTCGCTGGATATCCCGATCAAGGACAAGATCGAGATCATCGCTACCCAGGTTTATGGGGCCGATGGGGTGGATTACTCGCCCGACGCCGAGGAAAAGGTCAAGCTCTATACCCGGTTCGGCTACGACAATCTGCCCATGTGCATGGCCAAGACGCACCTGTCCCTGTCGCACGATCCCGCGCTCAAGGGCGTGCCCAAGGGCTGGCGACTGCCCATCCGCGACATTCGCGCCAGTGTGGGTGCTGGATTCCTGTACCCGCTGTGTGGCGACATGCGCACCATGCCCGCTTTGCCCAGGCGCCCAGCATTCATGGGTATTGACCTGGACGAGAACGGCAAGATCGTGGGATTGTCCTAAGATTGTGCCAGGGGGGCGTTCCTTGGGGAACGCCCCCCGTTAACCGTGGCAGACGTTGTTTCATTATAGGAAAATGGTAGCCCTGCAAGGACGCAGGTAGCCATTATATCGAACGGCTTGTGTGTACACGCGATCGTTTCACGTACGGAACGATTTTCCCGTCCTATGTTCTGACAGGTGCAGTATTAGGTCCAGCTTTTTCGGACACGCGTGGAGACTTGCTCGTGATGCATAGACTGGTTCTCGCCAGAACGTCGCGGAGTGCTTATCGCTCCCTCCCCCCAGTCCATTTGCCGTGGACCGTGCTCGGCTGCGCGTGCCACCAAGACGAGAACCCCCCAGGGATGAGGCCACCCAAACTCTCCAGCAAATCCCTGGCAGCAGTCAATTGGCTATTTCCCATTCATTCGACCAATCGCAGGGGGCCGTCCGGGGGTTCCTGCCTGGTATTATGTCTTGTCGTGGGTAGCGGATACCCGGCTCGTAGAGAACCACAGTCGGGTATGCCTATGGGTACGCATATCCTCTTGGCGAAGGAGCAATAGTTTATGAACCGTGTCACTATACGCCTGCCTCAGATGTACGCCGATCATCATGTCTTGAACGTGCGTCAGGTCATTACCGGATTGCAGGGTGTCCAGGAGACCATCGCCAGCGCGGCTAAACGCCAGGTGACGATCACCTACGATGAGAGCGCCCTCTCGGTTGACCAGATCATCGCGGCCCTGACGGATGCGGGCTATCTGCCTAATCAGGAGGTGCAACTGGCGCCCATCGTCGAGCGCAGCAAGGATGGCTCGGCCTGGTACAATGTTCTTCAGCGCACCACGACGACGGAACGCAAAGACCTGGAGATGTCCGGCGACTTTCGTCGGTACTGAGTGGCTGTCCCTCGAACCGGCGCGCTATGGTGCCATCCGCACGCTAGTAGGGGGTAGGGGCCTGTTGAGTAGACATAATATAGCCTCGTCCGATGCGGAATCGCCCGGCAAAACCCTATTGCGGGCCCATTCTGCCAGTCCGAACCAATCGAATGTCAGCAGTTGAAGGAGATAGAACAAACATGTCGGACAAGAGTGTGGATTGTGCAGCCAACGAAGTGCTTGACTGTTGTGAGGGAGTGATAGAGACCGTTTTCGACCGGGCCGCACAGATCAAGCCCTGTCCCATCGGTGCAGACAGTTCCTGCTGCAAGATGTGCTTCATGGGCCCCTGTCGCCTTGTGGGCAAGACCACCCGCGGGGTGTGCGGCGCCACGCGCGCGACGGTGGCTGCCCGTAACTATGCACGCATGGTGGCAGGTGGCGCGGCTGCCCACTCGGACCACGGGCGCGGCCTGGCCTTTGCCTTGATGGCTGTTGCCAAGGGAGAAACCCAGGGCTTTCGCATCCGCGACGTGCAAAAGCTCCACGTCGTTGCCAAGTACTTGAATATCGAGACGGAAGGGCGCTCGGTGAACGACATCGCCCTGGACGTGGCCACCGAAGCGCTGGACAACTTTGGGCGGCAGACCGGCTTTGTCTCTTATGTCTCGCGCGCCACCCCCAAGCGGCAGCAGCTCTGGAAGGAACAGGGGTTGACTCCGCGCAGCGTGGATCGCGAGATTGTCGAGATCATGCACCGCACCCATATGGGAGTGGATCAGGATGCGGAAAACATCCTCAAGCAGTCCATGCGCGCTGCCCTGGGGGATGGTTGGGCTGGTTCCATGCTCGCTACTGACATCAGCGACATCCTGTTCGGCACGCCCAGCCCCCTGCAAAGCCAGGTTAACCTCGGCGTGCTCAAGGACGACGAGGTCAACATCGTCGTCCACGGCCACGAACCCACCCTTTCAGAGATGATCGTGGCTGCTTCCACGGACCCGGAGTTGCTGGCCTACGCCGAGTCCAAGGGAGCCAAGGGGATCAACCTGGCGGGCATTTGCTGCACCGCCAACGAAGTGCTCATGCGCCACGGCATTCCCCCGGCGGGCAACTTTTTATCACAAGAGCTGGCCATCGCCACGGGAGCCGTAGAGGCCATGATCGTCGACGTCCAGTGCATCATGCAGGCCCTCGCCGAGGTAGCCAAGGCGTATCACACCAAGCTGATCACCACCTCATCCAAGGCCAAGATCGAGGGCGCGACGCACATGGAGTTCGACGAGCACCACGCCTATGACTGCGCCAAGGGGATCGTGCGCGCCGCCATCGACAACTATGCTAACCGGGGGAAAACGCACATCCCGCCCATCCGCGAGGAACTGGTGGCCGGTTTCTCTCACGAGTATATCGGCTATATGCAGGGCGGCCTGTATCGCGGCTCCTTCCGACCCCTGAACGACGCCGTCATCGCCGGGCGCATTCGCGGCCTGGCCGGTGTCGTGGGCTGCAATAACGCCCGCGTGACCCATGATTCGGCCATTACCAAGATCGTGCGCGAGCTGATCGCCAACGACGTGCTGGTGGTGGTGACCGGCTGTGCGGCTACTGGCGCGGCCAAAGAGGGCTATCTGCGGCCCGAGTTCATGTCCAAGGCAGGCCCCGGCCTGCGCGAGGTGTGCGAGGCCATCGGCATCCCGCCAGTGTTGCACGTGGGTTCCTGCGTGGACAACTCGCGCATCCTGACTATCCTCACCCAATGCGCCACCGAGGGCGGCCTGGGCGAGGACATCTCGGACCTGCCCGCCGTGGGCATCTGCCCGGAGTACATGTCGGAAAAAGCCATCTCCATCGGCACCTATTGCGCCGCTTCGGGCGCGCATGTGCTGTTTGGCATCCATAACCCTGTGGCTGGCAGCCCGGAAGTGACCGAGTTGATCAGCAAAGGCTGGGAGGCAACCGTCGGCGGCAGCATGGAGTTTGAGCCGGATGTGGATCGCCTGATCGCCAGGGCGTTCGAGTTGATCGACGCCAAGCGGGAGGCTCTCGGCCTGGCCGCGTATGACCAGAATAAGTTCGGCCAGAGCGGGGACGCGCTCATCGAGAAGGCGTTGCGGGCGACGCAGGACGAGCCCACACTCGGATTGTATTCGGTTTCTGACGTATCCGCAGAGTAGGAGGGGCCTAGAATATGTCTCGCTATATTGCTCAAGCCGCTATCCGCGGAGCTAACATGATTGTCGATGAGGCCGATGCGATGCTCAAGGCGGCCATCCAGGATATGGGCCCCGATACGCCCGTCGCCTTTACCAATACGGCCTATTACCTGCCCGTGACCCTGGGGTTCACCGGCCGCGAGGTCAAGACGCTGGGCGAGCTACAACCGGTGCTCGAATACGCTCGCGGTCTGCTGCATCCCGTCCCCGGAAACAGCGTGTGGTTGCCCTACCTGGGCGAGACGCTGGACTGTGGGTCTGCCACACTGCTGGCGACGGAGGCCATCGAGGCGATCCGCTTTTTGCGCGGCCAACAGCCGGAGCGGATTCCCGGCCTGCAACTGACGGGCACCAGCTTTACCAGCCCGGATGGGAACGGCGATGGAGAGGGTGGCGGCTATGCGAATGGCCCCATCGACGACATCCAGTTGCGCGCCTGGGGCATCCAACTGGTGGACGGCCGCATGCCCGGCTTTGCGGCCATCGTCGGCGCGGCCCGCAGCAACGAGGCCGCTGTATCCATCGTGCGCGAGCTGCAAAAGCGCAACATCCTGGTGTTCCTCTCCGGTAACGTGAATGGGCGCAGCATCATCCACCAGTTGCAGGAAGAGGGCGTGGAGATGGGGTACGATACCTATATCGTCCCCTTTGGCACCGATACCATTTCGGCCATCTATGCCCTGGGCTTTGCCACGCGCTCGGCGCTGACCTTCGGCGGCATGTCCGGCGGGCAAACACGCAACATTCTGCTGTATAACAAGTACCGTGTGTTCGCCTTTGTGCTGGCGCTGGGCGAAGTGGACGACCTGAAATACGCGGCGGCGGCAGGGGCCATCAACTATGGCTTCCCCACCATCGCCGATACGGTGATCCCGCAGATTCTACCAACGGGTATCACCCAGTACGAGCACGTCATCAGCATGCCCTTTGACGATATCGAGGGCGAGAATGACACGGAAAAGGCCCGCCGTCTGGTGCAGCGCGCAGTCGAAGTGCGCGGCGTCAAGATCAAAATCACCGAAGTGCCCATCCCCGTGCCGTATGGCAGCGCGTTCGAGGGGGAGCGGGTCCGCCGCGCCGACATGCGCGTCGAGTTTGGTGGCCGCGATGCCCGCGCGTTCGAGTACCTGCGCATGACCGACTTTGACGCAATCGAGGATGGCAAGATCACCGTGGTCGGCCCGTCATTCGATGATGTACCGATGGCCGGGGCGATGAACCTGGGCGTCGTGGTCGAGGTGGCCGGGCGCAAGATGCAAGAGGATTTCGAGCCGGTCCTGGAGCGCCAGATGCACTATTTCGTCAACGGCGCGTCCGGCATCCAGCACATCGGCCAGCGCGACATCACCTGGATTCGCTTCAGCAAGGGTGCGGTGGACAAGGGCTTCCAATTGAAGCATCTGGGCGACATCCTGTACGCCCGCTTCCATGCCGACTTTGGCTCTATCGTGGACAAGGTCCAGGTGACCGTCTACACCGATCCTGAGCAGTTTGAGAAATGGTTGGGATTGGCCCGCGAGGCATACCAGGCCCGCAATATCCGGCTGGCGGACATGACAGACGAGTCGGTGGACGAGTTCTTTAGCTGCACGCTGTGCCAGAGCTTTGCCCCCAACCACGTCTGCGTCGTCTCGCCGGAACGGCTGGGGCTGTGCGGCGCGTATAACTGGCTGGACTGCAAGGCCAGCCACCAGATCAACCCCACCGGCCCCAACCAGCCCATCGCCAAGGGCATCTGCATTGACCGCGATTATGGGGTCTACCAGGGCGCGAACCAGTTCGTCTATCAGAACTCGCACCAGAGCGTCGAGCGGGTCTCTATGTACTCCATCATGCAGGACCCCATGACCGCTTGCGGTTGCTTTGAGTGTATTGCCATCGTCGTGCCAGAGGCCAACGGCGTCATGGTGGTGTCGCGCGAAGACCCCAGCATGACCCCCGCGGGCATGACCTTCTCCACCCTGGCCGGTGTGGCCGGTGGTGGGCTGCAAACGCCGGGCATGATGGGCGTCGGCAAGTATTACCTGCTCAGCCGCAAGTTCATCTCGGCGGACGGTGGGTTCAAGCGCATCGTCTGGATGTCCAGCAACCTGAAGGAGACGATGGCCGAGGAGCTCAAGGCGGTCTGCGAGCGCGAAGGCGACCCCGACCTGCTGGACAAGATCGCCGACGAGCGCGTGGCAACCACGGTAGACGAGTTGTTGGTCTATCTGGAAGAGCACGGCCATCCCGCGCTGACGATGGACCCGATCTTTTAATAGCATAGGGGCAAAGCTACCTTTGCCCCTTACTCTCGGCTTCACCTTATCATTTTATATAAGCAGATAAAGGATTGCGGGCATCCCCTCATCCGCCCCAGCGGCTCATTGAGCCGAGGGCACCTTCTCCCCCAAGGAGAAGGTGTCTGGTTCCCTCTCCTTGGGGAGAGGGTGCGGCTTTAGCCGTGGGTGAGGGGATCCCATGCCATGAGAAGTATATGGCACCACCGGTCGCTGACAGCCATCTGTCAGCGACCAGGCTCGATATCACGCGTTTGCGTTACGGAGCGACGAAAGGAGAACCTACATGGCCACACCTGTTCCTGTCGCCAAAGAAACCTGGACAGGCAAAATACGCGAGATTACCCTGGGAGCTACCCCGGCGCAGGGCGGCACGCGCGGTTCCACCGTCACCATTGGCGGGGAGAACACCTTGCCCTTCCTGCACTTTGAGGGGCAAATCCCCCACCGGCCCGTCGTCGCGGTGGAGATTCTGGACCAAGCCCCGGATGATTGGTCGCCGGTGCTGTCCGAAGCCTGGGGAGATGTAGTTCAAGACGTCGGTGCCTGGGCCAAAAAGGCCGAGGAACTCGGCGCGGACCTGATCGCCCTCACCCTGGAAAGCGCTCACCCGGAGCGCGGGAACACCAAGGCTGCACAGGCCCGCAAGACGGTGCGCGCTGTCTTGCAGGCGACTTCCCTGCCCCTGATTATCTACGGGCCGGGCCAGGCCGAGAAGGACAACGAGGTGCTGGTGGCCGCCGCGGAAGAAGCCGCTGGCGAGCGCGTCGCCCTGGGCAACTGCGAGGACAAGAATTATCGCACCATTGTGGCCGCCGCGTTGGCCCACAACCAACTGGTCGTGGCCCGCAGCCCCATCGACGTGAACCTGGGCAAGCAGCTCAACATCCTGATTAACGACATGCGCCTGGACCTGGATCGCATCCTGATGGACCCCACCACCGGCGCGCTGGGCTATGGCCTGGAGTACACCTATTCTGTCATGGAGCGCTTGAAGCTGGCCGCCCTGACCGGCGATAGCGTCATCCAGCAGCCGATGATTGTCACCGTGGGCTATGAGGCGTGGCGCAGCAAGGAAAGCCGCACCAGCGAGGGCGTCCCGGCTGCCTGGGGCGATTTTGGTCGCCGGGCGCGCCTGTGGGAGACCATGACGGCTACGGCGCTGCTGGAAGCCGGGGCGAACGTGGTCGTCCTGCGTCACCCCGCCTCGGTAGAGGCCGTCAAGCAGACCATCGACAACTTGATGAGCACCGCATCGTAACGCGGAGAGAAAGGAGTCCATAGCATGGGACTGAGTGGACTGGTTATATACAAACTGCTGCCGAAAACGAACTGCAAAGAATGTGGATTCCCTACCTGCCTGGCCTTTGCCATGAAGCTGGCCGCTCGTCAGGTGGAGCTTTCCGCTTGCCCCTACGTGTCCGATGAAGCCAAGGCCCAACTGGACGCCGCCTCTGCGCCGCCCATTCGTCTGGTCGCCGTTGGCGCAGGAGACCGCAAGGTAGAGGCGGGCAACGAGACGGTGCTCTTCCGCCATGAGAAGACCTTTTACCATCAGCCCGGCATCTTTTACCGGCTGGGGGATGATGCATCGGCGGAAGCCTTTGCCGCCCAGGTGCAGACGATTGCCGATTACCAGATCGAGCGGGTGGGCATGGCCCTGAGCGCCAGCGGCGTAGCCATCGAGAACCGCTCCGGCGACGCCGCGACCTTTGGCGCGCGCGTGGAGCAGGCCGCCAAGGCCGGGCTGGCCGTGATCTTGATGAGCGAGAGTGCCGCTGCCATCGAGGCGGGCCTCAAGGCCGCCCAGGGTGCCGCCCCGCTGATCTATGGCGCCACTGAGGAGAACTGGGAGGCGATGGCAGGTCTGGCCGCCAAGTACAAAGCCCCGCTGGCCGTCAAAGGCAACGGCGACCTGAACAGCCTGGCTGCGCTGACGGAAAAGCTGGATGGCAAGGGCGTGCAGGACCTGGTGATCGACCCCGGCACCCGCGATTGGGCGGGTTCGCTGCAGGCCGTGACCCAGATGCGCCGCCTGGCCATCAAGAAGAACTATCGCCCGCTGGGTTATCCGGTGATCGCTTTCCCCGGCGCGAACGCGAACGACGCCGAGGAGGAGGCGCTGTTGGCCTCTCAGGGCGTTGCCAAGTACGCCGGATTCATCGTGCTGGATCACTTTGATCCCGCCGCGCTGTATGCTCTGTTGACCCTGCGGCAGAACATCTACACCGACCCGCAGAAGCCCATCCAGGTCAGCCCGGGTCTGTACGAGATCGGCAACCCGAAGCCTGAATCGCCGCTGTTGGTTACCACCAACTTCTCGCTGACTTATTTCAGCGTGGCGGGCGAGGTAGAGGGCAGCGGTATCCCGGCCTGGCTGCTGATCGCCGACTCGGAAGGGATGTCGGTGCTCACCGCGTGGGCCGCGGGCAAGTTTGACGCCGAGCGCATCGCCAAGGCGGTCAACACGATGGGCGTGCTGGACAAGGTATCCCATCGCAAGATCATCATCCCCGGCCTGGTCTCTAGCATTTCCGGAGACCTGGAAGAGGAGCTGCCCGGCTGGCAGATTTTGGTTGGCCCGCGCGAAGCGATCAACATCCCGGCTTTCCTGAAGCAGTTCTAGATCACATTTTCGCTGCTTGTAGGCGCGCTTTCCATCGCGCGGCACTCGGAGCATTTGGAGGGGTGTGTCCAGTCATTCTGTAGCCGCGCCTTCCAGGCGCGCAAGCTAGCCCAAAATCGCGCGGCAGGATGCCGCGGCTACAGGTCCATTGGGCGCACCCTATTGCGAGGGATATCGTGACGAACGCCGTTTGTCGAGTGACTGTACTGCCTGACCATCGCGAAGTGACCGTAGAACAGGGCACGCTGCTGCAAGCGGCCATCGCGGCTGCGGGCGTTGCCGTCTCCCTGCCGTGCGGCGGCCAGGGGCGCTGCGGGCGCTGCCTGGTGCGGGTGGAGGATGGCGCGGTGCGCCGCCGTTCGTCGGCCCGGCTGACTCCCGCCCAGGTACAAGAGGGGTACGCGCTGGCCTGTCAGACGACTGTCGAGGGGGACGTGACGGTGTACGTCCCCCCGCAACAAGTGGAGCATGTGCGGCCCGATGCGGCGACGAGTGCCGCCGACAAGGTCGCCCCGCTGGTGGTGGCCTGCGATCATGGGGCCGAGCCGTGGATCAGGAAATATGCGCTGACCATCGAGCCACCCAGCCTGGACGATAACACGAACGACTTGGACCGGCTGAAGCGGGAACTGGCTCGCCAGTATCAGGCGGCCGACTGCGTGACGACCTTGCCGGTGTTGCAAACGCTGGCCGGGAAGCTGCGCGCCGCCAACTGGCAGGTGACTGCCGTGCTGGAGCATGGCACCTGGCAGGACCCGGACGGCACGCCCCGGCTGGTGGATGTGCGCCCAGGAGATACCACGGACCGTACGCTGGCGTTGGCGATCGACATTGGCACGACCACCAACGTGGTCTATCTGGTGGATCTGGCGTCCGGCGAACTGATGGATCAGGCGTCGGCCTATAACGGGCAGATCGCTTGCGGCGAGGATGTCATCTCGCGCATCATCTACGCCCGGCGGCCCGGCGGCCTGGAGCACCTGCAAGCCCTGGTGCTGCAAACGCTCAACGGGTTGATTGACGACCTGCTAGCGCGCCACGGCCTGACGCCGGAAGACCTTTACCTGGCGACGGTGGCCGGTAACACGACGATGATCCACCTGTTCCTGGGGCTGGACCCGCAGCACATCCGCCTGGAGCCGTATATCCCGACGGTGAACCATCCCATGCCGGTGGCCGCCGCTAGCCTGGGGTTGCACATCCACCCGCAAGCGACGGTGGACTGTTTGCCGGGCGTGGGGCCGTATGTGGGCGGCGATATCACGGCGGGAGTGTTGCGCTCGCGCATGGCAGAGGAAGAACCCGTTACGCTGTTCATCGACGTGGGCACGAACGGGGAAATCGTCTTGGGCAATTCCGACTGGCTGATCTCTTGCGCCTGTTCGGCGGGACCCGCCTTTGAGGGCGCGGGGGTGGCTTGCGGCATGCGGGCCACCGAAGGGGCCATCGAAGAGGTGTGGATTGACCGCAGCACCGCGGAGCCGACCTACGAGAGCATTGGCGGTGCCGCCCCGCGCGGCATCTGCGGCTCGGGCATGATCTCGCTGCTGGGGGAGATGTTTGTCACCGGCGTGATTGACAAGAGCGGCCGCCTGAATCGCCACCTGGATACCCCCCGCATCCGCGAAGGGGCGGAGGGGCCAGAGTACGTCATCGCCTGGGCGTCCGAGGCTCAGAATGGCGGCGACATTGTGATCACCGAGCCGGACATCCAGAACTTATTGCGGGCCAAGGCTGCTATCTATGCCGGGTTCTCTGTGCTGGCCCATAGCGTAGGCCTGGAGATGACCGACATCGAGCGATTTATCATCGGCGGGGCGTTCGGCAAGTACATCGACATCGAAAAAGCTGTCGAGATCGGTCTGCTGCCAGACATGGAGTGGGAGCGCTTTACTTACCTGGGCAATACGTCGGTGCAGGGGGCGACTATCGCTCTGCTCTGCCGCAACCATCGCGCCCACGTGGCCGAAATCGCCAACATGATGACCTATCTGGAACTCAGCGCAGACAACAGTTTTATGAACGAGTTCACTTCGGCTCTGTTCCTGCCACATACCGATCTGGATAGCTTTCCCTCGGTCCGGCGGGAGCTGGGATTGAATGGACGTAGATAAACTAGAAAGCATAGCATGACTACAACAGTTGCCGTTGTCGGCAAGGGAGGCACGGGCAAAACTACCGTCGCCACCCTGACGATCAAATATCTGCTGGAAACGGGCCGCGCGCCGATCCTGGCGATCGACGGCGACCCCAGTTCGAATCTCAACCTGGCCCTGGGCATGGAGTTGCGCGATACCATCGGCCAGATCAGGGAGGACACCAAGAAACAGGTGTCCACTGGCACTTTTCAAGAGGGCATGTCCAAGCCCGACTGGTTCGAGTACAAGGTGAACGAGTGCCTGGTCGAGGGCGAGGGGGTGGACCTGCTGGCGATGGGCCGCCCAGAGGGGCCGACCTGCTATTGCGCGGCGAATAACATGCTGCGCAATTGCATCGACACGCTGGGCAACGACTATGATTGGGTGGTGATCGATAACGAGGCGGGGATGGAGCACATTAGCCGCCAGACCACCCGCGACGTAGATGTGCTACTCATCGTCACCGACCCCACCTACCGCGGGCTGACCGCCGCGCAGCATATCGTCCGGCTGGTGGGCGAGTTGGGCACGCGCATCGGGCGGAGTTATGTGATCATCAACAATGTGACGGGCGAGCTGCCCGAGGCGTTCTGCCAGCAGGTAGAGGCGCTGGGCGTGCCGTTGCTGGGCACGCTGCCCCGTGACCCGGCCATCAGCGCGTTCGACCTGCAAGGGCGGCCTTTGATCGATCTGGACGAGCATTCGCAGGTGTATCCAGCCCTGCAGGCGATGTTGCGCCAGGTGCTCGGCTGAATCGTTGGGGCGATTAAAATCGCGGCAATCCCTGCGAAGCCTGCCTGCGCAGGCTGAGTGAGCCATTACCGGTCTATTTGCTTACACCTCACAAGGAGGCGAATCATGTTCATCGTCGGAGAGAACATCCATATTATCTCCCCACGGGTCAAAAAGGCGATTCAGGAGCGCGACGCCGCGACCATTCAAGAGCTGGCCAAGGCGCAGATAGCCAAGGGCGCGGACGTGCTGGACCTGAACATCGGCCCCCAGAAAAAGAGCGGGCCGGAGGTGATGACCTGGATGGTCAACACTGTGCAGGAAGTGGTGGATATCGGCCTGTCCTTCGATACGACCAACCTGGCCGCCATCGAGACCGGCTTGAAACTGGCGAAACGGCAGGCCATGATCAACTCGACCTCGGCCGAGCCGGAGCGCCTGGAGAAGGTGCCCCCCGTGGCCGCCGAGTATAACGCCAAGCTGATCGCCCTGATGATGGGCAAGAGCGGCATCCCCATGTCGGCAGAGGAGCGGGTTTCCATCGCGTTGGACCAGCTCGTCCCGCGCGCGATGGAGGTCGGCCTGCCGATGGAGAACCTGTACCTGGACCCGCTGGTGCTGACGGTGGCTGGTTGCCAGGAATATTGCCCCCACGCCATCGAGGCAGTGCGATACGTCAAGCAGGGGTTGGACCCCGCCCCCATCACCATTTGCGGGCTGAGCAATGTTTCCAACAACGTGCCCACCGAGAACCGTAGCCTGCTCAACCGGGTGTACCTGGTGATGCTGATGGCCGCGGGCCTGGATTCCGCCATTGCCGACCCGCTCGATGAAAAGCTGATGGAGACCATCCGCATCGTCGAGCAACGCGACGACAGCACCGGCGCGGGCGCGCTGCTGCTGACCCTGTACGACGCCACGGCGGCGATGGAAGAGTTGGAGCCTTCTCAGGTGGACATGAGCGACCCGGAACAGGCGGACATCTGGAAGACGGTGCAGGTGTTGCTGAACAAGACCATCTTCAGCGAGGCGTACCTGCGCATGTAGGGGATCAAACCCACGCGTTGCGAATGAGCAGGGGGCCGCACGGCCCCCTGTGTTTTTTTGTGCGTGATTAGAAGTGGTGCGACGTGGTGAGCACGCGCCCCCGATGTTCAGGCTCTGAGCTCAACCGCCCCTGGCCATTTTATCGGTGGATTCGGCGGTGCGGCGGCAAATCTGGGCGCACTGCTGCATCATCTTGTCCTCCGGGAAGGCTTCGCAACTCTCCGCGCATTGGGTACAGGCCTGCGTACAGACGGCGCAGGTCTGCCGGTGCAAGGGGGACTGGCGCAGCATAAAGTGGGCGCTGGTCGCGCATATTTCGGCGCAATCCTGTATCGTGCGAATATGCCCTGCCTCCGCGTGACGACCGCCCCTTTGCAGGCAGTGCGTGATCGTCTCCGTGCAGATCGAGTGGCACTCCTGACAGTCATTGATACACTCACGCAGCTCGGCGCTGATCGACGACGTCATTTCACGAACACCCATTCGCTCCATTCTTCGCTCTCCTTTCGCTAAACACTCATTAACCCGACTTTATGGCGTTGCGCAGGGGATGGATGGAACAAGACAGGGGCCAGTGTGGGTGTGCCGACTGGCGCGATGGAGGAAAAGGCGACAGAACGACTATGCGGAATCAACACAAGGGGTAGACCGAGGAAATCACGTGCTACAGGACGAACCGCTCTGGCTTCACGTTGACGCCTTTATTGTATGATCAGCGGATGTGTGGTCAAGCGGCGGAGCAAATGCAGGGATTTTCGGGGGCGCTGCCAACACTGGTGCGTGGCGGCGCGGCTGGGGGAAAGCGGCGCCGCGCACTGGCCTGGTTGCGTTACACCCTGCTCTCCTCTGCGCTACAAATCCTTGACCTTGCGAATGAGAAACTGCTCGATGTATTCACGATAATTGGGGTGCGATTTCGGCGGCTCCCATCGCAAATAGTTACTCAATCGGATGAAGGCAGTATATCGATTGTAGCCCGCCCGCAGGGTGACTTCTGCCGCACGTCGCGTACAGAACAGGAACACATACCCGCGCACCCCGAAGAAATCTGCCCCATCCCAGCTTGATTCGTCTACCACGATGCCGTGTGGCAAAGGCGTCAGATCCAGAGGGAAAGCGTACCAGACTCGGTGGCAGCCTGGACAGGGCTCCTCCTCCTTGGGCGGCGGCTCCAACAAACGGACCTTGCTCGTAGTCAGGACTCGGTAGTAGGTGGGAATGTTCTCCGGCAAAGGCTTGCGAGGCCGCTCATGCCAGCCCACGATGCGCACCGGCTTGACTTGGAAGCCGGTCAGGCCGCTGCGTTGCCATAGCTCGATTACGTCCTGGCGAAAGATGGGTATACCTCCCGAATTCCACAGGGATTCGGTGAACCCCTGTCGCCCCACATGATTCAGGGCAATCTGGATTTCGGACGGCTCTCCCTCCTCGGTCGGTACGCGGCATAGGCCGCAGTCGTCCAGGTTAAAGTTGATCCATTGGCCCCCGGCATAGAACCGCGTGTCGGCAGCCCAGTTTGTATCCAACATATAGAGAGTCTCGGACATGTTTCTCCCCTTTCGGGTCTACCGTTACCGCCGCTCCCTCGCTATCCCCATTATAGCCACAATCGCTCACAAAACACGCACAACAATGGCATGCCCACCAGATGAGCGCGCCAACCATGCCAAGAACGCCAGAGGCCCCGTTGCCCCTGGCGTTGCGTTCCTTCGGTTGTGGCCCGGCGTCAGCCGAGGAAACTCCTCACCGCCGCCGCTACCTCCTCGATCTGTTCCCGCGTCATCTCCGGGTAGAGCGGCAGCGATAGCTCGCTGTCGGCGCACGCCTCAGAGATGGGGAAACGCCCCTTGGGGATGCCCAGTGCGGCGTAGGCCGGTTGCAGGTGCACGGGCAGCGGGTAGTGGATGCTGGCCCCGATCCCCTGGCCCCGCAGATAATCCAGCAGATCATCTCGCCGGGGCACGCGCAGCGCGTACACGTGATAGATGCCGCGACACCCCTCCGCCTCTTGCGGCACGATCACCCCCGCGCCGTCCAGCAGGGCGTTATACGCCTGGGCATGGGCGCGGCGGGCGTCGTTCCAGTCGTCCAGGTGGCCCAGCTTGGCCCCCAGGATGGCCGCCTGCAAGCCGTCCAGCCGGTAGGTATAGCCGATGGCCCCGTGGCTGTACTTGCTGATGCGCCCGTGGTCGCGCAGGTTGCGCACCCGCTCGGCGATCTCGGCGTCGTTGGTGGTCAACATGCCGCCGTCCCCGGCAGCGCCCAGGTTCTTGGCGGGGTAAAAGCTAAAGCAGCCCGCGTCGCCCAGGCTGCCCGCCCGCCGTCCGCGATAGCGCGCCCCCACCGCCTGGCAGGCATCCTCGATCACCCGCAGGCCGTGGCGCTGGGCGATCTCCATGATCGGGTCCATATCGGCGGGCTGGCCGTACAGGTCCACCGGCAGGATGGCCTTGGTGCGGGGGGTAATGGCCGCCTCGATACGGGCGGGGTCCAGGTTATAGCTGCGCTCGTCAATGTCCACGAACACCGGCGTGCCCCCCACGTGGGAGATGGCCGCCGTGGTGGCGATGAATGTATAGGGGGTGGTGATGACCTCGTCGCCCGGCCCCACGCCACAGGCGAGCAAGGCCAGTTGCAGGGCATCGGTGCCAGAGCTGACCCCCACCGCGTAGGTCGTGCCGCAATAGGCGGCGAACGCCCGCTCGAACGCCTCGACCTCTTCGCCCAGGATAAAGCTTGCATTCTCTAACACACGCGCTACTGCCGCGTCAATATCCCCCTTGATGGAGCGATATTGCGCCTTGAGATCTACCAAAGGGATGGACATGAGAGCCAGGCTCCTTTCCGATTTGTCCCCCGCCGGATAGCTAGAGTTCCCCTCACCCCGGCCCTCTCCCAGAGGGAGAGGGGGTCTGGTTCCCTCGCCCACCGGGAGAGGGTGCCCCGGAGGGGCGGGTGAGGGGGATCAGTTGGCAATCCGACGGGTGGTACGGTACAATATGTATATACCTGTTTGATGAACACTAGATGAGAACACGGCCTCCGGTGTATAACAATTCTTTCATCGGCCCATCAGGGCCGCAGGCCCGCCGAAGCCGCGCTTCCTGAAAGGTCTCGCGTGGAGTTGATTGCTCAGGTCAGGCGTACGGTGGACGAACACCGCCTGCTGCTCGCCCAGGACACGGTCGTGCTGGGCGTCTCGGGCGGCCCCGATTCCCTCTGCCTGCTGCACGTTCTGCGCCAGCTTGCCCCCGCATATGCCGCCCGCCTGCACGTCGCCCACCTGAACCACGGCCTGCGCGGCGAGGCCAGCGACCAGGACGCCGCTTATGTGGCCTCCCTGGCGCAAGCCTGGGGCCTGCCCTATACCATCGAGCGGGCCGACGTGGCGGCCCAGGCTGAGCAGCGGCACCTGTCCATCGAGGAGGCCGCCCGGCAGGCGCGGTATCGCTTTCTGGCTGCCGTGGCCCGCCAGGTCGGGGGGCGTTCGGTGGCCGTGGCCCACCACGCCGACGACCAGGTCGAGACGGTGCTGATGCACTTTATCCGGGGGTCTGGCCTGGGCGGGTTGCGGGGTATGCGCCCCCTGTCCCGTGTGGATGAGCTGCGGCTGGGCGACGAACCCCAGCCGACGACCAGCGCCGCCGATATTCGCCTGCTGCGTCCCTTGTTGGAGGTCACCCGCCGGGAGATCGAGGAGTATTGCGCTGTCCACGACCTGCGCCCGCGCTTTGACCTGTCCAACCTGGATCAGACCTATTTCCGCAACCGCGTGCGCCACGAGCTCATCCCGCTGTTAGAGACGTACAACCCTAATTTTCGATACGCTGTGCGGCGTATGGCGCAGGTGGTGGCCGCCGATTTCGAGCTATTGCGGCAGCAGGTGGCCGACGCCTGGCCCACCGTCGTTCGCTCGGAAACGGAGGAGGCCATTATCTACGATCTGGCCGCGTTCCGCCAGTTGCCGCTGGGGTTGCAGCGTTCCCTGTTGCGCGAGGGCATCCACCGGCTGCGCTTTTCCCTGCGCAACATCGACTGGCAGCACGTGGAGGATGCGCTGCGCGTCGTCCAGTCGGCGCGGGTGGGCGCGCAAGCCGTGCTGCCGCGCGGGCTGGTGCTGACGCTGGGCTACGACGCGGCCACCCTGGCGGCAGAGGGGTACGAGCCACCGCTGGCGGAGGAGCGCCCCCGGCTGGTCGAGGGCGCGCTGTCCGTGCCCCTGCCCGGCACGCTCCCGCTCCCCGACACGGCCTGGCAGTTGACCACCCGCGTGGTCGAGCGGGACGAGTTGGCCGAATGCTGGCGCGTGAACCCCGACCCCTACACCGCCTACCTGGATTTGGCGTCCATCCAGGCCCCGCTGATCCTGCGCACGCGGGAGGAGGGGGACTGGTTCCAACCGTTGGGGCTGCAACGCAGGCAGCTCCTGAGCGATTTTATGATCAATGGGAAGGTTCCCCGGCGCGAGCGCGACACGCTGCCCCTGCTGGTGGCGGGCGGCGACATCGTCTGGGTGGTGGGCTGGCGCATCGACTCGCGCTATGCCATCACCCCGCAGACGCGCCGGGTACTGGTTGCCCAAATGGAGAGATACGTGTGATGAGCGAATCCTTATCTGCCGTACGGTTAAAGCGTGGCCGGATTAAGTCGGTGCTGAACCGGCACCCCTGGATTTTCAGCGGGTCCATCAGCAGCGTGCACGGCAGCCACGCGCCGGGCGCTGTGGTGAATGTGCACGACCAGGAAGGGAAATTCCTGGCGCGTGGCTATTACAACCCCCATTCGCAGATCACGGTGCGCATCCTCACCTGGGAGGAGGACGAGCCGATCAATCGTGACTTTTGGCGGCGCCGCCTGCAAGCGAGCCTCGCCCGGCGCGCCCCCCTGCTGGCAAGCACCGAGACCACGGCCTACCGGCTGGCCTTTGCCGAATCGGATGGGTTACCCGGTCTGATTGTGGACCGCTACGGGGAATGGGTCGTGCTGCAATCGCTGACCTACGGCATCGAGCCGTGGAAAACGACCCTGGCCGACCTGCTGGTGGAGCTGTTGCACGTGCGGGGCGTCTATGAGCGCAGCGACGTGGATGTGCGCAGCCAGGAGCGGCTGGAGCCGGTCACCGGCCTGTTGGCGGGCGAAACTCCTACCGAGAAGGTGATCGCCTCGGAGAACGGCCTGCAATTTCAGGTGGACCTTGCGGGCGGGCACAAGACCGGCTTTTACCTGGATCAGCGCGACAACCGCCGCCGGATCGCGCCCTATTGCGCTGATCGGCGGGTGCTGAACGTCTTCTCCTATACGGGCGCGTTTGCCGTATACGCCGCCCGCGTGGGGGCCGCCGCCGTCACCAACCTGGACAGCTCTTACGACGCGCTGGTGATCGGGGAGGAGAACCTGCGGCTGAACGGGTTGGAGCGCGAGGTGGATGAGCACATCCAGGGGGACGCCTTTCAGGTGTTGCGCGGCCTGCGCGACGAGGGGCGCCGCTTTGACCTGGTAATCCTCGACCCGCCCAAGTTCGCGTACAACAAATCCCAGGTAATCGCCGCCACGCGGGGCTACAAGGACATCAACATGCTGGGGATGCAGCTTCTGGAGCCGGGGGGCATCCTGTGCACCTTTTCCTGCTCGGGGCTGATCAGCGAGGACCTGTTTCAGAAGGTGCTGTTTGGGGCCAGCGTGGACGTGGGCCGCGACGTGCGCATTCTGGAGCGGCTGGCGCAGGGCACGGACCATCCGGTGCTGCTCACCTTCCCCGAAGCGGCCTACTTGAAGGGGTTCATCTGCCAGGTGGAGTGAGCGGGGCGAACCTATAGCCGTGCCATCCTGGACCGCCGCCATCCTTGGCGGCATCTGGGGAAGCCGGCAAGGGTGCCGGCGCTCCGTGGCCGCGCGTTCCGTGGAGTGGTCATTCTTTGACGCTCTTTCCCCTATGCGGTAAAATCGTTCCATGAGCGCTACACGCCTAGAGAAAGGGAGTATCACACCGTTGCACGACGACATCGCCAAGGTCTTGATCTCGGAGGAAGAGCTACAACAGCGCGTCTGCGAACTGGCCGCGCAGTTGTCGGCGGATTACGCCAACCTGAACCCGCTGCTGATCTGCGTCCTCAAGGGCGGCTATGTGTTTCTCGCGGACTTGACCCGCTGCCTCACCATCCGGCACGGCATCGACTTTATGGCCGTGTCTAGCTATGGCAATAACACCAGTTCCTCCGGCGTCGTGCGCATCCTCAAGGACCTGGACAAGGACATCTCTGGGCGGCATGTGCTGATCGTCGAGGACATCATCGACACCGGGCGCACCATCACCTACCTGCTGGAGAATCTGCGCGTGCGCCAGCCCGCCAGCCTGCGCATCTGCACCCTGTTGAGCAAGCCCGACCGCCGCGAAGTAGAGCTCGACGTGGATTACATCGGGTTCGAAATCCCCAACGAGTTTGTCATCGGCTACGGCCTGGATTACGCCGAGAACTATCGTAACCTGCGCTATATCGGCGTGCTCAAGCCAGAAATATACAGTCATTAGGGCATGTCTGGAAGCATGGTCAGTGCGTGGTCTATCCGACGACACGCACTTGATCTACGATCTCGGCCTGCTTGCACAAAACTTGCGTTGCGATGAGAAGGGGAGCGCTTGAGCGATCATCTCATATCCGAGCTGCGATCCGCCATCGGCACGGCCATTCGCCACGTCACCGGGACACGGGCGGAGGTGGCCGAGATCGAGGACTGGGGCTGCGGTGCGTTGAATGCCTGTTTCAAGGTTACGACCACCACGGGCGACCGCTTCTTCCTCAAGATGGAGAACGAGGGCATCATCCCGACCACACGGCGCGGGCAAGCCGCGCGCGAAGTAGAGGGTCTACGATTGATGCGCGCGGCGGGGATCAATGTTCCTGCCACGCTCCACGCCGAGACCACCGGGCAAGAGCTTAAGCGCCCCTATGTGATCCTGGAGTTCATCGACGCTGATCTTTTGTGGGTGATCAAGGACACGCTCACGCCGGAAGACAATGCCCGGCTGCGTGACGAGATCACGGTAGTGATGACCAGGATGAACGCCATTACAAACCCCCTGTTTGGTGACCTCTATGTCGGTGGGGTCATCGGCCAGCACGCAACCTGGGGCCAGGCGTCGATGGCGATGGCCGATTTGCTGCTCGACGACTGCGGCGGGTTGGGGCTGTTTACGCCGGAGGAAGAACGGCTGGTGCGCGAGGCGTTGACGGTAGCTGCCAGTCAATGTAGTGTGGGTACTGCCGCGAGTCTGTGCCACGGCGACCTGGGCAAGCATAACGTCCTGGCTGATCGGATGGATGGCCTCGTACACGTCGGCACGATCATTGACCTGGGCAACGCCATGTGGCTGCCGAGTTATATGAACGAGGATGGCATGCGCCGCTTTGGCGGCTGGGATCTGGAGCCGGTGGATGTTTGCGCGCGCGACGGCCTCAGTCAGCGCGAGTATGCGGCAGATTCCCTCGTCCTCTCGCTCGAAGGGGTAGCTTTCTGGGGGATGCTCAGCCGTCATTGGAACAAGGACCCCCGCGAGCACATCGACCGCTTTCTGAATGAATGCCGGGCGTTGCTGTGAGACTGATCGTCTAGCCTCCCGGGCATCTCGCGATCCGCTCGTCGCGTGTCTGGTTGCCAGGCTTTCCTGCGCACGACAAGGTGACGCGGTGTTGGGTCGCATAAAAGCCGGTCTCAGAGCGGCATAGGCCTGAGACCGGCTTTTCGTGTGCTTTAATTCAGCCAATGGTGCGCTATCTACCGCTTCGCCAACGCCTCGCGGATGCGCTCCAGTGCGATGCGGATGTTCGGCACCGAGTTGGCGTAGGACAGCCGCAGATACCCTTCGCCATACTGTCCAAAGGCCGCGCCGGACAGGGCGGCTACTCCCGCCTCGTAGAGCAGATAATCCGCGCATTCGCGGCTGCTCATGCCCGTGCCGGTGATGTTGGGGAAGACGTAGAACGCGCCCTTGGGCTTGACGCAACGGATGCCGGGGATGGCGTTCAGCCCGTCCACGATGATGTCGCGCCGCTCGCGGAACGCCTCGACCATCGTCCGCACGCTGTCTTGCGGCCCGTTCAGCGCCGCAATGCCGCCGTACTGGTTGGAGGCCGACGTGCACGAGTTCGAGTTGATCATCAGCCGGGTGATGTGCTCGGCCAGGTCCTTGGGCATGACCCCGTATCCCAACCGCCAGCCGGTCATGGCGTAGGTCTTGGAGAAGCCGTGCAGGATGATGGTGCGCTCGGAGGTGGACATGCCGGGATAGGTGGCGATGCTGGCAAACTCGCCCTCATACATAATGTGCTCGTACACCTCGTCCGAGAGCACGGGGATGTCTCGCTCGACGCACATCTCGGCGATGGCCTGCAGATCATCAGGTTCCAGGAAGCCGCCCGTGGGGTTCTGGGGCGAGTTCAGGATAATCAGCCGGGTGCGGTCGGTGATCAGGCTGCGCAGTTCATTCACATCAAACCGGAAATCCTTTTCCTCGCGCAGGGGAATGGGCACCGGCTTGGCGCCCACAAAGTTGATCATCGACTCATAGATGGGAAAGCCGGGGTTGGGGTAGATTACCTCGGTGCCCGGCTCGGCCAGGGCCAGGATCACGTAGAACATGATTGGCTTGGCGCCCGGCGTAATCACCACCTGATCGGTGGAGATCTCTTGCCCGCGCGCAGGCCCCAAATGCTGCACAATCGTCTTGCGCAGGTCGAGGACACCTGCTGCCGGGGTATAGTGGGTGGCTCCGTTGCGCAGGGCCTCGCAGGCCGCGTCGACGATGTGGGGCGGCGTGTCAAAATCCGGTTCGCCGATCTCCAGGTGGACCACCTCTTTGCCTTGGGCTTCCAGGGCTTTGGCCTTGACCAATACCTCGAACGCCGATTCGGTGCCGAGTCGGCCCATCCGCTCCGCCAGTTTGATCATCTGTTGCCTCCGTCTATGCTGCAAGCTCGGTATAGGATGCCAAAAGCTGCTGTGCTGCTGCTTCCCAGGTAAAATGTTGTATTTGATCGAACCCGCGATGACGCAACGCGTTGCGGAGCGCCGTTTCGTCCAGCGCCCGCCAGAGCGCGTCGGCCAGCGCCTCCTCGTCCGTCGGCGATACCATCAACGCCGCGTCTCCCGCTACCTCCGGCAGGGAGGAGGCCGTGGTCGTGACTACCGGTGTGCCGCAGGCCATCGCCTCCAGGATGGGGATGCCAAACCCCTCGTACAGCGAGGGAAAGGCGAACACGTCCGCCGCGGTATACAGCGCGGGCAGATCGTCATCTTGCACAAAGCCGATCAACCGCACCTGCTCTTGCAGGCCCAGGCTCTCGATGCAGGTGTCGATTTCCTCGTATAGCCACCCCCGCCCGCCGCCGATCACCAACTGGTGGGGCAGACTGCGCTCGCGTCGCAGGCGGTCATACGCCCGAATCAGGCGCACGAAATTCTTGCGCGGCTGTAACGTGCCCAGCCCCAGGATATACGGGCGCTGGATGCCATACCGCTGCAGGGTCGTACCGATGACGGCCTCATCCTCCACCGGCGCGAACCGCTTTTCGACCCCGGCATATACTACGCGCACTCGCTCCCCCGGCACGCCGAGCAGTTCCATCAGGTCTTGTCGCGTGCTTTCGGAATCGGCCAACAGCAAATCGGCGCGGGCTACCGAACGGGGCACGGAACGCATCAGGTATTCCAGCAGCGGCGGCGAGGAACACTCGGGATAGCGCATAAAAGATAGGTCATGGATGGTCAGCACGGTCCGCGCGGCTGCCACTGGCGGCAACACGAAATCGGGTGAATGAAAGATGTCCACCCGGCCAGTGAACAGCTCGATGGGAACGGGCAGGCGCAACCGTTGCCACAGGATTGCTAGGTGCCTATCGGTGAGGGGCAGCGTCCGCCGGGAAAAGTTGCTCGGCCAGCTCTCCGCCGCGTCGCGCCCGGCGCTGAACAACACATAGCGGTTGGCGCGGTCCAGCGCGGCCAGTGCGCCGATCAACCCCCGCGTATAGCGCCCAATCCCGGCCCCTTGCTGTACTGCCGCCGTGTAGTCGATGCCGATGCGTGTCACCTGATCTCCCGATAGGTCCAGATGCGATTGATCCCAAAGTTCCAGAACAACACCACGCCAATAGCGATGGCCTTGGAGAGATTATAGCCCCAGGCTCCCCAGCCATCAAAGACCCAACGGTCTAGCGACAGGAAAATGAACTGATTGATGGCATAACCCACGATGTTCACAACAAGAAATTGGAATAATTGCTTGAACAGGGGTTGCGCGCGCGATTCGGGGAAGGTCCACAGGCGGTTCCAGGTAAAGTTGCTCAACACAGCCGCCGTAAACGAAAAAGTGTTCGCCAGCCATTTCTCCATGCCAAATGCCTGGATACACAGGTTCAGTATCCCGAAATCGACCACAGCACCGATAGTGCCTACGATCCCGAACTTGATAAAGCGCACCGCCTCGGTGCGGTTCATCTTGGTCAAGCTTTTCACATTACTTACAACCCGTAACATCTCTACTCCCGTGCGACAATGCTCTACGATGATCTGCGCCAGTCCGTTCTGACGCGGATATGCGCTGTGATGATTCTGCTATGTCCTTTGCCGTTGCTGGCCTTCGGAGCGCGCGGCATGTATGCCGCAGCCACACGCCCAGCACTCAAGTGCCGGGCTACTGGTAAACAAGTGCGCTCAAGCGCACTACGGAATAGTTAACCCGTTTGAACGGGTTTCTCCCCCCAACCCGCAGGTTGGGGCACCCAGCCTGGGACCTTCAGTCCCAGGTGTCGCCAGGCCGAGCAGGATAGCCACGACCAGGTACATCTCGTGCACGTACAGATTATCTACCACGCTATGCGCCGCCAGATGCCCCAGCATCCCCAACGCGGCCAAGGCCATATATCGCCCCCATCCTCGATTGCGTCGCGCCTGACGCCACACGACAACCCCCGCCGTTCCCAGGAAGGCCAGGTATCCCGCCAACCCGACCAGACCTCCTTCTGCCAGCATGTTCAGGTAATAGTTATGGGCATGGCCCAGCGGGTTCTGCCAGCGCGGCAGCGCCACTGTCGGATAGGCCACGCTGTATTGTCCCGCGCCTGCCCCCAGCCAGGGATTCGCGTCGAACATTTGCCAGGCGGCGTTCCAGTGGGCCAGCCGCTCGATGACCGCAAAGTTTTCGTCGGTGATCTCGACGGCGGTTAGCTCCGTGCCGCCAGTATAACGCACGGTCTCGGCCAGCCGATCCATCAGGTCCGGCGGTATGCGCTCTAACAGCATCGGCGCCAGCAACAGCCCGACCAGCGCCAGTGGCAGCAATGCCAGCCAGACCCGCCGCCCCAGGGCCAGTGTCACGCACGCCAGACCCGCCGCCAGCCCCAGTAGCGCGCCCCGCGACCAGCTCATGATCAGCGCCGCGCCCATAATCCCCGCCGCGACGACCGCCAGCCCCCACAGGAGCAGCGGTCCCACCGAGGCCCAGCCCTCTCGCCTGCGCCAGGCGCGTATCGCCTCCGGCCAATAGCCCAGGGCCAGCACGTAGGCTAGCGGCAGCAGCAGCCCCATATACCCGCCGAACGGATTGGGCTGCAAGAAATGCCCGTAGGCCCGCATGTAGCGCCCATTCAAGATGAACCCTTCCGGCCCTACCTGAAAGAGGAACTGGTAAATCCCCTGCAACCCCTCCAGCGCGCCCGCCAGCAGCAGGCTGGCCGCGACCACTTTGGTCTCGCCAGGAGTCAAGGCGCTCGCGACGAACAGGTACACCAGCAGGAACTCGACCCACTTGGCCAGCTCTTTGAAAGCCAGCGTCATGCCGGTGGCGGGCCAGAGGGCGATCACCAGTGCTACCAGATAGCAGAGGATGCCCAGGGTGAGTCGTGAGCGGGTGAACTGTATCCGGCGGGTTAACTGCACCCGCCGCGTGGCGGCCATACGCAGGAACCAGACGGAAACCAGCGCCAGCACCAACAACTCGCTGGCCCCTACGGTCAGCCCGCCCAGATGCAGTTCGCGCAACGAACCAAAGGGGACAGCAAAGGCCAGCGCATACAGGGCCACGGCGGGCCGCATTAGCAACAGCCACAGGCTCATGCCCCCCAACAGGGCGGCCACACACCAGGTCAACGGGGCGCGAGCGATGAATAGCCCCAGCGCCAGCACGCCCAGGGGAATTAGCAGGAGTGGGAGGGAGCGCGCGAGCCACCCCCTGCCCGTTGGGTGCTCGACGCCCGACCAGCGGGAGCGGGTGACGAGGGATTCCGTCGTCATGCACTCAAACCCTGACCCGGAAGGATTCGATGGTCTTGGCGAGACCTTCCTCCAGGGTTACGTGGGGTTCCCAGCCCAGCACAGCGCGCGCCTTGGTGATGTCGGGCTGGCGCGTCTGCGGATCGTCCTTGGTGCGCTCGTCTTTTGGGGTGATGAACGAAATGCCCGCGTCGCTGCCTGATAAGCGTAACACCGCCTGGGCGAACTCGAGAATGGTCATCTCGGAGGGGTTTCCCAGGTTTACTGGCATCACCTCATCGGACAGCAGCAAGCGATACAGGCCATCCACCAGGTCGCTGACGTAGCAAAAGCTGCGCGTGCGCGAGCCGTCGTCGTACACCGTTAGCGGCTCGCCGGAAAGGGCCTGGCGCACGAAATTGGGCACTACCCGCCCATCGTCGAGTCGCATGCGCGGGCCGTAGGTATTGAAAATGCGGGCAATGCGGGTGCGCACGCCGCGCGCGCGATAGTAGGCCATCGTCAGGGCTTCGGCGAAACGCTTGGACTCGTCGTATACGCCGCGCGGCCCCACGGGGTTCACATTGCCCCAGTATTCCTCCGGCTGGGGATGCACCAGGGGGTCGCCGTACACTTCGGAGGTGGAAGCCAGCAGGAACCGCGCCCGCTTGGTGCGGGCCAGCTCCAGGGCGTTGTGCGTCCCATACGCTCCCACGGCCAGCGTCTGGATGGGCATCTCCAAATAGTCCACGGGACTGGGGAGCGAAGCCAGATGCAAGACGGCATCCAGCGGCCCGACGATGTGCATGGGCTGGTTCACATCGTGGTCCAGGAAGGTGAAATCGGGATGATCTCGCAAGTGAGCGATATTCTCCGCGCTGCCCGTAATCAGATTATCCACGGCCACCACCTGATGCCCTTCGGCCAACAGCCGATCGCATAAGTGAGAGCCGATAAACCCCGCGCCACCTGTAATCAGAACTTGCACATTTATCTCTCCACCAGAACACAAAACCTGGCTCAGTATAACCGAATCCACGAGCCAGAGTCAAAACGCTCCCGTACCTGACCGCCCGGCATACATGCCTCAGCCCCTCTTGGCGGCCCTGGAGCCTGGAGCGCCGGCACCCTTGCCGGCCTGCGCGGCACGATGCCGCGGCTAGATACCGCCAAGGGTGGCGACGGTCCGAACTTTCGTCAGCCGCCCGCGCCCCTGCTCCCGACGGGCAACACTTGCTCCGGCAGCCCCTCCGGCTTTTGGGCGGGCTGTGGCAGTGGCGCAGCATCGGCATTGGCGATCCAGGCCAGCGCAAAGGTGAACCAGAGGGCCAGCTCGACGACGAAATACGAGGCATCGATCAGGCCGTGGGCGACAAACGCCGCCATGCCTGCCAGTAGCCCCAGCGTCACGGCCCGCCGGTCACCATCGGGCAGTGCGCGGTATTGCTGCCACGCCCGCAAGGCAAACACCCCCAGCAGCCCCACCACCAATACCAGCCCGCCGACGCCCAGCCGCAACCAGAAGTCGAGCAGCAGGTTGTGGGGATGCGACAGCCAGCGATCCACCTCGGCGCCGGGCCGGATGTAATCGCCGTAATAGTAAAGGAAATTATCCAGCCCCACCCCCAGCCAGGGATGGGCGCGGGCCATGTCCCACGCCGCCTGCCACAGGCTGACCCGCAGGAATCCGGTGCCCTGGGAGAGATTCAGCAACGAGGCGAACCGCTCTGTCCCCGCCAGGGGGACCAGTACCAGCGCCGCCACGACCACGACTGCTACGACAGCCCATCGCGCCCTGCCGCCTCGTATCCACCCCAGTGCCAGTAATCCGGCGGGTAGCCCCATGATCAACGCGCCCCGCGAAAAGGTCAGCCCCAGGGCCAGCGCCACGGGGATGCTCCCCAGGCCGTACAGCCAGCGCCGCCACCGACTGGCACCCCAGGCGGCCAACGCCAACCCCAACGGCAGCAGGCGCTCCAGGTAGAGGGCCAGGTTGTTGGGCGACCCGTAAAAGGCCCGCGCCCGCCGCACTCCCTCCGCCTCGATGACCCCATCGGGCCGGGGATACACCGCCAGGGCGTACAGGGCCACCGCCATGCCGGATAGCCACAACGCGTCCACCAGCCGCAGGGCGGATTCGTTGTGCTGTGGCTGTGGACTCTTTTGGGCGCGCAGCAACCCATAGAGCAGCGCCGATTCCAGCACCACTACACGCCATTCGCGAAAGGCTACCCGCTGATACTCGGCCAGGAAGCAGGAGCCCAACCCTAATAGCACCAACAGCGCAACCATATAGTCCAGCGGATGCAGGCGTTGCAGCAGCTTTCGGCGGGGTGCGTTGCCCTCCTTCGCAGGGCCGACCAGGAGCGCCTGCCCCACGCGGGCCGCCACGGCCACCAACAGGCTTAGCTCGGTCAGAGAGAACGAGCCGGGGCCGACGCGCACGTGCAGCGGGGCCAGAGGGATCATGGCCACGGCGACGAGCAACGCCAGATCAGGCCGCAATAGCGCCGCCACGCCATACAGTGCCAGCGCCGCCAGGCGAATCATGGCAGTCGGGGCCAGCCACACCAGCGCCCACGCGCCCAGCAGGGCTGCCACTTGCAGCCAGCCGGGCGTGCCCAGCCAGAGACCGCGCACCCGCCCCCAGGCTGTCCGCCAGGGGATGGCGGCAATGGCCCGCACCGCGCTGATAGCGCCCCAGATCAGGATCACCAGGCCGACCGCCAGCCCCACCCACAGCTCCCCGGTGCGAGGTTGCGACGCCACCCGCACGCCCCGAATGGCGCTCAGCTCTTTGGAGTTGCCGTACAGGCTCAATTGGTGCGGGCCGGACTGTAGGCGGGAGGCGACAGTGACCGGCTCGCCTTCCAGGTCAACGGTCACGGGGCCTGTTTCATCGGTCCAGGCCAGCAGCTTTTCCCCCAACTGGCCCTCTCCCACGTCCAGGGCGATGCCCGTCCCCCAGAAGGGCAACTCGACCGTTCGGGGCGTGGCAGACGCTTCCTCCTCCAACTGCTCGCCGAACAGCCCTGTGCGGTGGGTCAGCGATTCCAGGTACGCCCCGGTCATTGGGCTGAAGCCGGGGAAAAGCCGGGCATCGGTCTGCTGTCGCCGGTACAACTGCTCCAGGGGCACGTTCGGGCGGTTTTCCGAGTCTATCAGGGAATACCCCCAGAGGGGATCATCCGCCGGGGCGTTGGGCCGCCAATGGGATAAGGCCATCAGCCCCATCCAGGGCCATTCCTGCTGTGCCCGCGCCAGGGCGTCTTCCATGCGCACCACCTGCACTGTGGGGAGATCGCTTCCCTGGGGCGATGGTTGGCCCGCCCAGTCCTCAGGCAGCGCACACCAGCCCCCCTCCAACGCCCAGACCGGCTTGTGCGCGTCGCCTCGCCGCACCATCTCTTGACGCAGCAGAATCACCCGCGAGAAGTTGAGCACCTCCGGGTCTACCCGCCGGTCATGCGGTCCCGACCAAAAGCCATATGCCTGCACGCCCAGCACATCAAAGTATTCTCCCGCGCCGCGCCGATAGATCTCGCGCAGATACAGCACGTCACTCATGTTGCGCCCGCCGCTCTCCACGTTGGGCGACAGCCCCCCGGCGATGATCTGCCCGTCGGGGTCTGCTTGTCGGATGGCCTCGCTGGCCGCGCGCAGCAGCGTTACATAACCCGCCGGGTTCACCTCGCCTTTGCCCCAGTGGGGGTAGATGTTGGGCTGGTCCCACACTTGATAGGCGGTGACATATTCGCCATAACGCCGCGCAAAGGCATCGGCGAACCGGGCGTAATCCTCCGGGTCGGTGGGGGGCGCGTAGACGTTATCCGCCTCCCAATCCGATCTGGCCCAGGCGGGGGAAGTGTCCAGCACGGCGATGACCTGCAAGTCATACTCCTGCACGATGGGCAGCACCCGGTCCCACTGCTCCCAGCGGTAATCGCCCGGCGCTGGCTCCAGGTCGGCCCAGGAGAAGCACTGCCGCAGGGTGCCCAGGCCGAGGGCCTGCATGGTGACCAGCGCGCCCCGCAGCGTCGGCTCGTCTTCGTAGGTCTCTAGCGCCACGTTGATTCCCAGCCGCGGTTCGTTGAGCGGGGGCAGGTCGGGCGACAGGCCATTTTCCACGCCCTGCGTGCGCGTGAGGTAGCCGTTCACGTCACTGGCCATCAGCAGGGATAACCCGGCCATCAGGGGCAGCACGAACAACAGCAGGGTCAACGCCCTGAACCACTCTGGTACGCGAAGATTCAACACAATGGGTCAACTCTCCAGCCCGGCAAACCGGCATCACGCAGCAGGGGGGATGGCCGATAAGTCGAGGCAAACGCTCCCCCTTGGTTGGGGCCATCTTGTTTCCCTGAAGTATGGTTTGCTAACGAGGCTATGTCAAATCGGGGGTTTGGGGGTTGGTGGAGCGCCTGACCAAGATCTGCCCCCGCGCGGCAGGATGCCGCGGCTACAGGGTCACGCCAAATCTGTAGCGCAGAGGTTTCTGACCGTGGTTCCCGTGCCATAGCCTGTAGCTGCGCCATTGCCGGACCGAAGGTCCGCTGGCGCGTTCGCGGACCCTTCGGATCTTGATGCACGCCAGGGATGGCGCGGCGAGAGTTAATCGCCCAGGCAGGTGCCCAGCAGGCGGGCGGTCTGAATCCAGGCATGGTCGAGCGGCACCCTTTTGAGGTTCCCCGCCACGTCCTTCAGGTCCACCGCCACGCAGTTATCCCGCTTGACGCCGACCATCACCCCGCCCACGCCCTCGGCGATTAGCTCGGCACAGCGCGTGCCCAGCCGGGTCGCCAGCAGGCGATCCGCCGCCGTGGGGGTGCCGCCCCGCTGCAAATGGCCCAATACTGTCACCCGCGTTTCCAGGCCCGTCAGGCTCTGCAACTGGCTTGCCAGGGCCACCGTCTTGCTCCCCTGGGACGCTTCGCCATCGTCGTCGCTGCCGCTTTCCTCCTGCTCGCCAGCTTCCGCCTGTTCTTGGGAAAGAGCTCCCTCCGCCACGGCGACGATGCTGAACCGCTTGCCCTGGCGGTTGCGCCGGATCAGCGCTTCGCCCACGCTCTCGATGTCGTAGGGGATTTCGGGGATCAGCACGATGTCTGCCCCGCCCGAGACTCCGGCGCCCAGCGTCAACCAGCCCGCGTTGTGCCCCATAATCTCTACCAGGATCACCCGGTGGTGGCTGTCTGCCGTGGTATGCAGCCGGTCAATGGCTTCGGTGGCAATCGTCAGGGCCGTATCGAACCCAAAGGTTACGTCGGTTCCCGCCACGTCGTTGTCGATGGTCTTGGGCAGGGTCAGGACGTTCAGGCCATGCTTGAGCAGGCGATAGGCGTTCTTTTGCGTGCCCCCGCCGCCCATGCATACCAGAGCATCCAGGTGCAGCTTCTCATAGTTGTCGATAGCCAGGGGAGTCATGTCCATTGTGCCCATGCTGCCCACCGGCATGCGGTGGGGTTTGTCCCGGCTGGTGCCCAGGATAGTGCCGCCCATCGTCAGGATGCCAGAGAGCTTGCCCATGTCCAGATGGATGGTGCGGTTCTCCACCAGGCCGTGAAACCCATCCAGGAAGCCGATCACGTCCATGTCCAGGGAGTGCGCCGCTTTGCCCACGGCGCGGATGGCCGCGTTCAACCCTGGGCAGTCGCCTCCCGATGTCAGTACACCGATGAACTTCTGTGGCATGGTACTCCCTTCTGCATTGCTTCCCTGCCCGATCAAACCCGCTCGCACTCGATCCCTTCTTTCCTCATTATCGCCCACCGTCCGGCCAGCGTCAAGAGGCTATCTGAGCAGGGTAGGGCGGGGCGAGTAGGTGACATAATAACCTGGATGTGGCGCGGGCGCAGATCATCCAATGGAAAAGGCACAGCGCGGCCCACGGGTCTATCGGACCTGTAGGTCTGCGCTGTGCCTCCAGCAGAGCGTTCGGATCGGTTGTTACTGGAACAGCTTGCGGAGCGGCCCCGCGACCCGTCCGCTAACTACCTGGTCGGCTTTGGTGACAAGCTGCCGAATATGGGCCAGAATCTCGCCGCGGCCCTCCCAGTGCTCTTGCAGCACGCCCTCCCCGGCTTCACCCATCATACGCACGAACCGGCTGAGGACAAAAGCTATTGCCACCGTGTCATCCACCAACCCGGAGGGCAGCAGGATGTCGGGGACCAGATCAATGGGAGAAACCACATAGATCAGGACAGCCAGCAGTTGTCCCTTGAGGCCCAGGGAGATGCGTGGATCGAGCAGCAGACGTTCCAGGAGGGCAAATAAATCGGGCAACAACAGCAAGTAATTCCTGACAATATCAGGCACTCGATGGTTTCTCAGCCAGCTATCAATGCGCGCGCGCGTGCGAGTATAAAACCTCGTGCTGCGCCGCTTGTCATAGCTATCGTCTCTGTTCGGTAACAGCTCCATATCATCCTCCCTGATAGTCTGCTAGCGCTAATAACTACGGACGATTGTTTCGGTAATACACTGTCCCACGGTTGGCTACCCGCGTTTGCCCGCATATCCACCAGACAACAGAGACGTCAGCCGAGGTCTGGATGTAAGCATAACAAAACTAACCCCGGCTAACGCCTCTAGTTCACAACGAATATCCGGGCCAAGCGGGGGCGGAATCGACACCCCCAATATGTACAGTGGGTGCGCTATCTGGCAATCACGCGCCCTAAACCATCAATGAGTGCCACCCCGGCGACGATCCGAGTCGTCTCGACTTGGGCGGTCCGAGCCATACCCCTGGCGAGGACCACGGTTTCCCCCCTCACGGGGATGGGCTTCCGCCACGGTGATCGTGCGGCCCCCCAGTTGGGTGCCATTCAGTTGGTTGATGGCCGCCTGCGCGCCTGCCTCGTCGGCCATTTCCACAAAGGCAAAGCCCTTGGGCCGCTGCGTCTCGCGGTCCATGATAATAGTAACCGAGGAAACCTCGCCAACCGCGTCGAATGCCTCGCGCAGTTCGTCCTCAGTCGTCCTGTAATTCAGGTTGCCCACATACAGTCTGTTGCCCATGCGAGTCCTTTCACCAATGACAGGTGGATTGGTACCGATCAACGAAAGCCAACCGTCGGGGCCGATGGACGGGCCATAGCCCTTGCCACTAAGAAGGGAATCCGAAACCCGATGCTACTACCGACCCAACTCCTTTCTACCAGTTCCACACTCCAGGGCCCACTGGTGCGCCACTTGCGGGCAACCCCATTGTCTACCAGCCAGATCCCTCACACCCGGCGCTCTCCTCCCCCCGGCCTGTTGCGGGAGTTGGCAACATGGCCCGCAACGAACAACCCTGTTAATACCTATATAATCGAAAATCCCCTACAAGTCAATCGCCTATTCGCCATTTTATGCCAGGTTGCGCCTGTTTCCAAGGCGCTCCTACTCCCGCCCCATGACACATCCGCCCGGAAGGACCAATCGTTGGTCTTTCCGGGCGGATGATTGTGTCTATTTAGCGCCGCCTACCGCAGGGCAGCAGCAGGGTGCAGGCGAACCTAGTCCAGTCGCGCCTTGAACTCCTCGAACTGCTTGCGCAGACGCGCAGGCAAGCGATCGCCAAACTGGTTCAGATGTTGCTCGATATCTGACAGTTCGGCCCGATAGGCGTTCTCGTCCACGGTCAGCAGGGCCTGGACGTCCTCTGCGGGGATATCGAGGCCGCTGAGATCGAGGTCGTCCTCGTTCGGCAGCAAGCCGATGGCGGTCTCCCTGGCGCCCACCTTGCCGTCTACGCGGTCGCACATCCACTTGAGCACGCGGCTGTTGTCGCCAAAGCCGGGCCACAGCCAATGACCGTCGGCGGCCTTGCGGAACCAGTTCACGTAAAAGATGTGCGGACGGGCGTTACCGAGTCGGTCGCCCATCTCCAGCCAATGTTGGAAATAGTCGCCCATGTTATAGCCGCAGAATGGCGTCATGGCAAAGGGGTCGCGCCGCAGATTGCCCACCGATCCGATGTTGGCCGCCGTGGTCTCGGAGGCAGCCGTCGCCCCCATGAACACGCCGTGATCCCAATCGTACGCCTCGGTCACCAGGGGCACCACGCTCCCGCGGCGTCCGCCAAAGATAAAGATGTCAATGGGCACGCCCTGCGGGTTCTCCCAATCGGGACAGATCACCGGACACTGGGCCGCGGGTGCAGTAAAGCGGGCATTCGGGTGGGCGGCGGGGCTGCCGTTCCCTGGAACCCAATCCTTACCCTTCCAGTCAATGGCATGTTCCGGGGCCTTGCCGTTCATCCCTTCCCACCAGACATCGCAATCATCGGTCAGGGCGCAGTTGGTAAAGATCGAGTTCTCGCGCACCGTGTCCATTGCCATCGGGTTGGAATCGTAGGAGGTACCGGGGGCCACGCCAAAGAACCCGGCCTCGGGGTTGATGGCGTACAGTCGCCCATCGGGGCCGATCTTCATCCAGGCGATGTCGTCGCCGATGCACTCGGCTTTCCAGCCGGGGATGGTCGGCAGCATCATCGCCAGGTTGGTCTTGCCGCAGGCCGAGGGGAAAGCGCCCGCGATGTGATACTGCTTGCCTTCTGGGCTGGTCAGTCGCAGGATCAACATATGCTCGGCCATCCAGCCTTCGCGCCGGGCCATCGCCGAGGCGATCCGCAGCGCCAGACACTTTTTCCCCAGCAGGGCGTTGCCGCCATAGCCCGACCCGAACGACCAGATCAGGTTTTCCTGGGGGAAGTGGCTGATGTATTTCTGCTCCATAGGAGCGCAGGGCCAGGGCACATCGCTGTTTCCATTGAGGATCGGAGCGCCCACCGAGTGCAGGCAAGGGATGAACTCGTCGTCTTGGCCCAGCATCTCCAACACCCGCGTGCCAACGCGGGTCATGATATGCATATTACAAACGACGTAAGGGCTATCGGTAATCTCGATGCCAACCTTGGACATGGGCGAGCCAAAGGGACCCATCAGGAAGGGAATCACGTACAGGGTACGTCCCTTCATGCAACCCCTGTACAGCTTGCGCATGGTTGCTTTCAATTCAGCGGGGTCAACCCAGTTGTTCGTCGGACCAGCTTCTTCCTTGGTCGGGGTACTGATATAAGTGCGTGCCTCGACGCGGGCCACGTCGCTAGGGTCGGATCGGAACAGATGGCAGTTGGGGCGTTGATCGAGGGCAGTGGTGCTGCCGCTCGCGACCATCTGGGCCATCAGGCGGTCATATTCCTCCTGACTGCCATCACACCAATGGATTGCGTCCGGTTGGCACATATCGACCACCCCGCGCACCCAGGCGTTGAGTTTCTCGTTCTTGACATTGGACATTGTTCTGCCTCCAAGTAGGTCTATGCATCGTGGCCATCGTGCGGGCCAGCTAAGCATGATGTGGATAGCCAGTCTCACACTATTGGGATGATACGTCCAGACGAGTGCATGATGCCCATAGCACGACGGATCATCCTCCCTGAAATATGCCCGATACCCCCCTTTCAAAGAAAAAAAGCCGGACGGCAGGAATCGAAACTGCCCCTCCAACACTGGTGCCTCGCCAAGGCCTGCGCAGGCATTCTGACCAGCGTCGGTCGAGCTTTTTCGGCATTCCTCCGACCGGCAAAAATACACCGTATGGATGGATTTTATGCGAAGGAAATCGCATATCCCGCCATTGTAAGATTATAGCCCTGTCTGCCCCGTTGTCAACTGGCGGGTGGGTATATACACTCAGAACGGGCCAGGCCCGCTTTTGGCTCGGCTATCACGTAGTAAAACACATATCTGTGCCTTGTGTTGCGGCACATTTGCATTTCCGGTGACGGGGCTGTTACAATGAATCAGCGAAAGTTTGGCGACAGATGTCAGAATGGGGATAAAGATGGTCAAGTTAGTGGATGCCCGGGGACTGCCCTGCCCGCAACCTGTCTTGCTGACCAAAAAGGCGATGGGGGCGGGGGAGGCCATCACCACCCTGGTGACGGGCAAAGATCAGGTGGGAAATGTGCGCCGCCTGGCCGAGCGGGCTGGCTGGCAGGTGCGCGTGGAAGAACAGGCGGACGGGTTTGCCGTCCACCTCGTCCAGCCCCAGGCGGAGGCGCCCGCGCCACAACCGGCCCCCCAGGCCCAGCCCAGCGCGGCAGCCGCAGGGCCGACGGTTATCGTCCTATCTGCCGACCGCATGGGGCGCGGGGATGACGAACTGGGAGCGATCCTCGTGCGGACCTTTTTCCACACGCTGACCGAGGTGGAGCCGCTCCCCGATGTGCTGATCTTCCTGAATACCGGCGTGCGGCTGGCCGTCGAGGGCTCGCTCGTGCTGGATGACCTGCGCACGCTGGAGGAGCAGGGGGTACAACTGCTGGTGTGCGGCACGTGCCTTGGCTACTTTGATCTGAAGGAGCAACTGGCTGTTGGCGTGATCTCGAACATGTATACCATCGCGGAAACGCTGCTGGATGCCGGGCACTTAGTGAATCTGTAGGCGCACGCATACACCAAGGGGACGTCGGCGGTATACCGGCGTCCCCTCATCCGCGCCCGAAGGGGCCGAACTCCCTCTCCCATTGGGAGAGGGAGCGGCCACGCAGTGGCCGGGGTGAGGGAAAGATGTACTGACCCCCGTTTTCTAGACACCTTTTTGGCTGTAAAGTGAGGGAGTTCGAAGGTCCCAATAAGCGGCCTCGTATTCTGCGGGCGTTAAATAGCCCAAGGCCGAGTGAATCCGTTTGGTCTGATAGACATCTTCGATAAAGTGGCCGATACGATGAGAGGCATCCTGGAAATCCTCATAGTCTGCCAGATACACCTCTTCCTCTTTGATGGTGCGGA
>Ga0209347_1000808_pt1 | contig 66375 bp, 60 predicted proteins | sample AutmiccommuBRH23_FD_187382 | JGI IMG/M metagenome (GOLD analysis project Ga0209347, IMG submission 187382) | Deep subsurface microbial communities from Mt. Terri, Switzerland - Autotrophic microbial communities BRH/23 (SPAdes) (version 2) | ecosystem: Environmental > Aquatic > Deep subsurface >... | reverse complement strand
GAGTGGGTCATAGTCTGGCAATCCATTGCAATAATGAAGAAGTGATCCGAGAATTTGCGCTCAAGAAACCGGTCAACCGAATCCTTGTTAATACCCCGGCTGCTATGGGCGGCGTCGGAGCGACCACCGGCCTAGCCCCCTCGTTCACTCTGGGTTGCGGAACTTGGGCAGGATCGAGCGTCTCAGAAAACGTCACCCCCCAGCACCTCCTCAACATCAAACGAGTCGCTTGGCATCTGGGGATCCCTGAACGTAAACTCGTTGAACCTATGAAAGTTAACCAAACTCAAGCTCAAGCTCAAGCTCAAACTCAAGCACCGCAAGTCGATGCTCAGCTCGTGCAAGAAATTATTAAACAAGTCATGCAGCATCTGAATGGCATGAAATGCTAATCTAAATCTTAATAAACGTTCTTGATTAGCATGGATCAAAGTTCCTAAAATGAGGTCATAGTGCATAGTTCCAATGACCCGGGCATGAAGCATAAGCCTCGAACCACGAATATCGAACATCGAACATCGAAATAGGGAGGGAACAAAATGGCACAAGATCGAAGTGTAATAGCACTCGGAATGATAGAAACCAAAGGATTAATCCCAGCGATCGAAGCAGCCGATCAAATGTTAAAAGCAGCTAATGTTACCTTATGCGGAAAAGAGCATGTCTCCGGTGGACTGGTCTCAGTGATGGTACGAGGAGATGTCGGAGCGGTCAAAGCGGCCGTCGATGCAGGAGCCTCAGCTGCCCAACGAGTGGGAGCACTTCTCAGCGTCCACGTCATCCCACGTCCTCACCAAGACGTTGAGTTCATTCTACCCGTCGGTGATAACAAAGGTTATGGAGAAAAATAAAGAAACACTCATTGAAGTAGGCGACTTGAAAAAAGAGAAACAAGAAGTCAGATCGTTAATTTTTGAGGTCGTTCGACTTTCAGACCTCTGATTTCTGTAATGGGGTGAGGACTTGATCGTCACAGAGTATGAACTAAGAGCCAATTGGCACAAAACCAAGGATAAACTGATGATATTACCACCCGGAAGTGTGATTACCCCATCGGCAAGGGACTTTATTCGCTCCAAGGGAATCGAGGTCCAAATCGAAGGAAACGGACTTCAGGACCTCAACAAAAGTACCTTTTCCAGTGCAAGCCAAAGCATCGACAGATATAACTCCAATACCCATACTAATACCAATACCTCTTCAGGAGTTAAACCCGAACACATGACCCATTTACGCACCGGAGCCTTAGTTACTAAGACACATCCGGTGATTGCCTATCGAGGACAACTGGACCTCTTTCAATGTGAACTCGTTGAAGCTCAAAGCTTCTTTCAACACGAAGGGGAAGACGGACTCATTCTAAAACTAGAAGAAATCTCCGTCTTTTGCCGACAACTCATGGTTAGTGAAGTAAAGCAAGAGCCCTTTCAATGGACCACACTGATTGGCCTGACGGCAGAAGAACTGCGGGATCGATCCCATCATCCCAAAAAATATTTTGGGATCGATCATACCCCGCTGAGCTATACTCATGGAGCTATAGTGTCAAAACTCCACCATTTAAGAGGCAAGTCACGAGAAGTTGAACTTTACGCCAATCGAGCCTTTACCGACGAAACTGGGACATGTGGCCGAACAGATCTGATCCAGGCCTTAAACCGGCTATCCAGTGCCTTCTATATTCTCGCCTGTGAAGTGCGGGGACGGATAAACCAAGACCAAACGGAGAAGCAAGTTCCTATAGGAACCTCGAATCGGCACATTCATCTCTCTCAGAACGATTTAAGCGCCCTGTTCGGGGAAACCTATACATTAAATCCCCAAAAAGCCCTCTCCCAACCCGGGCAGTTTGCCGCGAAAGAAACAGTTAATCTCGTGGGCCCCAAAGGACAAGTCGAGAATGTACGCGTATTAGGACCCGTAAGAAAAAGCACACAAGCCGAACTCAGCGTCACGGATTGTTTTAAACTCGGGATCAAACCTGTCATAAGAGACTCAGGCCAGCATGAAGGAACCCCCGGTCTACAAATCGTCGGGCCGCAAGGAAGCGTCGCCTTAGAAACCGGAGTGATGGTCGCCAGTCGACACATCCACCTACATACTGACGATGCCAAAGAGTGGTCCCTTAAGGACGGAGACCGAGTACGCGTAAAACTACAAAGCCAGCGTCCCATGGTCCTAGAAGACGTGTTAATCCGAGTCAGTGACCAATTCCAAAAAGAAATGCACTTGGATTTAGATGAAGCTAATGCGGCACTCATCGATCCACAGAGCCATGGAGTGCTCATGGAGGTATAGACAGACCATGAACGAAGACCTCATCAACCAAATCGTGCATCGAATCCTCTCCGATCCAGCCCTGCAAACCCTCTTAAAGGAAAGCCAGGCCGGAAATGGAGAAACTAGGTCGATTAAACGGGACGGACTCATCCTCTTAAACTATGTTTCAGACTTCGGACGAGTCTTGAGCGTCGTCAAAAATCGTTATGGAACCAACTACACATTATACGTCTTACCCAGTGACCAAGTCTCTATAGCCAAACCTGAACTACCTGAAGGAATGACTTGGATTACCGCTAAAGACGCCTTAACCAAGAGTGATTGGCAGAAAATTATCCTTCCTACGTGTTCACCCAATATCCTCGCCAAAGCCGCCTTAGGAATTCGAGATAACCCCATGAGTGAAGTCATCGGAAGAGGGATTACCGAAGGAAAACCCCTTGAGTTCGTCATAGAGTACCTGGGTTTTACCGCGCAAACCCCTCAAGCCTACCGAGAACTTTATGAAGGATATCTCCAAAAAGTACAGACCTACGGTGTCGTTGTAAGAGCCACCCTCGACGATGAATGCTCCTCAAATCTCAGTCAGACCTTAAACGTTAACCATTATGAGCAGAGAGTAGTGACCGCCGCTTCCTTAAAAACGGCCTCCTATGAACCTAGTGACTCTATACGAGGAGAAATTCGCTTCACGAAGAACTTTTTAGGAGATAAACAAGCCTATGGATTTCCAGAAGACACAAAGGTCCTCGTCAAACCAGGGACCGTCATTTCACCGCTAGCTCGGGACACCCTAAAACTGCGCCGAATTGAGTTGTTTGTTGAGAAGGAGGTAGGACAGGGATGATTCTAGCCCGCGTCATAGGAAATGTATGGTCAACTCGTAAAGAAGAATCTCTACGTGGCTTGAAGTTTCTCGTCGTCCAACCCGTCACCCTCACCTACGACGAAAACGGATTACCCCAGCTCAGGGAATTCGGAAATTCCCTGATAGCAGCTGATCAAATCGGAGCAGGAGAAGATGAGATCGTTATGGTCGCCAGCGGCTCTTCAGCACGACAAGGACTGACCAATCATAACACCCCTGTCGATGCCACCATCGTGGGCATCATCGATAAAGAAACCTTTGAAGCGTGAGCTTAAGTAGGTGAAAGATAAATGAACGACGTAAAAAAGTACGATATTTCTAAGAACAACGTGAATATGGATGACGTATATATTAATGGGATTAACCCAGACCAAATTAGTGCCGACCAAATAAGCAAGGACGTACAGAATGCTGGGGTAGTCGGCGCAGGCGGTGCAGGATTTCCGACCCATGTCAAACTCTCAGCAAAGGCCGAGCTCGTTATCGTCAATGCCGCAGAATGTGAGCCCTTACTGAAAACCGACCAACAATTGGCAGCACGCCATCCAGAGCTTCTTGTTAAAGGCTTAACCCTAGCCATGAAGGCGACCGGTGCCCAAAAAGGAATCATCGCCTTAAAAGCCAAATATAAGGACGCGATAGCAGCCTTAGAGCCCTATATTACGAACACGAATAACCTAGAGATCGCCATCATGCCGGATATCTATCCTGCTGGAGACGAAGTTATCACCATCTGGTTGACTACGGGAAGGCGAGTCCCTCCGGGTGGAATACCCTTAAACATCGGAGTTGTCGTCAATAACGTCCAGACCCTGATCAATGTAGCAAAAGCCGTCGCTGGAACCCCCGTCACCACACGGACTCTCACCGTCACAGGGGCCGTCAAAGTACCGAAGACCGTCACCGTCCCGATCGGAACCTCCCTGCGCGACGTTCTCGAACTAGCCGGCGGCATCGACCAGGACCTCACGTATCTCAGCGGAGGACCCATGATGGGGACTTTGATCACTGACCTCTCGACCCCCGTGACCAAAACCACCGGAGGATTGATCGGCCTTCCTAAGGACCATCCACTGATTAAGCGGAAAAGCATGACCGTTGAAACGGTCCTAAGAATCGCCAAAACCGTCTGCGAACAGTGCAGTTTCTGCACCGAGCTTTGCCCAAGGCATATCATCGGTCACGAACTCTCTCCACATCGACTGATTCGAGCGGTCAATTATAAAAACATGGGAGACCCGTTACTAGTAACCAGCGCCCTAACCTGCTCAGAGTGTGGCGTATGTGAAGCCTATGCTTGTCCGGTGGGAATCTCACCCCTGAGAGTGAATATAGCCTTGAAAGCAGAGCTTCGAGCCAAAGGCATCAAATATCAAGGGGAACTTGGGAAGGTTGACCCGATGGCTAAACATCGCTTAATCCCATCGTCACGTTTAATGGATCGCTTGAGACTAAGGCCCTGGTATAAGGAAGCTCCTTTATCTTTAGACGTGTATCAACCAGAGGAAGTTACGCTCAAGCTCCAACAGCATATTGGCGCACCTGCAGTACCCATCATCAAAGTTGGAGACATCGTTCAGGTTGGACAACTGGTCGGAGAAATCCCAACAGGAGCACTAGGAGCAAAGGTCCACGCCAGTATCGACGGAACCGTAATCCAGATGACCCCTCAAACCATAACGATACGGAAAGGTGGTGCAGCCAAATGATCCATGCCATAGGGCTGGTCGAATTAACAAGCATAGCACAAGGTATCGAATGCGCCGATATCATGGTCAAAACAGCTGACGTGACCATTTTGGTAGCGAAAACCATCTGCCCTGGAAAGTATATCGTCATGGTGAGTGGAGATGTCTCGGGAGTCCAGCAATCTGTGAACGCTGGCATCGACTTAGGTGCGGAGACCGTAGTGGATTCTTTTGTCATCCCTAATGTTCATCCCTCCATCTTACCAGCCATCGGCAACGCCAACAGGCTATACGACATTAAAGCCCTAGGGATTATCGAGACGTACAGCGTGGCATCCTTAATCGAAGCAGCCGATGCTGCGGTAAAAGCAGGAGATGTGGAGCCAATGCTGATCCATCTGGCCTTTGGAATCGGGGGCAAAAGCTATACCGTACTCACAGGAGAAGTCGCCTCCGTGAAAGCAGCGGTCGAAGAAGGAAGCGCCATAGCCAGTGAAAAGGGCCTCCTCATTCGTCAAGTTGTCATCCCACGACCCGCAAAGCAACTCATCGAAAGCCTGGCATAAATCGAAGTTCGAGGTTCGAAGTTCGAAGTTCGAACGAGGATCACGAACTGGATGCGAAGTACGAGACACGAAGCAAGGGGTTCGAAACAAGGATTACGAACTGGATGACACGAGGCACGAAGTGCGAGGGAATGGAAGCGAGTTTCGAGGCTCGAAACGCCACCTGAACTACGCATCTATTTAATACGAAGTACTAAAGGAGACTAAAACGAGGCGCGAAGCCCAAGTTTGAGCCAGAGATAACTAGTAACGGAAACTTAAAAATCGAGCATCGAGCATCGAACCTCGAGCCTCGATAAGGAGGTGTGCTATGGGACGATTTATTTCGGCGGCCGTATTACGAGATTTGGCTAAGTTAGATAAAAATGTAGTTTTAGAAGAAGATAGTGTTCTAACTCCCTCCGCCAAAGATCTCGCTAAAGAATTAGGGATCACGATTAGCAAAGGGAGACAGGAAATTGTCAGTCGCAGTGTTGTTAGTCAATCGACCGAACCACTGGCGAATCAAAAGTCTAGTGTCAAAGAAGTCAGCGTTTCCTCTGGAAACTCAACAGATGCAGGAAGCCAGAGTGAAGACCTTAAAAAAGCGGTGCAGAAGATTCTGGGTGAGGTGCTCAAACCAGCCTGTGAGAACCCCAAAGCCACTCATGTCAAAGGGGAAACCGTAGTCATCCAGCCTTTTCTGGAAGCTCCTCCAGGGCAAAAGGTGGGACTCGTCGATGTGATCGATTCACGGGTGGGCAACCTTGCCTCGGGTTTTATGACCTTTGATCACTCCAGATTGCCTTGGTTTTTAAATTATGATGAAGTCGATTATGTCATAGAGGGAGAGTTTGTCTTAGAAGTTGAGGGGCAAGTCTTTCGCGCTAAACCAGGAGATGTGGTCTATATTCCTAAGGGAAGCCAAGTGGTTTTTTCCTCTCCGACGTTTTGTAAAGTATTCTATGCTACCTACCCTGCTAACTGGGCAGATTTTTGCGATTAGAGATATTAAATTAAGCTAGGGCTATCTGAACTCTTCCTGAAAAGGAAGAGTTTTTTATGTTGGGCAACAACGGGCACTTGATTGTGAAAGAATAATGGGATTGCATATAGACACAAGGTAAGTTATCCGCAAGTTCCTCAAGCCCTTGTACCACAAGGGTTTGAGGAACTTCTCGTGCCTGCAGATCGTCGAACCCGAGCATCTAAAACGGGGGTTATTTATAAAGATACATTTTCAACAGATGGTCCTAGGGATATTGGTGGAATCTCAAAATTTTATTATATATCACATATTCATTATATAGACACATAATAAATATGTGATATATAATATATTAAGATAAAAATATTAGACTGCCATGCTGTAGGTGAATAATCGAGCTTGGAGGTGATAGCTAATTACTATAAGTTGGGAGCATGGGGAGTTTGGAAACATAGGCTAAAAAATGGGCAGAGATTGACTAGTTGGAGTGAAAGGAGATAAACGATGTCAAATATTCTTATGTTAAAGCCCCTGGCTAACCTCGTGGAAAAAGACTCTAAGCTCTGGGTTCGAGACCTTAACCAAGTTTTCACTGCAACCAACGGTAAGACAACGGCAGCCATAAAAAATGTTAACTTGCAAATTGCAGACCAGGAGTTTGTAGCCATCGTTGGCCCTAGTGGTTGTGGTAAAAGTACCCTGTTGAATATATTGGCAGGATTGATTAAGCCCAGCAAAGGAGAGGTTCTATTAGATGGAATAACCATTAACGGTATATCTTCCCGTATCGGCTATATGTCCCAGGCCGACTCCCTTTTACCGTGGCGTACCGTGCTTGATAATGTAGCTATAGGCTTAGAGATAAAAGGAGTGCCAAAAGCAGAACGCAATTCTGTGGCTAGAGAACTAATCGCTAGGACCGGACTGAAAGGGTTTGAAGATAGTTACCCTTCTGAGTTGTCTGGCGGAATGAGAAAAAGGGTGGCTATCATCAGAATTTTAGCCCTAGATCCAGAAATATTGTTTATGGACGAACCTTTTGGTGCTTTAGACGTCCTTACTAAAGAAATGCTTCAGGATGATATTCTAAAACTATGGCAAGAGACAAAAAAAACCATCGTGTTTGTGACTCATGATTTGACCGAGGCGATCACTTTAGCGGATCGAGTAGTGTTAATGACTTCGCGCCCTTCAACTATCAAATCTGAGTATAATATTCCACTGGAGAGACCCAGGTCAGCCCTGGAAACTCGTTTTGATCCCCAATTCGTCGAACTTCAGAAATTAATCTGGAATGATTTACGGACCGAAGTAATCATGGCGAAAGGAGGAGAATAAGTTGTTGTCCGCTTCTGTTAAGAATAAGGTAACCATTTATAGTTGGCGCATTTTGATCACGACCGTTTTATTATCTATCTGGGAATTGGGAGTCAGATATAAAGCCTTTGATGCTTTCTACATAAGTCAGCCTTCAGAGATATTCAATGATTTAATTACCTTATTCGCTACTGGTGAAGTATTCCCACACATCGCCATCACCATGGAAGAAGCTTTGTTGGGTCTTGTCATAGGAACCATCGCAGGGGTTACAGTAGGGTTCGTACTAGGGAAATTCGAGCCAGTAGCCAAGGTTCTGGATCCAATTATTATGGCTCTTTACGGTATACCTAAGCTGACTTTGGGTCCTTTGTTCATTTTATGGTTTGGCATGGGGATCAAGTCTAAAGTATTTATTGCCTTAATCTCTGTATTTTTTTTGACTTTTTTTAGTGCCTATAGTGGGTTTAAAAACGTGAGTCCGAACTTGATCAACACAGTTAAGCTTATGGGAGCAACTCAGGGTCAGATTTTGCGTAAAATCATTATTCCTTCATGTGTGCCTTGGCTGTTAAACGGTTTAAGAACGAGCCTTGGTGCTGCTTTGTTAGGAGCAATTGTAGGTGAATATATCGCGGCCAACTCTGGTTTAGGTTGGATGGTTAGTAACGCTAGTGGGATGTATAACACAACTCGAGTGTTATCCACGATAGTAATTTTATCGGCTTTAATGGCTATTTTGAATTACTGCGTTACCTTGCTAGATAACCGTCTCCTGAAATGGCGAGTCTCAACCGAATAGATAGAAACTAGGAAACGATAAATATTTAATAATGCCCAGCAGAGTTCTTTCAGATGATCTTAAATTTTTTAGATAATTAAACATCAAATTTGAGTAAAGGGTGAAGTAAAGTGAAAAGAAGCGCAATGGCTATTCTTTTGTTAGTTTTACTACTTGTAACCACGATAACTATCGGTTGCGGAAAATTGAATACGGAGACGGTTTCGAAAACAGTAGACCCATCAGAACTACAAAAAGTGGTTATAGCTCAACCAGGAGGATCGGGCGAATCATGGCTGCCGGTCTATATTGCAAGTTATTTAGGCTATTTTAAAGAAAATGGACTTGATGTTAGTTTTGTCAATTTTGCTGGTGGGCCATTGGTCATCACTTCCCTACTTGCTGGGGACTCACAATTTGCTTTAACTGGGTATGAACAAGTAATGAAGACCAATGAGAAGGGTAAAGATACCAAGATGATTGTTGCCACTTCCGCAAAACATCCTTGGGCGTTCATAGTTTCAAAGGATATTGAAACTATTGCTGATCTTAAAGGAAAAACAATATCTGGCGGGATGGATGGTTCTTCGCCACGTGGTTTTGTTAGAGCAATAGTGAGGCATGGTGGACTGGATCCTAACAAAGATGTCCAATTCATTTCTCTGCCTTCCGGTGGGGAGATAGGTGCCCTGGGAAATGGCCAAATCTCTGCAACTTTTGGTGGCAGCAATATAAAACTTGACTTGCAAAAACGTGGCTATAAGGTGCTCGTAGACCTGGCAGATTCGGAACAACATCAGAAAGTTCTGGAAGCAGATAATTATCCCCTATTTGTTATCCAAGTGACTGAAGATTACATCACGAAAAATCCGGAAAATGTACAAAAGTTTACGGATGGTATAGTGAAAGCGATGAATTGGGTTAACAATCATTCTACGGAGGAGATAGCGAAGGTTGTAGCACCGAAATTCCAAAACATGGATAAGGATATCATTGCAGATATTATTGAAGATACAAAAAAGACCTTATCCTCTGATGGTTATTTCACGCAAGAGGGGCATGATGCAGCGGTCAGACTTTCTATCGATGCTGGACTAATTGCCAAGCCATTATCAATGGAAAGCGTAGTAGATGAATCCTTCTTAAAAAATGCCCATGCTAAGCTAGATGAAAAATAAATTGTGTTAAGGGACCAAATTTTTGACCATTATTTAGCTTTTTCTGAGTGCATGGGATCTTAGGTTCTCATGCAGGAATTAAAGAGGGTTTCATTTGATGATGTTCTAGAGGAGGTATTCTTATGGATTACGACCAACAAACATTTCAAACAGTATGTGCAATGTGCAACGGAATGTGTGGGTTAGAAATAACCATGGAACAGGGTACTATTGTGGGAATTAGCGCACGGAAGGATTCTCTTTCACAGGGACATCTTTGTCCAAAGGGTAAGGCTATTGCTGAAATAGTCCAGGCACCCGATCGTCTTAAGACCCCAGTTAGGAAAACTGGAGATGGCCGATGGCAAGAAATTTCTTGGGATGATGCTCTGGATTTAATCTCTCATAAGCTAAGTGATATTAAAGCCAGATTTGGTGCGAAGGCAGTGGCCGTTCATGTAGGACAGACGGGAGTAAGGAAAGAATTCACTCCATATTTAGAACGATTTTGCAGGGTCTTTGGCACCCCAAACTGTTCATCTTCGGGAAGTCATTGCCATGTTGCGAAAGCAATGGCCAATAGTATCACCTATGGCGCTTTACCAATTCCTGATTACGCGAATAGCGCTTGCATTGTTTTGTGGGGCTCTGATCCTTCAGTGTCCTGCCCGACCTTAATGGAAGATATCAATAAGGCAACGGTCTATGGTGCAAAGCTCCTTGTTGTAGATCCAAGAGTCACTAAATTAGCGAGGAGGGCTGACTTTCATCTGCAATTAAGGCCAGGAACTGACGGAGCATTAGCCCTAGGAATCATAAATGTTATTATACAAGAAAATCTTTACGATCAGGATTTTGTGAATCAATGGACGATTGGTTTTCCAGAACTAACCGAATTAGTTAAACACTATTCTCCATCTAAAGTGGAACAAATCACTTGGGTTCCTGAAGCTAAGGTAATCGAGGCAGCTCGTCTCATTGCGCTATCTTCTTCAGCTTGTGTTACATCTGGGCTCGCTCTCGAACTTCAGACTAATGGTTTTCAGGCCTTGCGTGCCATAGCCATTTTGCAGGCCATCACCGGAAACTTAGATGTCCCCGGGGGCGCTTTGTTTGTGCCACTTGCCAAACTTGCATCTTTAGCCCCGGAGAACACGCTGGAGTCAGACGAACTGGCCATCGGACAAAAGGAATATCCACTTTTTCATGACCACACTAAGCGTGCTCAAGCTAATTTGTATGCTGAGGCTATCCTTACAGAAAAGCCTTATCCGATCAAGGGAATGATTGTCGCCGGTAGTAATCCAATGCTGACTTGGCCCAATACAGATAAGGTTAGGGAAGCCCTAACTAAACTGGAGTTTCTAGTAGTCATGGATCATTTCATGACAGAAACTGCTAAGTTGGCTGATTTGGTGCTTCCTGCGTCAACGTTCCTGGCGCGTATAGAGTTATGGAATGGCGCCAGTATTTATGGCGTACAGAAGCTTGGTTTGTCTCCTCAAGTCCTGGAAGAGAAAGATTGTCTTACAGATTGGAGCTTCTGGAATCAGTTGGCTCAAAAAATGGGCTTTAAGGAAAGTTTCCCATGGGCAAGTGAAGAAGAGGCACTAAACTTTAGGTTAGAACCGCTCGGTTTAAGTGTGGAAAGCTTAAAGCAGTACCCTGAAGGGTATGAATATGGACAGCAAAGAGTTAAGAAATACGAAACAACTGGATTTAAAACTCCTTCAGGAAAAGTAGAGATTTATTGCAAAGATCTGGAAGAACAGGGCTATGAACCCCTGCCTGTTTACAGGGAACCACACTCCAGTCCTCTCTCCATGCCAAAGCTAGCTAGAAAATACCCATTGGTTTTAACAGGAGCTAGAAACGTCGGATATTATCATTCCCGTTATCGAAATATCCCCTCGCTTCGCAAAATGTCGCCCGAACCGCTCGTGGAGATTCACCCCGAACTAGCCAAGATGTATGGGATAGAAGATGGAGAGGAAGTAGTGGTAGAGTCTTGGCGGAGAAAAGAAATTGTTCTTAAAGCAAAGATTACTGAAACAATTGATTCCAGAGTGATCTCTATTCCACATGGATGGAGCGAGTCTAATGTTAATTTATTAACAGATGATCAAACATTGGACCCGGTGACCGGTTTTCCTGCTTATAGATCCCTATTGGCACGTCTTTACAAGAAAGCCGATTGTAAACGTTCTGTTTAGAATGCAGTTACAATGTCAATCGACTAAAGATTCACTAAAAAGCTTGCTAGGTATTGTAAATAAATAACTAGAATGCCTCGGAAGAGGCATGATGGCTATAAACGAGGTGAAAAATGGGTAAGGATAATTTGACATCGGCAGAGCGGATGAAGGCTTTAGCCAATAAGCAAGGCTTGGATAGGGTTCCGGTTAATCCCGGTGTGAGCCTTCATGCGGCATCCATAAGTAATATGTCAGCTAGGGAGTATTATCTAGAACCGGAAAAAGCTTGGCAAGCCCAATTATGGGCAAAGGAACTCTACCAGTATGACTCAGCTCCATCCTATGGAATCCCAGACTGGAGTGGGTGGGATTTCGGGGGAGAACTCCAATTTCGAACCTCTCCCCGAATTTGCTTACCGTCACTAACTAAACATTCCGTAGAAAAACCCATGGATGTCGAAAACCTGCGAGTCCCCAATCTGGAAACCGCTCCTGCTTTTAGCAGAATGCACCAGTTTGCCAGACTAGCTCGTGCCAAGGGTTATTCTGTTTCAATTCCTGGTGGTTCCCCCATGGGGATTGCTGGCACGATTGTTGGACTTGATCTCTTACTACGTTGGTTTCATAAAGAACCTGCGTTGGTACATCAGGTTTTGCGTTTAGCCACAGATTACCTTATGCAAATTGCTGACCAATACATAACAGAGTTTGGGCCAGAAAACTGTTCAGTCTTTTCCACCTATCCGCTAGAGTGTCATGCGTTGGTCTCCCCTAAAGTCTTTGAGAAGTTTAGTCTCCCTTATGTCAAGGAGATTCAATACAAGTTAAGAGCCAGAGGTATAAAAAAATGGGTCTTTCATCTCTGCGGTGATCATACCAAGAACTTGAGCCTATGGACTCAAGAAATCCGCCCGGAACCAAGATCTACCATTACCATCGGACATGAGATGGACATTCAGCATGTAGCCCGTACCTTCGGGGAGGAAATAATTATCGGCGGCAATATCCCAACCACTCTGCTTCAGCTCGGTACTCCCGAAGAAGTTTTAGAGGTAAGCAGGGACATCCTTGAAACGATGAAAAATCATCCCGGCGGCTTTATTTTAATGCCTGCTTGTGCATTACCCCCTCTGACTCCGCCGGTCAATGTTTTTGCAATGCTTAAAGCAGTTACCCTTTATGGTCGGTACAATAGTTAGTTTTAATATATTAAGAGAGTTTTAAGTGATTGTTTTGCATAAAGACACAAGCCTAACTCAATAATCAGCATAAAATATCACCATGTTACAATATATTCTTATATACGACACAGTTCTCCTTATGTTAATATATAAATAAATGGTTATAGCAAGTAATGGAGGGGACATCATGGATAAAGAAACACTATTTCGAGAAATCTCACACGCACTCGTAGAATTTGAATCTGAAAAGGTCGCAGAGCTGGCACAGGAAGCTCTGAAACAGAATATACCAGCCTATACAACTATTACGGAGGGGTTAGTCCCAGGTATGAACGAGGTCAGTAGACTTTATGAGGAAGAGGAATATTTCCTTCCCGAAATCTTGATGTGTTCTGATGCGTTTAATGCTGGACTCGATGTGGTTAATCCCCATTTGGATAAAAGCTCAATGGAAAAACCCATCAAAATGGTGATCGGAGTAGTAGAAGGGGACACTCATGATATAGGGAAAAACCTTGTTCGCATTTTGTCAGGAGCTGCAGGTTTTGAAGTATACGATCTGGGCCGAGATGTACCACTTGACCGTTTTATTGAAAAGGCTGAAGAAGTAGAAAGCGATATGATTTGCATGTCTACTTTGATGACCACTACTATGGATGGCATGAAAACGGTTATTGACCGCTTAAAAGAACGAAATATTCGAGATAAATACAAAGTTCTGATTGGTGGAGGTCCTATTTCCCAAACGTTCTGTGATAAGATTGGAGCCGATCTTTACGCTAACGATGCCAGTTCAGCCGTGAGAAAAGCCAAAGAACTCATGGGGAGGGCCTAACTAATATGTTAATCAGGGAAGATATTTTAACCCCTAAAGAAAGAATGATGGCCCTTTTAACTGGAAAACCTCTAGACAGAGTTATCTGTATGCCCATTGTAACGACCAATACTGCTCAGCTGATTGGCAAAACCGTAAAGGAATTTCAACTTGACGGCAAGGTCATGGCCGAAGCACATATTGCGGGATTTAAGAGATTTGGCTATGATTTAATTTATCTCTTCACGAACTGTTCCTATGTGGCGGAAGCTATGGGTGCCGAACTAGACTATTCTGAGAATGAACCAGCTAACTGTGAAGTTTCCATTATTAACTCTAAGGAAGACTTAAGCAAAATCAAAGTTGCAGAAAAGAATGACGGCCAATTCCCTGTTTACTACGAAGCACTGGAAATCCTGAATAAAGAAGTGGGGGATCAGGTTTTCATTTCCGTTTGCTTTTCTGGACCTGTTTCCACAGCTGCCACCCTGCGGGGTGTTGAAGCTTTTGCCCGCGATACCTACGCAGATCCAGAACTTTGTCATACCCTTTTGAGAATGGCTACAGACAGCTGCAAAAACCTAATTCGAGAAATTTCCAGTTATGGAGCTATGCCTATTATTCTGGAGCCCATTGCTTCAGGTAGTCTTTTCAGCCCCAAGATGTTTGACAAAATCGCCTATCCCTACATTAAAGAACTTGTGGACTTAGCCCATGAGCTCAAAGCCCTTATTCCCCTGCATATTTGTGGTAAGACTCACAAGATTGTGGACAAGATGACCGACACTGGGGCAGATGTGATCAGTCTCGACAAATGTGATTTGGCGATTGCTCGGGAAAAGGTAGCTGGCAGAGCACTCATACTAGGCAATATTGATCCTGCCAACGAACTCCTTTTCGGTCCAGTGGAAGAAATTCATAAAGTCTGCGTTGAGGCACTTGACATAATGAAAAATTATACTCCAGCTTTTGTTCTCTCAACAGGGTGCGAAACGGGTAATAAAGTACCTTTCGAGCATATCCAGGCAATGCTCGATGTGGCTAGGAGCCACGGTTTATATGATTATAAAGAAGGTGAATAATCTTGAACGAAAAAGAACGCTTATTAAGCGTATTGAAAGGAGATCGGGTTGACCGACCTCCCGTTATTTGCCCTGGAGGAATGATGAGTGCCTGCGTTACGGAGTTATCCGATCAAGTAGGAGGCGGCCATCACACTAACGCCAGAGCTATGGTGAGTGCTGCACGGAAAATTAATGAGCTGATAGGCTTTGAAAATTATGGTGTACCGTTTTGCTTAACTGCTGAAGTTGAAGCCCTAGGTGCCATTGTTAACCTAGGAGATAATCTTGTCGAACCTAGAGTCACTCAGTACAATGATCAGTCACTAGAAGCCATCATTGAAAACAACTACCGAGTTGACGTTTCCACTGGCAGGATGGGAGTTGTTTTAGAGGCGGTCAGGGAACTCAGCAGCAGCAATAATGGGGTCCCAGTGATTGGTAATGTCTCCGGTCATATCAGTACAGCCACTTCGGTTGTCGAACCTCTCGAAATGTTTAAAATGTTGAGGTGGGAACCTGAGCGGGCTGCTCGTTTCCTGGCTTTTACTAATGACTATCTTGTCAGATATGCTTTAGAGATGGTTAGGGCTGGTGCTGATGTTATCTCTATATCGGATCCCACGGCCACAGGAGAAATTCTGGGACCACGCAATTTTCAAAAGTTTGCGGTTCCGTTCTATCAGACAATCATCAAGGCTCTTCATAAAGAAGGGGTTCCTGTCATCCTTCACATCTGCGGTAATGCTAGCAATATCATCGATTCCCTCAATCAAGTAGAGGTTAATGCTGTTAGTTTTGACTCAATTGTCAATATGAAAACTGCTCGTAAAGGACTGAAGACAGGGCTTATGGGTAATGTTAATACCCAACTTTTGCACACTGGAGTAAGAGAGAAGATTGTGTCCATCACCCGTAATGCCCTTCATTCAGAGGTGGATATCGTTGCTCCTGCTTGCGGTCTAAGTATGGCTACTCCGATAGGCAATCTCAAAGCCATGACAGATTACGTGAAAGAAGGTTCGTATCATTAACATGGTTAAGGTGCAATTCACCAAGGAGGATATTTCCATAGAAGTTGCCGAGGGAGATCGGCTTTCTGAATGTATTAGGGCAGCAGGTCTAGACTTAGAGACTCCCTGCAATGGGTTAGGTCTTTGCGGCAAATGCCGGGTCAAGGCTTGGGGCGACTTATACCCCGCAGAGGATTTGGAGAGCGTGTTCATCAATGCCCCAGACATCCGTTTGGCCTGTTTGGCTAGGGTAAAGAGGGATGTATGGATCGAGCTTTACTCTAACGTTAACCAGCTTAAGACCATTAATCAAGGCGTTGCGATTGAAGTTGAGGTAGATTGTTCGGTAAAGCAAGTTTTGTTACCACCTCCTGAAAGGACAGCTCAGGCTTACCTGGAAAGATTACCTTATAACCCTAGCTCTGTGGACATTTACCGAAAGGCCGGTAAACTAGAACAGGCCGGAAATCAACAAGTCTATGGTGTTTTAATTGACGACCGCCTTGTTGACCTGGGATCCAAGCCTGGTAAAATCTTGGGAATTGCTTTTGACATTGGGACCACCGGAATTTCCGCTTATCTCCTAGACCTGGCTACTGGGGCAATTCTCTACAAGAGATCCTGCCTAAACCCTCAGACGCAATTTGGGGGAGACGTCTTGTCAAGAATTAGCTACTGTCTAGAAAATCCCCAAGGCATGCTTCAGCTTCAGGAGGTTATCATAGGAAAACTAAATAGTCTGGTGTCAGATCTGATCGGTACAGCCGAAGGAGTGGAACGTGTTTATCAGGTAGTTATAGCAGGAAACACGACCATGCTGCACTTTGTACTTGGTGTTTATCCTGGGTCGATAGCCAAATCCCCTTACCGATCGGTTTTCCTTGAACTGGTTGAACTGAAAGCTAGGGAGGTCGGTATACTTATTTGCCCGGAAGGAAGGGTAACCCTATTGCCTTCAGCATCGGGGTATGTCGGAGCGGATATCCTTGCCGGTCTAGTGGCCACAGCGTTTAATAAAAAAGATCATTCGGCAGTCTTTTTAGATATCGGAACAAACGGTGAAATCGTGGCTAATCTGGGAGGTAGGCTTATTGCTACCTCTACTGCTGCCGGCCCGGCCTTGGAAGGAATGAACATTTCCTGTGGTAGTCGTGCCGAAGAAGGAGCTATAGACACTTTTTTTATAGATGATGAGCTTGAGCTTCATTTTACAACGATAGGAGGCGCAACTCCTCCCAAGGGAATCTGTGGCAGTGGACTTATAGATATAACAGCGGCCATGGTCAAACACGAAATCATCCTGGCCAGCGGGCGCTTTAACCCAAATCTTGACCTCGGGCTAAAAGCTAGGGTAAGAGAAAAGAAGTTTTATCTGACTGAGGAAATTTATATCTCCCAGAGAGATATTCGTCAGATTCAGCTGGCCAAAGGTGCTATTGCTGCAGGGGTAACCCTACTCCTCGAAGAAGTTGGCATTCCTCTCGAAGCCATAGAGGAAGCAGTCATTGCTGGAGCCTTCGGGTATCATATTAATCCTGATAGTCTTCTGCAAATCGGCCTCTTGCCTAAAGGGTTTATGGGTAAGATCACCTTTGTCGGAAATTCCTCAGCGGAAGGCGCCCGTTTGGCTCTTATCAATCAGGGAGTAATGACCGAGATTAATGAATTGAAGAACAAGATAGAGGTTCTGGAGCTTTCCACAAATCCTCGCTTTCAGGACTACTTTGTAAAAGCATTAGGCTTTTAATACAGTCATAATTACAATTTCGTTCATATCAGTGCAACTAGGGCGGCTGCCTTGGCACCAGCCAAGTTTTCTATATACAGTCAGAAGTACAATTTCGGGTCTATATCGGGGGTGTTTCAATGATTAAGGTAGATGTTGTTTCGGGATTCCTGGGTTCGGGTAAGACCACTCTGGTCAAGAACCTTCTCCAAGTTCACCAAAAGGAAAAGGTTGTTCTGATCGAAAACGAATTTGGGGACATTGGCATTGATGGGGAACTGTTGGAAAGGGAAGGCTTTGAAGTATTTGAAATTTCAAGTGGTTGTATTTGCTGTATTATGCAGAAGGATTTCGAGCAAATGCTGACAAGAATTATTAAAGATTTCAACCCGCAGAGGATTATCATTGAACCTACCGGAATCAGTATCCTCAGTGAAATTATCGATATTCTGCGCAAACCGGAATTCGGTTCCCTTCTTCAGATTAACTCCCTTGTCACTGTTGTAGACAGTATTAATTACCTACAACAATGCGAAGTCTTTGGAGAGTTTTTCGAGGACCAGATCACGAATGCCTCGGTCTTGACCTTAAGTAAAAGCCAGCTGGTTGACAGCGAAACTATAGGCAAGGTTATTACTTCCTTGAGAGACTTTAATGAAGATGGGGAGATCATCAGCAAACCTTGGGATGAATTGGATCCAGCGGAATTTGAAAGCCTCCTTGATGCGCAAGTGGACTTGGATCTTAGTGATATCCTTCATACACAGTACAAACCTTGCAGTGAAAATGAATTTGAGACCTTGGCTCTCCAGACTTCCCAGTCTTTTAGCCCTGAGGAACTTGAGCACATCCTTACCCTTCTCAGTCAGTCTAAATATGGTCAGGTTATACGGGGCAAGGGTTTTCTCAAAAGTTATCAGGGTTTCTTGGATTTTAGTTACACTAATGGCCAGTTTATTGTATCGGCGAGTAACTTTAAAACCAGTGGTAAGTTGTGTCTAATTGGAAAAAACCTTAGGGAAAAAGAAATTAAGGACTTATTTAAGGTCAAAGGTGGGGGGTTGTTTAATTGGTTGAAATTCTGATCGACAGCTTCCTAGATGTAATCAAGGTAGTCCCAGTTTTGTTTCTGATCATCCTCTTATCGGACTGGATCACTAGAAAGCTTAATAAAGGAACGCCCTTTTTCAGCCGTGTAGCCAAGTTGGATGTCCCAGGTGGAGCTTTATTGGGAATAATCCCCCAATGTGGTATATCAGTGGCTTTTGCCAAGCTCTACGGGAATGGTTACATCTCCTTGGGTATGCTCATAGCCGTTTTCCTAGCTGGATCTGATGAAGCCCTGATCATCATCAGTGCCCATCCTGATAAGCTCCTGCTAATCTTCGGGATTATAGGGATCAAGCTCTTGGTTGCGATTGGAGCAGGCTTCATAATAAACCTAGTGATCAAGGAGAAGCGCAACCGCCTCAAAGGGTGTGGCATAGATTGCAATTGTCCCAAATGTGGTAAACACAAAAATATGCTGGTCAATAGTCTGGTTCATACCTTAAAACTTACGCTCTATTTGTATGTTACTGTTTTGATAATCGGGACCTTGGCGGAACGGTTCGGTGAAGAGGGAATCCTTGAACTTCTGGGGCGAGATACCTTTCTCCAACCGGTATGTGCTTCTTTGATCGGCATGATTCCTAGCTGTTTTTCGTCTGTGCTCATAGCCGAGGGTTATATCAAAGGGGTCTTGGGTTTTGGATCCCTGATCTCCGGGTTACTGGCTAATACGGGATTCGGTATCCTAGTGCTCTTTAGGGAACTTCCCTTAAAGAAAACCCTCTTGATAATCCTGCTCCTACAAGCCATCAGTATCTTAGTAGGGGAGATGTTTTATTTTACTATTAGATAATGACGTTACTTTCAGAAGAATTTAAACTCTATTTGAAAGCTAGTTGAACTCAGTCAAGGAGCTAGAGCCATCCACGAAGCGGAAATTGTGAGTAATAGAACTCGAACTTCGATTTCTGGCCTCCGGCTTCTGACGACTGACTTCTGATATAGGGGGAATGTTGGATGGACTTTAAATGTACGGGAGACGATTTGGAACAGATTCCGGAAGAGGTGGTTAAAAAAACGGGCATTACCCTGCCAGGAGGCCATTGTAGTAAAAATAGCATGGCACTCCTTGCCACGGAACTGAGGAAACATCACGGGGATGTCATAGCTCGGGTACCTTTCTGCGTAACGGTCGAAGCAGAAGCTTACGGGGCGCATATCAAGCTGGGCAACGCCTTAGCTGGGCCTAGGGTGGAAAGTTACCTTTTTACGTCTATAGAAGAAATGTCCAATCTCCAAGGTTTAGATTTGACTAGGGGTCGCATTAGAGAAGTCCTGGATGCAGTGGGAATTTTGGTTGAAGCTGGGGAGAAAGTGGCTTTAAGTGTCGAGGGTCCCTTTACAATCTTATCTGCCCTAATTGACCCCCTGGATTTTTATAAAGGCCTTCGTCGGGATCCTCTTCGAATCCAGGAAATCCTGACTGTCGTTGAAGAAGGTATCATCCGCTATAGCCTTGAGGGTATCAAAAGGGGTGCCTCGATTATTTCTTATGGAGACCCGGTTGGAGCTATGGGCATTATTGGACCTAAGGTCTATCGGGAGTATAGCGGCCCTTCAAGTTGGAGAATTATTAAAGGAATTAAGGAAACTGGTGAAAAGGTGCTTCTTCATCTCTGCGGTAAGACTTCAACGGCACTAGAAAAACTGGAGATGCTTAGATCTTATCCTATAGAAACTGACGATGCTTTGACGTATGGTCAGGCACTGTTAGGGCTGCTTAACAAGACCACTGGGCCGATTGTGATAGGGCATAGATGTATTAAAGGAAGTTTAAATAAGATGAGTCAACCGGTTCTTTGGGGAATTGAATTAAAATAAGGCAAGTACGTAATAATAGTTGTTTATGTGAACATGAAAAGTCTAAAGTCAAGGTCTGTAAAAAACTCTTCATACAAATGAAGAGTTTTTTTATATACCAAAAAGGAAAATTTGCGAAGCTCAACTATGTGAAAAATACACCGATATTATTAAATACATACATTGGACATGGTACTTAACCTGGATTACTCTTTGCTTAACGTTCTTTATTTCTCATAAATACTAATCTGGTTCTTTAAGAATGAGAAGAGATGCTAAATAAGAACTATCGTACAAACCTTGAGGATCGAAAAAACAATAGCTTACCTCTTACCTCTTACCTCATGCCTCATGGCAGAAGTAAGAGGTAAGAGGTAAAGGTAAGATATTTATTAGACAAAAAAGTGTAAGGTACTCCTGCTTATAGGTATTTTACACTTTTTTTGTGCAAAAAACATAAATTTTGACATAAACACTCAATTAAAAAATTAATTATTTAGTTGACTACTTATTTAATAATTAGTATAATAATAAATAATATTAAGGAAATCTGATACATATATTAAGATGAATTTACTAAGTAAGATGCAAACAAAGTGAGAGGAGAGGGGATGATGAGTATTGATAAAAATGGATAGGTGTTATGCATTTAAATAATGAAAAATACGTTAAGACATTATACTAAATAATGGGGGTGGAATGATGACTGAACTCATCTTGTCCAGATTACAATTCGCGGTGGTCTCGTCTTATCATTTCTTATTCGTGCCATTGACCCTGGGGTTATCGGTTTTGGTTGCGATGATGGAGACTTGGTATGTGCGGACTGGAAATGAAACGTACAAAAAGATGACTAAGTTTTGGGGAAAGTTATTTCTTATTAACTTTGCCATGGGTGTTGTGACTGGGTTAGTTCAAGAATTTTTATTTGGAATGAACTGGTCCGAGTATTCCCGGTTTGTCGGGGATATCTTTGGAGCACCTTTGGCCGTTGAGGCCTTAGTAGCTTTCTTTATAGAATCGACATTCTTAGGTTTGTGGGTTTTTGGCTGGGATAAATTGCCTAAAAAGGTGCATGCCCTTACTATTTGGCTTGTGGCAATTGCCGCCAATGTGTCCGCACTCTGGATTTTGATTGCCAACTCCTTTATGCAAGAACCGGTCGGGTATATTTTACGTAACGGCCGGGCGGAAATGACCGATTTCATAGCCTTAATTACTAATCCACATGTTTTTTATCAGTTTCCGCATACCGTGTTGAGCGGATTTGTAACCGGGGCATTTTTTGTCATGGGAATTAGCGCTTACCATTTGTTGAAAAAGAACCATCTGGACGTTTTTCGGCGTTCGTTTTATATGGCTGTAATTTTCGGGTTAATCAGTGCCTTCGGAGTCGCAGGAGTAGGGCATTTACAGGCTATACATCTTGTGCAAGTGCAACCCATGAAAATGGCTGCCGCTGAGGCTCATTGGGAGACGGAAAATCCGGCTGGGTTATTATTATTCGCCTCCATCGATGAAAAAGGACAGAAAAACACCTCTGAGCTTAAAATTCCGGGCTTGTTAAGCTTCCTTTCATACAATAGTTTTACTGGGGAAGTAAAAGGAATTCATGAGCTTCAGGCTGCTGCAGTCCAGCAATATGGGCCAGGCAACTATGTTCCACAGGTAACTTCATTGTTCTGGAGTTTCCGGATTATGCTGTTGGCTGGAATGTGGTTATTGTTGATCCCGCTCCTCGGACTTTACTTCTATAAATCGAAGCGCTTAGAGCAAAAGACTTGGTTCTTGAAAATTGTACTCTGGACGATTCCCATACCCTATATTGCGAATACCGTGGGTTGGTATATGACTGAAGTTGGACGTATGCCTTGGATCGTTTATGGATTACAAAAAGTTGAGGCAGGTCTATCCACCTCAGTTTCGGCACTTTCCATACTGATCACCTTTATCGGTTTCACTCTGATTTATGCAGTTTTGGCGGTAGCGGACGTTTACCTCTTGCTTAAGTATATTAAGCAGGGTCCGGAAGAGGTTAGCACGGAAGATTCGCTGAAAAGTGGAATAAAGGGGGCGTCGTTGTGGACTTAAACATCCTCTGGTTCATACTCATAACCGTCTTGTTTGTTGGCTTCTTTTTTCTAGAAGGATTTGATTTTGGAGTAGGGATTCTGCTTCCTTTCCTAGGGAAAAATGATTCAGAACGTCGCGTGATCATCAATACCATCGGACCGGTCTGGGACGGGAATGAGGTCTGGATGATTACAGCAGGTGGGGCAATGTTTGCGGCTTTTCCTAATTGGTACGCGACTTTGTTTAGTGGTTTCTATCTCGCTTTGTTTCTGGTGTTGTTCGCTTTAATTATCCGTGGTGTTGCCTTTGAATTTCGCAGCAGTGACAGCGGTCCTCGATGGCGCAGGACATGGGATTGGATGATTTTCACAGGTAGTTTCCTGTCTGCTCTTCTTTGGGGTGTGGCCATGACGAACGTGGTTAAGGGAGTTCCGATTGATGCCAAAATGCAATATGTAGGAACCTTCTTTACCTTACTCAATCCTTATGCTATCGTTGGCGGTCTAACCACACTGCTGGTCTTCATGCTGCACGGTGCCTTGTATCTCAACTTAAAGACTATCGGTGAGATGGCTGAGCGGGCGTCGAAGACTGCCAAGAAGATTGCCTTAGTTGCCATCCCGGTTGTTCTCCTGTTTGCGGTATTAACCTATTTGCAAACAGATCTGTTTGCAAATCTGGGAGCTGGTATTACTTTGCTAGCAGCAGGGGTAACCCTTGTCGTTGCCTATGTTTTGATTCGTTCTAATAAGCCAGGCTGGGCTTTTATTTCGAATGGTTTGACAATTCTTTTGTTTACTGTTTCCTTATTTTGGGGACTCTTCCCACGAGTGATGGTTTCTAGTCTCAACCCAGAGTGGAGTCTAACCATCTATAATGCTTCATCAAGCCCGTACACTTTGAAAATCATGACGATAATCGCTTTAACTATGGTACCGATCGTTCTTCTGTACCAAGGGTGGACTTATTGGGTTTTCCGTAAACGTGTTACGGAAAAAAACCTTCACTATTAAGTTAGTTTCCTTTAGAATAAGGGGCAAGATACGTCTTGCCCTAAATTTTTTTGGTTTTCGATAATAGAAATTTGGTACCCGATCCCCTCCAGATCTAGCCAGAGGAAGTTTTTTAGATTGACAGTGTCTAAGATAAGAATTGCGTCTATGTGCACAGTCGACGACGACATGAAAGTTAAGAAACGTCCCACTGTGCATATCTTGCATAACTTGAGAGCAAGTCAAGTTATGCAAGATATGCAAGATATGCAAGTCGAGAACCGTCGTCAACTTGCGGACAAAAATGCAAGTTAGTGCAAGTTAGGAACCGTCCCCAACTTGCGTGTGATGCTAGGAGATGAATCAATGTTCGATAAGAGATTAGTTCGAGAGGGGAGACCCGTTTGGGGGTATCTGATGCTAACGGTTGGGCTGGGCATGGGGATTGCTTTGCTGGCTGTCGCTCAAGCTTGGTTTTTATCGCGGGTCGTTGCTGGGGTATTCATAGAAGGGGCTACCTTTAGCTCAGTCTGGACGTTTCTATTGATCATGCTCGGGATCATCGTGCTGCGAGCAGTTTTTCAATGGGTCAGTGAAATTAGCGCTCATGAAGCTGCTTTGCGCATCAAGACAAGTCTGCGTAAACGTTTAATGAGCCATATTGTCTCTTTAGGACCTGCGTATGCTCGGGGGGAAAGGACTGGAGAGTTAATCACAACGGTGGTGGATGGGATCGAATCTCTCGAGGAGTACTTTTCCAAGTACCTTCCTCAGTTACTTCTGGCTGCAGCAATACCCCTGCTTATTTTAGGATTTGTGTATCCCTTAGATTGGAAATCTGGCATAATACTTCTCATTACAGGACCGCTGATTCCCGTTTTTATGATTCTGATCGGAAAGCTGGCTGAGCAAAAATCGCTTCAACAGTGGCAAAGTCTAAGTTGGATGAGCGCCCATTTTTTAGATGTTTTACAGGGGATGGCGACTCTCAAAGTCTTTGGCAGGGCTAAAGACCAAACACGAGTGATTGAGAGAGTCAGTGATTCGTTTCGTAAAACCACACTAAGTGTATTGAGGATTGCCTTTTTGTCAGCACTAATGTTAGAGTTCTTAGCCACGATTAGCACAGCCATCGTTGCCGTAACCATTGGCTTAAGGCTAGTCTATGGTACTCTCTCTTTTTCTACGGGGCTATTTCTCTTGCTTTTGGCACCCGAATTTTACACTCCATTAAGAACACTCGGCATAAATTTTCACGCGGGGTTGTCTGGGATGAATGCGGCGGGTCGGATCTTTGAGATTCTGGATCTTCCGTTGATGAGTGGAGAGGAGCACCGTGATCAAACGTTATCCTCTGATTTTCACATATCCCTTCAAAATGTTAGCTTAACCTACCAAGCAGAAGCAGGAGATGCACCAGCCTTAAAAGGTATCAACCTATCTATATTTCCTGGTGAAAAGGTTGCTCTGGTCGGTCCTAGTGGTGCAGGAAAAACGTCGATTGCTCAGATTTTGCTTCGCTTTATAGAGCCTTCCACGGGGGATGTTTTTGTGAACGGACAATTACTCAAGACCACTTCGCTTAAAAATTGGCGAGAACAAATTGCCTACGTTTCCCAGACCCCCTATCTGTTTGCCGGGAGCATCGCGGAGAATATTCTCTTCGGCAGGCCCACAGCAACAATTGAAGAAGTTAGGAGTGCTGCTCATGAGGGGTCAGCCCATGAGTTCATTTTAGATCTTCCTGACGGTTATGAGACGCGTCTTGGAGAAGGAGGAACTCGCTTAAGTGGCGGACAGACCCAAAGAATTGCCATCTCTCGAGCTATACTGAAAGATGCTCCTTTACTCATTTTAGATGAAGCAACCTCTTCTTTGGACCCCGACAGTGAGTACGCAGTTCAGCAAGCCTTGAAGAGACTGATGCAGGGAAAGACCGCTTTAATCATTGCCCATAGGCTAAGTACTGTTCGTCAAGCGGATCGAATTCTGGTGTTAGAGGAAGGGCAGATTGTAGAACAGGGTAATCACGAGGAATTAATCAGAGAGCAAGGGCTCTATTGCCGACTGGTCTCAGAATATCGAGGGAAATCCATATGAAAAGTATGACTTGGTTAATTGCCTTGATGTTACCTTACTGGCGGAGAATTCTGCTGGCTTTGCTTTTAAGTACGCTTACGATCACGAGTCATATAGGCCTGATGGCGACGTCTGCCTATCTTCTAGCCCGAGCTGCCCTTCATCCCCCGATCTTAGATTTAATGGTAACTATCGTCGGAGTTCGATTTTTTGGACTCTCCCGGGCAGTCTTTCGTTACTTAGAACGCTATGTCTCCCATGACGTGACGTTTCGGGTCTTAAGCCAAATTCGCGTGAAGTTTTATCAAAGCTTAGAACCTCTCGCCCCGGCTCGGTTGTTAAACTTTCGGAGCGGAGACTTGCTCAGTCGGATTGTTGCGGACGTAGAAATCCAGCAAAACCTTTTTTTGCGAGTTTTTGCACCAACCTTTGTTGCGCTACTAGTTCTTTTGGGGTATGGACTTTTTGTAGCCCGTTATGATGTACGGTTTTCTTTCATACTTGCCGCCTGTTTTCTGGTAGCGGGGCTTGGGATACCGTGGGCAATAAAAGGTCTGAGTCAAGGAGTAGGGCATCAGTTAGTCGATCTAAAAGCAGAGCTGAATACACAAGTTGCCGATAGCCTTTTGGGAATTACGGAATTAGTGGCCTATGGTCAAGACCAAGCGCATTTGGCTAAAATACAGCGAACAGAGAAGCAATTGATGGATCAACAGCGCCGAATTGCCTGGCTTACTGCACTTTCTTCTGCCCTAACGGGGATGATCGCCAATCTAGGTCTGTGGCTCGTCCTTGTTCTCGGGATAATACTCGTGGAAAAAGGTAAGTTGAACGGAGTGAACTTAGGGATGTTAGCTCTGGGGACCTTCAGCAGTTTTGAAGCCCTATATCCTTTGGCCCTTGTCCCTCATCATCTGGAACAAAACCGTACCGCTGCGGATCGCTTGCTGGAGTTGATCGAGACTGAACCAGCCATACCAGAGGATGGCACAGATTCTCCCCAACCGAAGGAATTGGATATTTCCTTCCAAGACGTAAGCTTTAGGTATGACCAAGACGAACCATGGGTTTTAAATCGTCTGACGTTTCGGATTCCCCAACAAGGTAAGGTAGCGATTGTTGGACAGAGTGGCGCTGGCAAAACTAGTATCGTGAACCTGCTTCTTCGTTTTTGGGAATACGACGAGGGGAGAATTGACTTGGGTGGGTATTCTATACGGGAGTACCCTCAGGAGGGTGCTCGAGGTTTCTTGGGAGTCGTGACCCAGCGAACCCATATTTTTAATGCAACGTTTCGAGAAAATCTCCTCTTGGCGAAACCCGAGGCTACGGATGCAGAACTAATTGGAGCAGCTCAGCAGGCTAAGCTGCATGATTTTATCCTGTCAACGCCCCAAGGGTATAACAGTCTTGTTGGGGAAGGGGGATTTAAATTATCAGGGGGACAGAGACAGCGTTTGGCCATTGCTCGAGTGTTGTTAAAAAACGCCCCTATCTTAATACTCGATGAAGCCATGGCTGGACTTGATCCTTTGACCGAACGAGAAGTCATGAATGAAATCTATCAACTCATGGAGGGACGCACCACATTAGTGATAACGCATCACCTTCCCGGATTAGAGAAAATGGATGAGATTCTCGTACTCGACAAGGGGCAGATCGTTGAACGGGGAAAGCATGAAGAGCTACTCCGACACAATGGGATCTATCTTAAGATGTGGGAGACGGCAACGATCTTTAATTAGGTTCTATATGTTCCTAGCAATCTTATAGATAGTGTGTAGACCCGATCAAGCAATTCTTCAATCGATTTTTGATTGTATTAGTTTTCGCTCTCCATTCCTTGTTCCAAGATTAAGTCTGCTTCATTACCAGGAAGTGTTTGAACATTTTTTAGCTTTCGTACAATCGTCCGTGACTTTCTAGTTGCAGTATCGATGGTGTTACTTGCTTCTTGGAGTTTTTTCTGCGTTTTCTCCAGTACTTCTACAAACTTGCCAAATTCTGTTTTAACGGCGCTCAGTAAGTTCCAAACTTCACTGGAGCGCTTTTCTATTGCCAAGGTTCTAAAGCCCATTTGGAGACTATTTAAAAGTGCCGCCAATGTAGTTGGCCCGGTAATCACAATTTTATACTCCCGTTGGAGAATTTCACAAAGACCAGGACGGCGCAGCACTTCAGCATATAATCCTTCGACAGGTAAGAATAAGATACCAAAATCAGTCGTGTTAGGGGGATCAAGATACTTATCACGGATGGTTTTCCCCTCTAGTTTGATTCGTTGTTCTAAGGCTTTACCCAGTTCTTCGATCCGTGGCAGATTAGCTTGGTCTTGTGCTTCGACTAAGCGTTCATAATCCTCCATTGGAAATTTGGCATCGATGGGAAGCCAAATTATATTGTCCTGTCCGTCCCTAGCGGGAAGTTTGATAGCAAACTCGACACGATCGTTGCTGCCAATTTTAGTGATGACATTCGAGGAGTACTGTTCGGGTGTGAGAATTTGGTCCAATAAGTTGCCTAGTTGAATTTCCCCCCACATACCCCGCGTTTTTACATTGGTTAGTACTTTTTTTAAGTCGCCGACTCCAGATGCTAGGGTTTGCATTTCTCCAAGCCCTTTGTGCACAGCCTCCAAGCGATCACTGACCAGTTTAAAAGATTCTCCAAGGCGTTGTTCAAGTGTAGCACTGAGCTTTTCGTCCACAGTGGAGCGCATTTGGTCTAATTTCTGACTGTTATCCTGTTGAAGGAGTAGCAGGCGTTCTTCAACCGTTTTGCGCAGGTGTTCTAATTTTTGTTCATTCGTTTTGGTTAAAGATCCTAACTGAGTTGCGAAAATATCTAATTGATTGCGTTGGAGATTGGCGATTTCTGCCATACGGGACAGTAGAGAATCGTTAAACAATCGGACGGATTGGTTTAGCTCCTCGCGGATTTGTCTGGCGTTCGTATTGGACTCCTCTCGGTTCTTGGCGATTTCTCCATTTACAAGTCGCTCGTTGCGCTCCAGAATTTTCTCTAAAGCCACGAGTTTACTTTCAAATAAGACAAAGGGATTACGCGACGAACGGGTCAATAAAATAATAAGTAAAATCAGGATAATAACGAAAAAGATAATGATTAAACCGATAATTAAAGGGTCTGTTATAGTCATAGTTTTCCTCCTAGTGATATTTACTCTTCTAAACACTTTATCATATTTATAAGACAAAACTTTGAAAGTTATTGAAAATATCGTATTTCCATGACATGCTTTGTAACTAAACAATTTTTTACAAAGGATTTTTAGGTTACTAAAGAGAAGATAGATTGATGTCTAAAAATTCAAAAACTTAAAAAGGATGAGGTTTGTTAATCCATAATAATCAGGAGGTATACAGTGAAAAAATTTAAGATAAATGTAACTTTTCTAATTACGATTGCTTTAATATTTGGACTAGGTGGTTTATCCTTATTGTCTTATTTTAAGACGAAAGATCTTTTGATTACCAATTTAGAGATGCACATCTCCTCGCTGACGTTATCTTCGGGTTCGGAAGTAGGCTTATGGTTAAGCGCTCATAAAACAGAAATCGAGATTATGGCTAATACCCCGATTGTCGAAAATGGAGATCAAGAGGCCATTGTTTCTTATTTAAAAAAAGAAGTCCTGCGTAACAATGACTTTGAGGATATTTTCTTTGCCGATAGTCAGGGAGATTTTTTTCTCAGTTCGGGTCTTGGTGGTAATATTGTTGACCGTGAATACTTTCAAAAGGTCATCACTACAGGGAATACTGTGATATCAGATCCACTAATTTCTAGAGGGAGTGGCAATCACACAATTATGGTGGCAGCTCCGATTATAATAAAAGGAAAAATTGTTGGTCTTTTAGGGGGCACTGTTAAATTAACTAAACTTAGCCAACTTCTTACCTCAAAAAAAGTTGGAGAAATTGGAGAGGCTTTTATAGTTCGGCAAGATGGACTGACAATTGCTCACCCGAACCAAGAATTGATTATGAACTATAATGTACTCACTGAAAACAATATTTCTCAAAGCTATCAGGCTGCAATCCATAAAATGGTTAGAGAAGAAGCAGGGCTTACTAAATATACCAATCAAAACGAAAATAAATACCTTGCCTTTACCCCAGTTCCAGGGGTTAAATGGTCTTTAGGAGTTACTGTTCCATTAACCTATATCACCAATCAGCTGAGTTACCTGCCACTCTACTTTATTGGCTTAACAGTTATTTTCAGTGTATTTTTAGTCTTTTTATTAAGTCGTTGGCTGGTGGTCCCCCTTACCACGTTGACAAAGTTTACAACGGAACTCAATCATAAAATTCACGAACGTCTAGATGCTTATCAGCTGAATAGCCCAGTCTTAGAAGTTCAATCCCTGGCAACTAATTTCCAGAGGATGGTAGAAGCGCTTCAGGAAAGCTTTCGTGAACTAGAAAACTCAAAACTACACTTGAAGGGCGAAATCATTGAAAGAATAAAAGTCCAATCAAACTTAGAGAAAAGTTACGAGGAATTGGGAGCGGTTGAGGAAGAACTGAGGTTTAATTACGAAAAGCTCCAATCTAAGGAAAAATTATTGCGAGAATCAGAACGCCGTTTACGTTCGATTTTCGAAAATGTCCAACTAATTACAGGAATTATGGATAAGAACGGAAGAATAATTTACTGTAACGACTTTATTCTAGAGTTAGCTGGTTTTAAAAAAGAAGAAGTGATTGGAAAAAGTTTTTTTGATATTTTTGTGCCTTCTGAATTACATAAGATTACTAATGCTTGGTTTAAAGAAGTATTAGACAGTAAGAGGATAATAGTACATAACGTTTATCCGATTCAAACCAAAAATGGTCTAAAACGGTATGTCAATTGGAATCATACTCTCTTATTTGATTCTGACGGCAATGTCTCTGGGGTTGCCAGTATTGGCGAAGATATTACGGAACGAAAACAATTTCAGGAAAAGCTCGAGCATATGAGCTTCCATGATGGTCTAACAAATCTTTACAATCGCTCGTTCTTTGAAGAAAAAATGCGTCTCCTCAAAGGAGATGATTATGCGCCGATAGGCTTGATTGTTTGCGATGTTGATGGTTTGAAACTTGTCAATGATACTTTAGGACATGGCACTGGTGATAAGTTGCTTTGGCTCACTGCTGGTATACTTAAGAAGTGTTTCCGGGAGGATGACTTAGTGTTCAGAATTGGCGGAGATGAATTTGCCATCCTTTTGCCAAAAAGTGACCTGAAAATTGTGGAACAAGCTTGTTATAGAATTCGTAAGGCTGTTGAGGAGTACAATAGCGAGAATTTAGAGTTTCCACTTAGCTTATCTATAGGATCTGCTGTAAGTGAGAAAACGAATGTGAATGTTGATATGGTCTTTAAAGAAGCTGATGATGGCATGTATCGGGAAAAACTACATCGAAGTAAAAGTACCCGCAGTGCCATAGTTCAGGCACTTATGAAAGCTTTAGAGGCTAGAGATTTTATCACGGAAGGGCATGCCGATCGTCTGCAAGACATAGTCCTAACCCTTGGAGAAGCAATGGGATTAGCCGAGCGTACTCTTGCAGATTTGCGATTGTTGGCCCAATTTCATGATATCGGCAAAGTGGGTATTCCAGATCGTATACTTTTTAAGCCTGGGCGTTTAACCTTTGAAGAATTTAAGGAAATGCAGCGACATAGTGAGATTGGACATCGGATTGCACAATCTGCCCCGGACCTGCTTCCCATTGCCGATCACATTTTGAGACACCATGAATGGTGGAACGGTCAGGGCTATCCTTTAGGACTTAAGGAAAACGACATTCCCTTAGAGTGCCGCATTCTGGCGATTGCGGATGCCTACGATGCCATGACAAGTAATCGTCCGTATCGAAAAGCCATGAGCCAAGAGCAAGCTTTTAATGAATTGATGGCAAACAGCGGGCTTCAATTTGACCCAAAATTAGTACCTATATTTGTTAAAGTATTTAGTTTCGATCAATCGTCGATCCGTCCGATAGGCTAAGATTGGTTTTACTGGATCAACATAACCCGAGGGAAATACTACTCAATGAGTAGTATGGGAATTAGAGGAAGCTGAAAAACTGACAAGTTAAGAGAACGGTGTAGAAATCGTGTCCGATAGGATTGACTAATCACATTTTCCATGTTATTTTTAACAAAATATATATGATGTGGGCAGGGGAGCTAGAAAGGCTGGCTGAGATTTAGACCCGATAAGGTCTAAGACCCTTTTAACCTGATCTGGATAATGCCAGCGTAGGTAAGCAGTTTTTACTCTTTTATGAAGATGAAAGAGCACAAACCCTATTCTGGGGATCTGTGCTCTTTTTAGTTTTTAAAGAGAGAATATTTAATAATGGAGGAGGTAGTCACCCGTGAAAAAAGTACTTACTATAGCTGGTTCAGATTCTAGTGGGGGAGCAGGGATTCAAGCTGATCTAAAAACGTTCTGTGCTCATGGTGTCTATGGAATGAGCGTAATAACCGCAGTCACTGCCCAAAATACCCAAGGAGTTTTTGCTGTTCAGGATATCTCAAGAGAGGTCATTGCTCAACAAATCGAAGCAGTTTTCGACGATATTGAGGTCGACGGAGTGAAAATCGGTATGGTTTCCCAAGTTCAAACTATCGAGGTGATTGCAGAAAAGTTGAAACACTATGCGCCTCAAAGGATTGTCTTAGACCCAGTCATGGTGTCTAAAAGCGGTTACCACTTGTTAAACCCGGAGGCAGAAGTAACTTTGAGTAGGGAATTATTGCCCATGGCAATGATCGTCACCCCTAATATTCCAGAGGCTGAGGTCATGACCAAAAGGTCTATTGGCACGCTAAAGCAAATGGAAGAGGCTGCTAAGGTGATTTATCAGATGGGGGCTAAGAATGTACTTTTAAAGGGGGGACACTTAGAGGATGACTCTGTAGATATCCTCTTTGACGGTCAGGAATTTAGTTATTTTAGCTCGGTTAGGATTGCTACTAAGAATACTCATGGGACAGGATGTACTCTTTCATCGGCAATCACTGCAAATCTGGCGTTGGGGTACAGCCTTAATCAAGCAGTCTCCTTAGCCAAGGAATATATCACAATTGCCATTCAACATTCTTTAGCGATCGGAAAAGGCGTAGGACCGACTCATCACTTTTACACATTATACAAAAAGGCAGGATTAATAGAGTGAGTATAGCTTCAAAAAATAATTTAAGTATGTTTAATTTTTCAACCCTTTGGTTTGGCGCAGCTATTTCAGTCGCCGAAATTTTAACCGGCGGGCTGTTGGCTCCCCTAGGATTTAAAATGGGGGTTTTGGCTATCCTGATTGGACACTTGGTTGGAACCTCACTTTTGGTGTTAGCAGGAATCATCGGAACTAATGAGCGCATTCCTGCCCTGGTATCAACTCGAATTTCCTTTGGAAAATACGGTTCCTATCTATTTTCTGTTTTAAATGTTTTACAATTATTGGGTTGGACGGCTGTGATGATAATCGTCGGGGCCAGGTCGGTTAACCAGATCAGCAAAACCTTATGGGGATTTGATCAGCTGACGGTTTGGAGTCTGATTATTGGAGTCTTTATTATGATTTGGGTATGGCTTGGAAAAGATAGCGGCTGGAAAAAGGCGAACCACATAGCTGTGGTGCTATTGTTCTTGTTAACGATTATCTTGAGCACTATCATTTTCAGCAACCATGAACTGTTTACCAAACAGGTTGTCGGAGATATGTCTTTTGGCTTTGGTATAGAATTAGCTGTAATCATGCCTTTATCCTGGTTACCATTGATCTCTGACTACACACGCTTTGCTAAGTCAAGGAGAGACGGTGCCTGGGGCAGCTGGCTTGGATACTTCTTTGGCAGCAGTTGGATGTACATTATCGGCCTGGGCGCAGCGATCATCGCCTCGGACGCTGATCCCGCCGCAATGTTATTAGCAGCTAATCTCGGTATTGTAGCCTTAGGAATTATTGTCTTGGCTACGGTAACCACTACCTTCCTGGATGCTTATTCGGCTGGGGTCACATTTCTCAACATTTTCCCTAAATTAAATGAGAAAACGGTTGCCTTGGTCATGACTGGGATTGGAACCGGACTTGCGATTATCGTTAATATTGAGCAATATGAGCATTTTCTTTATGCCATTGGATCAGTGTTTGCGCCCTTATTTGCCATTCTCTTGACGGATTATTTCCTTTTAAAGAACAAGAAAATCCAACCTGAGCTTTTGATAAACTGGGGTACGTTACTCCTCTGTGCAGTGGGTACAGCTTTATACTATAGGTTTATCAAGTTAGACTTTGTTCTGGGCTCTACAATTCCTGTGATGCTGATTATCAGCATCTTACATTCTATAACATGGAGGTTGACTGCTAAATGGAAATACGTGAAGTAATCTTTGAAAACCTAAGGCTTGTTAAAGAAAAAAGTCCCTTAATTCACCATATTACCAACTATGTCACTGTGAATGATTGTGCGAATATTGTCCTAGCCATCGGAGGTTCCCCTGTGATGGCAGATGATCTGGAGGAAGTGGCAGAAATGGTTGGCTTTGCTTCTGCCCTAGTTCTTAACATTGGCACTCTTAATTCCAGAACGATTGAAAGCATGCGAGTCTCCGGATTACGGGCGAAAGAATTAGGTGTTCCGGTGATCCTAGATCCGGTAGGAGTTGGGGCCACGAAGCTGAGAACAAACACTGCAGAAAAGTTGATTAAGGAGTTAAAACTTGAGGTTATCCGGGGGAATATGTCAGAGATCAAAGTCTTAGCCGGCCAAAATGTAGCTATAAAGGGAGTTGATTCGCTAGCGGACGAACAAGATAGTTCGGTGATTGCCAAAAAACTAGCCTCTGAATTAGGCTGCGTGATTGCCATAACTGGTAAAACGGATGTTGTTTCTGATGGACGTCGAGTGTGCTTACTGGATAATGGCCACCGAATTTTGGCGGATGTTACAGGAACAGGGTGTATGACAACCTCCCTCGTGGGAACCTTTTGCGGCGTCACTAAAGATTATTATACGGCGGCCGTGGCTGGCATTATTAGTATGGGCTTGGCAGGAGAAATCGCTCAGGCTTCATTACGCCATGGGGAAGGGATCGGAACCTTTAGAACCAGATTGTTGGATAGCATCTATAATCTGACTCCCGAAATCCTAGCTAAAGAAGGTAAAATTAGTTATGAGTAAAGTTAAGGTCGACTACACTTTGTATTTGGTCACAGATCGAAAACTTCTCGGAGAGCGGGATTTGGCTCAGAGTATTGAGCTAGCCATACAAGGTGGGGTAACCTTGGTGCAGCTTAGGGAAAAATCCCTTTCTACCAAGGATTTCTTACAACTAGCCATTGAAGTAAAAGCGATAACCTCTCGCTACCAAATTCCCCTAATTATAAATGACCGTCTAGACATTGCTCTCGCGGTCGATGCCGAGGGATTACATGTCGGACAAGAAGATCTGCCTATGCTAAAAGCAAGAGAGTTGTTTGGCCCTAATAAAATCATTGGGGTCTCTGCCAGTACCTTAGAAGAAGCCATTCTTGCCCAACAACAGGGTGCTGACTATTTAGGAGTCGGAGCTGTATTTAGCACATCAACTAAGACTGACGCCCCAGAAGTCAGTCTCGGGCAATTAGAACTTATTAAGAGAACAGTCAAAATCCCTGTTGTGGCGATCGGTGGAATTAATCTGACGAACCTAAAACACGTTATGGATACCGGAATTGACGGGGTTTCAGTCGTATCTGCCATTTTGGCAGTAGAAGACATTCTAATGGCGTCCAAGCAGTTAAAGGAACTTATTAGATAGTCAACTCCATTAGCTAAAGTTGAACATCGAGACGATGCTCATTCTTGTCCTATTATTCCTTGTCTAGGATAAACCTGTGGGTTATACTAGAAAAACGAAGGTAGTACATAATACTTGCTTACAAGGAGAGGATTATAATGTTAAACGATAAAACAGCATTGATCACTGGAGGCGGGACCGGGATCGGTAAAGCGATCGCCTTAAAACTAGCCCAGTCTGGAGTTAATATTGCGATTAATTACTCTCGATCTGAGCAGGAAGCGCTTAAAACTAGTCAAGAAATCAAGGATTTAGGAGTTCGATGCCTAATCTATAAAGCGGACGTTGCTCGGGATGCTGAAATTAGGGCAATGATTAGTCAAGTAACTTTGGATTTTGGCAAGTTGGATATATTAGTAAATAATGCGGGAACGACCCATTTCGTTGATCATTCAGACCTTGAGGGAATGAAAGAGGAATACTGGGATGATATCTTGGGAGTTAATGTAAAGGGATTGTTCTTTTGTTGCAGGGCGGCTTCTGCCGAACTTAAGAAAAGTCGAGGCTGCATCGTGAACATCACATCGATAGCAGGCTTAACTGGATTAGGTAGTTCTATCGCTTACTCTGCTTCTAAAGCGGCAGCAATAAGTGTTACAAAGTCGTTAGCTAGAGTGCTGGCTCCTGAAGTTAGGGTTAATGGTGTTGCACCAGGAATTGTCCAAACCCGTTGGGTGGAAGGGAAGGAAGAGCATATTTCTCGACTTGCTGCAGGTACACCACTGGGACGAATTGCAGATCCTGAAGATATTGCTGAGGTCGTCTATTCCTTGGTCGCCCATGCAGGGTTTATGACCGGACAAACAGTCGTGGTCGACGGAGGAAGCTTTATCTAAAAGGTAAGGGTATGCCCCAGCAATTCATTGCTTATATTTAAGCATGGCTTACCGTCCGAATTATCCAGAGGCCTAGCGGCGGTTAGCCATCAGATAAAGTACTTACTGAAGGTTTTCAAAGGAGTTAATTTATGAAAATTGACAATTTGAATAGCTTGGTAGATTCAATCAAGGATGAAGTCATCTTTTGGAGACGTCAGTTGCACCAAAATCCTGAGTTATCTTATCATGAAGAAGAAACCTCAGAGTTTATTTTTCACTTGCTCCAGTCCTTTGGTTATTTTGAGGTAACACGTCCGACAAAAACTAGTGTGATGGCTCGTTTGATTGGCAAGCAGCCCGGCAAAGTGATTGCCATTAGGGCGGATATTGATGCTTTGCCTATTCAAGAAGAATCTCTGGTAGATTATGCTTCTCAAAATCCTGGAGTGATGCATGCTTGCGGGCATGATACACACACTGCTATGCTGCTAGGCGTTGCCAAACTATTCAGTAGCTTGTATTTCCAGTTAAAAGGAGAGTTACGCTTAATATTTCAGCATGCTGAGGAAAAGTTCCCACCAGGGGGTGCTGAAGAACTCGTCCAAGCAGGGGTAATGGAAGGTGTAGACGCCGTCATCGGAGGGCATATATGGGCAGCTTTAGAAAGCGGTAAAGTCGGCTTGGCGTATGGTCCAATGATGGCCTCACCGGATTCGTTTTATCTCACGATCAAGGGAAAGGGTGGACATGGAGCAATGCCCCATCAGACGATCGATGCCATTACCATTGGGGCAGAAGTGGTAGTTAACCTGCAGCATATTGTGTCACGTAATATAGATCCATTAGATCCTGTGGTAATCTCGGTAGGTCGGTTTGTTGGTGGTACTCAAAATAACATTATACCAGGCACTGTGCAAATAGACGGTACAATCCGTACCTTGAATCCTAAGCTGCGCCAAGAGGTTCCACTTTTAATTGAGCGAGTAGTCAAGGGAATTACCTCAGCTCACGGAGCAGATTATGATTTAAACTTTATCTTAGGCTACAGACAAGTGATCAATGATGATCGGATCGTTCAGGTTCTGGAAGAGACAGTACGTGAAGTGATGGGGGACGAAGGGATTGCGTTTGTCCGACCTAGCATGGGCGCAGAGGATTTTTCCGCCTATTTACAAAAAGCTCCGGGTGCGTTCTTCTTCTTAGGAGGAGGGAACAAGGAAAAAGGATGCGTCTATCCGCATCATCACCCTTGCTTCAGTATTGATGAGGATGCTATGCAAAAGGGTATTAATATCTTTATGCATACTGCACTAAAACTTCTTGCTGAATAGGTACCACTAGTCTTCGAAGGTGCTCGATCCTTTTCAGTTCAGGGTTGTTGACAGGAAGAAGATTTCAGGTATAATAAAGACAGATCAAATACAATCAAGATTCAGATTTAAGTTGTTGGTCGCGTGCTAGGCATCGTTTCGATTCATCGAAAGTAAGCATTGCTATCAGTTAACAAATGCTGAATTTCGGAGAACTGGAGCCACCTAGCTGGGTGGTTTTTGTAGTTATTAGAAAGATTTCCCTTAAAGTTCCTTCCTTAATGAATCAGTGCTCTGCTACCTAATCATTTTTATATTTTTATTAGAAGATGCAGTTGCTTGATTGAACGCAGTTAACTTAATGTAAACTGAGTAGTGGAGGTCACTCACTGGAGTGGATTTTTCTTTTTCATATGAGTATACTGGCTTAATATTGGTAGATCCTTAGTTGAAGCACTGATATATGGGGAACAGTAGATTGTGGATAAACCTTTATACGGGCAATATAACGTGATATTATGTTAGATAATACGGTAATTTGAAAAGAAATTGAGAATTAAATCGGGAGGCTAACATTATAAATGGATTATTATAAGAATTTTTTTGAAAGTAAGTTATTTAAAAAGATTATATCTTTGCTACTTTTATTTGCAATTATAATTAGTATTAAACCCATGATGAATTTGTTATTATTAACGTTTATGTTTTCTTTTATCTTATACGGAATTCAAAATTACATTTTTAAGAAAATTGTCAAACTAATGCCCATTAATCGAACCGGGATTACCTTTACTATCTTTATAATATTGGCTTCTGCCATGGTATTCTTTATCTATAAATATATACCCATCTTAAGTAAACAGTTATTATATATCGGAATTCAGCTCAGCAATTTTGATATCAATAATTATGAAGATGCAATAAATCCTAATGTAAGGGAAGCAATTAGTACAAACATTCAATCTTATGTTGTTGAGGGTGGAACTTATCTTATTCATTCGGTAACAAACATTTGGAAATTTAGTTTAAACATCTTTATTGCCCTTATACTTAGCTTATTTCTCATTTTAGAAAAGGATAAAACGATAAAGTTCTTAAACAAGTTTGCAGATAGTAAAATAGGATTTATATATAAATACTATAAAAAGCTAGGTAAAAATTTCGTTAATTCGTTTGCTAAAGTAATGGAAACTCAAATCCTGATTTCATTAATTAACTCCTTTTTATCCGCCATTATCTTGAGTGCAATGGGCTTTCATCAAGTGATTGGTCTAGGTTTTATGATTTTTATTCTCGGAATCATACCTGTAGCAGGTGTTATCATTTCGTTGATTCCTTTAACAATCATAGCCTTCAAATTAGGTGGATTAATAAAGATTCTATATGTGTTAGTAATGATTGCAGTCTTACATGCAATTGAAGCCTATTTTTTAAACCCTAAACTAATGTCCGTAAAAACAAAACTGCCAGTTTTTTTCACTTTAGTGGTTTTAATTATGGCAGAACACTTTTTGGGAATATGGGGATTATTATTCGGAATTCCACTTTTCCTGTTTTTTCTAGATCTTCTTGAAGTAGAAGATTTCTAGATCTTCTTAAGTTGAAGAATATGAGTTAGAGGATGTTCAAACCCTTGAGACATCCTCTAATTATTTTTTGCTCCAAGGCGACATTCTAAGAAGTAATGCCATAAGCAAATTTCCCCTAAATATTAATCATTTTCAAATGAGTATGAAGCTAATAATAGTATTAACGATTAATAACTTTGACTTTCCGTCTCATCGTAAGATCGGACTCTGGAATGGTACCATTATAGCTTACAACTTTTTCCTCGACTTCTTGTACAACATTAGCATTAGCATCGTCATCATCATCATCGTCGTCGTCATCATCATCATCGTCGTCGTCATCATCATCATCGTCGTCGTCATCATCATCATCGTCGTCGTCATCATCATCATCGTCGTCGTCATCATCATCATCGTCGTCGTCGTCATCATCGTCATCATCATCATCATCGTCGTCGTCGTCATCATCATCATCGTCGTCGTCGTCATCATCGTCGTCTACTTCATCGCCGTCAGCAATTACTTCTTGAGCAGATTCGACATCGTCTACTTCATCGTCGTCGTCCTCGTCGTCCTCAAATCCTATTTTCAATTCTTCTCCATTTTTATAGATTACCTTGATTTTTTCGATGTCATTTTCTTTTGCTAGTACATCATGAAGTAATTTCAGAAATTCATCCTTGTGCATATTCTCGCACCCTTCCTCAAAATAATTTCCGTACACAATCTATCTCCACCTGTATAAGTTTTATAAGGTTAGAGATTTCTTGTGTATTATATGAATATTTCTACCAATTGGTACTAAATTGTGGATTGCTCTGACAATATAAGTGTTTACACATCCTAATAAGCGCATATCATGAATTTGTTGTTCTAACCCTGCTTTCAATGTGGTTTCAGGATAATAGTTTAGTAACGTTTGTGCTTTCGTTATATCTGCCCAGGTATCCTTGGGATCTCCTTTAAGTCGGTCCGAAAAATCAGGAGTCTACCTTTTGGTTGAGTAAATCTTCACAATAAACCATCGATTCCAATTACCTCGACATCGTTGATTTGAAGTAATCGTTCAGAAAGATGAGATCCAATAAACCCAGCGGCCCCTGTCACTAATACTCTCATCGTTTTCCAACCCCCAAATAGACTAATCCTTGTTTTCTAACCTTTTTCACATCAAGACAATTTCTGGCGTCCAGAATGATAGATCCCTTCATTTTTAGTTTTACTTCTAACCAATTAGTATTGATAAATTGTTCCCATTCAGTTGCAATAATCAGAGCATCGGAATCTTTCACCGATTCATACTGATTTCTATATGGAGTAACCTCAGGAAACTTAAGTTGAACCATAGGATCGAAAGAATGAACACGACACCCCTTTTCAACAAGTCGTTTGATAAGAGCAATGGCAGGAGAGGATCTTAGATCATTCGTGTCGGGTTTAAAGGTCACACCCCAAACGGTTATTTGCTTTTTAGACAAGTCTGGAAGCATCGTACTCAGTTTGTTCAAATAAAGTTCAATTTGAGTCTCATTGATTTCTAGAACTGCATCAAGTAGTTTGGTCTCCACATTTTGTAGTAATGCAGAATGTTTAAGTGAACTTAAATCTTTGGGTAAACATGATCCGCCAAAACCCAGTCCAGCGTTCAAAAAAAGCCGCCCTATACGGGGATCGGTCGCCAAACCCTTAGCGACATCAGCATAATCCACCTCATAAACATCACAGATACGAGCGATTTCATTAGCGAACGAGATTTTAGTGGCCAGAAAAGCATTGCTGGCGTATTTGATTAGTTCTGCTCCGGATAAACTGGTAAAAATTAAGGGAGCGCTTCCTTTTTCATAGAGCTTTTTCAAAACTTCGATGGGCCGAGCAGTTTTTGTGCCAAAGACAATTCTATTAGGATGGTAAATATCCCATAATGCCGTGCCCTCCCGTAAAAATTCGGGGTTAGAAACAATATCAAATAATTCTTCATTTATTCCCATTGCAATTAATGTTTGATAGATGCTTTGATTAGTTCCCGGTGGAACTGTGCTTTTGGTAATAATCATTTTATGATCATGAATCTCAGAACCTATCATCTCAACCACTTGATTAAGAAAAGTAAGGTTGCTACTGCCATCTTCTTTAGATGGAGTACCAACTGCTATGATAATAATTGGGTAATCCCGAATGCTCTCTTTTACCTGAGATGAAAAAGTAAGCTTACCACTATTAAGGGTTTTGCCGATCAAGTTTTCTAAACCTTGTTCATAGATGGGGACTATCCCTCGACGAAGGCTTTCGATTTTTGATTCTTCCATATCCACACATTGAACTTCATGACCAAAATCCGCTAAAGCAGCTGCTGTTGTGAGCCCTACATAACCTGCTCCTACAATACATATTCTCATAAATCGTCAACCCAATCTCAAATAATGTCGATTAACTTATTGTATTTGTGCAAGAGATGAAGCGTTACAGATTTTGGTATAGACAGAGGAAGTTAAAACTCCGTCTGAGGTAAGTTTCCTTTAGCCCTTGATTAGAATAGATTATATTATATTATTATTTGATTTTGGTGGAGGGGAAGATGTGGAAGAGTATCTAATCCAACCGTGGGATAATCAAGTTCAGCAGACAGGTATCGATTTAGATATGTGGGTACCCCCACAAGTTGATGAATTGGCTGAACAAGTAATTAATTGCTACGATATGGAAGTTCAAAATAAGACGTTAATCACTTCAAAATCGGACAAAGGTGGGGCTATCTGGAAGATTGAAACGGATAAAGGACCTCGCAGTTTGAAAGTTCTACACAGGAAGCCAATTCGAAGTCTCTTCAGTGTAGGGGCACAGGACTACATTGTAAAACAAGGTGGAAGGGTTCCTGAATTAAAAATGACGAAAGAAGGCCGTCTCAATGTAGAAAAGGGTGGAAAGTTATGGATTGTCACAGATTGGATTGACACCTTAACCCCGGCTGGGAAGGATCTTGAGGGCGCACAGGCCTTATGTTACGGTTTAGGAGAATTTCATCAGCATTCCAAGGGATATATTCCCCCGATTGGTTCACAAAGAGCCTCTAGATTATATCGTTGGCCGGCTTATTATCGCAAAATAATTAAGAAAATTGACTGGTTTCGAAATGTAGCAATGGTTCATAAAGAATTACCAAGTAGTCAAGAGCTTCTTTCGACTTTAGAGATCTTTGAGCAACAAGCTAAAGACGCATTAGGTCTTCTAGAAAAATCTCATTATGCTCGGATAGTTACGAAAGGCGAAGCTCATTGGGGACTCGTTCACCAAGACTACGGATGGTCAAACGGACAACTTGGTCCAGGTGGTCTGTGGGTGATTGATTTAGATGGAGTAGCCTTTGATTTACCGATTCGCGATCTTCGCAAGCTCATTTCGAGTACCATGGACGAGTTGGGAAAGTGGGATGTTGCTTGGATTAAAGGTATGATTGATGCCTACCATCAAGCAAATCCACTTGATGTAGAAACTTATCAAACATTATTAATCGATTTGGCCTTTCCCAATGAGTTTTATAAACACATTAACGAAATACTCTACGATCCTCTAAATTTTATTAGTCATGATTTAGGAAGCATTATCGAGCGTCTCACTCTCATGGAAAAAACAAAGAGTTTAGCCTTAGATGAACTCAACCAAGATATGATTAGCTTCCAACCTGGTGATTATGAATCAAACCTAGATTTTCCATCTGAAACCTCTGAGATGATGCAAGTCGAATCAATCATGAAGAAAACAAATAAGGGTAAACTTTCAAAACTGAAGGGTGTAATTGCAGACAAGAAAGGTCCACTAAAGGTTCTTATGATTTGTACAGAAAAACTACCTGTCCCGCCTGTGTGTGGGGGAGCAATCCAAACCTATATCAAGGGAATTTCCGATACTTTGAGTGTGCATCATGAGTTAACGATCTTAGGAACAACAGATCCTTCACTCCCTCTTGAAGAAAAAGTCGATAAGATACGGTATATCAGAGTCGACGGCGACCACGTCTTAGAAATATACGCTGAGAAGGTCATTGCTTTTCTTAAGGAAAATTCGTTTGATTTAATCCACGTCTTTAATCGACCTAGGCTTGTTCCCTTAATCCGTGACGCTGCGCCACAATCGAGAATTATTCTGAGTATGCATAATGATATGTTTAACGACGATAAAATTCTGCCTAGCATAGCGCTTACCGCGATCAATGAAGTAGAGAAAATTATTACAGTCAGTGATTATGTAGGAAATAAAATTGGTAGTCTGTATCCTCAAGCGGCATCGAAGGTCCATACAATCTATTCTGGAGTAGACCTAAAAAGGTTTGTTCCTTGGAAAACGTCAAATTCTGCCGCTCAAATTCGAAAGAAACTTCGTGCTGAATATTTTCTACAGGACAAAAAAGTCATACTATTTGTGGGACGCCTGACACCCAAGAAAGGAACAGATCTTTTAATTAGGGCTATCAACGAAGCGTACTCATCTGACAAAAATATTGCTTTGGTTATAGTGGGTGGAACATGGTATAGTGTTGACACAGTAACAGATTACGTTGCTTATGTTCGCGCTATTGCAGAGAAGGCGCCATTTCCAGTGATTACAACGGGTTACGTTTCCGCTGATCTAATTCATGAGTGGTTTTGGGCAGGAGATATTTTTGTGTGCCCTTCTGAATGGCAAGAACCTTTGGCTCGTGTCCATTACGAAGCCATGGCAGCGGGCTTACCCTTTATCACAACAGCAAGAGGTGGCAATCCAGAGGTTGTGATTGATCAAAATGGGTTAATTGTTGAGAGGCCCGAAGACCCTGTTGAATTTGCAGAGACGCTAAAAATTCTCCTATCTGATCTTGAACTTGGACAGAGAATGGGGCAGTCTGGTAGACGTTTGGCAGAAGAACGGTTTGGTTGGGAGCGAGTTGCCCAAGAAGTGCTAGAAACATGGAAACCTAACAATACTAACTATGAAACAAATCTAGAGAGCGACAATATAGAACTTATTACGAGTAAGCGTAAAGGAAAGGGGAAAAATAAAAGTAAGTTAAAAGGGAAAGAAAAAGTGAAAGTTAAAGGTATCGACGGAGCTAAAAGCAAAGAGTTCGGTGATCTGCTAGATAGTCTTTCTAATCCAGCGATGGAGGCCGGTTCATCCATTGTGAAGGTTACCCGGGACATGATTTTTCCAATGAGCGCAGCTCACAATTTGTTGGGAAATATTTCCCCATCAGAAGTGACACGAAGATTGATCACTTCTAAAATGGAGAAAAACGATGGAATTAACGGTTCATCGATGGTGAGAGTAACCAGAGAAATGATTAGACGTTAGTGTGTGTGTGCATCTTATTTGAACTTCGTCAACCTTTAGAACCGCCTTGAGCCAACGCATAAGGAACCCACTTGTGCTCGCAGGCTAGAGCTAGAATTTTGATTTAAGGCTAAAAGTGCAGCATCAAACTTGTTGCGCTTTTGCCTTATATAGTCCATATTCGCCATTTTTTTTGACGCTTAATCTGATACAATTATTAGCTACTTCTTTTGAACTTATCATCAGAAATTATAATTGGAAGGCTCTAGGAAATGAAAGGAATTATTCATCCATACAACGAATAATCAAGTGATAGCTTAAAGATAGCTTAAAAAGTTTTATAAACCGCTGGTCACAATCCAATAAGAATTTATCTCCAGCATAATGGGATATCTCTCTGCAAAATTTGTAGTGAAAGATGTGAAAGTATGTACATTACTGATTATGAGGTGGCTCTTAGATTATTTTTGGCTTGTGTTTTTGGTGGAGTAGTAGGGCTTGAAAGAGAACGAAACGATAGTCCAGCAGGGTTTAGAACTCATATTTTGGTCTCATTAGGGGCCGCTTTAATTATGATTATATCTATGTATGGATTTTCTGATTTTGATTCAGTAAATAAAGACCCTGCACGATTGGCCGCCCAAGTTGTTTCAGGCATTGGTTTTCTAGGGGCAGGGACAATATTAAGAGATAAAACATCAATTAAAGGATTAACCACTGCTGCATCACTATGGGTGGTATCAGCAATTGGATTGGCGGCAGGAGCCGGCTTTTATTTTTCAGCATTCGTCGCAACTGTATTGGTTTTCCTAACCTTAGAGCGCTCTGTTGAAACCTATTTTTTTAGAAATAGCCAAACTTTAAAAGTCGTTGCTGTCAATGGTACCTGTAAACTCAAAGAAATTAACCATACTATAGAGTCCCATAGCATAATTCCTCAGAATATTTCTATGACCTTGTTAAAAGAAGAGGCAAATAGAACACATATCGAGTACAAATTAAGAACTCCCTTTCGAAAAATCAATATCGAAAATCTGATTGCAGATATTAATGAAATTGATGGTATTTATTCAGCCGAAAAAGTAGAGAATAGCGGGTCACTATTTATTAACTTAAAACGTCGGTTACCTTTCAGAAAAAAGCCCAAAGATCCTTCAATGTAACTGCAACAGATAACTCTTAACTGAGCTTTCATCGTACTTAGGGGGCATAGAAAGAATTAAATTTTTAACGGATAACGGACAAACTAGTGGCAGGTAAGGCTCAAACAACTGGATGTGTTTGAGCCTTACCTGCCATAACAAAGTGTTGTGTTGGCAAGGTGACAGGTTGAAGAAGGTACCTCTAGATAGGCATGGTTTAGGGATTAAGAATCAAGCGGTTTTTCTCCTGTAGTGATGAGAGATCATTCGCTTTGATCATTCCTTGAGAAATGGTATAAAGCGTATCCTTAATATAGAGGACCCTTTCGATGGTTTTAGATCCATAATAATGCTGTCCGGCTTTTAAAAGGTCAGCATCATTAAGGTGTGTAATTCTGTCTCTGAGAGTAAAACCCTTTTGCAAATCGAAGTGGTAAACATATGCACCTTGGAAAGAAAAGCTGCCATATTGAGGGATACCTCTTGGATTACTATCCGAATTTTTTACTTCCATTAAGGTAACAGGGAACGACAAAAGACCTTTTTCTTTATCGAAGAGTAGGGCCTTGTGATTGCGAAGTACTTCAGAATCAGTCCCTCGATCACCAATGGACGTTTTGAACAGCTCCACAGGATTGCTGACATCGGTCACATCAAAGACGGCAAGTTTCATGCCTTGATAAAAGGCATTGGAACCCATGGGCGTACCGGGAAGAATTCCTTGACGGTTCGTTTGGCTTACTTCGATGGTTTCTTTACCAAAGCCGATGATGTGGTTCTCGTCATAAGGGTGGAGATAATCACTGAATCCTGGTATTTTCAAAGCACCTAAGATTTTAGGCGAAGTAGGGTCTTTAAGATCTAGAACAAAGAAGGGATCAACATTTTTGAAGGTGACCATGTAGCCGCGATCCCCCATAAAACGAACTGAATAGATCTTTTCTCCGGGTGCAATATCCTCTATCTTTCCAGTCGGTTGAAGGGCTTGATCTAGGATATAGACATTATTTTTAGAGGTATTGTCATCGGTACGCCACATGTTGCCTTTTGTTGTAGCGATTCTAAAATGATCGTTATGTTCGTCCATAGCAAATTGGTTAAGAATAGTACCCGGTACTGATCCTTGAGCCTTAAATGTTGTCTCGCCTTGAGCCAGACCAAATTTATAGAGAGCGGTTGTGGTTTCTACTGAAGGCGGGGCTATCAGATCCATAGCTGGAGCCACTTTGGAATCAGGGGTTGGTTGAGGTTTGGGTGTCGGTAGCTCTATCTGCTCATACTGGGTAACTGCGATATAGAGATTTGACGGCGAAGCATAAATATTTTGACCTGAGCCAAGGTAGGTGGAAACTTGCATTTTTTGATTCGCTTGGTCAAGATTAAGACCAGCGATCAGCAGATAATTGGGCTCGACAGAGTTTGGGAAGTAACGGATATCGGTGTAGTCTATGGTGACGAATTCGCTATTATTAACAGTATCTCGATAGCTTGGCAATTGGGGCTCTAATCCTTGTTGCATAATCCGATAAGTGTCTAAGTATTTGTTAGCGATCAAATAGAGATTACTACCGACCTTTCGTGAAGATACGTATTCTCCATCAAGTTCTACTTCCCTGATTTTTTCAAGATCTTTTTTATCGGCTAGATTGTAGATGATAACTTTGGCCGTTGATTTATGGAAGATTGGTGGATATATTAGTGATTTAGATTGATCTTTTTGAGGATTGATGGGATATTCTTCTTGATAATTAGCATTGCCTATTATAACTAGATATTTATCATCGACAAACAGCTCTCGCGGTGAAAATTGGCTGCCTTTAAAACTGATGCGGCTAACAATATTCATCTGATCAGAGGGATCCGCTTGGGTTACGATCAGCTCCTGTTGACTAACTTGGTAGATATACTTGCCATCGTTTTTGACGATATCGGCTTCATCAACCCCTTCTACTTGCAGGTTGGTTGTAGAAAAGTCCTTACTTCCTCTTACCGCAATATTTGAAGTTGCGGGAGCTGAGGAGGCGGATGAGGGAGCGGCCGACTTGGTCATCTCATCCCTCATTATCCCAGTTCCAAAATTTATCCCTTGTCTTGTGGAAATTCTGGAACTCTCAGCCGTTTCCAAAATACTGCGTAGCTTTTCAACCGTTCCTATGACAGGTAGACTTTGTTCCTGAGGCAGACTATGTACTTGAGCCAAACTTAGATCTGGTGGTTTATTCAGGTTGGATATGGTAATGACAACCGTGAACACTGAAATTAGGGCAAGAAAATACCAAACTCTCTTCATCTTGAATCCTCCCCGTATCTGAAATTCTTTTGCTGATTAGTTTTATTGCTATAGTTATAGACGAATCCAAGGGAATAAATCTGACGATATCTCTTCAAAAAAGTTGAAAGCCTCCGTGATAGCTCCGGAAGTAAGATAAAGACGAGAATTCCTGAAATAAAGATCAAGATAGATTTTCAGATATATTCCACTCTGTTATATAAAAAAGAGTCCGTAACTTACGGGCTCTTTTCAATCATTTGTTGAGATAATCAAAGTTGCTACTCTGCTTTCTTGAAAATGGACCAAGGCGTATCGACAGCTTTACCGTCTTCTAACATTTTCTGAACAGTTCCTGGTGTATAAAAACCAGCTTTTTCTGTTTTGAGAAGGCATTCTTCCAAAGTAGTTTCCTGCCAAGTGTCCTCGCCTTTTAATTGAGTTAAAAACTTCATATTAATTAATCCTCCATTTAAGTATTTTAAGCCCTCTAAATTATAGCAGGAAATACCACTCAAATAAATCCCATTTAAAAACGTTTTATTCGACTTAGAGGCTAGCAGCTATTTATTTTTCCTCGCTACTCTCCACCCAAATCATCAACAACAATTTCAACTAACTAGGCGATGTCTTTTTTCTGAAAGGTAATCTAGGAGATGGCAATAAATAGGAGCAAATAATTGCCTAGATGGTGAAGGAGAAGGAGGGGTTACGCCAAAAGTATTGCTACTCATAGAAATCAGGGAAAATAAAACAAGTTTTAAAGATTTTAAGGCAGGATTTAAGGGTTGTGCATATTGAATTTGTAAAGTGATTACAGAACAGTAAAGCTTTTGACAAAAAAATGATCATATATGAAGGAGGACTTTATTTGAGAAAGCTTAAAGTAACGATCTTGGTAGAAAACACGGTTGGAGCTCCTTTAGGGCTCTTATCGGAGTGGGGTTTGTCGATGATCTTGGATTTTGGCGATGAGCGAATTTTATTCGATACCGGGGAACAGGGCAATCTAATCAGCAACGCTATGATATTGGGACATGATCTGCGGCGAATTGATCGTGTCATCTTAAGCCACGGACATTTTGATCACACGGGAGGACTTTTTAAGTTCCTTCAATATAGAGGGACAATTCCAGTGTATGCACATTCTAATTTATTTACTGAGCACTACGGTAGGGGACTTAAAGGGCATGCAGACAGATATATCGGGGTACCACACTGTCAGAAGCTACTAGAGAGTGCTGGAGCTAAGTTTCATTGGCATAGTGAGCCTTTAGAATTAAGTCCGGGACTTTGGCTAAGTGGTGAAATCCCACGACAAACATCTTTTGAACGCGTTGACGATAAGTTAATTGAGATCAAAGGAGGAGACATTGTTCAGGACAGTATTCGAGATGATCTAAGCCTTTTTTATGTAACAGACCAGGGGTTAATCATACTTCTCGGCTGCGCACACTCAGGATTGGTGAACATCGTAGAACATGCGAAGAGAGTGACTGGGGAGCATAAAGTAAGAGCGATCATTGGAGGAACTCATCTTGGCCCAGCTACTCCGGATCAGCAGCAACAAACGATAGACTATTTGCGAGGACTCAATTTGGATTGTTTAGCGCCAAATCACTGTACTGGTATGGGGATGCTGAGTAAGTTAGCGACAGAATTTCCAAGTGTATTTAAGTGGGCTATGGCAGGAAGTACGTTGGATTTTAATTAGAGGGGGTAGCTAACTAATGGCAATACCTACTTCAAGGACCAAAGAATCCGCTAAGATTTCGATCGACATTAGCCTTTGTACGGGATGTGGTTTATGCATCGAAGTATGTAAAGGCTTTAATCTTTCTCGAAAAAACGGCAAAGTGATCAGTAAGGGTTCTGTTTATGGTTGTATCGGATGTGGGCATTGTATGGCGATTTGCCCGCAAGAAGCAATTAAGATTTATGGCCGATGTCTCATTCCAGAAGATTTATGGACTCTGCCCGACCAACAGGAAAAGGCCTCTTATGAGGAAGTGCTGAACCTCTTGCAACGCCGCCGCAGTATTCGCGAGTTTAAAGAGGTTCCTGTGGAAAAAGAACTTATAGAAAAAGTCATAGCAGCAGCCCAAACAGCTCCGATGGGCTTACCTCCTTCGGATGTAAACCTTCTTGTTCTTGACAGCTCAATAAAAGTTCAACAGTTTGCAAAGGACTTTTGCGATTATCTAGAAGGGCTAAAATGGCTTGTATCAGGATGGTTTTTGGCACTTATGCGGCCATTCTGGGGAAAGGCCAATGATGAACTTTTCAGGGGATTTGTGCGACCGACAATGGACTTGTATCTAGACAACATGAATAAAGGGATAAACCTAGTAAATTATGATGCTCCCGTAGCGCTGTATTTCTATGGGTCCCCTTATTCTGACCCTGCCGACCCCATTGTTGCTGCTACTTATGCCATGATCGCTGCAGAGTCGCTAGGATTAGGGACATGCATGCTTGGGGCTATACATCCTTTAATTCAAAACGGGAAAGCTGCTCAGAAGTTTAGACAGAAGTATGGCATCCGCTATAAAAGTCGAGAAGGATTATTTGTGATTATTGGCTATCCCAAGGTGGAGTATCAAAAAGGGATCCGCAGGACCTTTGCATCAATTGATACAGTTTGACAACTCCCCGTAGATAAATCTAGGGGATTCTTGGTTCATCCTGCCCGGCAACCCGGTTCAGTCCCACAAGCTATCCCGATGTGTCCCACCGTTTAACGAAAAAGCAATGCTTTTCTTAATTGGCTACTGCTTGGTTTTCGCATTTCGCCAAATATACTCCTACATTAGTCGGCAAACATTTTACGCGGCAGCCTTTCTGCCACAACCCCATATGTTTGATTTTCAAAGAGCATATTAGGTATATTATACCATAAAAGGTTTATGCAGAGAACAAGTGTTTTATGGATTGCCTTATATCCCCATAGTTTAAACTAGGGGCTTTACGGCAACAAGTGGTAAAACACTGGACCTCTCCCCCTGTTTTCCCGAATAAAAACAAAGCTGCTCTCAAAGAATAAGAGCAGTTTTGTTTTTTTATAATTTAACCGTTGCTTTACTTCAACCCCTAAGGTCATTAAGCAATTACTAAGCAATCCTGACAACCAAGAGTTTAAGATTTACATTTCCCATGTTTGCGAAAATAATTACCTTAAAGAAGCTGCGGACTACTTTGAAGTAGAACCTGATCTGAGTGGGAAGGAGTATGTTGATTACTGCCTAAATTTTTATTCTCATTTTGCAACATGTTCGTTAGTCCCTAAGGTAATAGGCTTTCTTATAGCAAAGCCTGATAACGTGCCCATTGGACATATGGCGCACCAGGTTCTCGCTCTGTATCTGTAACTAAGCAAGAGGCCAATTATTGTTGTTGTAAACATCATGGAATAAACTCTATACCCCAAATGTACAGCCCAATCTGGTATTGCTCCAATAGAGAGAAGGTTTGGCATATTCCAGGGAAGTTGGAAAGCCATCAAGAATCTTATTTTTTCTAGAGGATCTCTGTTATCTAGAAATACCATTAAAGTAGAAAGACATATCATTAGAAAGTTTAACGTAAAGTAGATCAGCATAATTCGTTTTCCTGTGCCGTTGATCAGCCATTTTGGAGGTTGGCGGTGTGTCCCAATTCTAGCGAACAGTCTGGTAAATAGATTTGATCGAGGACAGTAGCTTTGACACCAGGTTCGTTTATTATCTTTGATTACAAATACAAAGGGCATAATAAGACAGAAAAAACCGATCCAGGCAAAGCCAATATTAAAAAAGCCTAAGGTAAAAAATAAGATAGTAAACAAGTACGAATATTTCATCCAAGTTTGTTTCATCAAAATACTCCAATCTATTTTTACTGATCTAAGCATTAACCGATCCGGGGTAAGGGGGGTATCTTGATTATAAGGGCTCAGAAGAGATTTGTACATTGTCTGAAACAAATTTATTTCACTGCATTGACTGATTGGAAATAATAGTTTCAACTGATTTACTAATTCTATTGGAGAGTGCTTGATATCCTGCAGAGTTCGGATGAAGGCCATCCTTAGCGATATATCGGTCAAGATTAAATTTCAGTAAGTCATTGGTTGGAATGAAAATTGCTCGCTGATCTTCTTCAACGAGTTGTTGGACATTATAGTTCCATGTATTCAAAAGTCTAGTGTCTTCGACGCTGGTTGCCTTGGCATATGGATTATATAGACCTAGAACAGCTACGTTGGAATTCGGATTGGTAGTTCTTAGGACTTTAAGAGTTTGTTCTAAACTGCTTAAACTGTTATCCAATCTCACCTTAAAGGCATCATCTTTGGCGAGATCGTTCATTGAGAGAATGTTTCTAACATCATTTCCACCGATAGAGACCAAGATTAAATCCGATTCGCTGATTGTTTTCTCAAGCCTTCTGCTTTGGAGCTGTTCCAGCAGGCCTATGCTTTCCAGCCCGTCTATTCCTGCGTTATCTATGATAATCTCTTTTGAGGTGTTGTTATTAAAATAATCGGGTAGATAGCTTGAAAACCCCTTGTTTTTTTCATCGCCTGTTCCTTTGGCGACAGAGTCTCCTAGGATTTTCTTCTCAAAAAGTACTTAGGGTCATTATAAATAAAATCTGCTCTAATAGACAGCTTATATTACCCGTTTCTTAAAAAAGAATGAGTTACAATATACATTTAGAAAAACGTCTAAATGTATATTGTTTTATTAGCCTAAATATATTACAATAACATTTAGATGGTTATCTAAATGAAGGGAGATCGACATGGGGTTTCATGAATCCTTAAAGGCGATGTCAGACAAAACCCGACGAGAAATCCTGAATTTGCTAAAGAATGGGGATATGACTGCGGGAGATATTGCTGCTCGCTTTTCTATGACGCAGGCCACGGTGTCACACCATCTTTCCGTATTGAAAGATGGGGGACTTGTTATGGATCGACGAGACGGTAAATACATCTTCTATGAACTGAACACTTCCGTGATTGAGGAAATCATGGCTTGGTTAATTGAGTTGAGAGGAGTGGAGCAAAATGAAAAATGAGAAGACAATGATGAGGTTGATGTGGGCTATTTCCGTGCTTCCTGTGCTTATTACAGTGTTCGTGTTCGGTAGGCTTCCAGAGGAGATTCCGATGCACTGGAATATCCAAGGTGAAATTGATGCCTGGTATCCGAAATTCCCCTGGGCTTTTATGTTACCGGTGACTTGTATCGCAATCACCATTATGGCGACAGTTCTACCAAAAATTGATCCAAAGAAAGAAAATTACGAACGATTCAAACCACAATACTTTATCATTAGGCTGATGCTAGTCGTGTTTCTGGTGATCTTGCAAATGGTGACTCTCTCCATAAGTTTGGGTGCTACGTTTATTAAAGTTGACACAATCGTTAAATTGATGATCGGTATTCTTTTTATAGTCCTCGGTAATTTAATGCCGAAATTTAAACAGAACTATTTTGTGGGAATTAAAACCCCATGGACTCTTGCCAATGAGACTGTATGGGCAAAGTCTCATCGTCATGGTGGATTCGTATGGTTTATAATTGGCTTCTTAATGTGTATTCTGGCATTTTTGCCTGGTACAGGAAGTGCAGTTGTGTATTTTGCGTTAGTTCTGTTTGCTGCTTTCGAGCCTATCCTATATTCGTGGATTCAGTTTAAGCGACAACAATGACGAGTTGACCATCCTAGAGCTAAGCATTGAGGATTGAATGAACTAGTAAATGCTTTTCATTTAACTTCTTAAAAATAGGGGTAAAGGGGGACAGGTTCTATGTTTCGGGAGGAAACATAGAACCTGTCCCCCTGTTTTACGGTGATTAGGCATGCTATAATGGTTCGATAACGATAGAATTCAATTTGAATGATTCGAGGAGTTAAGAAATGTCGGAGATTTTGTCCCGGATTCGTAGCATACTCACCTTTAGCATTGCGATTATTTTTCTAGTGAACCTGTTCATCAAGTCAAGTCTGATTCAAGATCTCAACTTAGTCATCATGGTAATCATAATTGTGCTCAGTTTCATGTTCATTTCGGGCACAACCTTGATCATTGGAGTCCTGACGTTTGCTCTTAGCACGTTTCTTTTCCTGTATTATCATGCTCCTCTAAGCGTATGGCAGCAAGCTTTACAAGAAAACATATATCTAGTCGTCATGTTCACTTTAGTACCTCTGTTAGGTATCCCCATTCAGCATGGAGGTTATTTTGAAGCCTTACAAGGTGTGTTTAGGCGCTACGTGTATAACAACGGTCGTTTTTACCTTCTCGTGAGCTTTATTTCTGCTTTTGTAGGCGTACTGGTCAATTTAGCAGTGGTTCCGCTTGTGCTTCAAATTAGTCAGGCTAGTAGTTTAAGTTCTAATAAAAAGCTGTTAAGCGCTGCAATCCTCCGTGGTTTTGCTACATGCACAATCTGGGCTCCTACAACTGCGGCCATAGCCCTAATTATCCAATTGAGTGAAGCAAGTTGGCCATTATTTTCTCCTTATGGAATTTTATGCGGTGTTATCGCTGGTTTGGTCGGTTATTTCGTGACCATGTATGAAGAGAGAAAAATCGGTAATGCTTTTACAGGCGTGGTTGAGGAACCAATAGTGGATCTTGATGTTCGAAAAGCAGTAGAATTAAGTGTTTTTAGTATAATCTTGATTCTTTCCATTGCGGCAGTATCACTTATTACTGGAATACATACAGTCATCGTGGTTTCCATGGCGTGCTTAATATACCCTGTCCTCTGGCTGGGAATAATTGGTCGGTTTAAAGTGCTGATTACTGAATTTAAGGGAAATTACTTTAAAAATTTGCCGAAATTAAAAAATGAAATAATTCTTTTTATGGGTGCAGGCCTGTTTGCCACAAGTATCAATTTCTCTCACTTAGGAACAAATATCTCCAAGATTTTATCCATTTTGGTCGGACAAAACGCCTTATTACTTGCAATCGTAATTATTCTCTTCGTACTCACGCTGTCGGCTATAGGTATTCACCCCATTGTTTCAGTCACGATTATCGGAGGAACAGTTAAAGCTGCTGCTTACGGTGTAAGTCCGACTTATCTGGCCCTGGTTTTAGCTATTAGTTGGGCGATGGGAATTTCCATTTCCCCCTCTTCAGCCACTGTTATTGCCATATCCGGGTTGACTGGTCAGTCGCCGCTCCAGGTAGGGCCTCGTCGGAATGGCTTGTATGCAATAATTTCATCGGTTGTAATACTTATAATGCTGACTATTTTTAGATCGATTGGATTATTATAGATTAAGATAAAAGATTATTGAGCATTGTCAATGCAGAAAGGGTGAGTGATTAGTGATACGAATCGGGGTGATCGGCCAATCAGGGGATATACCGAAAGAACTTCAACAATTGGCTCATGATGTAGGACGGGAAATTGCCCTAAGAGGAGCGGTCCTCTTAACTGGTGGGACGAATGGTGTGATGGAGTGTGCTTCTAGGGGAGCCAAGGAGGCTAATGGGCTAGTCGTTGGAATTTTACCGGGAGATTCGTTGGATCGGGCCAATCAATATATAGATATTCCTATCTCGACAGGACTAAGCTTTGATTACAGGAGCTTAATACTTGTTCATTCTTCGGATGCTCTGATTATGGTTGCTGGAGGGAATGGCACCTTGGGTGAATTATCTGCCGCGTATCTTAATCTTAAACCAGTCGTGATCCTAGAACCATCGGGCGGTTGGGCCAAAAAGGTGAGGAGCATTGCTTATGAAGAAGCCTATCTAGATGAAAGAAAGAGCTTAAAGCTTGATTATGCTCAGACAGTTAAAGAGGCCTTAGATATCGCTTTTAACAGAGTCGGTTGTTAATTGGAGATCGGACTTGCAAAAAAACGAACCCCCCTAGTACTTCAGTCTAGGAGGAGTTCGTTTTTAGTATTATAAAAAAGGATTTTTAAGGATGGAAGGGGAAGAAAGCTTATGGAACAAATTGCCTTAAACTGACAAGAGGAGTGATGTTTTGAATCTTGATTGCCGAAGATGAGAAAGATCTCCGTGAGCTTTTAAAGCTGTTGCTTATTAAGGAAGGATATCATGTTTATGATGCGTTTAATGGTTTAGTAGCTCACGAAATCTTTCTAAAACATTCGATTGATCTTGCTATACTCAACGTCATGATGCCAAAATTAGATGGTTTTAATCTGCTTCGCAAGATACGAGAAACGAGTGAAATTCCGGTCATCTTTTTAACTGCTCGGGGAGAGGATATGGATAAAATTTTAGGATTAGGACTTGGTGCAGATGATTATATGATTAAACCTTTTAGTGCACTGGAACTTGTAGCAAGAGTTCAAGCCCAGCTGCGAAGGTCTTATAACTATGCAAGCAAGACAGCAAACCAAGACTCTAGATTAGCGATTGGGGATTTAACTCTGGATCATGATGGGTGTAGTGTCTATAAAGCTGGTCAGCTACTAGAGCTTAATGCTAAGGAATATAAGCTCCTTGAACTATTTATGCATAATATTGGCAGGGTCTATACGAAGAAACAACTCTATGAAGCAGTTTGGGAGGAGGAGTATTATGGGGATGCTAATACCATAATGGTTCACATAAGCCACCTAAGAGAGAAGATTGAAGATAATCCTAAAGAAGCAAAGTATTTAAAAACCATTAGAGGGATAGGATATAAGTTTCTTCAATAGAGTGAACGCGTTTGTTTTGACATATTTGTTCTTGTGTAGAGTTTAGAACTCATTAGAACCCATTACAACTCGTGCATAGGATCGCCTAACTGTTTCCTTGTCTGTTCTAGAGCTTTCTCTAAAATAGGCAGATCTTGAGGTGTTAGAATTTGCTCGGTGCCGTCTTTGATTTTTTGAATGGTTTCTAAGATCGGCACAACCCTATATTGAAGTTTGCCGTTACTTCGATAAGCGTGAGAATAAGTAGCATCATACGAAATCTTCTTCAGGCTTGTGGTATTAGTGTCAAAGTCTTTAACAAACTGCAGATTAAGTACCAGCCCGCTGTTTCTTTCCAGGCCGTTCTGCGCACTGATGAAGTTGCCCAGGGAATAGATGACGAATTTGTTTTTGCCATTAATTTTCTTAATTTCCATGGGTTCAATGACATGAGGATGACTTCCCAAAATCACATCAACGTCAGCTTCGAGAAACTTTTGGGCGAGTTCCTTTTGTTGTTCTGTGGGTTGTTGACGATACTCCTCGCCCCAGTGCAGTACTAAGACTAAAACATCCACCTTTGGTCTCAGAGTAGAGATATCTGCCATGATTTTGTCAGGGTCCATGATATTGACCAAGTAGGGGGCATGCTGTGGGAGAGGGATGCCGTTGACGCCGTAAGTATAAGCAATATATCCAATCTTAATGCCGCGAACTGATTTAATAAGCGGTGAGTTATGCGCTTCAAGATTTGAAAAGCAACCGGTGGTATCCAATGAAGCGTTTCGTAGAACTTCTAAGGTTCGAAGCGCACCTTTATATCCCCTGTCTAGGATATGGTTGTTGGCGGTTACTATTAGGTCAAATCCAGACTTTTTAAAGGTATCAGCTATAGCATCTGGACTATTGAACAGGGGGTAGCCAGTATACCCAGAGTCCGGTCCTGCCATGGGTGCTTCAAAATTGGTTGAGGCATAGTCGCCAACTTTAATCAAGTGTTCCACTGGAGAGAAGAAGGAATCGAAGTTGTATGATCCTTCCAGTTGTTGGCCTCCCCAAATCTGAGTGTTGTGCATTAAAATGTCGCCTGTCGCGACAAGTGTGATCGCTTCTGTTTTAGGAGCTTTGGGTTCTGGATTGGTTGAGGGTTGCTGTACGACTCCTGAGACCTCAGAAGGAGTCAATGAGGATGACAGGGTAGGGATAGTGGAGCAGCCTGTTAAGATCAAACATAAGACTAACATAAGGAAACTTTTCACGTTTAACATCATAATTACTCTAATTCCCCTAACTCATTAAGATCGCTTTAGAAGAAGCGGTGGGATTGATATGATATAATCGTTGTTACCATTATGACTGAAGTACGAATTTTGAGCAATACATTTTCTGGAAGTAAAAACTACAACCAGAAAGTGAAGAAGCGATACTCTTTAATTCCCACACTCACGCTGATTTGTCGGATAATAGTGTGGTATTAAACCAACCTTACACTAAAGTTCATACTGGCGCAGTACATTATACCATCGTACGTCGTGCTGAAGGTCAATCTAGAACAAGAGAACCTCTTATTAAGGGTTTATATATAGAAGTCTATGGCAATAAGGTAGTGATAAAAGGAAGAGATCTGAAAGAAAAATCTTGGCTCTTTACTCAGGTAATCCCCAGTAAACTCGGTTAACTAAAGTTGAACATCGAGTCAACGGTTGATTTAATTGAATGGGGACCTAAAGAAAACCACATTGAGGTTGCTTTTCTTATAATTAAAAAGTGTCATATATAAGACAGAACGATTATTATCTAAGCATTTTTACTTGGACTGTAGCTTTAATATAATTCGATTAGCAGATATAATGGACTATACATAATTGAGAAGATCATAATCTGGAGGTTCGACTATGAAAGTATTAAAAGCCATGCAAATGAATCGTTGTATAGGCTGTTTATCTTGTATGATAACTTGTGCCAGCGTAAATCAGCAGGACCATTCCATTTTAAAAAGTGCTATTCGCATCAAAACAAGTGGAGGATTATCGGGCAAGTTTGTAGCGATTGTCTGCCAAGCCTGCCAAGGGGACGTTCCCTGTGCAGAAGTTTGTCCGACCGGAGCCCTTGTCAAGCGTCAAGGTGGAGGGGTAATTCTAGACAAAGATAACTGTGTCGGATGTCAACGCTGCGTTCTTGCCTGCACAGTCGATGCTATCTATTTCGACCCTGACACCAAAAAACCTATTGTCTGTAAACATTGCGGTGTCTGTGCGCGATTTTGTCCACATGGATGTTTACAGTTAACAGAGGGGGTACGGTGATGTTATACGAAAAGGCGATTCGGGTTTTAGACATAGATCTCGCTACGGGCATAATTAAAATCACGCGGAGGACTGATTTGACCGAGTATCTCGGTGGGGTTGGTGTGGCGTCTAAATTGCTCGAGGAGACTATGCGACCAGAACTTCCACCCTTAGCCCCCGAACAACCGATGGTCTTGGCAATTGGCGCAATCTCTGGAATTTACCCCCTGATTACCAAGACTGTGGGGATGTTTATTTCTCCCTTGACAGGTGAGTTAGGGGAAAGTTACGTGGGAGGAAGACTGGCCTTGACGTTATCGATGGCAGGCTATGATGCGGTCGTAATTCATGGTCAAGCCTCTCGGCCTTCTTATATTTCGTTTAATGGCGGAAACATCGAAATCAAAGATGCTCGTGCAATATGGGGAATGGATTCGGATACTGTTGGCCAATTTATTCGAGATCATGAAAAAGGAAGCGGTAAGCGTAGCATTATGAGAATCGGTCCTGCTGGAGAGAAGATGGTCAAGTTTGCCAGCGTTTGCGTGGATACTTATCGGCATTTTGGTCGGCTAGGGTTAGGTGCTGTGATGGGGAGCAAAAACCTGAAGGCTATTGTGGTTACTGGAGACAAGACCACGAAAATCCAAGACCCTAAAGACTATTTTCGTGTTTATCAATCGATTTTCAAATCGGTCACTGAAACGGATCTCATGTCAAAATATCATGACCAGGGCACCTCAATCAATGTGGAAGCAATCAACGAATTAGGAGCTTTGCCTACCAAAAATCTGACGGATAACCGCTTTGATGGGGCTGATCAAATCAGCGGAGAATCCTTTGTCAAGAATAATCTCGTCCGTAAGATGGCTTGTACGGGTTGTCCTGTGGGATGTATTCATATTGGCCAATTTCGACGAGTCTTTGACGAGGGTTATGACTATGAATCGGTGAGCGTTGCTTACGATTATGAGCTTATTTATGCTCTGGGAACGTTACTCGGCATTAGCAAGACGGATGAAGTCTTACATCTTATCGAAGCGGTGGAAAAGACAGGCTTGGATGCCATATCGACTGGTGTCTCCTTGGCTTGGGCAACTGAAAGCTTAATGAAAGGGATTGTGACGGAAGCAGAAACTCTTCTTCCGCTAGCCTTTGGAGATACGAATAAGTATTATCGGGCTGTCATGTATCTAGCGAACCGTGAGAATGATTTTTATCGTGTTCTGGGAGAGGGGACACGATCTGCTGGAGAGAAGCATGGGGGCAAAGACTTTGCTCTTCAGGTTGCCGGCAATGAAATCCCAGGTTATCACACGGGCTATGGAAACATAGTTGGGCTTACCGTAGGCGCTCGGCACTCACATTTATGTAATGCTGGTTACGCGGTTGACCAATCTATAAAACAATTTGACGAGAACAAAGCCGTCGATGCACTATTCGACGAAGAACTCGAACGCTGTGTTCTAAACTCTCTAGTTATCTGTCTCTTCGCTCGAAAATTGTATAACCGAGAAACAGTCCTGAAAGCGCTAAAGGCTGTTGGCTATGAACTTACAGACGAAGATCTCACAACAATCGGCAAAAAGGTTTTGGCGACGAAGCTACGCATTAAAGAAAAACTAGGTTTTGATCCTCGGCAGGTGAAATTACCAAAACGTTTCTTCGAAACGCCTAGTATGCATGGCAAGCTCGACTCGTCTGTAGTGCAAAGAATGATTCAGCAGTATGTAGAAAAATGTTCGCTGCTACTAACAAAATAATGAACTCCTTAAACTAAAGTTAAACATCGAGACTTTGGTAGAGGATCTAACCGATTGGTGAAGTAGCTTTGTTGAGCTCTTGAATAACAATCTCCGTATAGAACGAGAACAATGGGTAGAGGATAATGCTAGGTATAATAAATGACAGAACAGCAGAGTGACCGAAAGTATAGGTGAAATAATGAATAGAGTTATTATTGTAGAAGGGAAAACCGACAAAAAGCAGCTGGAACGGATTTTGGATGAACCGGTGGAGATCGTCTGTACCTATGGGACATTGGGGCTTGATAAGTTAGAAGAATTGATTGCGGAGTATAGTGAGGATGAGGTCTGCGTACTTTTGGATGCCGATGATGCTGGCAACAAAGCTCGGCGTTTGTTTAAGCAAGAGTTTCCCAACGTTCGACATGTCTATACCCACAGGATGTACCGAGAGGTGGCAACTACCCCACTCAACGTTTTGGCACAAATTCTTGAGGGTGCCCACTTTGCCGTAAAAATGCTGGACGGAGAAGAAATTAATAACCGCAGGTTAAGCAACCGAAGCTATAATAATCATGATTGATTAAGCGGTATGATCGTAGAGAAATCCTAGAAATTGGAAAAAAGAGATATTCTTGAACCTATTAACCTTTTGGCTATAGGATACGCGAAAGGGGAAGTTCTTTCTTCAGAAAGACATAATCAAGTACGTAAGTCCTTAATGGACTTTGTATCGTTTGAAACATACGACTATAAAGAAGAGCGGGTTAAACCCGCTCTTCTTTATTCCTACATAATTTACGACTTTTACCCGTTTTTATCCAATTGTAAGACTCCCACTTCAAGTGGGAGTGGTACGCCTGGCTCCGCTTCGGTGACGAAAGCCTCCTGTGGAGGGTTTCGCCGAGCCGTCTTCCCAATACGAACACTTGGCGGCGAAGGAGGTAGAGTCCATCCTACGGCGCGAAAGTATTCGTCTGTGGATCTGCGCCTTCGGCATAAGTCTCCATTGGAGACTTACGTCACCGAAGACTCGATGTTCAACTTTAGTTGAACGAGTTCACTGATAGGATTTAACGATCTCTTGAAGCTTTAAAGCTAATCCCATTTTTCCTTCAACCTTTAAACTACCAGTCATAAAGGCCATCGTTGCATTAAGATTATCATTGAGTAATTTTGAGAAATTTTTCTCATTGAGGATTAAGGTTACCTCTGCATTATGTACATTTCCTTCTACTACTTCCACTTGACCGTTTTTAAGGACTATTTGTAATGAACCACTTTCCTCAAGATTAATTTGAAACACGCGGTCTTTTTCTTCCTTGATATGCTCTGGGTTTGCGTTCATTTTCTCCACAAGTGCATTTAGTTCAGCTGTCACACTCATAGTGATGTCCTCCCCCTCCCAATTTAATAATATGAATAGCTATTCATTTAGAATATACCATATAAAAGTAATTCTTTCAAAACATTTTTAATTTGTAGAAGTATTCAAATTATGCATTTGTTTAATCAAGGAAGCTATTTTATATCGATTATAGAAATAAATTACTTAAATGATAAAAGTTCCCAAAAATGTTTATATGAATATAATGTAACAAATAGAAGGAGGTGTGTTATCTGATGTATGGTTGTGTAGGTAAACCAATTTGTTGTCCTCCACAATATTGCGTGCGAGACTATTACACTCAACGTATTGTTCCGGTGATTCATCCTATTGTGAATATTAATCGTCAGAATATTGTCGATGTTCCCCAGCATTATTATCAGACGACGACAAGAAACGTTGTTGTTGACCAAGGTTTTCAAGCTGATTTCGGTAGATTTGGTTATACAGGGTACACTGGAGGTCGACTCTTTTAATCATGTGAAAATTCTTAATGCCACGCTTGGGTAAGCGTGGCATTTGACCTAGTCTGCTGTTGGTCAGCTATGTATAGCTAAAGAACACATGTCAAATAATAGTTGTAAGTGAAACAGGGCGAGTTCACAAAAAAGAGGTTTTGGAGGGTGCATTCGTGAAAATTTATCGTGTCAACATGGCCCAACTTTCGTTTGTCGCGGAGGAAGTACCAGAAGAATGGAAGCTGCTTGGAGGCCGGGGGCTAACTTCGGTTATAATAGCCCAAGAAGTTGAGCCAACTTGTCACCCACTGGGCAGTAAAAACAAATTAGTCTTTGCACCGGGGTTGCTTACGGGCACTATGGCTGCTAACGCAGGACGTTTATCAGCCGGTGCCAAAAGTCCGTTAACCGGTGGGATCAAAGAAAGTAATTCTGGAGGAACGGCGTCCCAAAGATTGGCAAAGCTGGGGGTAAAGGCTTTGATAATTGAGGACATTCCAGACGGAGATAAATGGTACAATCTTCACGTCCATAAAGACGGAGTAAAAATCAATGAAGAGACAGAACTTCTGGGAAAGGGCAACTATGAAGTCATCCATACTCTAACCTCTAGATATGGTGAAAATACTGGGGTCATCACGATTGGGCAAGCAGGGGAGTTCAAAATGTCCGCGGCTAATATTTCAGTTAAAGACCCCAAAGGGCATATTCGCAGCTTAGGACGGGGTGGACTTGGTGCTGTTATGAGTTCTAAGAAGATTAAATACATAACGCTGGATGATAATGACGGGGAAGGCATTCAGATTCATGATCGAAAGAAATTCAAAGATGCAGCTCAGCTTTTCAATAAGGGGTTGCTTAGTCACCCTGTCAGTGGAAATGCCCTACCCAAGTACGGAACTAATGTGCTTATCAACATTCTTAATGAGGCTGGTGGACTGCCTACTAAGAATTTCCGAATGGGGCAATTTGATGGGGCGGAAAAGATTAGCGGTGAAACCATGTATGACACGATCATGAGCAGAAAGGGTGATCCTACACATGGCTGTCATGTCGGGTGTGTCATTCGTTGTTCTCAAACTTATAATGATAAAGATGAAAAATACTTAACCTCTGGTTTTGAATATGAAACGATCTGGGGCTTTGGGGCAGGCTGCACAGTCGATGATCTCGATGTTATTGCGGAGGTCGATCAGATTTGCAATGACATAGGTATCGATACGATTGAGACCGCCGGAACCATGATGGTGGCCATGGAAGCGGGTATTCTTCCTTGGGGGGATGGAAAGGGAATCTTGAAATTATTCAAAGAAGAGATTAAAGAAGGTACTCCTCTGGGCCGTATCTTGGGAAATGGAGCGGATTTCACGGGTAAAGCCTTTGGGGTAACCCGAATTCCGACGGTTAAACATCAGAGTATACCTGCTTATGACCCAAGATCCGTCAAGGGGATTGGGGTTACCTATGCTACTACTCCAATGGGTGCCGACCATACTGCAGGGTACTCGGTGACTCATAATATCTTGAAAGTTGGAGGTCATGTAGACCCGTTGCTTAAAGATGGTCAGATTGAGCTTTCAAGGAACTTGCAAATTGCAACGGCCGCTATTGATTCTGCAGGACTTTGCGTGTTTACAGCGTTTGCGATCTTAGATTATGAACCAGTTTCGCATGCTTTAATTGAGATGATTAATGCCAAGTATGGAACGAATTGGTCCGTAGATGACTGGTTTAATATGGGGCGCATGATACTGAAGACTGAAAGGGATTTCAATGCATCGGCTGGATTTACCAACAAGGATGACCGCTTACCGGAATTCTTCAGTGAACCAGTACCTCCCCATAATGCTATTTGGGATTTCACGGGCGAAGAGCTTGATCAAGTGCTTCAGTTATAAGTAAGTCGTAAATTTTAAAAAGGAGAAAAGAAAATAGGGAAGCAGTTTTAGTCAAAATAAGGAGGTAAAACCTATGGAAGTTAATGTTAAGCTTTTTGGAGATCTTCGTGAAGGCAGATTTATGCAGGAAAAAACACAATTAGAAGAGAACAGTCGGGTAATAGATATCATCAAAAAGCATAATCTGCCGTTAGAACAAGTGGCAATCTGTATGGTCAATTGTCGAGGAGCCGAATTAGAGCAAGTCTTGCAAAACCAAGATACTGTTGCTTTCTCTCCTCCGGTCGGTGGTATGTAGATAATTATAGTGCTTAGACAGAGGAGGTTAGCAAAGCTAACCTCCTCTGTTTCTACAGGAGTGAACTCGTTCAACCAAAGTTGACATGGAGGTAACAGAATGCCTGAAACTCCCGAAATGGAAATATACAAGAATTATTTAACTAAGTGGGTTAAGGATAAACGAATTATTGAAAGTAATGTCCTACGAGCAAAAAGTCTTAACCTGGAAAGTGCAGATTTTTGCCAACGTATGACAGGTAGACATATAAAAGACATCACCCGGAGAGGTAAATACCTAATTTTCCATCTTGACAACGATCATTATCTTCTGACTCACATGATGTTGGATGGCAGGCTTTATTACTTACCTGCGGAAAACATTGAAACACTTTCGCAATCTGAGGTTCTCCACAGTGATGCAGAGGAATTAAAACAAAGTATTAAAGAGTTACCTGGAAAAGCTAGTGTCGTTTTTGGCTTATCGGACGGTTCGGTGCTCTTCTTTTGCTCTCTTACATTGGGCTATCTGCACTATCTTGGGCAGGAACCACTAAATGAGAAATTACAGGAACTGGGAAAGGATCCTCTAGATCCAAACTTCCGTGCTGAAGATTTTATACAACTTTTTGAGGGGAAAAGGGGTATGATCAAGCCTTGGCTAATGAATCCAAAAAATATCGCGGGTGTTGGCAATGCTTATTCTAATGAAGGGTTATTTAGAGCGGGTATTTTACCGACTCGTTTAATTTCTTCGCTTAGTAGGGATGATAAAGTAGGCTTATATCACTCCTTGGTTACTATTCTTAAGGATTCTATCCGTTTAGGTGGAGATATGGAAGAGAGATTTGCTCCTTGGGACGATTTTACTGGGGGCTATAATCCACATTTTCAATCGTATGACCGGGAGGGAAAAGCGTGTCTGTCGTGCCATGAAATGATTCAAAAGATGGAGGTCGGAGGTAGGAATGCCTTTTTTTGCTCGCATTGTCAAAAATAGCGAGCAAAGTGACCTTATCATTCATGTCCTTGTAGATTCAGGACAAATGTACACTCGTCTTCCAGTAATGAATAATTGTCTTGTTTAAGGAAATAAGATAAGATTAATAAGAAGAATATTATCGAAATCAAAGATTATGGGGAGAAAAGTATATGAAAAAAAGCGTGTTTTTGGTTATCTTTGTAGTTGTCGTAAGTTTCCTCAGCACTGTGGGGTGTGCTCAAGTTCGATCTGACAGTGATAAAAAAGTCACCGTTCAAACTATTTCGGCTGAAACAGCTAAGAAACGTTTAGATGCAGAAAAAGGTATTGTTCTACTTGATGTCAGGACTGTAGCAGAAAACAATGAAAAGCGTATTCCTGGTAGTGTGTTAATCCCAGTCGAGGTTATCAACTCACAGGCACCCGAAAAGCTTCGAAACAATGATGCTGTCATATTCGTTTACTGTCGAAGTGGAAGTCGAAGCACTATAGCTGCTCAAGCACTTGCTAAGATGAACTATACCAATGTCCATAATCTAGGGGGTATCAATAACTGGCCATATCAAACAGAATCCGGTGCAAAGTAATAGTGATCTCAAGTTTAGCTACAGACCAGCTAATAAAAGTCAAGAGTTTGTCTGATTATTTCTTTTAATTTTCGGTTTGTAAAATACGGCATAACAAACTAAGCCATTGAAAAATCCGAACAATGACCTAAACGTTAATTTTTGGGAAG
>Ga0209347_1000806_pt1 | contig 66537 bp, 61 predicted proteins | sample AutmiccommuBRH23_FD_187382 | JGI IMG/M metagenome (GOLD analysis project Ga0209347, IMG submission 187382) | Deep subsurface microbial communities from Mt. Terri, Switzerland - Autotrophic microbial communities BRH/23 (SPAdes) (version 2) | ecosystem: Environmental > Aquatic > Deep subsurface >... | reverse complement strand
TCCTGGAGTGCATCTACGAACCTACCTTCTCTAACCTCTCTCACGGTTTCCGGCCAAAACGGTCCACTCAAAGCGCCATAGCCGAGGTAGAGACGTGGAGAGGTACGATTTGGTTTATTGAGGGCGATATCTCCGCCTGCTTTGATGAAATTGACCATCGCACACTCGAAACGGTACTTCGTGAGCGTATCAACGACGAACGATTCATCCGGCTTATCAACAAGATGCTCAAGGCCGGCTACTTCGACATGCAGCACGTTTACCATGGAACCAAAACCGGTAACGCACAGGGTTCCTGTTGCAGCCCCATACTCTGCAACATCTATCTCGATAAGCTGGACAGATTTATGGAAAGCATTATCGAGATGGACACCAAAGGTGACTACCGCATGTTTCGAGAATCATTTACTCTAAACGGTACGGAATTACTAAAGATCACTGTATAACCATGCAAATTCTATGCCAATTTGTTCCACCTCCCAATATCTAGCCCTACCCCCAAAAAAATGCACTACAAACGGACACTCATTTCAAGGGACAACTGTCCTAATATAAAGCACTTTACTCCGAACAATCTATTACGTGCCTTATTCTTAAAAACTGTCCCTGAATGAGACATAATCAGCGTAAATTTGCCTGAACCAAATCCCTAATTTTTGACTCCTATTAATCCTCCCACTGTAAGACTCACCCCGGGAATGAAGCCGACTTCTGTCAGCATGTCCACCAGAACTTTAATTGGTTTATAAGTCAGGTTAGGAACACCGCGATATTGATAGTCTTCTTTTCCTAAAAATTGATGCTTTTTCTCTCCGTAACAATGGAAGGGTAGAATGTCCACGCTTGCTATTTTACCGTGCAGCTGACCAAGGTAGTTTACGAAGGCCGCATAGTCGCTTAAGCTATCGTTAAAACCGGGAATAATCGGCAGCCTCACCCTGACTGGTGCCTTTTTTGCAATTAAATTCTCCAGGTTTTTCAGAATAACAGCCAAATCACCCTTAATCTGTTTTTTATATTTCTCGGCATCCATGGTTTTAAGGTCAATCAAAAAAAGATCGATATATTCTACTAACTGCTCCAGATACGTCCATTGGCAGAAGGCTGCAGTTTCCAGCGCTAAATGGACATATTCATTTTTTAGCCTTTTAGCTAATTCAATCGTGAACTGCGGAAAATAAAGCGGGTCGCCGCCGCTGATGGTAACCCCCCCCCCGGAATTATGGAAAAAGAGACGGTCAGCCACCGCTTCCTTGACAATTTCATCAATGGTTAGACTCTGCCCGACTAGTTCTCTCGCTCCCGCTAGGCAAACGCTGACACACTCACCACAACCCGTGCATTTCTCACGGTCGAATCTAAGCACGAAATCCAATCCATCCCTTTCAAGATAAGTTGAACCGGTTGGGCAATGTTCAGCACACTTGGCGCAACCAATGCACTTTTCTGCATCATAATAAACCTCCGGTGACGTTCGTTGTGCTTCGGGATTATGACACCAAGGACACCTCAAGGGACAGCCCTTGAGAAAAACAGTTGTTCTTATCCCAGGCCCATCCTGCAGAGAATAGCGCTGGATATTGGTTATTAGGGGTCTTGTTATTTTGCTTTTGCTATCGCAACCTGGAACCGTACGCAAACTTCTCCCCCCATCCCTTCGCTTTGTTTTATCGCAGTAGTCACTCAGCACTGTCACTCCAGTCTCTTGCCCCGTAAATCAAAAATCTCGTTAACTTTAACTTGGACAACTGCTATAGGGTTGGGTTTACCCATTCCGGCAAACAGGGCCGCAAACTTGTCAAACAACGGCCCATTAGAAAGCAACTCACCCTTTCCCAAAAAGCGGTATCCCGTCCTGTTCTTCAAGTTGACCGCAACCACCATTACCTGTGGGTTTTCAACGATGTTATGGTAGGTTATTCCGGCTCCTAATTCACCAAAAGCCAGAGTCTCACCATCTATAACCATTGTCGATCCTTTTACAGCAAGATTAGGGCGTCCTTCCCGGTCAGCTGTTGCCACCAAACATTGTTCTTTCTCAACGAGTTCACTCATTTCTGAAGTTATCTTAGCCATGCTCCAGATCTCCTCCTTTCAAAATTCCTTCTACATATAAGTGGTGTGAGACAACAATTTTACCAGTTTCTTAGGTAATTCCTGCAGAGTATCAACAAATTCAACTTGCTCACCATACTCTTGCTTGAGCGCTGTTTTGTTATCTCTTTCACATCCAAAACCCAAGGTCATTAATTTTATTTTCTTTTTCTTGCAGAAATCAGTGGCATATTTGACCTGACTGCCCCAATTAGAAGCCCCGTCTGTGAGATGAATAATAAAAGGAGTCCTCATTCTTCGCTTGAGCAGCAGAGCAGTGGCAATGATCGCTTCACCCGAAGCTGTTTTCCCCTGTGGCAATACCGTATATACCCCTTCTTTTTGGGAGGTAAGCTCCGTTAAATAACAGATACTTCTAGTCTCGTTATAGGCAAAAACTCGGGGATTTTTATTGAAACTCCTTACAGCATCAAAAAGGGCAGTGAAGATTTTTTGCATTGTTTTCCATTTCGGGCCTCCCATTGAACCGGAAGCATCCACCAGCAGGATAAGATCATTTTCCATTTCGTATTTACTTTTCTTATAGCAAAATATTTCACCGGTCATCGGAGCCCGGTACAAGCGTCGAGGATCAATCTTGCCGCTTTTCAGCCCTCGGCTGATGATGTTCCTTTGCTTGGAGTGGCTTTGCAGAGCGAGTCGTAATTTCTGAACCAGATCCCGGTCCACCGGTTCCTGCAGGGGAAGGACAATGTCGCTAATCTCAATCGGAACCAGTTCAGTGTCATCGTTGGTAATCAAACGAACATCTTCCGTTAGGTTCTGATTCTGCTGCAGGAGGGATTCGATTTCTTTGGCAATCACCGCCAGAATGGGCTTCAAAGTTTCCCCGAGCTCCCCGTCAAAAATATCACCCACCTCCAGCGCCTTGGGCATATAGGTTGAGTCCCGTATATCGGTTATCCAAAACTTGGTTGCCTTGAGATATTCATCCCAAATTCTTAAATAGAGATTAGCGCGATACTCGCACCGCTCAACTATACTCTGGATTTTCGGACATTCTTCCGTTAATTCCCATACAATTGAGTTCAACAAACGAAGAGGTTCCTTATAATAGTTCTCGAGATTATAGCCGAACAAGCCATACATAGCATCCGTAAACTCTTCCTTATATTTACAGCCACTCCGGTCAGCCGCCATCAGCCACCAAATATGGAGCAGTTCATCCATGGTCGGGGGCTGAACAAAATTTTTCCTAGCCTCTTTAAATTTACCCTGCCGGTATTTTTCTGCGTACAAACCCAATACCGAGCGGTTGGCAACCAAATCCAAGTAGATCTGTTCCGCCATCATCAGAAAGTTTTTGAGTCTATAGGTGTGATCAGAAGACATTTTGGTTAATTTTCTACCAACCAGGGCTATCGCCCGCTCACTCCACTCGATTTGCTTGTACGCTTCCTTGACCACCACTCCGATCGCATAATCTGTTTTGCCGCCAGGAACAGGATAACTACCCACAACCAGTGAGGGGTTCAGATTAATATCACTGGCTTCATTGGATGACTTCATCCCAGACCAAATAATACTCCCGACATTGGGCCCGATAAACCTGACAATCTTCCGGATTGCTAGCAACAAATTGGCCAGTTCCCTGGATTCAACGGGTGATTTGTTGCGGCGCCAGAATTCAGAAATTCCTTCCCCGCCCTGAATATAAAATCTGTTAATCACATCCCGGTTTTCATTCACCCTGCTCCCCCCCGCCTGAAAAAACTTGTCGTCTGGACATGCTTTTAGACCCGCACACCCGTGTTAATCATTGGGTTTGACAAACAGGACATATTCGTTGGCATTTTGAACTTCCGCAATCCCTTTTTCCAAATGAAGGGTTAAAAGAATCGATTCGAGGTGTTCTCGGTTAATTTGCAAGCTATAGATAATTGCTTCTCGGACACTGGCTCCAATGGCCACCATTTCGGCAATCATCAAGCTTGTTCTGGTGGAGACATCAATGGGCGAATCGGAATGGTCACGAAGTCGATTAATAATCCTGACTATTTCCTGGGCAGTTTCCCGGCTGATTCCCGTTTTTTGCGCCAAAACCTCAGCTTCAACTTCCATGGGTATATAATCCATCAACACGGTATAAAATCTATCTCTTAAAGCCGGATCCATGGTTTCCGTACCAATATATTCCTCCCCTTCATTCATCGTTGCAAAAAAGACTACTCCTTCGGCCACATTAAGCAGGCCCAGTTCATCCATCCAAACCTGCCTGTCTTCCGCCAACAGCGAGAAAAGCATATTGAGGGCTTTGGGGTGCTCCGGACGGTTGATTTCCTCCAAGTGCACAACACAGTTTGGGGTTTGGATAGCCTCCGGAAACAGATAGGGGCGATATTTAGTCTCCCCGTTTTCTAAAACATGCTCCCCGTAAAGCTGACCCGGCTCAGACAATATTCCTATTTGGAAGGTAGCTAACGGCCGCTTAAAAACTGCGGCATATTGCCGGACAATCGAGGATTTACCGCAGCCCTGCCTGCCACTGATTAAAACATTGACAGGATGCTTCTTGGAGATTTTTTCCACTCTCTGAAGTACTCTCAAAGTATCGCTTTCCACATAAAAGAAAGGATCTTGCTTCGGAATCACAATTTTATTAGCTGTCATTTCTGTTCCCCCGTTCGTACCCTTACTCAATTGAGCCTTAACTTCCGATCAGTTAAGGTTGAAGAACATGCACCCTGTGAATACAGGGTGCATGTCAGCTCATTTAAACATGATCTCGGAAGTCAACTTCCCCTTCAGAGAATTTAGCACAAGTCATATTGTAATAATCTTTAATCAATCTTTTCCATACTCCACCCTGCGCCGTCCTAGAGCCGATGCACTGGCCCTTGGAAGGGTCAGTAGGATCCTCAATCCCCAATTTGCATTTCAGGCAGGGTTTTGTGGTTCCTAGTTCATACCTGAGATCATAAGCTCTAGTCTTCGCTTGTACTTCAGCCATACTCAACGTCACCTCCTAATAATATTAATGTCTTATGCTTCCAAAAGTCCGTTTCAGTTCAGTTTCAGTTTCGGTTCATCGATACCCTTGCGCAACCACTAAGCGTTCGAGACCGCATCTTGTATGCCACAGCGCCAATGAGAAAGGTTTTCTTGGCAATTGCTGCAATTTTGATATAAAATATTTTCGGCGTTGCAGACCCTGTTACATCGGACAAACTCCCAGACCAATATCAGAGAAAAATCTACAGGTTAACACCCAAAAATTCCAAATCCTCCGCTCCAAAGGACTGCTCCGTCCTAGAGATGATGGTTTCCTGCCCATAACTGGAGATATCCACAAACCGGGCGCTGAATCCCGAGACCCGGATAATCAAGTCGCCATGCTTTTCCGGTTCCTTTTGGGCTGCTCGCATTTCCTCCGTACTGACCACGTTAAATTGGACATGGTCAATGTTTAGGTCGTACCAAGTTTTCATGTAGGCCATCCAAATATTTAACCCATGTTTGCTGCGCATAATCGGAACCGAGAGCCGTTGATTAAGCAGATTGGCTTTCTGAGTGCTGGTGTCAATCTTGGACACTGACCTGAGAACAGCCGTGGGCCCTTTCTTGTCTGTTCCCATATACGGTGAAATCCCGCCGTCATCTGCAGCAGCTCCGCCGTACCTGCCATCAGGAGTTGGGCCGGTCCGAGAACCGACTTCCATATACAGACCTACCGCTTGACCTGTCGGCATTACCGGGCCACCGGAATAGTTGGTGATTTTTCTCATTTCCCCACCGATTATATCTTCATAGAATCGTTTGATGATCTCATCGGCATAATCATCATCGTTGCCCCACTTGGGAGCATTATAGAAGTCGCGCTGCATGGTTTCGTAACCTTCCCAGTTGCTATGGAGGGCTTCCACTAACTGATTCAAGGTATACTTTTTCTCGTCAAAGATCAGTTTTTTAATCGCTACCAAGGAATTTGCGGCAACTACGGTCGTGATAGGATTATGCCAGCCATTGGGCTGCTCGGACAATTCCATGGCATCTATCCCCAGTTCCATGCACCCATCGTCAATGCTGGACACAAAAGGCATTTGGAGATATTTTGTCTCAAAGTAACGACAAATATCTTTGGCCCTGATAACCATACTGATGCCATACTGATACTGGGCTCGGTAGGCTTCCCATAAATCTTCAAACGTTTGGAAATCCTGAATAGCCCCCGTCTTCGGGCCTAACTGCATGTCGGAATAACTCCAGTCATAGCCATTATTCAGAGTTATTTCCATGATTTTGGCCGGGAAAATAGAACCGCCGCCTTCTGACCTGGTTTTCTGGGTTTTTCTCCGCCCCACAAGTCCCGGGGACATGCAAAGAACATTGGCCCAATCGTGGGCTTCCTCCGGGGTAGCCCCGTTATTATTCTTGCTGAAACGGGCAAAATACGTCATTTGGGAGGTTCCGATCCCGTCATGTTTGATTGAAGGATAACCCAAGCCGTCCCGAATACATTCAAAGACTAATTTCTTGGTTTGGAGCCGCCCTTTGGGATGCCAGCGGAAGACGATGGAAGGCTCGGTGGTCCTGATATTCCTAGCTGCTTCCAAGATTGCATCCGTCATATCATTACACCCATCCGAACCATCCCTGTTTAACCCACCGACGGTCAGGATAAACAGATCATTTGAGCCAGGGAATATTTCCCTATAGCCCCGTGCCTTGCCGGCCCCATGTTCGGAAATTTTCAACCTTTCACACTCCACCAGTTCCACCGCATCCAGTTTAGACATAGGCTGAAAGCTTTTTTCCATAACACTGATCTGATAGTAAGGCCAAAGCAACTTGTCCTCTTTCTGAGCATAGCCGCTGGCATAACGGTCAATTGCGTGGCATAAAAGGTAAGTGAACCACTTAGCCTGCATTGCATCCCGCAAACCCTTGGCCGGTTCGGCAGGTATCCGGTGGCAAATATCAGCGAGCATTAATAATTCTTCTTTGCGCTTGGGATCAGTTTCAAAATTTTCTGCCACAATTTTGCACAGGCGGGCGTGGCGTCTGGCCCAAGCAATAACAGCCTTGTCCGCAATAACCATGGCTTCCCAATTATCAATTTTAGAAATATACTGAAGCCGTTCACCAGCATTCCAATACGGCGCAGCCATCTTGGCCCTAGCTTCCCGGATATGCTGCTCAGCCAGTTCAATTCTCTTCAACAAGCCATCTTCCTGCACCGTCTCGTAGGGAGGCACAATGCTGTTATAACCGGTGGCAAAAGACGGTGCCTCCATGGAACTCACCTGATACATCTGGGAGAGTTCTTCCTGGGTAAAATACGGCTGGCTGTGAGACTGCAGGGAGTGCTTAAACCAATAATTATTGATTTCCTTAGCCTCTTCAACTGGCTGAGGAGCGTATTTACTTTGAATGTAATCCTGCACTGCCATGTAGGAAAGCTCAGGATAAAGCGGAATCCAGTTTGGATGTTCGGCATGATAGCCAACGATAAGTTCATCTTCCTGCAACACAACCGTACCAGTGAGAATATTGGCCAGTCCCAGCGCTCTTCGAATAACTTCAGGCCTGCCATCTGAGTTCTTATGAGCCTCGGTTATCAGGCGCATCCGTTCGATTCCGCCCTTTACGCTCTCCTCAACGAATTCTCCTGCCGTAGCATGCTTCCAACGACACCGTGCTTTAAGCCTTTTCGTCCTCTCTGTGCTAGGGCGCGCCAGATGCTCGTGCAGTTCCTCATCAGGAATATTTTCCTCCGCCGGGTTTTCGAATGGAAATTCAATGACCTTACCCTTGTATTGTACATTCGCAGCTCTTTTAGCCATTAACAACAACCCCCCTTATACCAAAATTGTCTTATTATACCTTTTTGGATTTGAATTTTTCGCAATGCTCTTTATCCATTGTCGACTTGGAAAGCCAATACTTCCCCTTTTCGTCTTTTTCTTCAATCACACAGTCCCCTTTGCCCGGCTCATAATCATCGGCATTATCCGGTACAGAAAAAAAAGATTTGCATTCAGCACAAATAGCCACCAGTAATCATCCTCTCTTTTCTTTTTACCTTTTTACCCACTTTACAATTTGAATCCTGAACCCTTTGGTTTTTAAATTGTCACCTTTAATCAACCACCCCCTTAGCGACGTGAATTCTTCTCGCGCTCGCTGCGGACAAGGGATATATAACTGATATAAGCGAGCATTAACATCCAAAGTAAATATCTTTACAAACATTAATTTATGCAATTAACATGCCATTAACATTAATAATTAAGAATATTATTAATTATACGAATTATCAGATATCAAAGGATGAAACTTATCATCCTTTCTTTTTACCTTTTTACTCACTTTACAATTTGAATCCTGAACCCTTTGGTTTTATAAATTGTCATCTTCATGCCATAAACAATGTAATTAAGAATATTATTAATTATATTAATTATTAGATAATTAATGATTAGATTCATAATCAGTTATTAAAACTCAACGTACAAAACAACCATGGTATAAGGCCTTAAGGCTACTTGAATACATATGTAATCGCGATTAGGTTATTCATCACTTAGTTGTTTAAATTTTTTTAGTTTACTCACAATAGTCGATTGATGGATTCCCAATATTTTGGCTGCTTTACGGGTACTTTTACAGTCATTGTATACTTGCGTTATAAGTCTTTTTTCCGTTTCATTCATAACTTCCCAGTAATTTAAAGTGGCCCATTTTTCAATTTTATTTTGATCTGAGTCAAACCATAAGGAATCAAGATCAATAGTGCTGCCAGTACTTAAAACTAACATTCTTTCGATAGTATTTTCAATTTCCCGAACGTTACCAGGCCAATTATACTCAACCATTCTAGCAATAACCGAAGCTGTTATCGTTTTATTAGTATTATGTTTTTGGTTAAAATTTTGCATAAAATGATAAATAAGAGCCGTTATATCTTCTCTCCTTTTTCTTAAAGGGAGAATTTGAATGGATACGACATTAAGTCGCCAATATAAGTCTTCTCTAAACCGCCCTTTTTTCACCATCTCTTCTAAATCCCGGTTTGTAGCCGCAATGATCCGGATATCCAGCTTGATCTGCTTTCGACCGCCAACCCGGAGAATTTCCCGCTCCTGCAACACACGGAGTAACTTTACTTGCAAATCCAAAGGCATTTCCCCTATCTCATCCAAAAAAGCTGTACCGTTGTTAGCCAGTTCCAAGAGCCCAAGGCGGCCTTCTTTACTGCCCCCAGTAAAAGCACCTCCTTCGTAGCCAAAAAGTTCGGATTCAAAAAGGTTATAGGGGATAGTTGCACAGTTAATCTTAACGAAGGGTCCTTTACTGCGCTTACTGGAACTGTAAATTAATTTAGCCAACACTTCTTTACCTACACCTGATTCTCCTAATAACATCACCGTGGAATCAAACTTAGCAACCTTGATTGCCTTTTCTACATTTCTTCTCATTTCAATGCTGCGGTAAATAATGTTCTCAGATGAATTCTCCATTCTGTATTGTTCCAGTTCCAACTTAGCCTTGTTTAACTCGAAGCTTAATCTATTTAGTTCAGTCAGGTCTCGTAAATTGGAAATTACTCGATATATATTTCCATTTTCGTCAAAAATAGGGGTACCGGTACTTAGAACTTCTTTTCCATTATTTAATTTTTTGGTCAGACTTACCTGTTTTTTAGTTTTTAAAACTTTCATGATAACCGATTCGGTATTATATCCCTTTTCTACCATCCAGTTCACATGCTTGCCAATGATATCGCTGTCTGGGATACCCAGAATATCGCAACTGGCCCGGTTGGCTTTTATAATATTGCCATCTGCATCCGCAACAATAAAACCATCTGCTGAATACTCGATTACTGTATTTAGTTCTTCATTAATTCTTTTAACGTTTTTAAACTCGGAAGCCAAATTTTCCAATTCGGAGATCTCCTGATAAACACCTACAGCACCAATAATTATTCCGTTCTTAATGATCGGGGTTCTATTCGCCAAAATAACTTTATCACGAATGCAAACTTTAAGGTCAAGTTGACAGGAACTGCCTTGGATCACTTCGCTCAACCCCGAATTAGCGATAATACTATCTATGTCCTTTCCCTGAACCTCAGACACAGCGATCCCCATCATTTTTTCGGCAGCTTTATTCATCAAAACAATTCGCCCGTTCCGGTCAACAGCAATAATGCTGTTATGGGAGGAATTGATAATATCTATAAATTCCTCTAAAGCATACTCCAGCTTTCGCTGAAAAGCCGTGACCAAGTCTGTTCTGGTGATTATCCCCACCATTTGACCGGCGCTATTTACCACAACCAATCTCCCCACTGGGATTTGCCAGGCTTCTTCGGGCGAAGCTTCATCGCTGATAATTATCACGCTTCTTTGCATAATTTCTGAGACTGGTATTTTAGTATCCAGCCCTAACGCCTTAAGGGCATGGGTTTTGGTGAAAATACCCACTAATGTTTCCTGATTATCCACTACCGGCAAACCGTCAATACGATGTTTGAGCATTAAGGAAACAGCCCCTTGAACAGTTACCTGCTGGTTAACCACAATGGGGTTAACCGTCATGATGTCCTTAATTTTTAATTTTTCCAAGTTGCCTCACCATCCTGATGAAAGATTTCTTCATTAACTCAAGATTAAGCCCCACGCTATGCGTGGGAGAACGGAAAAGGAAGTATCGATGAACATAATAAAAACAGCCCTCCTCTGCTAAATGACAAAGGTTTCGCAAGCCAAAGTCAGCAGAGGAGGGCACCCAAATGGACAATTCGAGTCTATCACAAACGAAATGGGATTGCACGTACCATACTGTATTCATTCCCAATATATAGACGAAAGTGATGTACGGAAATCGACATTTTTGGACAAAAGGCTATTATGTCAATACGGTGGGAAGGAATGAGGAAGAGATCAAAAAGTACATCAAAAATCAGGTTGAAGCGGACAGGATCGAAGATAACGTAAAACAGCAATCGTAAGACCCCTTTAGGGGTAGCAAGTAACAATGGCTTGCGAAACCACGCCTTCAGGCGTAGCCAGTAACATGCCCTTATAGGGCTCTATAATCAAACCACCCGTTTGAAGGGTGGTACGGTGATCCCACCACTGCTCATCACCTTCGTTTTGACGATGTATCGTTTCTAGTGTAGCCCGCACTTCCAGTCCCATTTGCCATCCTAATTCCAAAGCTTTGATGTTTCGTTCCGCTGTACCTCTCGGAGCTCGTTGCTGAACAGCTTGCAAAACATTCTCCCAAGGTATTTTACCACTTAATGAAGCCACCACTCCTAAAGCCACAACATTAGTGCTTTGTTCGGAACCAAATTGAGTACGGGCAGTTTTAGTAATCGGTAACGAATAAAAGTTGATACTGCGCGGCTTAACTTCTGTAACCTGCGAATTATCCACAATCAGGATGACCTCGTCATTTAGCGATAAGCCATACTTTTTATAGGCTTCTTGACTGAGAGTTAAGACAAAGTCCGGTTTTTCGACTTTAGGGTAAGCAATCCCTTCGTCTCCGATAATGACTTCAGCTCGACTGGCACCTCCCCTGGCCTCGGGTCCATAGCTTTGACTCTGGGCGACATTTTGGTCAGCAATAATTCCGGCCTCTGCCAACATGATCGCCGCTAAAATCAAACCCTGTCCGCCGGTTCCGGTTAACAGAAATTCTTGTTTAGCCATGATGACTGCCCTCCCTTAATCTCTGTCTTAGTTTATCGTATTCTTGAGTATACTCCGGAGCTTGTGATTTGAAGATCTCGCCGATCTGGAAATCTTCCTCGCGGGTCGCTTGTTTTCCTGCTTGGAAGGCGTGCTCTTTTTGCCAGAGTAGCATATCTGCTGGAGTTTTAAATTTATTGCGGCGTCCATAGGAAACTGGACACTGGGAAATGGCTTCCACGAGGGAAAAACCGGGATTGTTATAGGCATCCATGACTAATTTCGTCAGGAGTTGATTATGGTAAGCCGTCGCTCTGGCTCCATAGGTAGCACCGGCTGCTTTGGCCAACTCCAGAATTTGAAAGGGTCTCTCTAGGTTGCCAAAGGGAGAGGTGGTTCCCCGTTTGTCGTGAGGGGTTAAAGGGGAGGTCTGACCACCCGTCATCCCGTAAATGCTGTTATTTATGACTATGGCTGTTAGATCAATATTGCGCCTGGCGGCATGAATTAAATGATTACCCCCAATGGCCGTGGAATCTCCATCTCCCATGATCACGAAGACATCTAACTCTGGTCGAGCCGCTTTAATTCCCGTGGCGAAGGGCAAGGCTCTCCCATGGGTCGTGTGGATGGTATTAAAGTCTAGATAGCCTGGCATGCGTGAGGAACAGCCGATCCCAGACACAAAAATCACCTTATTTTGGTCAAGCTGCAAGGTTTTGATGGACCGGATGATGGCAGCCATGATGGTTCCTATGCCACAACCCGGGCACCAGATATGCGGTAACGTCTCGGTCCGGAAATATTGCGCAATATCACTAAACATTTTGAAGTACCTCCCGAATCCTGTCCAAAACTTCCTGGGGAGTGATTGATTCTCCGTCCATGCGGTTTAGGCCTTCGACAGCTTTATAGCCAAAGGTTCGTTCTATTTCACCGACTAATTGACCGCTGTTCATCTCGACGACCAAGTACTTCCGGTTAGCATAGGTCTCCAGCTGCTGTTGCGGAAAGGGCCAAATCGTGATGGGGCGAAAGAGTCCAACCTTAAGGCCAAGGCTTCGGGCAATACGAACCGCTTCTAAGGCTGAACGGGCAGTACAGCCGTAAGCGACCACGATCAGTTCTGCATCCTCAAGCTGTACCTCTTCGACTAATTGGATCCGGTCCAAATAAGGATTTAGCTTCTGAGTTAGACGCTGCATAAACTTTTTGGTCACTTCCGGGCTCCCCGTTGGCAAGCCTTTTTCCGTATGAGTCAACCCTGTCACATGATAGCGGTATCCGTCGCCAAAGTTCGCCATAGCCGGAATCATGCTCTCATTATTTTCATAAGGGATATAGTCACCCGGCGGAACCGTCGGCTTTTTCCGGTTAACGATGGTTAACTCTTGAGGTAAGACGACCTTTTCCCGCAAATGCCCGATCACTTCATCCATGAGTAAAATCACAGGAATTCGGAACTCCTCAGCCATATTAAAGGCTATGACTGCAAGTTCATAACATTCTTGTACTGAGGAGGGGGTCAAGGCGATGATCGGATGGTCGCCATGGGTGCCCCACCTGGCTTGCATAACGTCTGCTTGGGCAGGAGCTGTTGGTAGTCCCGTACTGGGTCCCCCTCTTTGTACGTTGACCACAACACAGGGAACTTCCGTAGCAATGGCATAGCCCAAATTCTCCTGTTTTAGGGAAAAGCCTGGCCCGCTGGTGGCTGTTAAGCTTTTAAGCCCTGTCAAGGAGGCTCCGATGATCGCTGCCATACTTGCTATCTCATCTTCCATCTGGATAAAGGTACCCCCGACCAAGGGCAATCTCTCAGCCATTATTTCGGCGATTTCCGTCGAGGGAGTGATTGGGTATCCTGCGTAAAATAGGACTCCGGCCGCTAAAGCCCCTTCAGCAACCGCTTCATTACCTTGCATTAATCTAGCTTTATTCATCCTTTGTCACCTCGATATTGATGGCAAAGTCAGGGCAAAGCCGTTCACAAATCTTACAGGCTATGCACTGTTCTGGCTTAGCAACTTTAACCCTCCCTACTTCGTCACTTTCCAGCACTTTTTTAGGACAAAATACTATACATATTCCACACTTCTTACACCAATCTTGATTGATTAAAACGGTAGCAGTCGGTATCGCTAGTACCAAAACCTAAACCTCTCCTTATGCTTGCTGGGCACAAATCCAAAATTAAATACTCTGAGCATTGTCACTTTTCTCAATACCAGCAATTACTAATAATAATGTTGCTTGCACAGCCTGAACACATTTCTTAGCACTATACCCTGCGGTATTGGGCCTTGCCCATTTCGTAAAGATTGTACCCCTGGCTGTCTATAATTATCATAGCCGGGAAATCCTTAACTCTAAGGCGGTAGACTGCTTCTGTCCCAAGTTCAGGGTAGGCGATAACTTCGGACGAAATAATGTGTTTGGACATTAATGCTCCTGCGCCGCCAACGGCTCCAAGGTAGACCGCTCCGTACTCTTTCATCGCTGCGATTGCTTCCGGCGAGCACTGCCCTTTACCGATCATTCCGGTCAAGCCTATGGCAAATAAAGCAGGGGAATACGCATCCATTCTGCCGCTGGTCGTTGGTCCGGCAGAACCGATAACTTGTCCGGGTTTAGAGGGAGTCGGCTCCACAAAATAAATGATCTGGTCTTTAACATTGAAAGGAAGTTCTTCTCCGGAGGCTAAAGCTTCCACCATTTTTTTATGCGCGGCGTCCTGTCCGGTATAAATAATACCGCAGATGAGAACACTGTCTCCCACTTTAAGTTGCATAATTTTTTCTTTGGTCAGCGGAGTTTCGATCCGAATAACATCTGCCATCATTCATTTCTCCCTTCTAAATCTTGCTTCTTTATGTCGGGTTGCATGGCAGCTGATGTTTACAGCTACGGGCAGGCTGGAAATCTGGGTGGGGTAGACTTTAAGGTTAACCGCCAAAGCCGTGGTAGTTCCTCCGAAACCTTTTGGAGCCACGGTTAATGCTTCTTCAATGCGAGCCTTCTTAAAACTGGCCATAATGTCTTCACCCAAGTCATAGTTAGCCTCGATGCAGAGTTTCTCTACTGTTTGAATAATTTCATCTACATGGATTTTTTCACCTTCCATCCCCCATTCTTTTAACTTTTATATTAGTTTAATCCCGTACGGACGCTGGATATTGCGTCTACCCCTTAAACCAGTTCCAATACTTAAATATCATGCAATTCTTGTGCCTGCGGCAGAATTTTTTCCTGGGATATCTGAAGAAAAAATTCAACTAAACTGTGTTCAATCCGAAAGTAAGAGATACCTCCCCAAAGTGAAGAGGTACCCAAAGAACCCTTGTCAATCGGCTTACTGTAGAAGCCTCCCTGTACCTAAAAATACCTATGCGCATCTCCCCGGGAATTCCTTACTGGCACATTAGACCTTTAATTTTCCTTTAAATCCCAAAAAAATCATGCAGTAGGCAGAAAAATCATCCGGCCCTGTTCTTCACAACAAACGGAACTCCTCCAACTTTCGATAGAGAGTACTTCGGGCAATTCCTAATTCCAAGGCAGCTCGCTTTCGGTTGCCACCGTGCTTCTGCATTATCTGGATAATCGCATTTATTTCGGCCTCTTTAATGGATGTCCCTGCAACAGGCGGTTCATTCCCACCCGTCCCATACATACCAGCCGGCAGGTGTTCCAGTTTAATAATTGTCCCCGTCAGCAAATTTAAAGCGCGTTCAATCGTATTTTGCAGCTCGCGCACATTCCCTGGCCAGGCATAGCTTTTCAACGCTTCCAAAGCCGGCTGATCAATGCTAACCTCGGTTTTTCCCAGAAATTTTCCCAGTCTCCCGGCAAAATATAAAGCTAAAATAGCAATATCGCTTTTCCGTTCTCGCAGAGATGGCAAACTTAAATTAATAACATTTAACCTATAGAATAAGTCTACCCGGAAATTCCCTTTCTCTACTTCACCCTGTAAATTTCGATTGGTCGCGGTTATAATGCGCACATCCACAGGAATAACATCTTGACCACCCAGTCTGGTAATCTTCTTTTCCTCGATCACCCGCAGTAAATGCGCCTGCAATTCTAAAGGCATATCGCCTATTTCATCAAGAAAAATAGTACCTCCGTCAGCTAATTCAAATTTCCCTGGGTTTCCGCCCCTGCGGGCACCCGTAAAGGCACCTTCAACATAGCCAAACAATTCACTGCCTATCAATTCGCGGGGAATGGCCGCGCAGTTAAGCGCAACAAAAGGAAAGCGCGCCCTGTAACTTTCGTTATGAATTGCTTGGGCGAACACCTCTTTTCCAGTACCACTCTCCCCTGTTAATAAAATATGGCTGGCGGAAAGCGCAACTTTTCTGGCTGTGTTAATCACTTTAGTTATACTCGGATGAGAACCTACTATATCTTTAAACGTTAATTGCGCCTTAGCGCCGCCAATCTGTTTAACCAGCCTGTTGACCCGTCCTGTTTCCGAAAAAGCGAGTACGCTCCCTCTTTGTCCGCTTTTTAAAACCCGTAAGGTACGGATCGTTAAAGTACATTTAACCCAATTTTGGTTAACCTTGAATTGGATCAATTCATCATTAACAGGTTGATATCTTTTGATTAAGGTAATAATTCTCTCGAATCCAGGAATCATTTTTTTTAATTTTTCCAAAGTAATTAAATTCCATTCGACTCCATCCAACCCCAAAAGCTTGACGGCTACCTGGTTCATGTGGGTTACCTTTTCAGTCTCATTAAGAACCATCACACCTTCTGATAACGACTCCATGATCGCTTCTTTGAAATTGCTTTCTTGCTGCAAACGGAACTGATTTTCAATCGTATTGGCCGCCGCAACCACCATCCCCAAGGTATGCGGATGAGCTTTCCGATAATCGCCGGTCATATTTAAACAACCTATAACCTGCCCAAGATAATCGCGAATAGGAGCTCCGGAACAAGTTGCATTATGAGCGGACAAACTCCAGTGCTGCGGGCCTATAATCTGAACTGGCTGACCAGTAGCCAATGGAGTGCCCACACCATTTGTTCCCAGCAACTCTTCTGCCCAACATGCTTCCACCGTAAAATTAGAAAGCTTGCCAAATTCAAAGGCAGAAGCATCCCCATGGGCTTCCAAAATGTAACCGTCCTTGTCGGCAAAAACCGCCATAAAATCAGACCCTTTCACTAGATAGGCAAGCTTCTCCATAACTTGGTTGGTAATTACCAGCAACTCTTCCTGTTTCTCTCTTCGCTCCCTTAATTCCTTAGCCGAAGCCAAGTAAGGATTAGTCTTTAGAAAAGGATTTACATTCTGCTCCCGACAGCGAAGCCACGATTCCTTAATTATGGGAGGCAGATCGTTCGCCAGTGTACCTGTCGTAACAGCCTGTTTCCATTGTTGGCGCAACTCCTGCCATTGTTTATCCATCATACCACTCCCTCAAACCCTAGAATTCCTACCGAAGTTTTCCCGGTCATAAAGACCTTAGCAAAAAATATCTGTTTTTAAAACATTTACTGCCATATGCTTAGCATACCAAATTCGCAAGTAATGCTTCACGATAGACCAAGTGGACTAAAGCTTCACCATAGGTAAATAACTTTTGTCCTACAGGGAATAAATCCCATGATTTATTAGGAATTGAAAGATTTCAATGGATTGGGGGGCAAGGGAATTTCAATCTGTTACAGATGTTTACGATATTTTATTCACCGAATAATAAGATAATTCTGCACTTTATCCACCTTTTTGTCAAGAAGCCACTCCCCATTTCTCGGACTAGTGAATTCCCTACCAACTCCTTTCTAAGAGCCACGTTCGTCCCCGCCCAATGGTTTTTGCTAAACGTGAGAGCCAGCTACTCCACGGAGTAGCTGGCTCTCACGTTTAGCGTGTTTAACCAATTTTCCACCCATAACACGCCCAATATTTCTTTATGATAATTTTTCTATTAAGTTGTATAGTCATCGATCTGCATCCCATTGCTCTCCCAAATTTGATCAATCCAAATCTATTTCCACAATGACCGCCATACCCATTCCCCCTCCGGAGCAAAGCGTAGCCAACCCTGTTCGCAATTTTCTTTTGGCCATTTCATGGAGCAAAGTCACCACAATTCTAATTCCACTGGCTCCTACTGGGTGGCCCAGCGCAATTCCGCTCCCATTAACATTGGTGATGTTGCGATCCAGCCCCAGTTCCTTTTCCACTGCCAAGTACTGGGCAGCAAAAGCTTCATTAACTTCCCATAAATCGATATCTTTCAAACTCAGACCGGCTTTTTGCAAAGCCTTGTGGGTTGCCGGCACGGGACCGATCCCCATGTAATCCGGATCAACCCCGGCTACCGCATAGGAAATCAGCTTAGCCAAGGGCTTGATTCCTAAGCTTTGCGCTTTGCTCCTTGACATTATCAGCACTCCAGCGGAACCATCATTTATTCCGGAAGAATTTCCAGCGGTTACCGTCCCTTCTTTTTGAAAAGCAGGCGACGCTTTGGCCAATTTCTCCAAGGTTACGTCTGCCCGCGGATGTTCATCCGTATCCACAACTACCCCGGCACTTTTGCGCTTTGGTACCGTAACAGCCACTATTTCGTCCTTGAACCTACCGTCCTTGATAGCGCTAACAGCACGTCTCTGGCTTAACAGGGCCAATTCGTCCTGCGCCTCCCGACTTATGTTGTATCTCTGAGCAACATTCTCGGCCGTTATACCCATTCCCGCCCCGGTTCCCAGTTGAGTAAGCCCATCCCACATAGCATCACGCATTTCAATATGTTTCATTTGGGCACCCCAGCGCACTTCATCAACTGTGAAAGGAACAGTGCTCATACTTTCTGTGCCCCCGACCAATATAACGTCAGCATCGCCGCACCTAATCGCCTGTGCTCCAAAGGCCAAGCCGGTCATAGCGGAAGTACAAGTCCGGTGGATTGTTACAGCCGGCACCTCGACCGGAATGCCTGCCTGGAGGGCTGCTACCCTGGCCAAATTCGTCTCATCTTTAGTTCGTTGATAACAACAGCCCCAGATCACATCATCTATGATCCCGGGATCAATCCCTGTCCGGCGAATTAATTCCTGCATAACCGGCACTGTCAGAGACGGTGCCCTCATTTCCTTAAAAGCCCCTCCGAAACTTCCGATCGGAGTACGCACGGCAGCTACAATCACGACATCATCCATGTCCGTTCCTCCTCGAATAATAAAATTAGTTCCTGCCCCACACACAATCGTCTAAGGCCTGCTCCCAATCAATTTGTACCACTGCTTCCCCTTCCAAACACCCCTGCCTCCTTGTTAACGCAAACGGACTTAAGCCTCAGACGCTTGGCAGCTGACATTTTTTCCACAACCTCAGCCACAACATTCTCCCCTAAAACACCGGAGCCTTAAAGTGAGTGAAATTTACCGTTTCTCTGGATCGTAAACCTCAATTTGCACACCATGCGCAGACTTAGGATGAATAAAATTCGCCGTACCAAAATTTCCAGCAGCCGGTTTGTCCAACACAAAGATTGCCCCAGCCTCAGTCATGCGTCCCATATCTTCCTGAACATTATCCGACTTCAAAGAAACCAAGAATACCCCTTCTCCTTTGGAGTTTAGAAATTTGGCGATTGCAGTACTATCCGTCAGCGAAGCAATTAAATGGATCAAGACGCCGCCAACATCAAAGACCACTCCTTTTAACCCAGGAAAGGCAAAATCTTCCTCGCCTAAAACTTTAACCGGTTTAGCGCCAAGCATACCTTCGTATTTTTTAACAGCGGCATCAAGATCTTTGACAGCAATATTCAAACCATAAACACTTTTAATCATCAGAATACCTCCCACATATCTTATATTTAATCCTTACTTAAACTTTTCGATCAAAATATTCACAACAACCCTACGTTCTAAATTCCTTTAAAGGTTGGCTTGCGTTTTTCTAAAAAAGCTGCAGTTCCTTCTTTAAAATCGGCGCTGCCGGCTAGCATTCCCAGCCCTTGTGCCTCAAGATGATACATCAGTTTTCCATCACAACTCGTCCCAGCTGTTAGAGCCTTAATTGTTTTGAGCACCAAAGGCGGTCTTTGAACCAACTTAGCAGCCCAAGAACGGGCTTCAGTCAAAACTTGCTCGAAAGGCAGGGCTTTATTAACCAAACCGATTACCTGTGCCTCCTGACCATTGACAGGGTCTCCAAAACACAACAACTCCTTAGCCTTAAGCGGATTAATCATTTGCGGCAACTTAACAGTACCGCCTCCGGCCGGAATAGCCCCGATCTTAACCTCGGGCAGGCCGATGAGAGCATTTTCAGCAACAATACGGAAATCACAAGCCAACATCAGCTCACATCCTCCACCCAAGGCATAGCCGCGTACAGCCGCAATTACCGGTTTGCTTAAATCTTCTAATTTTTCAAAGCATTTTTGATATTTTCGGCTAAAATTATACCCATCGAATGTCGAATTAACCTTGTTAACCTCGGTAATATCCGCTCCTGTGCAGAAATACTTTTCCCCTCCGCAAATGATCAAGCATTTAACCGACTCAGATTTTTCCGACTCAGCGATAACCAGATCCAGATCGTCCAACATCTGCTGGTTAATAGCATTCATTTGGGCGGTCCTGTTCAGAGTGATTTCCAAGACTCCCCCGTCCAACGAGGTAAGCAAAGTTTCATAGTTCATACTCTTTCTCCCCTTTCAACGGCTGATCCCTAATACTTATAAAAGCCCTGCCCGGTCTTGCGCCCCAGCTGACCAGCGTTAACCATTTGCTTAAGCAGAGGGGCAGCCTTAAACTTAGGCCCGAATTCCTCTTCCAGAATCCCTAAAACAAAGACAACAACATCAATACCCACCAAATCCATCAGGGCACAGGGGCCCAAGGGTACATTGGTGCTGTAGACCATGCCATCGTCCACGTCTTTGCAGTTATTACCGTCCTGAACAGTGTAGGCAGCTTCATTGAGATAAGCATTGAGAATCCTACTGCTAATAAATCCGGCATAATCCAAGGCCACAAACGGAACCTTCCCCAGGATCTTGATAAACTCTATAGACGCACTAATCGTTTCTTCCGAGGTAAGCCTACCCTTGATCAGTTCGACCCCTTTCATAACCGGAACAGGATTCATGAAATGCATCCCTATCACATTACGGGGACGCTTAGTGACCGCGGCAATAGCGGTAATAGGCAGTGAAGAGGTGTTGCTTGCCAAAATGGCTTGTTCAGGAGCCAGCCGATCTAAATCCCGGAAGATTTTCGCTTTCAGATCAAGCTGTTCCGGAACAGCCTCAATAACCAAGTCCGAATCAGAAACAACTTCCAGAGAACTGCCAAGGGTAATACGGGCGAGAACATTTTTCCCCTCGCCGGCACTAATGCTTCCTTTCTTCTCCAATCTGAGCAAGCTTTGCTCTATAACTTGACGGGCACGAGCAAGCACCGACTCGTTGACGTCCAGCAGGTTCACACTATGCCCGGTCTGCGCCGCAACCTGCGCAATTCCGGCACCCATTGTACCGGCACCCACCACGGCAACCCTTGTTATTGTCATAAAATGTCCCCCTTTTTCAATGTTCTGTTGGCTTATTTTCTTTCAATAATGAACTTTCACCTAATCGCAAAATTCAGAATTCTTGGTGCCTAATATTGTTTTAACAAAGCACTAGCTATGATTTGCCTCTGAATCTGGTTCGTACCCTCGTAAATCTGAGTAATTTTGGCATCTCGCATTAACTTTTCCATCGGGTAATCTTTCATATAACCATAGCCGCCGAAAATCTGAAGTGCATCTACCGTCACCTTCATAGCCGTATCACTGGCCATACATTTACAAGTGGCGCTCAAAAGACTGTCAACATTACCCTCATCAATTTTTACCGCCGCCTGCCAGACAAGCAACCTGGAAGCCATGATGGCCATAACCATGTCGACCAGCATGAATTGGATAGCCTGGTGCTCAGCAATCGGTTTGCCGAACTGGATCCGCTGCTTAGCATATTTTACGGCCTCATCCAACGCTCGTTGGGCAACCCCGACAGCACCGGCAGCAATTGTCGGCCGGGTGATGTCCAGAGTGTGCATAGCAATTTTGAAACCGTCTCCTTCATTACCCAAACGATTTTCGCTGGGAACCCGTACTTCTTCAAATAAAACTTCACCAATGTGGGAAGCCCGGTCACCCATCTTATTTTCCTTTTTCCCCATAGACAGCCCTGGAGTATCCCCCGGCACCATAAAAGCAGTCAGTCCTTTAATGCCCTGGGTTCTGTCCGTGCTGGCAAACACTGTATAAAGATCTGCTATCCCGCCGTGCGTGATAAAACACTTAGTCCCATCTATGACGTAGTCATCCCCTACTTTTTTAGCCCGGGTCGCAATCGCACTCGCGTCTGAGCCTGCGTTAGGCTCTGTTAAAGCGAAAGCCGCTAAATGAGCTGTTTGTGCAAAAGGAGGGAGCAGCCTTTGCTTCTGTTCTTCGCTGCCGCTTAGCAGGATAGGCGTAAGCGCCAGACTAGTTCCGCCAAAAGCTCCAAAAACTCCTAAACAGCCGTAGGCCAACTCCTCATACACTAAGTTCTCAGTGAAATGATCCAGTTCCTGACCACCATACTTTTCCGGTATATTCAAGTTCCATAAACCAATTTCCATAGCCTTTTTCACCACAGGCCACGGAAACTCGGCCTTCTCGTCATATTCCGCAGCAACAGGAATAATCTCGTTCTTAGCAAAATCCCGGGCCAGCTTTTGAATTTCTTTTTGTTCGTCACTAAGTTCAAACAACTCTTCCCCCCCTAATCAACACGCACAATAATTGCATCTCCTTGAGCCAACCCTCCACAAATGGCTAGCGCGCCATATCCACCTCCCCTTCGTCTGAGTTCGTGAACCATAGTCATGACCAACCGGGCACCGCTGGCTGTATTGGCGTGCCCAATGGCAATCGCCCCGCCATTGACATTCAACCTATCCCGAAGCTCCCGGAGTTTTCCCCGGTCACCGTCAGCCAAAATCTTGCTGCTGACGAGAGTCACGGCAGCAAAAGCCTCGTTGATTTCCAGCAACTTCATATCGTACAGTTTAAGCCCCGACTTAGTTAAAGCGGCCCTGATTGCTGCAGCGGGGGCCTCTGCCAGCAGGTGAGGTTCTAAGGCTATGCTTACACCAGTCACCACCGTGGCTAAAACTGGCAAACCCAAGCTCTGAGCTTTACTCTTACTCATCAGGAGCACCGCTGTCGCGCCATCGTTGAGACCGGGTGCATTGCCCGCCGTACAAGTGGGACTGCCATAAATCGTGCTGAGCTTGGCCAGCTTCTCCAAGGATACATCCGGTCTGTATTGCTCATCGATCTCTAATAAACCGTCAGCCCCCTTCTGCTTACTTGGCACTCTGACTGGAATCATTTCCGCTTGGAACTTTCCGGCGTTATAAGCTTGACCGTACAGCAGATGACTGCGCACCGCCCATTCGTCCTGTTCCTGACGACTCACCCCATGTAATAAGGCCACGTTTCCGGCATCCACGGCAACAGGCGCAAAATCCTTATACCCCAACTCAAAAAGAGGGTCTTCCATCACAACCGGCCCCATGCGATGACCCGCAAATCTCAGGTTTCGAACAATAAGCGGCATCTGGCTAAAAATTGTTACCCCGCCGGCAATCACCACCTCGGCTTCACCAGCCAAGATGGCCTGCAAACCCAAACGAATAGCCGTTGTCGCCGAAACACAAGCCTTATCCAGGGATAAGGACGACGTTTCAGGTGCCAAGTCGGCCTTCAAGAGGGTTTGCCGGGCAATCACCGGGGTGTAAACATCTTTGAACGACGCTGTATCCCCAACCCCCCAGAAAACATCATCTACCTGGCCGGTATAGTTCACCCGGCCGATCACTTCGCGCATGACTATCGCTCCCAGATCAACTGGGCTATAGTCTTTTAAACTACCGCCATATTTACCAAAAGGAGTTCTGACAGCACTGACAATCACAATTTCTTTCATCATCCCTCACCTTTCTTGTTCGTCAATGGATGCACCATCCTCCGTCGACACTCAGCACCTGGCCGTATACGTAATCGGAAGCGCCCGACGCTAAATAGACCACGGCACCTTTCAGATCCTCCTCGTTACCAAAACGTCCGGCAGGAATCATGTTTAGAAACAAATCACGGCGCATCTCAATAACTTTTTCCGCCATATGAGTCGGAAACCAACCTGGTGAGATAGCATTAACATTGATGCCATAAGGAGCCCACTTAACCGCCAAATCTCTGGTCAAATTGATAATTCCCCCTTTGCTGGCATTGTAAGCTACCGCATCCATGACTTCTTCCTTAGCGCCCACCTTGCCCATGACGGAAGCAAGATTAATGATTTTCCCCGCACCCTGGCCTTTCATCACCTGAAAAGCTTCCCTGGCGGCTATAAAGCTTCCAGTCAGGTTGACGTCAAGCACCTGCCGCCATTTAGCGGCGGGGTACTCTCCTGCGGTCGCTCCCCAAGTAACTCCCGCATTATTCACAAGTATGTCAAGGCGGCCGAAAACCTCCCGAGTCCGGTTTACCATGGCCACAATATCTTCTTCCCGTGAAACGTCGCAGGCTAAGGGAACGACTTTCACACCATACATCTCGCTGATTTCTGCAGCTGCCTTTTCACACCGTTCAAGTTTGCGCGCCGCTATAACCAGATTGGCTCCATATTCCGCCAAAGCACAGGCCATTTGTTTGCCCAATCCTTGAGAACCTCCGGTAACGATTGCCGTCTTGCCCTCAAGTCTAAATAAATCTTTTTTCTTCACTATCCTCACCCCTCTTTTTCTCTGACAAAGCAATGACGTTCCTTTTCAGCGTCCGGTAAATTGCGGTGGTCTCTTATCAAGAAACGCTTGCATCCCTTCTTTTTGGTCCAAGGTAGAAAAGCAATGAGCAAAACAATTAGCCTCAAACTCCAATCCCCCGCTGCTGTCCGGACCCACTGCCCGCCGAATTGAGCGTTTCGCCATGGCTATAGCTACTGGCGCCTGATGCGCAAGCCTTTGCGCCAGTTCCATAGCCGCACCCATTAACTGTTCTTGTTCCACAACCTTATTGAGCAGCCCTAGGGCTAGGGCTTCCTCAGCCGTAAGGATTTCTGCCAGCATAATCATCTCCTTGGCTTTACTCACTCCCACCAGTCCAGCTAGACGCTGAGTACCTCCGCTGCCTGGAATTATTCCCAGCTTAGTCTCCGGCAAGCCAAACTTGGCACTCCGCACGGCCACCCGGAAATCGCAGGTTAGAGCCAATTCAAACCCTCCACCCAAAGCAATCCCATTGACAGCGGCAATTACCGGTTTGGACATCGTCTCAATCAGCATAAGGGCTTCTTGAGCAATTGTCGCGAACTGCAGAGCCTGATCAGCAGTCATGGAACTCATGGCTGTAATGTCCGCTCCGGCCACAAAAGCTTTATTCCCTGCGCCGGTAATGATTACAACTTTAACTGTAGAATCCGCCGTCAAGGCCAACAAGCTCGAGGTAAGCTCATGATACACCGCAGGACTTAAAACATTAAGAATTTCCGGTCGGTTGATCGTGACCATCCCTATCCCATCTCTGACATCAGTCACTAAGTAAGCAAAATCCATCGTTTATAACATCTCACCTTCATGGTTAATGGTTTTCCCCCACCATTCAGCACTGACTCCATACATCATTGCAAGTTACATGCCAAATTCTCATCCAACCCAGTATGTAAGGATTGTTAGATAGTGTATTAAACAAGGACAGTTACCAAAAGGGGTAACTGTCCTAATATAAAACGTTTGACTCTAAGCTGTGTGTTTCGTTGTCTCACCTCTATACAACTGTCCGAATATAAAACACTTTCCGTGGGCCAATATTTTTTAATGCTCACAACTTACGCTCCTAGGCGAAAATTGTCATAGCAGATTATCAATGTTCTTTCTAGTCTTAGGCCATCATGATTTCTGTTTAATTATTTTATTGGCCTCTGCCAAGGAATTAAAGCCATATTGTTTCACCATAGAGTTAAGCGTAATTTCTGAACCATTTATATTTTCCGACTTTTGCCATAAAATATTTTTGTAGTACATTTCTAATGTCGTAAGCGAATAAGTGGCAAGTTCTCCCCGTAAATACGTTTCGATAGACGTTATAAACTGGCTGTCTTCTGTGCTATGAATGGGTCTGCCCCTTTTCACAAGACTAGGATACTCAACTGACAGTTCCTCCTCCCATTCCAGAACGATTTGAACAATATTCTCAATCACCTGCAGAGTTTCAGGTTCTAAAACTGGGAGCCGCTTCTCAAGACGATCATAATACTCCCATGGAGAAGTTGATTTCATCATACGGGCATATTTTTCCATTAACAGGTTTCTATTATTTTTCTGGGCCTCAGAAAGGTCAGTCAGATAGCTTTCCAGAGCATCCTCTGCCCAACTAACAGCTTGGCTGTATCTCATAATCTTAAAAGTTTTCGGATCTTCCTGACAGGACGCTTTGCCACCGATATTGGACAACATATGAAACATGTTCCACTCAAGATCAATGATCTTGGCAATTAAGGCTTCTTTTCTCACTATATGGCCTCCCCCCTCTGCTTATCCACCCAGCCGATTCGGTTTCAAACCGTTAGCTCTGAATATTTCTTCAATTGCCTCCTGTTTCTCAACAGGATACCACTCCCCGACAGTGAAAGGATAATCCAAACCGAGCAATCTGTAGCTCTGTCCGGCCCAAGGATGAAATGGCAGAATGTCAACTTCTATTAAGCCCAGCGCGCTGATAAATTGAGCAGTTTTTTGCATATTCTCAGCGGAATCATTGATTTCCGGAATTACCGGAACACGCACCCTCATTTCCACTCCGCCCCTTGCAATTATCCGCCTGGCATTCTCCCGAATCAAATCGTTTGAAACTCCGGTAAACTCCTTGTGGACCTTATGGTCCATATTTTTAAGATCAAAAAGCACGACGTCGGTGTAATTCAACATTTCATTCAAAATATCCCACCTAACATAGCCACACGTGTCTAAAGCGGTGTTAATCCCTTTTTCTTTGGCCGCCTTCAGCAGTGCCAGGCAAAACTCGGGCTGGGCCGTTGGCTCCCCTCCTGACAAGGTTAGGCCACCGCCATCAGAATTTTCATACATAAGCCGCTCTTGCGCCACTTTCTCAATCACCTCAGCGACGGTCATTATTTCTCCGGAAATAACGAACGCAGCTTGAATACATACTTCAACACATTGTCGGCAGCCAAGGCAAAGTCCTTTATCTATCCTGATCTTCCTAACCATTTTATCTCTGATCTTCACCGATATGCTTCCTGGAGCAGCTCCTGTCACGTCCTGCTCCAAGCACTCCACCACTTGCAGGGCGCCGGTAGGGCAGATGTCATCGCACTGACCACAGTCATTGCACTTAGACCACAAATGAAAAACCTCCGGATAATGTCTCACCCCTTCCGGGTTGTGACACCACCGACAGTTAAGCCGACAACCTTTGAGAAAAACAGTGGTTCTTACACCTGGTCCATCGAACATCGTAAAATACTGGATATTCGTAACTACTCCTGTAATCATATCCTTCTCCTTCTACTGAACGGAACGGTCAAGACCGATCCTAATACATGAACGGAACGGTTTTGACCGATCCCTACTGCCCTGAAAATACCAATTTTCATTCATCAGTGGTACCGCGCAGCGGCATGGGGCTCTGACTAGTGCCAGAAAAATTTACTTCAGTTTTTTGGTTTGCTGATTCTTCAAAAAGCACCCGGTCGACATCGACAGTCTGTCTCTTACCACACTCCTGGCACTCCCGCACGGAAAGAACCGGACCACAACACCTTCCTCCGCCAGCATAGTCTAGACCAGCAATTTTAAACTCGGCTAACCTTCCTTCATAGCCACATTGCGAGCATTTCATCTTTCCCATCTACCCCCCAATGGTAACCTCAAAACCTGAATTATTAAGTATTTTCTCGAATTCCGCCACACCCTCAGGAAACAGGGCTTCTACTCCGGCAAAAACATAAGTTCTGTCCAGCTGTTTGTATTTACCTTCAGCCCAGCTGTGGAAAGGTATAAGGTCAATCCCTTCCACGGCAGACCCCAATTCTTTAGTAAACCGTGCTGCTTCTTCAATAAAACTCATTTGATCATTGACGCCGGGGATTATCGGCAGCCGCACCCTCATCTTCTTTTTTATGGAGGCAATTTTTTGGGCATTACGCAGAATGAGTTCATTCGGCACGCCGGTTACCTCCTGATGTGTCTGGGAATCCAAGCACTTGATATCCAGCAGAACCAAGTCAGTATAGCGGAGTGCCTGCTCCACACCCTCCCAAGGAGCAAAGCCGCTGGTGTCCAAACAAGTATGAATTCCAGCGTCTTGCGCCCGTTTTAAGAGTCCGGCAGTGAATTCCGGATGATAAAGACACTCCCCGCCCGATACAGTTAACCCTCCCCCGGAATTATCATAGAAAGCTCGGTCAGATTCGATTTCCTTCATTAAGTCCTCAAAACTCCAAGCTTTGCCAATTACCTCCAAGGCAGCATAGGGACATTCATGCACACAGATCATACACCGAGTACATTTTTCTCGATCTCGTTTGGGAAACTCCCCCTCCTGATAATAAACTGCACCTTCAGGACAGACGCCCGCACAATGCCCACATTTCAAACATTTTATTTCCATATGATAAAATTCCTGATACGGATTAATACATTCAGGATTATGACACCAAGTACAGTGTAAGGGACAACCTTTCATGAAGACGGTAGTTCTGATCCCCGGACCATCATTAGTGGAAAATCTCTGCACATTGGTGATCAGCAAATTTTCATTCATTCATCCCTACCACCCTTTTTAGTTGCTTTCCTTTATGAAATCCTTATGGGATGGTTTTTTCTCGTAATACTCGCAGGCCTCATCACGCAGGTTGATCATCCTGCCCTGTACCATCATCGCGGCCGAACCAGTTGTTGACTCCTTTTCATCGGCCACCCTGCTCCCATAAATACAATACCCTTCCATCGGTTGGGTAAGACCCATCCGCCCATAGCGGCACTCTTTACACTTTGCCATTTTCATCACTCCGTTTCATTAAGAATTATTTGATAGATGGGATGAAGAATCAATTCCCCATCCCATCTTTTTCTTCTGCCAGGCTTATCCCAATTCCTGCGCGTTACGACCGATAATCGCATCTTGACCCATCTGGGACAAAGAGATAAACCGAGCACTGTAGCCAGCAATTCTGACGATCAAATGTTCCCATTTTTCCGGTTCCTTCTGAGCGGCACGCATATCCTCAGTTCGTACGACATTGAATTGCACATGGTCAATACCCAAATCATGCCAAGTCTTCATGTAGGCACTCCAGACATCAAAGCCCTTTTCGGACTCCCTCATCAGCTCCACCGGTAAACGTTGATTGAGCTGAATGCCTTTTAACCTAGTGTTGGGAAGTTTGCTGACACTTTTCAAGACTGCGGTTGGACCTTTTTTATCAAGGCCCATATAGGGGGAGCATCCGCCATCATGCGTCGGTTCTCCATGTCGGCGGCCAAACGGCTCTGCCCCAATCAAGGAACCTAAGGTAACAAACGCGGACACAGATTGCGGCACCAGTTGGGCTCCTTTTTCCCCCCCAACCATTTTAGCGTCCTGAAAAACATCACAGGACATATTCATAAACCAAGTGGCAATTTCATCGACATAATCATCATCATTGCCATATTTTGGGGCAGATAAAAATTCCAGCCTCATGTCCTCATATCCCTGCCAGTTAGCCTTAAGCGCCTCAAGCAACTGGGCCATCGTGTATTTCTTTTGGTCAAAAACCCAGTACTTAATAGCCGCTAGGTCATCAGCAATCCCCAACGGTCCGGGATAATAATCAGCCCAAGTGTTCGAGTAGGGCTTGTGCCGGGCAAAAGCTCCCACTCCCTCTTCAACATTCCAGTCATCCATCATGGCCAGGAACGGGCTTTCCAATCTCTTGCCTTCTGCGTAGCTGGTTATTTCCTTATTCATAAACATCAGATGGGAATTATGTTTGACCTGGGTTTCCACTGCTTTCAACAATTCTTCCCACGTAAACTTGCTGGCATCCCCTGTATGCGCCCCCACCTGCCGATGGCTGAACCAAGCATCAAAGCCATCGCTTAAAGCCATATTCCCTGGGGCAGGACCAACTATCCCCCCACCACCCTCGTTTCTGGAGTGCTGAGTCGATTTTCGACCTGTTACCCCGGGTGCCATGCACAGAACCAAGGCCCAGCGCGCCGCCACCTCAGGCGGCCAGCCGTGATGCTCAATACTGTGCCTTGTATTTTTCTCATGATTTTTGATCGATGGGAAACCATAACCCTGAGAGATACACTCAAAGACCAGTCGTCTCGTTTTCTCATTAATCTTCGGGGAATACTTAAAGGCGACCGAGGGCTCATTGGTATGAATATTCAAAGTTGCCTCGAGTATAGCGTCCGTAAGGTCAGTACACATGTCCTTGCCGTTCTCGTCCAACCCACCAAGGGTCAGAATGTGCAGGTCGTTAATTCCAGGGTGGATAAGCCGCATCCATCTCCCTTTGGTCACTCCACGCTCACATACTTTGAGCCGCTCACATTCAATCAGTTCGATCGCCTCATCGCGCGTCATCGGCTGCGCTGTTTTATCGATAACACTTGCCTTGTAATAAGGCCACAACAGATCATCCTCTAACTGAGCATAGCCGGAACAAAAACGCTCCATATTTTGGACGACCTCAAAGCAAAACCATTTGGACTGCATAGCGTCTTTAAAGCCCCGAGCCGGCTTGGCGGGAACATTGTAGCAAATTTCTGCGATTTCCAGCAATTCTTTCTTTCTTTGCTGCGCTCCGACCACACTATCACTCAAGTCAAACTCTTCGGCAATAGTCTTCGCCAGCCGGCTGTATCTTCTTGCCCAGCCAATAACCGCCTTGGCAGCAATAATCATCGCCGTCCAGTTGTCAATCTTTTCGAAAAGGGGGATGTTCTCCTCCCCTCTCCAAGGGTATTCCTTTAATTTATCCCTAACCTTTCTGAGGTTTTTCTCGCACCACTCAATCCTCTTTTCCAACCCGTCTTCAAGGACGGTCTGATAGGGTGGAACGGTACTCGTATAAAAATGGGTCCACACCGGAGGCTCACTAATTACTCCTGTGCTAAGCTTGGCAATGTCTTCCGGTTCCATATACCTTTCGCACATAGCTGAAAGCGACCATTGCTTCCAGTACTCAACCATTTCCACACCCTCATCATAGAGTTCCGGGGGGGTAAGCGAATCATCCTCCAGATAATCGAACATATTCGCAGCCCCACCCTCCGGATAAAGCTCCAGCTTATCCGGACGCTCATTGTGGATCCCAACGATGCTTTCCTCATCCTGAATATAGATGCTGCAGTTTTTAAGATAATGCTCCAGACATTTCGCTCTGAGAATTACCGGCACTTCACCGGCGTTTGCTTTATGTGCCTCGGTATATAAACGGGCCCGTTCCAGAGAAATCTTGATTTCTTCCCTCACATACTCCCCCCCGGCAGTATGTGCCCAGCGGCAGCGCTTGTAAAGATGCTTTGTCCTTGGCACGCTTCCTGGCCCTTCTTTAAGCTTTTTATCCCATAAAGCCTTCCCTAAGGGCTGACCTTTTTTTGCTTCCAGTTTCAGTTCCTGCTTTATTTCTGCCAACAATGTAGCATTCGCCATCGCTTGTTTCCCCCCTCAAATTTTTATTTTGACTGATCTCTTAGTCCGGGTTTAAATTCGGCACAATTTGACTTTTCCTTCACTTTCGCAGTATGCCAATATTTACCTTTATTATCTCGCATTGTCTTAACACAGTCTCCAGTCCCTCGCTCGTGATCCCACTCAGTGTCTGGGATAGGATGAAAACATTCACATTCTTTACACATCGCCACTTGTTAATTGCCCCCTTTCAAAATACTCTTAATTCACTTTGTTATACTTTTCGTTTCTCCGCGATTGCCCGATTTCGCTTACCGTCACCTCCTTGTATCATCGCCCGTACGCTCTCGAATTCTGCCACAGACATATCTAATTATTTTTATAATTATGAAAATTCTGCACTCAGCCTCTTCCAATTGCAAATTCTATGCCAATTTGCCCGTAGCCCAATATTAAGGGGTTGCCAAAAGTGCACTACAATAGGGCACTCGTTGCGAAGAATAATTGTCCTATCATAAAACACTTTGCTTTAAACATGCTTTAAACAATGTATCTGGAGCTTTATTCTTAAAAACTGTCCCTGAATGAGACATAATCAGGGTAAAACTCCTTAAGTCCACTCACCGACCAATCCTGCTGCAATCCTGTCTTCTTACCTAGCAAATATAGTTTTTCCGCCTGCCTGAAATAGTTCAGGGCAGAGTTAAACTCACCTTTTACATTCAAAATAAGTTACTACTCAGCTATTCCCAAACGACTCAAACTCTGTGCTACTGTTGTATTCTGACCACTTTAAAGCTACTTCTAATAATAAGGTCTGTATCACAAATAAGGGGATACCTTCCGGCATCCCCTCCAATTTAATCTGAATATTTTTCGTCTTCCGGTGTCTCGTAGCCACACTTTCTATTGGCTATGGCCCGTTTCTCAGGGTACACCTCTGGTCCTACAAACTTGAATTCTTTGGCTTCTAACTCCTTCATCCAACGGCGAGACGCCCACTTCTATAAGTGGGCGTTCCCCCGTTCTCCACTTCAGGTGGGGTAAACTCCCCACCTGAAGCCCCGATGTTCAGCTTTAGCTGAACAAGTTTACTCTGAGTGCTTGCTCTTGGGCTCGTTTCTCTTGTCGCATTTCTGCTCTAATCATCTGGATTCACCGTTTTGCAGGGCTTAATCCCTTTAAGGCAGTCTTTAAAGTCTTTTTGGAGGGGATACATATAGATAGCCTTACGAGATAGAGCATACTCATTTTTTCGATCCATCCGACCCCGACCTTGAGTTTCACCCAGATAGGTCCAGTTCGAGGCTTTATAACCAGCGGGTGTCGTCCATCCTAAAAATTCACAGACGGTTGACGCTAGTTCCTTCCTCGATAGTTGTGGATATCTTTTTCTTGTCCATTGGATAAGCTCTATCTCTTCAGATGTGAAATTTCTGCCATAGTAGATCATGATAATCTTGTCCATGGGAGCCCCACCTACCTATTCAAGACTATCATAACAGGTCTGTTTGTAGGAGTTCAGGGGCGTCTTGAGAAAAAATACTTTAAAATAACTTTACATCCCTGCTGTTAAGCGGAATGTAAAGTTATGCTTCCCAAGCCCTTGAACCGCCTTATTTCAGGACATTGCACTCAGCTTAATCTGACTTAATCTTCTTTAAGGTAAGCCTTCAGGATTTTCTTACTCTTAATTTCTTCCTGAATAAGCATTATAAATGCATCGATCGACATTTTTTCTCCAGAATTACCTTGACCATACCTTCGAACAGCAGCCATATTGGACTCAGCTTCCTGGTCCCCGACAACTAACGTATACGGAATCTTTTCCGTTTGAGCCTCTCGTATCTTATAGCTGATCTTTTCTTTGCGATCATCCGTTTCCACCCGGATATCCAGTTCATTGAGACGGGAAGCTAGGGATTTGGCATATTCATGGTGCCGCTCACTGATCGGCAGAATTCGAACCTGAGTCGGTGTCAGCCAGACAGGAAAGGCCCCTGCATAATGCTCTGTCAGAAGTGCAATAAAGCGTTCGATACTTCCATACACCACCCGGTGAATCATGACTGGGCGATGCTTTTGACCGTCTTCACCGATATAGGATAAGTCAAACTTCTCCGGCATTTGAAAATCAAGTTGAATCGTTCCACACTGCCAGGTCCGATCGAGGCAATCCTTGACATGAAAATCGATTTTAGGTCCATAGAAGGCTCCATCACCCGGATTAATCTTGTATTCAATTCCCTTATCTTCTAAGGCATCTTGAAGGGCCTTGGTGGCGGTTTCCCAATCCTCATCTGAGCCCATGGAATCCTCAGGCCGGGTCGACAATTCCACTTTATACTCAAAACCAAACACTTTATAGAAATAGTCAACGAGTTCTATAACCCCAATGAGTTCTTCATTGATTTGAGAAGGGAGCATGAAAATATGCGCATCATCCTGAGTAAAGTTTCGAACGCGTAGTAAGCCGTGGAGTGCACCCGAAAGTTCATGGCGGTGTACAAGTCCCAGTTCCCCGACACGAAGCGGGAGGTCACGATAACTGCGCATTTTTGTCTTATACATGATCATGCCACCTGGACAGTTCATGGGTTTTACGCAAAAATCCTGGTCGTCAATTTCTGTGAAATACATATTTTCCTTATAATGATTCCAATGACCGGATTGTTCCCACATCGAACGATTCAGAATAATTGGGGTCTTAATCTCCTGGTACCCGCGTCGACGGTGTTCCTGCCGCCAAAAATCCTCCAGCGCATTGCGTAAGATCATGCCTTTAGGATGGAAAAATGGAAAACCGGGGCCCTCTTCGTGTAGGCTAAAGAGATCGAGCTCCAGACCGAGCTTACGATGGTCACGTCGCTTAGCTTCTTCCAACTTGAACAAGTGGTCTTCCAGATCTGCTGGTTTAGCAAAGACGGTTCCATAGATCCTCTGCAGCATTTTATTCTTTTCGCTTCCGCGCCAATAAGCACCCGCTAAGCTCATCAGCTTAAAGGCCTTAATATTGGCCGTGGAGGGAAGATGGGGCCCTGCACAAAGGTCAGTGAAGTTCCCTTGAGTGTACATTGAAATCGTCGCATCCTCAGGAAGGCCCTCAATGAGTTCAACCTTATATTTCTCTCCCAATGCACCAAAGTGAGAAAGTGCCTCAGCTCGGGTGACTTCTCTCCGTTGGAAAGAATGCTTTTCCTTGATAAGACGGTTCATTTCCTTCTCTATACTTACCAGATCCTCGGGAGTAAACACATGTTCAGAGTCAAAGTCATAGTAATACCCCTTGGCAATCGAAGGTCCAATTCCAAATTTTGTCCCTGGAAAAAGATTTCCTACGGCCTCGGCCATTAAATGGGCTGTGGAATGCCTTAAAACATCTAACCCTTCGTCACTATCTATGGTTATGATCTCCACCGCCGCATCTTCCGTCAGTGGATAGGAAAGGTCCTTCGTCTTATCATTGACTTTCCCGGCTACCGCAACTTTCGCCAGTCCCCGAGAGATAGAAGACGCGAGTTCCACTATTGTCGTTCCTGGTTCAACCTCGCGAATTGAGCCGTCTTTTAAGGTGACCTTAAGCATTGATTTCACTCCTTAGTAAATTATTCTTAAAAATAAAAAACTCTCGTCCCTGACAGGGACGAGAGTTCTACTCCCGTGGTTCCACCCAATTGAAAGGTTTGATATCGCACCTCTCACTCGATTTCCCTTAACGCGGGGTACGGCAGAGCTTACTAAAGTTCAGCCCCACACTCAAGGGTGGTTTTCTCCTGTGCGTCCGTGAGGAAAGCTTACAGCCTAGGCATTCCATCTCTTACACGGTAGTTTCAGGATACTCTCCCTTTCAACGATTTTGACTAGATTTAAGGAATGACTTATTATAACAAGCCAATCTCATTTTTGTCAAAACTTTTCACATAGGGAACAACCTTTACAATCACAGACTCGATCTCCAAAAACACTCCGGATTGTTTGCAAGGTATCTTTGTAACCATCATAACGTATGTGCAGCGTAATTTGACGAGGTGCAACGACTATTAAGGCACTGACCAATAAATCTTCATACCCTAGCTCATGAATATTGTCAAGCTGATAGTCTTCAAGGAACTGATGGGTTACTTGAACTCCTTCATTGTTATAGAGATGAAATTTACCTTTTGGTGTCATTCCCACATGTAAAAATTCCAGACGAGGTCTTTGACTTTCTACGAAGTGCTTTAACAGCTGGATAAATTCTAAATACTCTTTTTCAATAACGTACTCATCAATAGCGTATTCCACTGCTTTGGATACTTCGTTTTTATACTCTTGTGCACGAAACCGTAAAAAACCCTCTATGTCAAAAACTGCGCTCTGATCTAAGCAACTTAAAATTTGGGTAACTAGGATGGTTTTACGGTTCACTCGATAACCACGAACTTGCCCTAGTCCTTGATTCAAATAGTCCACAGCTTTGTTGAGTATTATTTGCCAATTGGTTTCTTTTAAGTATTGCTTTTTTTTAAGTATTTGAACGATGTGGTCTCTTTCCCAATGCTGCAAAATCGTTTCTGCCAAGGCATTCGCTAAATAATAACGATGGATTTTTTGTACCATTCCCTCATTTTCAGTTTCATCCAACGAATTCTCTTGGAACTGACACTTAATGATCCAGCGTTTTCCCTGCTTATGTTCCACGATTTGAAAGGGGAGTTTTTCACGGTCGCGCAGTTCGCGTAAACTTGCACAGATACTCTCCCGGTAGTATTGCGTCCCTAATTGCACGGAATGTTCCACTGGCACCCCTCCATAGTAATGTATATGACCTTTTCTAAGGCATATTTCGGTTCGGCCAATCTATCAGCACTTTTTATTTTTGAAATACTTGGCACATTCCTTAATATTTCCAGAAACGCAATCTTTCATTCTTTTGTAATATCCACTCAACAACAAGCAAAGGGGTACCTTCTGGCACCCCTTTGCTTGTACTTTCTCCACTTAGCACAAAAGCCTCCCTGTTAAGGGAGACTTTCAGCTAATATATCATATATTTATTATTTACATTCTACATTTAGAAGCACAGACAGTCACCAAACCTTTTCACGACAATACCAATACTATCATTCCCCTGCATTTACCAGTAAATCTAATACGTAGTTAGGCAGAGCAAAGCTTCCTCTATGAATTTCAGTGTTATAATATTTTGTTTTCAGTCCAAGACTGTTCCAAGCCTGGGCGTCAAGATCTGTCAGTGGATCATAAGTTTTAGAGGCAAAACCAAACAGCCAGTGACCTGACGGGTAGGTCGGAATGTGCGCCTGATAAACCCTACAAACCGGGAAATAGTCCTGAATACGCTTGTGGGCTCTTTGCATGGACTTAGCATACTCATTATAATAGGGGCTTTCATGCTGGTTGACCAGGATGCCATCCTCTTTTAAAGCCTTAGAGCAGTTGCCGTAAAACTCTTTTGTAAACAGCCCTTCCCCTGGTCCAAAGGGATCGGTCGAATCAACGATAATTAAATCATACTCGTTTGCTTTGGAGCGAACAAATTTTAGTCCATCTTCAAAATACAAGTTTACTCTTGGGTCATCTAACTTGCAGGCGGTCTGGGGCAAATATTCTCTGCACACATCCACAACCATTTTATCGATTTCCACCATGTCAATATTTTCAATAGTACTATAGCGCGTCAGTTCTCTTACTGTTCCGCCATCGCCTGCGCCGATCACCAAGACATTCTTGATCTTAGGGTTGGTTGCCATAGGCACATGAACAATCATATCATGATAAATAAATTCGTCCTTTTCAGTAACCATCATCAAACCGTCCAGGGTAAAAAAAGTGCCAAATTCTTTAGAGATAAAGACGTCGATTCTTTGGAACTCGCTCTGACCTGTATATAGGGGCTTATCCACTTTGATGGAAAAACGAACGTTGTCTGTGTGCGGTTCTGTATACCATAATTCCATTGTTTATTCCTCCACTACTCTGATGTTTTCAATGTCCATATCCTCTGTTCCTGTGAGGAAACAGCCTTTGGCCTTGGCGTAGGCGATATAGTCAATGATTTCTTCAGTTATCCGTTCTCCTGGCGCTAAAATAGGAATACCTGGCGGGTAAGCCATAACAAACTCTCCACTTATACATCCTGTGCTGGCTTCGATAGACACTGAACGCTGATCGGTATAGAAGGCTCGCTGGGGAGCCATCACTACCTCTGGATTAATATATTCATGATCAAGCATTCCCGTTTTGTCCCTCATATATATTCTTCTTATTTCAGACAAAGAAGATACAAGACGTTCCAAGGCCAAGGCACGATCCCCAACGGAAATGATAGCTAAAATATTACCGATATCCCCAAATTCGATCTGAATTCCGTAATCATCACGAAGAATGTCATAAACCTCAATTCCTGCCAGGCCAATTTCTCGGGTATGGATAGAAAGTTTAGTTTGATCAAAATCAAACACCGAATTTCCATTAATAAGTTCTGTGGAAAAAGCATAGTATCCACCAATTTTATTGATCTCGTCTCGTGCATAGTTGGCAAGAGAAGAGGCTTTTGCGAAAATACTTTTACCATCTAGAGCTAGGTTGCGTCTCGAAATATCTAGAGAAGAAAGCAGCAGATATGAGCCGCTAGTGGTTTGGGTCAAGTTAATCGTTTGCCGCACATGACCTGTGCTAAGGCGAGCATTTTTTAACAAAAATGAGCTTTGAGTCAACGACCCACCTGTTTTATGCATGCTGACTGCAGACATATCGGCTCCTGCTGCCATTGCGCTAATCGGCATATCCGCTCCGAAGTAGAAATGGGTTCCATGCGCCTCATCCGCCAGAACATACATATTATGACGATGAGCAAGCTCAGTAATGGCCTTCAAGTCGGAACAAATACCGTAATAAGTAGGATTATTGACAAAGATTGCTTTGGCATCTGGATTTTTTTCGATGGCTCTTTTTACCTCGTCAATGGACATGCCTAATGGAATCCCTAACTCATTATTGACCCCGGGATTCACGTAAACAGGAATTGCGCCACTGATGATAAGGGCATTAATGGCACTTCTGTGAACATTACGTGGCATTATAATTTTGTCACCCTGTTTGCATACGCTCATTATCATCGCCTGAACAGCTGATGTAGTTCCATTGACCATAAAAAAGGCGTGATGTGCGCCAAAAGCATCTGCAGCCAGTTCTTCAGCTTCTTTGATTACGGAGACGGGATGGGCGAGATTATCTAACGGTTTCATAGAATTGACATCGACAGAAAGGCATTTCTCCCCCAAAAATTCTGTCAGCTCGGGGTTTCCTTTGCCTTGCTTATGTCCGGGCACATCAAACGGTACTACCCGCATGGATTTATATTTTAGCAGTGCTTCGTAAATTGGCGCCTTGCCTTGCCAAAGTGAATGCATAAGAACCACCCCTTCCATTACCACAAATCAAAGTCATTCTTTCCACTATATATTTCGATCATCTCCTAGCAGAGATCATCTATTAGTGCATTTCTCGAGAGTTTAGAGATTTCTATGTTTAGACACTTACTTTAGAAATTAACTAAAAACAACATAGTTAGTATATTAGACAATCGCAAAAATATCAACGAAATGGATCGCAACGGCTAAACGTCTCTTTTAACATGTAATCAGTATAACCTTTAGAGTATGAAAAAAGCTTCTCCGAAGAGAAGCTTCACGATTTCCGTTGGTGGGTTTGAGAGGACTCGAACCTCCGACCCCCGCGATGTCAACGCGGTACTCTAACCAGCTGAGCTACAAACCCATATTGGTGCCGATGACCGGAATCGAACCGGTACGGATGTTACTCCGCGGGATTTTAAGTCCCGTGCGTCTGCCAGTTACGCCACATCGGCAAATTGATTGGAGGCGGCACTCAGATTTGAACTGAGGAATAGAGGTTTTGCAGACCTCTGCCTTACCACTTGGCTATGCCGCCGAGGGAAATATTAGTGGAGCGGGTGACGAGATTCGGACTCGCGACTTTCACCTTGGCAAGGTGACACTCTACCACTGAGTTACACCCGCATGGTGCCTCAGGACGGAATCGAACCGCCGACACGAGGATTTTCAGTCCTCTGCTCTACCGACTGAGCTACCGAGGCATAATCGAGGTACGATGTTCGAAATTTGATATTCGAACTCCAGTATTCCTCTCTGGATTCTTTGTTCTCAGATTCGCCATTTTAAAGTTTTCTCTGTGAAGTTCTACCTTCACCTTTCGAACCTCGAATCACGATCTTCGAATAGCGATTTTGGCGACCCCGATCGGACTTGAACCGACGATCTCCTGCGTGACAGGCAGGCATGTTAACCACTACACCACGGGGCCATGATCGAGGTTCGATGTACGATGTTCGAAGTACGACACCGTTCTCTTACCTTTATAGTCCAAGCTTAAGCTCCACGGTTCTTTCGAACCTCGAGCCTCAAACTTCGAACATCGAGTTTGGTGGGCGATGACGGGCTCGAACCGCCGACATCCTGCTTGTAAGGCAGGCGCTCTACCAACTGAGCTAATCACCCGAGACTGACGATTATCAGTATACACAAAAACTGGCGTTGTGTCAAAGACTTTTTTATAACCATTCATTAAGACGACGATACTTTTTTTTGTTTTTCAATAACTTCTTCTATACTTATAGAGCGAGTGTGTTTAGTGTGAGACCATTGCTTGTCTTTACGATTGACAAATCCTAAAAAGACGATGGGAATCCAACTATAAATAAAGACTGGGTATAGAATAAGCCCCACATAGGCACGCCATGGTAAACGATCAAGCGCCAACGCTGCAATTGGGTATAAGTATTGGAAAGCGGATAAAATCTGCCATCCCGTCCAAGGCATTACTAAGGTAAACACTTGAGTATACTGATTCTGAAATACACTTATAAGGTTGGTAAGCATAAAGAAAGTTGCTATCATAACCAGTGCTGGTTGGAAAAGGTGAATAGCAGCATCTATATACATGAATTTTTGTTCTCGTACGCCCTTGATAATGAGAGGAAAAAAATAACGTCCAGCTACATCAACTTGTCCTTGTGCCCATCGTTTCCTTTGATACCAAGATTGCATAAACGTTAATGGCTTTTCATCATAAACCACTGCGTCATGCGCCCAAGTTGTCCTAATGCCGTGAGATAGCGCTTTCATGCTAAATTCTAAATCCTCGGTTAGGGAAGTCGCCCCCCAACCGAATTCCTTAAGAACACCCATGGAAATACACATGCCTGTCCCTCCCAAAACGTTCGAGAGCCGACCTGTATTATACCTTGCGAGCTGGAGCAAACGATTCGTTACCCAGAATGCAATAGAGAAGGTATTGGTAACCCAGGTATCAAATGGGTTTTTGGAATCAAGATAGCATTGGACAATTTTATGGCCTTGGCAAAGCTTACTATTCATCTCAAAGAGGAAATTTTCTTTGACAAGATTGTCTGCATCGAAAATGACAATCGCGTCGTATTGACGCTCTAGTTTAAATAAACGATGGAACATCCATTCTAAGGCATAACCCTTACCACGTTTCTCAGTATTAAATCTACGATGGACAATTGCTCCAGAATTCCGAGCAATTAAGGCTGTTTTATCCGTACAGTTATCAGCTACCACAAAGATATCATATAGTTTTTTGGGATAATCAAGTTGGAGTAAATTCTCCACTAAAGGTCCAATGACAGCTTCCTCGTTATGTGCAGCCACAACTATAGCAAAGCTCTTCTCTGGCTTAAGTATCTTCTCCTCTTGTTTCCTGTACAAACCAAACATAGAAAGGATAAAGTAATAGAAGGTTAAAAAAATGATAATAATTTGTATAGGAACCATAATGACATTAAATACTTGCGTACCTGTAATGCCAGACAATAAATCCACGAACTCAGCCCCTTTCTAACGCATTAAATTTTAACATAGGTATGAACCCTATGCAAGAATTATAAAGCGACAATATATACAGTTTGTCCATTATTTACTTTATATTGGATCTTTATTAAGCTTAGAACTAAAATACCATTTACCAAAGAAGTTTTTTATAAGCCATATGGGAGGTGTTTTTGACCAATGTCGAGTTTTATATTTCCGACACTACAATAATAATCATAATATGTATCATAAACATAATACTAATATTATGTTTATGATACATATTTACTCTCGCTGGCTGTTCCAGTACGTTCAATTAGATCAGCTATGTATCCAGAATCTGTATATGTACTAGTGTCGCTCGGAAATCTTATGGAGAAAAAAGATTATGAGTGAAGCGCTAAAAATTATAAATAGAAAGCTGGCTTTTATTCCAAAGCTAATCGAGTACCAATAGATCTCTCCGACTCTCGATCCGTTAACCCATGGAACTAATGACCTAAAGATACGAGCAAACCCGCTTCCTATTACAATAAACAATAATAGAGCTGATATGATTACTAGCATGCCCATAACACCTGTTGGAGTATCCAGTTTCCAGCGACGCACAAAATTACGTTTCATCCACTGAAATTCAACAAATAGACTCCTAGTCCATTTATTCCACATCTTCCTCACCTCATACCCATATTATGAAAAAGTTCAGAAAGAGACACAACGATCAAGAAAAAAGTATAAAAACCCTTATACTTGGTTAAAATCGTGTGCAAGGGGGTGGTATCTATGCCAATACAGGCACCTGATGGAAAGTTTGTCCATTGTTCTTTTTGTAACCAGAAGTTCCGCTTCGAATATGAAGCCAGTAAACATGAAAAAGAAAACCATGCTAATCAATAGTAATTAGATGAGAGGACAGGTTCTTGTGTCTAAATCTATAAATAATCGATAATCAAGTCCACGATGCTAACTATCCTAATATTTTCCAGCATTCGTTCGTGAGGACGGGATTTAAAAGCTAGGGGGTAGCCAAAGGGACGCCCTGTTTGCCTTCAAAACAATATGTTTACTACACAAAGAGACTACCTTAACGTGGTAGTCTCTTTGCTTCTTACCTGGCGATACGATAGTCACGATAGTCTCCGGTGGAGATTATCGCCGAGCCACCTACCCAAAAGAAACACTTCGTGGCGAAGGAAAGACTATCGCCACATGGCGACTCATAACGGCATTCGGTATCGCCTCAGCTTTTTTCAGACGGATTCATCTATCACTGCGCAGACTTTTAGATTGTTTTGCTAACATCGTATAAACCCATAGCACTATTTACTACTTCAGCCATAGCTGATTCTATGTCATGTGTTATCTGCGCCTGGTTCTGAGTAGTCGCAACATTTTGGCTGATCTGATTCTCTACATTATTGATGCTCTTCTGGCTACTTAGTATTGCCTGCCTAATGTTCTTCACTGCATCAACACTTTTCTGAGATAGCTTTTTCACTTCTTCAGCCACCACTGCGAACCCGCGCCCATGTTCACCAGCCCTGGCCGCCTCTATCGCTGCATTAAGCGCTAACAAATTGGTCTGTGAAGCAATGTTTTTAACAAGCTCGTTCATTTCTTCGATAATTTTTAGTCCATCTATTAATGCTTTAATAGCACTCTCTAAATCTGACATGGATTCCACACTCTTGTCCGCGTACACTGTCATTTCTTGCAAGGATGCAGCAATTTCCTCCGAACTGGCGGAGAGATTGTCCGCAATTTCGATGATCAATTCCGGCTTCTCTCTGCTTCTCGCTACCGCAATACAGCCAATAACTTTGCCATCTTCAATAGCAGGGAGAGCAATCGTTCGAAATGTAAACCCATACACCTCTTTCGGAACGAGTTTATCCACCGGTTTGCCTGTCACCACACATTGCTTACCACCGCTGCCCTCCACCAGTCTGTCACCTATTTTTGCCTTGTAGGTCACAAAACTTTTTGTGGTATACATCGAATCAAAGTTTTGCGTATTTGTCGTAAACAATACGGCATCTTCTCCTAAAAGGTAAGGAATGACTTCCTCCAAGGTTTTAAATGCTTCCAGTTGCGCTCTGGTGACATGATACATCAAGATTACGTCGCCTCCCTAAAGTAATAATGGTCTCGGCATTCGCCGAGTCAGATGGCACAAGGCTTTGCTTGAACCATTGATATTAATCTCCTCCCACCTTTTTGCTAGGAGGATTTCATTCTTTGGTCTCCAATAGGAAATTGACGAACTAAACTATTCTGGCGGAATCTTCGTCATCGTCAACGATGACTGGCCCCTGGTTGCGAAGCTTTGGATAACCGATCTGTCAGATGTGCTTTACCACAAACGTTGTTTGCTAGCTATGATCCTTTTGTTCTAATTGTTGGTAAGCTGCGTATTTGATAATATCGTAAATTTCTTTAAGCGGTATCTGTTGCTCTTCTGCTAATTTACGGCAATCCTCATATTCTGGAGCCACATTACGCAGGCTATCCTGATAACGGGCAACTTTCACCTTAGCTTGACCTAGCCTGGTCTGCACCGTCTTTATTTCATAAGGAAGCATATACTTGGTCACAGGGTAAACCCTAACCCCGATGGACGTTGTCTCGGAAAATATTTGCTGATAGAATGTTTCTAATTGATGGGTATGAATCAATAAACTTAATACTATGGCTGGGCGATTTTTTTTCATTTGGATTTTTCGCAAGAAAACATCCATCGCTCCAGCTTTAAGGAATTTGTTAATCAGGTAATCAAAAAACTCCGGGTTCATGTCATCTATATTGGCTTCCATCATCAGGGCTTCTCCTTGGTGGACATCACCCTTGCCGCCGTAACGAATATGCCCGTCGTGACTAACCTGATCCAGTTTCTCACCAATGGTTAAACGCAGCAAGTTTGGAATGACTAAATCATGTTCACCTGCCCCATAACCGATATTATTAACCCGCATCGGCGGCATACTGCCGAAATTTTGACAATATGCGGTAATAATTGCCGCTCCAGTTGGAGTAACTAATTCTTTTTCTACATCCCGGGAGTAAATGGGAACCCCTTGCAATAGTTCCAGAGTCGCTGGTGCTGGAACTGGCATTATCCCGTGGGCACATTTAGTAAAGCCTGTTCCGGTATGCACTGGTGAGGCATATACTTCCTCAATCCCCAGCCGCCACAAACCAATAACTGAACCAACGATATCAATGATGGCATCCATCGCTCCGACTTCATGAAAGTGAATACGGTCGATAGATGTTTGATGTACTTTTGCTTCGGCTTCAGCCAACCGAGTAAAAACCTGGATACTTTTTTCTTTAACAACGTCCGGCAGCGTACTATTACTAATTATTTCTTGAACATGCCGCAGATGCCGGTGTACATGGCCTTCTTCCGTTAAAACGTGTACCTTGGTCCCACTGATGCCTTGTTTAATCACTTTCTCCATTTGTAATTGATAACCACTTAAAGGAAGTTTGGCTAAATCTGATCGCAGTTGATCCCAGTCTAAACCGGCATCAACTAAAGCCCCTAAGGTCATATCTCCGCTTATCCCGGCAAAACAATGAAAGTAGGCGATTCTCATGCCCCAGCCTCCCCTAATTTATTGATTAAACTAGCCTGATAACCTGCACCGAAACCATTATCGATATTGACCACACTCACACCACTGGCACAACTATTCAACATAGCCAGCAAAGCGGCTAACCCGCCGAAACTGGCACCATAACCAACACTGGTGGGCACGGCAATCACCGGTTTGTCCACCAACCCTCCAACTACACTGACCAAGGCTCCTTCCATTCCAGCAACTACGATTATGACCCGTGCGGCCAAAAGCTTATCCGTTTGGCTTAATAAACGATGAATACCGGCTACCCCGGTGTCATAAAGCCGTTCCACCCGGTTCCCCATCACTTCAGCGGTAATAGCCGCTTCTTCTGCTACCGGTATGTCTGAGGTTCCCGCACTCACCACTAAGATGTGTCCTCGTCTTTCCTGTTTACCTCGTCGTATCACGATTAAGCGAGCAAGATCATAATACTCAGAGTCAGGAATTCGTGCGGCAACTGCTTTATAAACATCATAATTAGCCCTAGTGGCTAGAATGTTATTATCTGCCCTTTCAGCCAACTTTTCGACGATGGTAACGATCTGTTCAGTTGTTTTGCCTGCACTATAGATAACTTCGGGAAATCCCTGCCTGAGCTGGCGATGATGGTCGATTTTGGCAAAACCTAAATCTTCAAAGGGCAAATCTTTCAATTTTTCTAATCCTGTATCAACGCTAATTTCGTTATGCTTGATTCCTATGAGTAATTCACGTAGGCTTTTTTCGTTCATACTTTTTTGTCCTCTTCAGATAAAATTTCATTCATACTCCCCGTCCGGTAACCTTGCAGGTCCATGGTAACATAAATAAAACCACAAGCTTTAAGCTCTTCCACGACTTGGTCTACTTTTTCTACCATAAGCAAGAATTGATCTCGGCTGATCTCGATCCGGGCAATTTCACCATGGTGACGTAATCGAAACTGTTGAAAACCCAAGGAACGCAACAACATTTCTCCTCGATCTACTTGATTCAACTTTTCTTTCGTTATTCTAGAGCTATACGGAAAACGGGAACTAAGACAAGCAAAGGAAGGTTTATTCCAGGTAGATAAACCCATTTCCTTGGAAAAACAACGAATTTCCTCTTTTGTGATGCCTGCTTCTTTCAGTGGACTGCGTACGCCCAATTCTTTTGCTGCTTTCATTCCCGGTCTGTGGTCATTTAAGTCATCAAAGTTAGAACCATCAAGAACGTAATTTATTCCCTCATCCTTGGCGACTACTAACAATTTGGAGAATAGTTCATTTTTACAGAAATAACACCGGTTAGGCGGATTATCTGCAAAACCTTCAATCTCCAATTCTTCCGAAACGATTAGTTTATGTCTAGCCCCGAATTCGCGCGCCAGCTTTTGAGCTTCTGCCTGCTCCTGAGCAGGATATGTTGAGGAAGTAGCTGTGACTGCTAAGGCTTTGTCGCCTAGTACTTCTACCGCAACTTTAAGCAGAAAAGTACTGTCAACTCCACCTGAAAAAGCAATAACGACACTTTTCATATCTCTTAAATTTTTACGCAGTGTTTTCAACTTTTCCCTATTGACTAATTCCACAAGTTACCCTCCTTTATTTCCACGATAAAAGTATTTGAAACTTAGATAACGCGTGATACCAAATAATAGATTTCTCAGAACCGCCCCAACTGCCATTTCCATTCCCGCCCAACAATGAACAGCATGTCCAGGTTGGTTAGCACCCCCGTTACTTTACCATTACTTTTACCCGCCGTTACCTTTACCTAACCCAATTGCTGTATATTCTCGGCGCAAAACAACTCGCCTAATTTGACAAGTCGTAAGTCCAATTATGGTCTTGTTTAGGAAGTAGCGGGCGACAGTCGCCGCCCGCTAACATTTACCATAGATACTTTACTTAAAGGGACTGGAATACTGCCAGTCCCACGACTCCAAGGCGTTCTAAAAAGGCGCCCTGTAATTACTTTTTATGTTAAGACGCCTTCCCAACGCTTGTACAGAGTGTGTTCTATGCCCAACTGATCTAGTACGCGCCCGACAACATGCCTTACTAAATCGTCCATACTCTGGGGATGATGATAGAAACCTGGGGATGCAGGCAAAATAATGCCCCCAGCCCGAGCAAGCCGTAACATGTTCTCCAAGTGAATGATATTATAAGGCATCTCGCGCGGGACTACTACCAGCGGTCGCCTCTCTTTTAACATCACTTGGGCAGCCCGGGCAAGCAGATTATCCCCTATACCGTTGGCTAGTAAACCTAAAGTATTCATTGAACATGGAATAACCACCATTCCATCATTACGAAATGAACCACTAGCTAACGATGAAAAGAGGTCGTCTATGGCGTGAACATGAATTCCTGAAGAAAAGGCCTTTATCTCCACCCCACATTCATATGCCAGTACTTTCTCGCCTATCTGGGTTAAAATGACCTCCACATCCCAACCCATTGCGGCCAATGTTTCTATGAGGGTGTAGGCATAGATAGAGCCGCTTGCACCTGTAATTCCTACAACTATACGTTTCGTCACACTCTACCCCTCCTTAATGATTATTTCCCACCCAGTCTACTATCCACAATCCTTTTGGCGAATTTCTTTAGGAACAATAATCTTCGAGCTTAATTTTGTCTTCCCCTGGAATACGAATTCGCTCAAAGCGTCCTACTGGAGCATCTGAAGGCACGGTCGCATCAATACCCATTTTATCGCTTATCCCATCATCAGAAGAAGGATCCAGTTTATTGCCTAATGCCCTTTCAACGATAAAGACATCACGTCCGGCCTGACAACGAGTAGCTACAGCCCACTCCACATCTTCAGGATTGAAAATATCCACATCTTTGTCCACCACTACTACATGCTTAATTTCCTGACTACTGCCAAAAGCAGCAAACATCGCATTTTTGGCCTCACCCTCATTTTGTTTGTCGATAGAAATAGCCAGATGATAGCGGCAAGTACCTCCAGGAGTAAGGTGAACACTTCTGGTATTCGGCACTGCGTTTCTAATTATTTGTATCAAGCCTCCTTCTCGAGGAACTGATCCCAGAAGCAAGTGTTCCTTGGTTGCCGGTACAATGGTCTGGAAGATAGGGTCCATTCGAGAAGTCATTGCCGTCAGTTCAATAACCGGTTTCGGCGAAGCTGGGCCATAATATTTGGGATATTCGCCAAAAGGACCTTCCATTTCTCGGACAGCGGGCAGGAGATAGCCTTCTAAAACTATTTCAGCCTGGGCAGGTACTTCGAGGTCAACAGTCTCCCCTTTCACTAACTCTAGGGGTTGTCCATATAGAGCACTGGCAATAGTATACTCATCATAACCAGGCGATGTCAAAGCCTGGGAAGCTAACAATAATATGGGATCCAAACCAATAGCTATCGCTACTTCCAGGGGTTTTCCTTCTGCTTCAGCCATCCTGTGAAAATGGGAGAGATGACGGGGCAAGATCAAGATTCCCAAGCGATTAGGACCTAAAACATGGAGCCTGTGGATCGAGAGATTACTTACGCCAGTCTTTGGATCCTTGGCGATTAGCACTCCTGCGGTAATATATGGCCCGCCGTCTTTTTCGTGATGGACGGGAATTGGTAATGTGCCCAGGTCAACATCATGGGTAACCCTTTCCTTTACTGGCGCAGCCCCGGCTTCCACTATGGTGCATTCCATAGGATTGGCTTGAGCCCAGGCAAAATGCTCAGCCACCCTATCGACAGATACTCCCATGGCCCGTGCCAGGAGTTCCCTGCTGCCACCGATACCTGTTACCACGGGTACTTGCGAATCACCCGGCTTATCAAACTGTACCGCAAAGCGTCCATCCGCTTTTTTACCCACAGCTGCCAGTTCGTAAGAAAGATTCACTTTTTTATCAACATGTTTTAACATACCATCAGTATTCAAAACCTGTAACCACTGTCTTAAAGATCTAGCTCTCATTTGTCACCATCCTATTTATTATTAAGCTTCCACTTTTTTACTGGTTATACTAGAAATGAAAAGAACAGCATCTCTATTTAGGGCGTACTAATTCAATTCCTCTCTGCCGCAGCCATTTCGGCAATAAGATTTCATCGACTTTAGCGCTGACAGCGGGAGCTTTCTGCAACAGTTCCTCGGCCAAAGATTCGCTGACATTAATACCACCGACAGCCCCATCAAAAATAACGACCTTTCTCGTCCCTGTGGTCTTATAGGCAAATTCCATAGCCGACTCCGTGCTCTCAGCCACCATGGCATGGTCCATATAGGTAAGATTTTGCGGATCGCGATTAAAAAGTTCGGCTTGTTCCTGTCCGACAACAATCGTCGGAATGTGCTCACTAAAAAAAGCCGTCGGATAACCGGTCCAGGCATAATTTTGTACACACATTTTAATGGCCCGATTAACTGTGGGAATATCAGCAAGCAAAGGCCGACCCTGTTTACCGTAAAATGCCTCTGTATACCAGGTATAAGCTGGTAAAGGTAAGTCGAGATCATAAAGATCAGTGTTAGCGCCCACAACATTGGCATAGATGACACCCGCTGAGAAAACGTAAACGACTGGGCAAGGAAAATCTAAAGCACAAATATAGTCCTCAAGTTCTCCGAATAAGGTCATTATTTTGCCGTAATAACGTAAACCAGTTTGAGTTACCCTATCATTAAGGGCATACAGATCACTGTCGACATCCACCCCGATGATCCCGTTGGGTGCGACTGTAAGAAACGAAGCAAAGGCAAATTTACTTTGCACGAAGGTTGAATCGAAAATAGCGCGGGCCGTGAAGTTAGCCGCTCTCGGTCCGAGGTTTTGATGGTACGTAGAACGAGTCTCGATTCGGGCATAAGACATTCCGAAAGGCTTTACAGCCCGATCAACTTGGCGATGAAAATGAACCTCACGAACATCGCTGTTGTGAGCATGGATAATCCAGTCTGCATCGTAAACCTTTTTAAGTCCGAATAAGGTTCCTATCTCCGTCTCAATAGGAATCCCTTGATCAATCGGCGCTACCCCAATAGCTTTGCCATCGAAATAGACATCCAGGCCATGGCGTTTGATATACTCCTCCGTCTCGCGGAAGCGAAGTCCCACACCCGCCCGCAGGCGAACGTTGCGACAACCCGTGCGTGCCTCGACAACATCTTTAAGGGTCTTGAGCATTTCCGCATAGGGCTCACCACCCATTAGGGTAAAACCGTGATGGGAGGCAAGAATATTCACAGAGTGTTCTGGCTTAATTTTGCTCATATCGACGTTTTGCAAAGCGGCTTCAGCAGCTTGGCGAATCACTAACACTCCCGCATCACTGGGGAAAATCACTTCCGGAAGATCCGGGAAAAGATCGGTCAGCATGACCGAAGTCATTCCAGGCAGCTCACTGACACGGGTTTTAACTAAGTCTGGATCAATCCCATATTGGGATGAACGCGGCGGTACCGGCTTGATTGGAGGTCGCATTAAGATTCACTCCTTCCTTGCAGCGGGGCGGCAACTACTCGATCTAAAAGTTTGATGTCTTCATCAAAGTAAAATCCCCGGCTCGCATATTTTTGTTTTACTTCCTCTGAAATATCCCACACTGTCACTGTCTTACCATACCACTGCCATCCACCTTCTGGCGGTTGCGGTTCGACACCGGCTGCCTCGAGAAGACGTAACAAGGGTTGAATACATTCAACTTTACAGCCGGTACGAGCGCCCGTCAGTAAGGAAAGTTTTTCCGGAGAATCGGCCCCTAATATAATCGCAGCAGCAATTTCTTCCGCCCGAGTCGCTGTACAATAGCAAATCAACTGTTCGGGATGAAATTTAGCCTTCCGGCAGAGATCCTCAATCTTAGCATAATCTACACTACCGACATCAACCTTAACAACGACAGGTTGTTCCCTTTTTACCATATTTATCGCATAAACTGGGCAACGTTGCTCGCAAGCGTTACAACCGCGGCACATTTCACCGTCAACAATTGCTAACCGGTCCTCCATCTTGATGGCTAATACTGGACAAACCTTCACACACGTTTTACAGCCGATGCACTTCTCTTTGTCAATGACCGCCAGCAAATTTACGTTTTTCATGATACCCTCCTTTTTATTGTTTCGCCAACTGATACGCCACATCAACAATCATATCTTCCTGTCCGCCAACCATTCGTCTCTTGCCTAGTTCTGTCAAGATATCCCGGGGATCAAGGTTAAATCGTTCAGCCGCCCGGTAAGTGTGTAAGAGAAAACTTGAATACACACCGGCATAGCCCAGCATAAATGGGGCGTTGCGCACTACCTGCGGCCGGTGCATCATGGGCTCAACCAAATCTTCAGCAACATCCATGATTTTGTATAAATCCACGCCCGTCTGATAACCGACTTTATTCAAAACCCCCACGAGCGCTTCAATTTGGGTATTTCCCGCCCCGGCCCCCAAGCCTCGGCAAGTCCCATCCAGGAAGGTTGCCCCAACTTCCAAGGCTGCGAGGGAATTAGCTGTGGCCAAGGTCAAATTGTTGTGGGCGTGAAACCCGACGGGTATCCCAACTGCTTGGACTACAGCACCAACCCGGGCTCTAACATCGTCCGGCAGCATGGCCCCGGCCGAATCGGCCACATAGATGAAATCTGCGCCATACGACTCAAACAGTTTGGCCTGCTCAACGACTTTTTCCGGTGGAGCCATGTGGCTCATCATCAAGAAACCAAATGCCTGCATTCCCAGGCTCTTAGCCATCCGTATATGTTGCTCAGCAGTATCCGCCTCTGTCACATGGGTAGCAACCCGTACCGCCTTAGCTCCGCAAGCCTCAGCCCGTTTCAGATCCTCAATAGTGCCGATCCCGGGAATCAATAAAACAGTTAAAATTCCATTTTTGATGACCTCTGCTGCCGCTTTGATCAATTCCTCCTCATCCGTGGCAGACCTGCCATAATTAAACGAAGAGCCCGCTAAGCCGTCCCCGTGAGACACCTCGATATATTCAATTCCAGCCGCATCAAGTCCGCCGGCAACTGCCGCCACTTGTTCCACGCTGTACTGATGGCTTACTGCGTGACTGCCGTCTCGCAATGTTGTGTCCACCAGATGAATCTTACCCATGCTCATGCGATCACGTCCTTTCTAATTAATTTTTGGGCAAGCTTTTCCGCGAAGGATACGGCTGCCGAAGTGATGATATCAAGGTTTCCGGAATATTTGGGCAGAAAATCGCCGGCCCCTTCTACCTGAATGATGATGGTGACTTTGTGACCATCAATGATGGGCGGAACACGAAGTCTATAACCTGGCACGTATTTTTGAATCTCGTTCACCATCATTTGAACAGCGGCTGTAATAGCTTTTTCGTCAGGATTCTCCACTTCTACATAAATAGTGTTCGCCATCATCACAGGTGGTTCAGCAGGATTTAACACGATGATCGCCTTCCCTCGCTTGGCTCCCCCAACTTGTACCAAGGCCTTAGAGGTGGTTTCCGTAAATTCATCGATGTTTTGACGGGTTCCCGGACCAGCGCTTTTACTAGATAGACTGGCGACAATCTCCGCATAGGTAACGGAAGCTACCTTGTTAATGGCATAAACTATTGGAACCGTTGCCTGTCCTGCACACGTCACCATGTTAACATTAGGTTCATCCAGCAATTCTTCTAAATTAACACAGGGAACACAATAGGGCCCGATCGAGGCAGGTGTCAAATCAATCGCTATTTTACCCGCTTCCTTGAGTAGCGGAGCATGCCTAAGATGTGGCTTTGCCCCGGTTGCGTCAAAAACGATTTTAATATCCGGGTCTTGAAGCACTGCGTTAACCCCTTCAATCGAAGTGTTAATTCCCATTTTCCGAGCCCTTTGAATCCCTTCAGATTCCACAATACCAGTCAGCAGACCCATTTCCAGGTGCTGACTTTTGAGGATCTTAAACATCAAGTCGGTGCCAATATTTCCTGGTCCAATCACAGCTACCTTAATTTTATCCACCAATTACATCTCCCAATCGATATTTTTTAAATAAATTTTAAATTCAAACAGCCCAACCCGTCGAAAGACAGCGTGAAGACATCCCCCGACTCAGCAACTTCGGCCGCTGTCACTGCCCCTGATAAAATAATTTCTCCTGCTTCCAATGCGATATCAAATTCAGCTAGCTTATTGGCTAGCCATGCAACCGCAGCCGCAGGATGCCCCCATACCTCTGCACCAGCTCCACTGCTGACCATTTCTCCATTCTTCTCCAACACCATGCCGATTAGGCGCAAATCAAGATCTTGTACTGGAACCAAGCGGCTGCCTAAGACCAGGCGGGCACTGGAACCATTGTCGGCAATAGTGTCCGCTAGTTTTATCTTCCAATCACGGATCCGACTGTCAACTATCTCAAAGGCTGGCATGACTCCTTCTGTTGCACGGTATACGTCGGCTATAGTTACCCCAGGGCCCTTAAGGGTATCCTTTAAGACAAAAGCCAATTCCCCTTCCACCTTGGGCAAGAGAAGTTCCTGACGCTGGCATGGTTCCCCCTCTAAGAGCAACATATTGTCAAACAGGTGTCCGTAGTCTGGTTCATTAACTCCTAACAGTTTTTGCATACCCTTACTGGTTAAACCAATCTTCTTGCCAATCACCTTTCGACCCTGAGCTAACTTCATACTGATGCCCTCTAGTTGGATACGATAGGCATCCTCAACCGTTAACCCTGGGTATGTCTCTGTCAGGGTGTCAATGGGCACCCTTTCACTCTCCGCCTGTAATAATTTAGCGGCAATGTCCCTCTTATTCATGTTTATACCCTCCGTTTTTCATAGCTTGCCGCCAGCGCTCTCTTATTACTGCGGCGATTGACTCTGCTATCGACTCAGCATCCAGTCCCTGGGCTAGTCCCGTTAAAAGAGAATTACATCCTAAAATTGCCTCTTCATGCGGTCCAGGCAGGGCGACTATACGCGCAATGCCCATCTGTCCCACGGCTATGCGTACACCCTCCTTGTGATGGCGACGGTAGTCCGGGGTAAATTTCAAAATCCACGGTGTGAACGCTTGCGGATCCAAACGTAAGATAGCTTCTATACTATAGTCTTTATCTTCGGCCCCAACTCCGCCAGTTGTTATCACCAAACCAAAACCCGCTTCTAAAGCCTCCTCAATACGAGCGGACGCTAGCTTGGCATTGTCTTCCAATACCCCTCCAAACCGTGCGGTGAAGCCCTGTTTTTCTAGTTGCTGCATTATATACGGCGAATTTGTATCCTCAATCTTACCGGCTATTACTTCTGTACCGGAAGCAAAGACTATTGCTCTCCGAGCCACCGCCTCGCTGACCTGCCTAGCCTGATCTGCCGAAGTTCTAAGCACCTCTCCAACTTCTTTTGGATCCAGTGCAATAAATCCTAAAACACCTTCCGAATGTATAGCTGCATTCGGCCCCATCAGGACTCCCTGAAGACTTGCCAAACCTTGGAGAATAGATTCTCCTTTGCCAGCCACCGCCTCCGGTTTGACCTTTTTTTGCAAAATGTCAAAAGCCAATAATCCCGGTCGCACGTCAACAACCATCACTTCCTCCGGCAGCAATCCCAGCGCTTGGGCAGCAACCTCTGCAACCTGACCTAAGTTAGCATTGTCCAAGTCAATATCATCGATCCAAAAGGTTGTTTTCTCCAAAAGATCCCACTCCAACATTAACGATCCCCGCCTTCCACATCAAGACTAAAGTCAAGTAACGGAGCATCAAGAATGGCTCGACCAACATCAATAATGTCTGGCCCAAGTGCTACGATGTCGGCTAATTCTTCCGCAGACACCCCGCCTGCAAAGGCCAACTGTACACTTTTTCGCCAGCCATCGGCTATAGCGGTAGACATAACAGCCTTAAGATCTTCCAGAATACCGGTATCAACCATCAAAATGCCTGCCCCAGCCTGTACTGCAGATCTAGCCTCTTCAACAATACCTTGCCCCTCTCCTCGCAATTGGGCAACTACTAACCGATCCGGATCAAATAATTTTGCCTGAGCCACGGCTGCGGTAACTCCTCCAAACATCCGGATATAGTTTTTGTCTAAATAGACAAATGGTTGTTCGGACATCCGAAGTCCTGCCCCACCTGTAATAACCGCCTGGCGTAGTTCTCCCTTAGTAGCCTGACCTATCTTTTTCCAAGCACCGCAAACCACCTTAACCGGACTGGCCTTTTTTACTACGTCTGCAGCAGCAGTGGCTACTCCAGAGGGTTTTCCAATGGCTCCCATAAGGGTTTCCTCGGCCCTGGTAACCATCTCAGCATCGCCCCTCGCGGAAAATACCACCGCACCGGGAATTAGCAACGATCCTTCCTCAGCCAACGAAATAACTTCCAACCCGAGGTCAATAGCCAGTTCTTTTACCCTAGCTACTCCTGACAGTATTCCATTTTCCTGAGTTCTGATCGCGAACGAATAAGACCTATCTTTGAGTGGTTCAAACAGAAACTCTCGCAACTCCATTGCAATCACCTCCTTCATAATATCTCCCTTTCTTATGCCCTATATCCCAGACTTGCCGAGATCTCCCGTCCGATCCGAACCATCAAGTCCACGATGGATTCAAGCTGTTCTCCGTCAAACCGTGCCGACGGTCCAGATACGCTAATTGCGGCACAAACTTTACCAGTATGATCCCGCAACGGCACCGCTACACAACGCAAACTTTCCATGATCTCTTCATTATCCATTGCATAACCCTGTTGTCTGACTAGATTCAGCTCTTCTTCCAACCGTCTGAAGTCGGTAATCGTGTTTTTGGTATAGCGGGATAAACCCTTGGTGGCAATTATACGTCTTACCTCATCAATCGGAAGATTTGCCAAGAAAACCTTGCCTACACCAGTACAGTGAGCTGGCAACCGTGTACCGACTTGCGAGACAATTCTTAAAGATTTTGTACTCTCTCGCTTATCGATATATAAAACCTCACCTTTGTCTAAAACTACCAGGTGAACGGTTTCTCCCAGTTCATCGACCAAAGTCTGAATGAATGGAGTAGCTACTTTACGCACATCCCAGCTATTGGCAACGACATTGCCAACTTCAAAGAGTCGAATTCCTAGACGGTATTTACCATCCAAAGGGGACTGCTCTATATAACCAAAATCTCTTAACGTAGCCAACAGGCCGTAGGCTGTACTTTTAGCCAACTGCATCTCCTTAGCTATGTCACCCAGGGACATTTCCCGCTGGTGCTCAGCAAGCACATTCAGAATCATAAGTGCCTTAGCCACCGACCGAACTTGAGTACCCGCAATAACCGTCGGAAAATCTTCAGTCAATTTACCTTACCTCCTTTTGTTCCGTTCGTTTATTATTAACAAATAGTTACTTTCACTTTTTGGTCAGCCCTTCTAATTTTTTATACTAATTTCCAGTTCTTTTAATTTATCTGCTGTTGGGATACCTTGAGAATCCCATCCCCTAGCAATATAGTATTCATCCAACATTTCATTAAGGGGCGGTAAATTCTTTGCAGCCCCGCCGGTAGCCCGGGAGTTTTTCAAAATACGGTCTGGTAAGGTATCCATCCTACGATCCACACCATACTTGATGTTATAAAGACGCTTCAAATTGAAAATCCGTTCTCCAGTACGCATTAAGCTTTCGACATCCCACTCCGAACCGGTCGCCAAAGAGAGCCACTCAGCTAACACAGTTGGGGTAATTCCCCCGGTCATTAAAAACTTACAAACTGCAAGTGAATCAAATACCATCATTAAGTTCTGTGTCTTTGCAACTAGTGCTCCTTTACCTTGGCTGGAAAATCTATCGAATGATTTAGCAATTCCCAGATCAGGCATTGTTAAGTTGCGTTCGAATGCGTGACTAAATGCTTCTAAATGATCTGCTCCCCGGTTAGCCGTAGCATATCCTAATGCAAGGCTGTTATATGCCCTCGGGTCATGGGCGGGAAAACTTAAACCTTTGGCAGTCATACCAATTTCGTTGACAATTTCACCGTAGCGTTGGGCAAGGGCAGGAAATCCTTCTGCTAATACAGCACCGAATCCTGATCCTTCACCCATTTCTTGAATCAACCCAATCAATGCTTCAGCATCACCCCAGAGAATCTCTCTCCCGCCTGTATCCTGCTTGCCAATAACCCCTTTTTCATAAGCCTCCATACTGAATGCAACAAGATTGCCGACCTCAATAGTATCTATTCCATAGCGGTTACAAAGCTCATTGGCATAACAAATAGCTTCCAAATTATCTATAAGACAGGAGCCGCCAAATAAGCCTAACGTCTCATATTCAGGGCCGGCGCCACGCACGCTGTCATGAACTTCATTGTCAATAGCCACCCGTCGTCCACAACCTATTGGACAACTCGCACAATGATAGCGCCCAGTCAAATATGTCTCGGCAAGCCGGGGGCCGCTAATAGACTTAGCCCCTTCTTCCCATGACCCTCCGGTCCAATTCTTTACTGGGAAATCTCCTAACTGTTCACAAGGAAGTACTAGGACCGGGGTGCCGAAATTAGTTAAACCCTTGTTTTTTTCAGTGATCTCAGGGACTACTTCTTTAATTCGTTTTAGTAACTCATCCTTATAAGCTAGAACTGGGGGTTTATTGCCATATACAGCAATAGCCTTTACCTTCTTTGAGCCTGCAACTGCACCTAGCCCACAACGTGCGGCTGTTCGTCCTTCCCTCCCGTCTGTAAATAAACCGGCGATCTTAGCCATCCTTTCTCCAGCAGGACCTATTGAGCATACTTCAGCTTTCGGATCAGTCAGCTCCCGAACTGCTTCCTCTATCTCATAGGTATCCAAACCCCATAAAGAACCAGCCGGGCGAATCTCGACTTTCCCGTTATTAATCCACAAATAAACTGGTTCCGAAGCCTGTCCAGTAAGGATTAAAGCATCATACCCTGCTCGTTTAAGGGCTTTACCCCAAGTACCGCCTACACTAGCTTCCCCCCAAATGCCAGTTAGTGGAGATTTAGCTGCAATACAATGACGTCCCGACGACGGTATTACTGTTCCGGTTAAGGGACCGGTAAAGAAACCAAGGATATTTTCTGGACCCAGCGCATCAGCATCGGCTGGCACCCGATGAAAGAGTGTTTCTACCGCCCAACCGCTGCCCCCGATCCACTTTTTGGCCATTGTTTCAGAAACATTTTCGGTATGCCACTGCCGTTTAGTTAAATCTACCCACAAAATCTCACCCGCATAACCGCCTAGCACTTTATCCATCGTTTTTTTAACCTCCTGCCATTTGAATAAGAATTTTAACGGTTTGGCAAGCTTGTAAAACGTAATCATCGATAACCACATCATCATCAACGATAGCAAATACCGCCTGCTCGCTATAGTCGCCAAAAATTCTCCCGGTTTTTAATTCACCTAGTAGACCTCCAATAGTAAATCCGTCCTGAACTTTCATTTGTTTCCGTTCCGTACCATCCGGAAATCTTAAAGGAGGATATAAGTACACGGTAATAATCAAGTTCTCTCCTCCAGCTGCATTAGATTACCACTAAAATCTGTCTTTACCTTTTTGGCGGTGGAGATACCACCCGAACAATAGATTTTGTTAGATATTTTTTGGGGTAGTCTTTTTTATAAAAAAACCACCCCACGGATTCGTCATATAGACAACTTCAATCTAAAAGGCTTTTTTCAGTAATGCCAAAATATCTGATTCGTTTGCGCCGCGAGTATTAAATTTCAGTTGTACACTTTTTAATGCATCTCTGGCAACCACATGAAGTAAATCTTCTTTAGCGCCAATATCCCTTAGCCTATTCGGGATTCCAATGTCATTACACAATTCCTCAACAGCGGTAACCGCTTGACGTGCTAACGAGCGGGTATTTAGTTCTTTGTCATTTACGTCCATTAGACGTGCAACGACAGCTAATTTATCGGCAGCAGTAACGCTGTTGTATTCCATCACGTAAGGAAGCATAACAGCATTTGCTATGCCATGCGCAATATGGAAGTGGGCTCCTAACGGACTGGCGATAGCATGGCTCAAACCTAAAAAGGCGTTATTAAACGCGATACCGGCCAGTAATGAGGCTTGTAGCATATTGCCTCGCGCTTGAATGTTGTCGCCACGCCACACAGCAACCCGCAAATTCTTACTAATTAATTCTATAGCCTGCAAAGCTAAGCCATCTGTGGCCGGCTGTGCATTCGTTGATGTATAAGCTTCAATTGCATGGGTCAACGCATCCATACCTGTCGATGCCGTAATCCCACGAGGCAGTGTCAAAGTAAGGGCAGGATCGAGAACTGCTACTCTTGGTGCTATCAAGGGACTGGAAATGGTAAACTTCTCATTATTTGCTGAATCACTCATCACTGCAAAAATTGTAACTTCACTACCAGTACCAGCAGTTGTAGGAACTGCTATCACCGGAATTCCAGGATATTTCACCTTGTTTACTCCGGCAAAATCTTTCAAATTACCGCTATTAGTAACCAACAACGCTGCGGATTTGGCAGCATCCAGTACGCTGCCTCCCCCAATAGCTACTATCACGTCAGCACAAAATTCCTTCGCTAGTTCGGCTGCCTTGGCAGCAGTAGCAATACTTGGATCTGATTCAACCTCTGCAAATACTTGGACTTCTATTCTGGAACGGTTTAAGGACTCGATAATTCCTTTATGAAGTTCAGCCTTAACTACTCCAGGGTCGGTAATTACCAAGACTTTCTTTGCATTGAATTCTAATGCTTCTCGTCCCAATTCATTAATGGAACCTATCCCAAACAATATCTTCGTTGGTAATTGAAATACATGTGCCAATATAGTCACCGTCCATTGCTCTAAATTACCCTTTGTCGGGCTCAACATTTCGAAGATACATAATACAGTTTAATGTTTAAAAATCATGTTAGGTAAGAATGTCACCAAATCTGGAACATAAGTTATGACCATTAACACTGCAACAGCAGCGCCCACCCATACCCAGATAGGTTTGATCATCTTTTCCAAAGGTGTCTTGGTGACAATTGAAGTTGTAAACAAAGCTACACCAACAGGAGGGGTAATTAACCCAATTACTAAATTTATACTTACTACCATTCCAAAGTGTAATGGGTCAATTCCGACAGCTGTGATAATCGGTAAAAAAACCGGTACTAAGATAATGATGGCCGCTACCGTTTCCATCACCATACCTACAAGTAGAAGAAAAATGTTGATTAACAGCAAGAGCATATACTTATTAGTAGTCAAGGACAGCATAAACTCTGCTATTTTCTGAGGAACTTGGTCTAGAGCCATAGTCCAGCCCATAATATTGGCCATCGCTACAATAATCATAATTGAAGCGCTAATAACTCCGGTTCGTTCGAGTATAAACGGTATATCAGCCCATTTTAACTTTTTGTAGACTACCGTCCCCAAAATAACAGCCACTACAGAAGCTGATGCCGCTGCTTCTGTCGGGGTAGTAATCCCCCCTAAAATCCCCCCTAAAATAACTACCGGTACTAGCAATGCGGGAGACGCTTTAACAATACTTTTACCCACTTCAGACAGTTTAACTTTAGGTTGTACCTTCCAGTTTTCCCGTTTGCCTGTCGTCCATATAATAATAAAGTAGGATAGGGCAATTAACAGGCCAGGTACGATACCGGCCATGAACAATTCACCGATAGAGAGGTTGGCCGCTACACCATAAACAATGAAAATCATACTGGGCGGAATGATAGGTCCTAAAATTGAGGTCGCCGACGTTAAACAGGCGCTAAAAGAGGGATCATAACCGTCCTTAATCATTTCCGGATGCATTACTTTACCTAAAAGAGCGGCGGCAGCATTAGCTGATCCTAATAATGCCCCCAGGAAAACACCTACGATAACAGTAGAATAAGCCATGCCTCCTCTGATATGACCGATTAGCGCGCGGGCCATATCTGCTAACTTTTCGGTAACCCCACCAAACCCCATTAGTTCTCCTGCCAGAACGAAAAGAGGAATCGCCAACAGACTAAAGCTATCAGTCGCGGCGTACATTCTTTGTGGCAGCATTGCTAACAGCGTAGGGTCACCCATACTTAAAGCATGAATTACACCCGTTGCTCCCAAGGCAAAGGCGATTGGTAAGCCAATAACAATAGTGACAATGAATGTCAAACCCATAATTGCCATTTATTCACCTAACCTCCCCGCCAAAATTTTTTACGAGCTTTACAATTGACTGGACAAACATAATTCCAAGTCCCACTGGTACCCCCAAATAAACGTAATTCATAGGTATATTCATAGCTGGTGACTTTTGCATAGTTACACTGGGTAAACCAATTAGCAGTAAACCATAATACAACAAAAACCCGATTAATACAGTATTCGTGATATCCACAAGTATAAATACGTTTTTTTGCGCTTTAATGGGTAATTTACTTATAAACAAATCAACATAAGCTAATTCCTTTGCCCTCAAGGCCACGCCAGCACCGATAAAGGACATCCAGACTAAAGCGTAACGCGCCAGTTCTTCTGTCCAAATTAAGGGGTGCTGTAAAAAGTAACGCCATACTACTTGTGCTACAATAGCTAGAGTCATAACCGCTACACTAATTTGAACAATCCACCTAGCAAGCTTGTCCAAGCCCTTACTGATTGTTTCTAAATATCCCATGCCTTGTTCCACCTTCTTTTGGTTTGATTAAAACTCGGGAGGGCGTCGGAATACCGGCACCCCCAAAGCCTTACTGTCTATTTTGTACTGCGGGCCACCTTTACAAACTCAGCAATCAGGGGATCCATTGCTGTGTATTTTTGCTCTACATCTTTAGTTGCCTCAATAAATTTGGCCATATCCGCTTCTGAAAGCTCAGTTATCTTGGCTCCTTTAGCCTTCAATAGGTCAATAGCACTTTTTTCAATCACTTGAATATCCTTGATATTTTCATCGATGATTTCTTTAGCTGTTTCTTCAATAATCTTTTGATCTTCCTTCGACAGAGCATTAAACTTGGCAGTATTCATCATTAAAACTCCAGGCCATGTAAAATGTCTTGATATAGTAATATTTTTGGCAACCTCATAATGTTTCTCCATCAAAATGGCGCTAAAGTCCATTTCTAAACCGTCAATTACTTTATTTTGCAATCCACTGTAAATCTCACCGTAAGGCATTGGAGTAGGATTGGCTCCAAGACTTTTAAAAATATCCACATGCTGAGGCGTCTCAGCAGTCCGGAATTTCAGACCCTTCATGTCTGCCGGTGATTGAACTGGTTTGTTAACGGTAACTATTTGACGGAAGCCAGCGTTATACACTGCCAAACCCTTAACGTTATTCTTTTCCAAGCCCTTTAATAGGTTATCGGTAGCTGGACCTTTAATAACCTTAGCATATTGGTCCCAACTGTTGAATAGAAATGGCATCTGCAAGGCTGTCATCAGTGGAGTAGTACCACTCATCGGCGCGGCTGATATTTCAGCCATATCTAAAGAACCCTGCTGAACCTGTTCAAACAACTGGCGGTCATCGCCTAACTGCCTTGCCGGATAAACAGTAATTTTGATGCGTCCATTGCTCTTATCTAGCACCTTTTTAGCGAACTTTACTAAAGCTACATTCATAGGATGATCAGGCTGTACGACATCAGCTACTCTTAGGTTAATTGTGTCCTTTTTATCTACTTGGCCCGGCTGAGAAGTATTCTTACTGCCGCAACCTGCTAGAGATGTTAATAATAGTCCAACCATCAGAAATACAACTAATGACTTTCCGCTTTTTCTCTTGTTAAACATTTAGCATCCTCCCCAATTATCTTCTTTTTGTCTTACTCAGGCTTTCTCTTAACCACGAAATGGTCAATGACTAGGATTAACGCAGGGGCAACCGCAGCGATAAAGATGTTATCAATTGTTTTAAGCTGAATACCAGCCACCACAGCATTACCCAGTGGGCCGCTATTAATGAAAGCGAACCAAAAGATGGTAGCCAACGTGGACAGGATCAGACTCCACATGGCTCCCTTCTTGGAATTGTATCGTGGGGCGTAAAAGGCGAAGATTGCCACAACAGCTAGGATGGTACGTAGTGCCCGGGCGAAGAACACGACCTTTAACAAGGCGGGTACGAACAGGGCAAACGGCACAGCTGCCAAGCCAAGGACGACCGCCAAGCTACGGCTCCAATTCAGACTAGCCTTTTCGCTGGGCTTAACAAAGGGGATTACGAAGTCTTTCATGACAAGGGCGGTGGAACCCAGAGTGCAGGCCAAGACGGTCACGAAGGTCGCGGCTAGGATACCGGCTACTACCACGCCAGCCAACCACGGACTCATGTGGCCCAGGAACTCGGGAATAGCATTAACTGACTTAATCGTAGGAAATAAGACCTTGGCAGACATACCCGCATACGCTGCCAAAAAGCCGATGGGTACAATCGTCACGGCGGCGATCAGGCTAGCCTTCTTGGCCTCGGCTTCTGAGGTCAAGGACGAGATACTTTGGAGAACGTACTGAGTGGAGAACACTGCGCCAATGTTGGCCAGGGTCCAAGCTAAAAGGGTGGAGTAGCCTATATTTTTAGCCGTCCAGTATTTAGCTGGTAGCTGCGCCAGGGAAACGTTCGGGGTTCCTTTTAGAAGCCCATAAGCCACGAAAGCGACCACGATCAGACCAATGTACTTGAAGGAGGCGTGAATGAGGTTGGTGTAACCAACGCCGCGGATACCGCCCAGAGACACGATTATGACGGTAATCACCGCCAATAATAGGACAGCGGTAGGGATGGACACTCCCAGCAGCTTGGCCACGGTCGCGCCACCGCCGGTGTACATAGAGACGTTAACCAAAGTCAGGGCCAGAATCATCACGACAGAGGCGAAGATCCTTATGCCATCTCCGTAGGTTTTACTAAGCACGCCGGAGATAGTGTATTCACCTGACGCCTGGATCTTGGGCGCCAACAGGAAAGCGTAGAACAGGAAACCGATACCTAATGAAACCAGATTCCAAGCAGCCCAGATACCTTTCTCGAAACCGGTCTGAGCAGTACCCAGGGTAGACCCAGTGCCGATAAACTCAGACATTAGCAAGATTCCTATCACAGCCGGGCCCATCATCGCTTTGGCCGACATCATGTTGCTAGTGCTTTTAGTGTACTTTAGGGACCGAACGCCTACCAGGGTGGTAACGATAATATAAATGACAGCGATACCCAGAATAATTCCCATACCTTGAACCATAATACTTTTCCTCCCGTTATTAAAAATAGACTCTCGGCATTCACCGGGCAGTTGGGACAAGGGTTTCCTTGAAACAACCTTATAGCGGCTGTTTACAAAGACATCTCGCAACTCGGAAAAATGACCTTGATTTACAGGCGTCGCTCTTCCATCGAGCGTTCAAACAAGCGCGAAAAAATAGATTACAAGCTGGAATCAGGACGACATCGTTCAACAAAAATGTGTACGTACGTCTCTACGGCATCATGATGTGTCAACACATGGATGCTTGGTGTTCTCATCAAAAGGAGAGCTTTGCTGGTCTTGAATCGTTGATTTTCCCAAAGACAGCTTAACGATCTTTGTCTTTATAGGGAGACAGTGACGATTGTTAAGTGATTCAAACAGAAACTCTCGCAACTCCATTGCAATCACCTCCTTCATAAATCTTTATTTTTTTATGACCTATATCCCAGACTTACCGAGATTTCTTGTCCTATCCGAACCATCAAGTTCACGAACGATTCAAGCTGTTCTCCGTCAAACCGCGACGATGGTCCAGATACGCTAATCGCGGCACAAACTTTACCAGTATGATCCCGTAACGGCACCGCTACACAACGCAAGCTTTCCATAATCTCTTCATTATCCATTGCATAACCCTGTTGTCTGACTAGATTCAGCTCTTCTTCCAACCGACTGAAGTCGGTAATCGTGTTTTTGGTATAGCGGGATAAACCCTTGGTGGCAATTATACGCCTTACCTGATCAATCGGAAGATTTGCCAATAAAACCTTGCCTACGCCAGTACAGTGAGTTGGCAACCGTGTACCCACTTGCGAGACAATTCTTAAAGATTTTGTACTCTCTCGCTTATCGATATATAAAACCTCACCTTTGTCTAAAACTGCCAAGTGAACGGTTTCTCCCAGTCCATCTACCAGAGTCTGAATGAATGGTGCAGCTACTTGGCGCACATCCCAGCTATTGGCAACAACATTCCCAACTTCAAAGAGTCGAATTCCTAGACGGTATTTACCGTCCAAAGGGGACTGCTCTATATAACCAAAATCTCTTAAAGTAGCCAACAGGCCGTAGGCTGTACTTTTAGCCAACTGCATCTCCTTAGCTATGTCACCCAGAGACATTTCCCGCTGGTGCTCAGCAAGCACATTCAAAATCATAAGTGCCTTAGCCACCGACCGAACCTGAGTACTCGCAGTAATCGTTGGAAAATCTTCAGTCATTTTTAACCTACCTCCTTACTAAAACAATTATTTTTTATTATTTCCGCTTGTTAATGGAAAATCCAACTGACTTTCAACGCTTCGTTCGGTATTATCGAATGTCGTTTTGAATTTCTATAAGTATTAATTCGCTCTGCATTTCAAATTTCCTTCTAAGTCAGGTCTGAATTCGTTCGGCATAGCCGCAGGTTTTACGGGATCACCAATCCAAAGAGACAATGCTCATGTCGGGCGCACGACGCAAAAAACTACCTAATAAAGGTAGCCTTTTGCTGTTTACCTGACGTTGACCTATTTTTTCAGGGCCTGCGCCCCAAGTATTTTTAACCCTGAAGGTCTTAACTTCCTAGTTCGGTATACGTTAGTGACGTTAGTCTCCAGTGGTAAGCAACTACACGATAATAAGCTCTCTTGGGAATTCCGTCAAAATATGCGAGCCTTCTGGCGTAACATGTCACATCCGTAAGCCTGGGACCACCCATTCCTTTCTTATATATAGTCGCTAAAAGCAGATCGACAATCATATAGGCGGACGAGCCTATCGCCACACTGCGACTCATAACGCAGACTCCAGCAGTGTGGATCGAACGGGTGGAACCCCGTCGCTTCGATCTCGCACTACAAACTAACAAGCGAAAAGACTACCTCGTAAGAGATAGTCTTTTCGCTTGTTACCTGGCGACAACCTACTTTCCCAGGGGCTTGCGCCCCAAGTATCATCGGCCCTGGAGGTCTTAACTTCCGTGTTCGAGAAGGGAACGGGTGGAACCCCTCCGGCATGATCACCAGATGCGTACTCGAGGTTCGAGGCGCGATGCGCGAGGTTCGAACTCGAATTGTTTTCTGTAGAAAACAAGAGCTAAAGGATTTATCCCTCAACCGCTATTCTCTCAAAACTGCACAGAGTCTATTTTCTAGTAATTGTCTTAAGAACTTGAGCCACTTACCTAGCGTATTGATCCCGAAATCCTCCGTTTTCAGCCACTCCGCCCTTTCGAACCTCGCGCCTCGAACCTCGAACCTCGCCTTAGGTCAAGCCCTCGACCTATTAGTACCAGTCAGCTCCACACGTCACCGCGCTTCCACACCTGGCCTATCAACCTGATCATCTTTCAGGGGTCTTACCAGCTTACGCTGTGGGAAATCTCATCTTGAGGTCGGTTTCGCGCTTAGA